>JGI12316J15310_10000123_pt7 | contig 57438 bp, 42 predicted proteins | sample MarCyaLeptolynsp_FD_15310 | JGI IMG/M metagenome (IMG submission 15310) | reverse complement strand
ACTACACTCAAGAAATCTCTCAGTACTCGTACCCACAAATGCAGATGTGGGACTGTACTAGACAGAGATGAAAATGCTGCAAAAAACATTCTGAAGTTAGGACTACGTACCGTAGGGCATACGGGAACACTCCAATCTGAGTATTGGATAAACGCTTCTGGACAGATGAGCCTCTGGTGTCTTGATGAAAATCTATACACTAAGTTCGCTGGTTGAAAGAAGAATCCCCTCGCCTTTTAGGCAGGGGAGTGTCAACTACCGATCTCAAACGAGCATGTGAAACCATTGCAACCGGGAATACACGCATGGTGGATGCTGCTTACTGTAACGATATTCCTATGGTGCTATTGGCTGGGGTTGGGTTTGAAGCTGGGATGGTGAATAAGGCCAATCGAGAATTTAAAAACCGCTTTGGAATCCTCGCCTATATTTTCTCCGCCGCCCAACAGTTTTTTACCCAGGAGGATTTCAAGGCCAAAATTGAGCTGGATGGTCAGGTTTTAGAGTTTAGAACTGGAGCCGTAACCATTGCTAATGCTGCTCCTCCAACCTCGGTCATGGCTCAAGGATTTGGTGAAGTCATTCCCGATGATGGTTTGTTAGACGTTACGATTCCCGTTTCCAATACCCTGCTTAAGGACATCAATACATCAGCGACCCTTTTGGCTTCTGCTTTGGTGAAATCTCAAGTTGAAGATGGTAATTTGGTCTGCCTGCGGACCAATCGCCTTAAACTAACCACCGATCCACCTCAAACATTAGTGGTGGATGGTGAAATCCTGGAAGCCAATCCCATTGAATTTACCTGCATTGCTAATGGTTTGACGGTTTTTTCACCACTATTGACAATTTAACGATGTACTCAAGGGGTGACAAGGGAGCTGGTTATATCCTCAACACCTTATTTTGTTGTCTACCGAGTTAAAAACAATGCGGTACACATTCTCCGCGTTCTCCACAATGCAAGAAAATATCCAGACAACTAAAAAAGAAGCTCTGGAAGCAGAGCTGCTCAAAGGATGACACAGTGGTAAAGCAAAGGTCATGACTGATGAAGATTGGGAAAGTCTCAAACGCGAAGTCGTACAGCAATTTAGAGCAGGGAACGAATCATGTAGCAAGCCCCAAATAGACTTCCTACTGCTTTCTGTGAAAAAGCGTCTGGGAGTCTTGCCGTGTTTCGACCCCAGACGCTTATCCGTTCTAACTTGCTCCTCACACAATTAAATCCTATCACTGCTCCTTAAAGGATGAGTATAGGGCGTGACACAAATGCAACTGTCACAAAAAGAGAAGATCGCTATTTTCAAAGCGCTCGACGGGCGCGGCGGCACCCGCGATGAAGGTAAGAAACAAGCCAAATCTTCTTCCCTTCTGGCTCCTGACTCCTGACTCCTGACTCGGAGTTTCTTCAGAGTTTGTTGGAAAAACTCCATCACCGACCGTTCCTCACGTTTACCCTGAATCCTGACGATATTAGAACCTCAGTAGCCATTAAATGGTAGATTAAATCGATTGAAAACTATTATCAGGGTGAACATGAACGAAAATCTGAGAATTAATCGAATCGGAATAAATTTGGTTAAAAAATGTGAAGGTCTGCATAAAAAATGTGGCAAAAGAAATGGAGAGCAATTAGTAAAAACCTATTATTGTCCTTCTGGTGTCTTAACTATCGGCTATGGGACAACTGGTTCCCGTTTAAAACCGGGCTTAGTCATCACAGAATCTACTGCTGAAGATTGGCTAAGGGAGGATATGGAATATTTTGAAAAAGTTGTCAAGAAGCTAGTCAAGGTTGAGCTAAATGAGAATCAGTTTTCTGCTTTAGTTAGCTTTACCTACAACTGTGGAGAAGGAGCTTTAGGAAGATCTACAGCTCTCAAGCGCCTCAATCAACAAGATTACAAAGGCTGTGTCGAAGCTCTTCAGTGGTGGAACAAAGGAACATATGGAGTTTTACCGGGATTAGTCAAGCGTCGTCAGCTAGAAGGACAACTGTTTATGACCCCTGTAGCAGACTCCAAGTATGAAGATTCCTCTGACGACGATGAAGGTTTATCTCAGGTAGTTGAACCAATTGGTGATGATGATACCAATGACTCAATGACCATGATACCAGCGACTTTAGAGGTTTTAAAAACAACTCCTCTCAAGCCTAAGCCAATCCTTTCTCAAAAATTAATCAAGCAAGGTATTTCTCTTAAAAGTATCAAGCCTGGTAAATACAAGATTAAAGGCTATGCCGAGAAACAAGGACATTACCTAGTTAAATGGGACGATCCCAGGTTACCCAACAATGAAGAAGATTATCTTTTTTCTGGTCATGTCAGGCTGATTATTCCTCAACCAGAGTTTCTACTAACAGATGTTATTGAAGAGTGGGATGCAACTGTCAGTAAACAAAACGAGGCTATAGCATTTCTATTGAAAAATACGAGCAAAGAAGTAATTGAGCTATTGCAGAGTAAAACGCCCAAAAAAGTTTTGGAAAAAACTCAAACGATTTGGGGTTCTCCAGGTCCAGATCCAGTAAACCGCAATGAAGTTAACATAAAAGTGCCCTTCTTTTCTCAACTCGACAACAGATATAAACCTCATGTTACTTGCAACGTTACTTGTGTGGCAATGTGCTGTAGCTTCTTTGGTGTTAAACCTCGCCAAACTAATATTCAGCTAGAGGACGAATTTTTTAAATTTTTGGAGGGCAAAGGCTGGAACCGTACTTATCATTCCAACCTTGTCAAACTGTTTCAAGAGTATGGTATCCAGGATACGTTTAAAACTGATGCAACTTGGGAGGAAGTCAAGCAACATCTACGCAAGGGCAACCCTGTCATCTACTCCGGAACACTCACCCACGGAGGACACATTATTGTTATCCGAGGCTTTAGTGAATCTAAGCAATGTTGGTATGTCAATGATCCCTATGGTGAGTGGTTTTCCTATGGCTACAAGACTCAACTGACTGGAGACAATCTTGAATACAGCTATGGTTTACTCTCTCGAAAGAGTATGACAGGTTCTTCTGCAACTACTTGGGCACATTTTCCCAGCAAGTCCTAGTAAAAGAAGGGTAAAAAGGGAAGGGTTTAAGGAAAAAAAACTTTAACTCTTACCCTTGAACCCTTTCTCCTGTAAGCTCATCATAAATAGGCGCTTTGAACACAACTGAGTCATGATCTTTGGTAACTAACTCGCTGATGCTTTGGTGTTGAATAGTGGCTTGCTCTACAGAATCATTATCCTCAGTAACTACTTCCCTAGTATCTTCACTGGGAATATCTGCTTCTTTGGTAAGTATCCCTTCTGTAAGCTCATCGTAAACAGGTACTTTGACCACAACTGAGTCATGATCTTCAGTAACTACTTCTCTGGTATCTTCACTCAGAATACCTGCTTCTTCAGTAAGTATCCTTTCTGTAAGTTCATCGTAAACAGGTACTTTGACCACAACTGAGTCATAATGATTAGTCTGAATCATAAGGTTAAATCCTCTTCCGAAGTTGCCTATTGCCTTGTTTCTTGGAAGTTAAACTTCCCCTACTGACGGCTCGACTAAATTCTCAGCTCCTTCAATAACCTTAGCCGATTCAATTACATCACCCACTTTGAGTTTTCGTAATAATTCTTTATTTTCCACGACATAACCAAAGACAGTGTAACGCCCATCTAGAAGGTTAACTCCGGCTGGAGTTAGCTCTGCTTCAAACAAGAAAAAGAAGAACTGGGAAGAGGCACCATTGGGGTCATTTTCTGGACGAGCCATGGCGACAGTGCCATAGGCAGAGAAGGGTAGTACTGGTTCCTCACGGTAAAGACCAGCTTCTTCTAGAGTAATACCATAAATTGGCTCTGAGTCACTCTTGAGCAAGATTTCTAAGGGAATCGCACGATATTTGCCAGTACTTGGCTCAATAAAACCTGCTTCTGGTCCCGGTGGGTCACCTGCTTGTAATACATAATATTCTTCAGCACGGTTAAACTCAATACCATCATAAAATCCTCGTTGAACCAGATCTACGAAGTTCCCTGCGGTGACCGGAGCACTATAACCATCAACTACTAGAGTTAAACTACCTTTATTAGTAGTCATTTCCACTGTCGCACGACCATTGAGTTGAGGTAAATTGCTGTACTCCGACGGTACTTCAAAGGGAAACTTAGTTACCATCAAACTTTCAAGCTCACCAACTTGCTCAAGGAAGTGATTGCGCTCATTCAAGATATTTTCCTTATCCTTAACTTCGATTGCTGCTTGGATGGCAGTAATACCATCGTTCATCTGGGCAATCAAGACTTGTGCTTGAGGTTTTCTCTTCTCTGGGATATCAGCAAGAATTTTCTCGGGCTCGCTCAATCTCCTAGAGGCTTGGGCAACATCTCGGCTGATTGAACTCCAGCGCTTACTTCGTAGTTGGGTAGAAATATCTTCTATACTGGCTTGAATATCCCTGATTTCTTTGTTATCTATCGGTAAGGCATACCGCAATAGAGCCTTACCATCAGTAATTGCATTACCTCCGGGTAATCGACTATCACGAGCCGGTTGGTCGTTACCCAAGTTCCACCAAGCTCCACTAAGTCCCAGTGAGAGGGTGACTAAGAGCAGCGCTAAAACACTGGTCTTAGTCAAACGTTTGCACCAATCTAGTAAAGAAATTTGTAAAGATCGCATAAATATATCACTAATGGCTTAGCAGCAGTAGGTTGAGGCTTATCCACAGCCCAAAAACTTCCTTTCCCATCTTGCCATGAAGAGTTCCACAGAGGAAGCTCTTAACAGCTTCTTGTTAACCGTTAAAGAGTTTCCCATTCCCCATTCCCTTCTTCGTTAACTTTTCAACCTGCAACTCTTGAGTACCTCAACAACGGTAGAATAAGATGCCAATTGTTCTGCCCTTTGCAACAAGTTCATGATTTCTAGTAACGACTTTCGCACCGGTGTCACAATTGAATTAGATGGGGCTGTTTGGCGGGTAACGGAGTTTCTCCACGTCAAGCCAGGCAAGGGTTCTGCTTTTGTACGCACCAAACTTAAAAACGTACAAACTGGGAATGTTGTCGAGAGAACCTTCCGAGCTGGAGAGACAGTACCCCAAGCTAACCTGGAAAAACGTACCATGCAGCATACCTACAAAGATGGGGATATGTTCGTCTTCATGGATATGGAAACCTTCGAGGAAACTAGTCTGAGCAAGTCTCAGATTGGCGATCGCGTCAAGTACCTTAATGAAGGAATGGAAGTCAACGTTGTGACTTGGGATGAGCGAGTTTTGGAAGTGGAACTGCCTAACTCAGTGGTGCTTGAAGTCATTGAGACTGATCCAGGTGTCAAAGGCGATACTGCTACTGGTGGTACTAAACCAGCTATTGTTTCAACAGGAGCCCAAGTGATGGTTCCTCTGTTCATTTCAATAGGAGAACGGATTAAAATCGATACCCGTAACGATTCCTACCTTGGTCGTGAATAAATTGCACCAAGATAAGAAGCATTGGGTGTTGGATGTTGGGTGTTGGGTGTTGGCTCCGGTTTGGAATTGACTTCAAACTTCAAGACTCAAGAGGCAATCCAGAGCATCCAAACACTTCATTATGATTACGCAACCCCTAAAACTCTAATTAGTTGTGACCTTAGATCTTAACCAACTCCGTGAATTGCTAGCCGCGATCGCTCAAAATGATATTGCGGAACTAACCCTAAAAAGTAATGATTTTGAATTGTCAGTGCGTAAAGGTAGTTCTACAACTGGGAGCATTAACACAACTGTGGGTAATACTAGCATTTTAGAAGCTTCAGAATTGCTAGAAGCACCGTCAGGACTGGCAATGCCAACTGGATCTGCTCCCACGCCAGAAAGCACACCAACAGAAATACAAACAGCGCCGTCCGCTGCTTCTGTAGTAGGAAACTCAAAATGGGAAGAAGTTGTGTCACCAATGGTAGGTACATATTACCACGCCCCTGCTCCCGATGAAGCACCTTTTGTGGAAGTAGGCGAGCATGTCCGTACTGGTCAAACCCTTTGTATCATTGAAGCAATGAAGCTAATGAATGAAATTGAAGCTGAGTTATCTGGGCAAGTCATGGAAATTTTAGTGAATAATGGGGAACCAGTAGAGTATGGTCAACCTTTGATGCGGATCAACCCTGGTTAATGATTATTCCGTTAATAACCATAGAGTAAAAATAGCTGCTACAATTTTGGGATCACTTAATTGCGGGTCATGCCAATGCAAATAGCAAACCCTGTATCACAAGAGGTAGTACAACAAGTTGCTGAATATTTCAGCATCTTGAGTGAACCAATGCGCCTGCGAATCTTAAACTTGCTACGGGAAGGTGAAAAATGTGTACAAGAGTTGGTAGAAGCAACAGCAACTAGTCAGGCTAATGTCTCGAAACACCTGAAAGTGATGCTACAAGCGGGTATCCTCAGCCGCCGCTCTGAAGGGACATCTGCCTACTACAAAGTAGAAGATGAGCTAATCTTTCAGCTGTGTAATTTGGTTTGCGATCGCCTTGCTACTAGAATTGAGCAGCAAGCTCAACACTTTCGAGAATTCAGCTTGGCCAGCAAGGAGTAATCTAGATTCATTCTTCCTAGCAAACTTTAGTTGGGTTACTAAGTCCAGCTAACAATTTAGCAAATGCCCCCTTTAAAGCTTTAGCTGGCTCCTCATCACCATCTAAATTTACTGAATTAGCAACCAGCTCAATTTGGTTATTGACATCATTGAGCCAATAAACTTGAACTTTTACCTCCGCTGATAACTGTACAAGCTGAGGCTATTTTAGTGTTTAGGTAACGGGTGTTGTCGTAGAAAACTTAAGTGAATTCCATACCCACCAAGAGCCTCCCACTCCGAAGGCTAAGAGTGCAGAAGAAATACCGACAAATATACCCAGAGGAAAACGACGAACTTGTTGTTGGTCTTGCATCTCAAGAATCCTCCTTATAAAGATCTATTGTAGGACTTGTGCCTTTTTGGTGCTTTACTTTTGAGTGGAAATCCGAAGCTTCCTGTGCCCCCTGAGGCTCCTTATTCCCTGTTCCGTTTAACCGGAATTAGTTAAAGTAGGCAAAGTGAATCATTACCTTTAGATAAGGTTTTGTTAATCTTTACTGTTTAACCCTATCCTTTTAATCAGGACAGTTTGCCCCAACTGTCCTCGGAAAAAGCGTTATGCCTTGGTCTCGGATTTTTAGTGGAATAATTGCGATCGCTCTAGCCCTAGGGATGATCATTATTGGTGGATGGTGCTTTACCATTGGCTTCTGCGTCATTGTCTTTCTCGGTCAGTTAGAGTATTTTCAACTGGTTAAAGCAAAAGGTATTGCCCCAGCTGCCAAAACTACTCTTGTCGTCAGTCAGCTACTATTGGTTACCGCTGCTCTTTCACCAACTCTCACAGATGCGGTATTTCCCTTAGTAGGAACGTTTATCTGTTTCTACCTGTTATTCCAGCCTAAGCTGGCAACAATTGCTGACATTTCTGCCTCGATTTTAGGATTACTCTATGGAGGTTATCTGCCCAGCTATTGGGTGCGGCTGCGAGTTGGCCTCACTCAGGCTCCATCATTACCCAGTAATGCCATAGCGACATCTAGTAACTTACCTTTCCAAGAATACTGGCTTCACTCTTGGACTAATTTGAGTATCCTGCCTCTAGCTCTGAGTGCCACCTTTCTCGCCTTTGCCTGTATTTGGGCAGCGGATATTGGTGCTTACATTTTTGGCAAGTTCTTTGGTCGTACTCGCCTTTCTCCTATCAGTCCTAAAAAAACTGTCGAAGGTGCAATTTTCGGTATTGCCGGTAGTATCCTTGTGGCAATAGTAGGAGCTTGGTATCTCCACTGGCCAAGTTGGCAGCTCAGCGGCGTTATCTTGGGAACACTAGTGGGGATTTCTAGTCTCTTAGGAGATCTAACCGAGTCAATGATGAAACGAGATGCTGGGGTGAAGGATTCAGGACAACTAATTCCTGGTCACGGGGGCATTTTAGACCGAACAGATAGCTACGTTTTTACTGGTGCTTTAGTTTATTATTTCGTCACACTTCTGCTGCCTCTAATACCACAAATTTGGTAACTTGTCAAACTATTTTAAAGGAATGGGGAGATGGGGAGAGGCACCAGACGCACCAGAGGAGCTACGTAATGACAAATGACAAATGACAAATGATAAAACATGGTGTTTAGCTGCCAAATGTAACAGAATGCAAAGTATAATGAGTGAATTACCACACCGACCAACAAGTAATCAAGAGTAGTACCATCACATGCGAGTTGCGATCGCTGGAGCCGGTCTAGCAGGCCTTTCCTGTGCTAAATACCTAGCTGACGCTGGACATACACCAATTGTCCTAGAACGCCGAGACGTCCTAGGAGGGAAAGTAGCTGCCTGGAAGGACGAAGAGGGAGACTGGTATGAGACAGGTTTGCACATTTTTTTTGGTGCTTATCCCAATATGCTGCAACTGTTTCGAGAGCTGAACATTGAGGATCGTTTGCAGTGGAAAGAACACACGATGATCTTCAATCAACCAAATAAACCCGGTACCTACTCCCAATTTGATTTCCCAAATTTACCAGCCCCTCTCAATGGCATCGTTGCAATTCTGCGCAACAACGATATGCTCACTTGGCCGGAAAAAATTCGCTTTGGCTTTGGTTTAATCCCAGCTATGCTCAAGGGACAGAAATATGTTGAGGAAATGGATAAGTATTCCTTCTCTCAATGGCTAAAGCGACAAAAAGTGCCACCTCGAGTAGAAAAGGAAGTTTTCATTGCGATGTCCAAGGCACTGAACTTTATCAACCCCGATGAAATTTCATCAACGGTTATCCTCACTGCCCTCAATCGCTTCCTTCAAGAAAAGAATGGTTCCAAAATGGCATTCCTAGATGGTTCCCCAACGGAACGCCTCTGCCAGCCCCTAGTAGATTACATCGAAGAACGGGGGGGCGAGGTGCGTTTGAATGCACCAGTTAAAGAATTTGTACTTAATTCAGATGGCAAAGTCTGCGGCTTCCAGATTAGGGGAATGAATGGGTTTAAGGAAGAAGTGCTCACGGCAGATGCCTATGTGTCAGCTATGCCAGTAGACCCATTAAAACTTATGCTGCCAGAACAATGGCGGCAAATGGATTTCTTCAAGCAGCTAGACGGTTTAGAAGGAGTTCCAGTGATTAACCTACATTTGTGGTTTGACCGTAAGCTGACGGATATAGATCATCTCCTATTTTCACGCTCACCTCTGCTAAGTGTCTATGCTGACATGAGTAATACTTGTAGGGCATACGCTAATCCTGACAAGTCAATGTTGGAATTAGTGCTGGCACCAGCAAAGGATTGGGTAGCAAAATCGGAACAGGAAATTGTTGATGCAACGATGACAGAGTTGGGAAAACTCTTCCCGAAGCATTTTAGGGGAGATAACCCTGCTCAATTGCTAAAATATCATATTGTTAAAACACCTCGTTCTGTTTACAAAGCAACACCGGGACGCCAACAGCACCGTCCTTCTCAAGAAACGCCGATTGCCAATTTTTACTTAACTGGCGATTACACTATGCAACGTTACTTGGCAAGTATGGAAGGGGCCGTACTTTCTGGTAAGCTAACAGCGCAAGCAATAAACAGCAGCCTAAGCTTGCTGGGAGCACAGCCAAACAAAACATCTCCTCGGGGTATGACTTCACCCCCGCACGAGGCGGATACTGCACCAACAGCACTCAGGGCTGAGCTACTAGGGTTAAATAGAAAGTTGGGGTTTGACAATCAACATGCCAAATCCTGACTCTCAAAAACCAGTGCTAAAAGCCGAAAGCCCAGAGCTAATGGCTGCTACTCTCCTAGTCTGCGACGAATGCTTCAACTGTCTAAATCTCCACCCATGAGAAAGCTGGCTTCCCAGTCGGACTCTTACGAAATCTGCCGTCAGATTACGGCCAAGTATGCCAAGACGTTTTATCTGGGTACACTGCTGATGCCAGAACAAAAACGTCGAGCTATCTGGGCAATATATGCTTGGTGTCGGCGAACCGATGAACTGGTGGATGGTCCCCAGTCTACTTTAACTACCCCTGAGACTCTTGATCAGTGGGAACAACATCTAGAATCTTTGTTTGCAGGACAACCAATAGATAATCCTGATGTGGCTTTAGTGGATACACTACAACACTTTCCCATGAATATTGAGCCCTTTCAGGATATGATCGCTGGTCAGAGAATGGATCTGTACCGGAGGCGCTATGAAACCTTTGATGAGCTTAATCTTTACTGCTACCGGGTAGCTGGTACAGTTGGTTTAATGTCTTGCGCTGTGCTAGGTCTTAACTCCTATAGCCAAACTCCCTGGAGTCAGCCCCCAGATGCAAAAAATCCTTCAGAAGAAGCGATCGCTTTAGGTATTGCCTGTCAATTAACCAATATCCTCCGAGATGTAGGGGAAGATGCAAGGCGAGGTAGAATCTATTTGCCTTCGGAAGAACTCACATTATTCAATTACACAGAAACAGATTTGTTCGGCGGTGTTGTTGATAGTCGTTGGCGCGAATTAATGCGCTTCCAAATTCAACGAGCACGCAAGTACTACGTCCAGGCGGAAAGAGGTATTACTGCTCTAAGTCGTGATTCCCGTTGGCCTGTTTGGGCAGCATTAATGCTCTACCAGAGGATTCTTGATGCTATTGAACGTAATGATTACGATGTTTTTAGTAAAAGAGCCTTTGTCTCCAAACCTAAGAAGCTGCTATATTTACCGATTGCATGGCTCAGAGCGCAAGTGCTTTAATGTTAGGAACTTAGGTCAATAAGCAGTTATTTTTTGGGAGGTTAATGGGGTGAAATCGTTTATTCAGTAGGCTTTTGAGCTGCTTGTCACCCCATCAGCCATTTAAGTCTTCCCCTTTCCCCCTCTTGCAGGCTCTGTGACATAACTACAGAAAATGGTATTACCGATTAGTGGTTGAGTGCCTTCGAGTAGGAAAAGCACCAGGCTTGAGTTTTACCTTAATATCTTGCTGATCGCGGCGCAACTCTAGCTGTAAGTTACCACCTACCTGAGAATTTTGTACAGACTTTTGTATATCATCCACCCCTCTAACTGGCTGACCCTCGATTTTTGTAATCAAATCACCCTCGCGGAGTCCAGCTCTATCGGCTGGTGAATTGGGTACTACTCGGGCAATTATTACACCTTCCTCATCCTCTATGCTTAAACCAGTTCTGCGATTAAGCTGTTCTTTCAATTCTGGGGTCAAAGTCCTCATCTGAATACCGAGATAAGGATGTTCCGCTTTCCCTTTAGTGATCAACTGCTGGGCAATCTGCTGAGCGGTATTGATGGGAATAGAAAAGCCTAAACCTTGTGCTCCCTGAATAACTGCCGTGTTCATACCAATCACTTGACCCGAAGCATTGAGCAGAGGTCCTCCAGAATTACCAGGGTTAATAGCAGCGTCGGTTTGGATAAATTCGACTCGCTTATCTTCGACGCCGACTTGAGAGCTAGAACGACCAGTAGCACTGATAATACCAGTAGTTACTGTATTATCTAAACCAAGGGGATTACCGATCGCGATCGCCCATTCTCCTGATCTTAGTTGCTCAGAATCACCGAGTTCAACGGTGGGGAGATTATCTCCTTCAATTTTGATGACGGCAACATCTGTCAGAGAGTCAGTCCCCACCACCTTTCCTTCAAAGCGACGACCATCCTTGAGAACTACCTCTACAGTATCAGCACCATCAACGACGTGGGCATTGGTAAGTAACTGACCATCTTTGTTGATAATAAAACCACTACCTGTACCCTGTTCTACTCGCTGTGCTGGTTGCTCCGGGGATTGGGAGCCAAAAAAGCCGTGGAAGAACGGGTCATTAAAAGCATCAGGAAGCTGACTAGTAACAGTTCTAGAAGCATTAATCCGCACCACAGCTGGTCCGACTTGTTCAACAACGTTGGTGATGAAGTTGGAGTCTTGATTTAACAAGGGTTTACTAGCTGAAGTTGCGGCTAAGACACCAGAAGAAGTTCCAGAGGTAGACTCAGCTGCAAGGGGGGAGTTACGAGCTAGTAAGTAACCGCCAGAAAAAGTAACACCGGTTCCTAACAACAGAAGTGATAAATAAGTGGCTGTTTTTTTGAAGATCATAATATTGGCAGTTGAGAGTTATAACGTGGTTGGTTAAGCTCATCCCACGATTACGTGGGATGCAAGCGTCCTACTTGAGGAGAAGCCGAAGAAGGCGTCTATGTTATGAATCATTAGTACAAAGGACTAATGACCAATGACTAATAACCGCAAGCCCTACAATTATTAAGATAGACGTTCTCTGTGACGTCCTAGTGACAGCAGTATTGCAATGGCGTGAAATTTCTAGATTTTGCTATGGTTTTTTGTCCTATTAATTAATAATTACTTAGCTGAGAGATAAATTCCGGACGCTGCAACTGAGTTTGCTGGAGTTTTTCTGCTAAAGTCTGCCAATCTTGATGTTCAATGAGCTCGATAAGCTGGTCGAGGTTGTGGCGATATAAAGTTAGCGATCGCAGCAGTGCTTCCCGATTGTAACGTGCCATCATCACCCCTAACTCTGGATTGCCTCCCCCAACGCGGCTAGTATCTCGAAAACCAGAACTGCTAAAGTTTTGCGCTAACTTTAACACGGTTGAATCAGTCTCACTCATACAGACCTCAATCAAACTGGCACTAATCATCACAGGTAGGTGAGAAATCCAAGCCACCGCTCGATCATGCTCTTTGGGACAACAGAGGTAAACTTGTGCATTGAGCGATCGCACAACTTCTTCGACAATTTTTACAGCTATTGGTGGAGTTGTCTCAATCGGCGTAAGCACATAAGGGTTGCCAACAAATAGGTTCGACTGAGCAGCTTCCATACCACTGTCTGCGGTTCCCGACATCGGATGTCCTCCCACAAAATTGGGCCAAAGGGGAGCAACTTGCTCAACTACCGCCTGCTTCACTGAGCCTACATCGGTAAGTATGGTGTCTGGAGACAGATAGGGAATTAACTGCTGCACAATTGGTGCGATCGCAGCGATTGGTGTACAAATAAAAACTAGATCTGCCTTAGCTAGTAATTTCAGATTTACGCTGGCGTGATCAACTGCACCACGCTCAATAGCTAGCTGACAAGTTTGTTCTTGGCGAGAGACTCCCAAAATTTGGTGACCCAGTGCCTTCAAGTCTAACGCCAGTGAGCCACCAATTAGCCCTAGTCCTACAATTCCAATATTCATCCGAGATATAAGAGCCAAAAATGCTCGTCCTATGGTCAAATTTTTCTTACTACATCTTCGGCACCCCAATTTCTGTCTGGATCAAATCTAGCACTGGCATAATTGAAATGGCGTTAATTATAGTTTTAAGTTCTGGGGGCGTTCAGGCGCTACTGATTTGTGATTGAGGTAGAAGTCCATTCTTCTCTGCGTGCTTTTCTACGAGAGCAAGGTCAACCAAGCTGGCCCCATCATTTAACGATGGCAAGGTTAGTAGCGCGAGCCTTGCGGCTAGGGCGTCCTGCCTTGATTCAGACAGGAAGCAGTGATATACAGTATCGTTTGAGTTACCTGGTACCGGCACTAATCTGGTCTGGACCAGTAATTTTAGTAGCTCCTGTATCAACACAACGGTGGTTGCTACGGGTAGAAATTCCCCGTTTGCAACAGTGGATTGGTAGTGATAAAGCAATTTATAGGGGAGATAGTTTTCCAGATGAGCAGTTTTGTGGAGTGGTGATTACTTCCCCAGAGTCTTGGCTAGTAGACCGGTTATCAGGTAAAGCTTGGTTCCCCCCTGGCATTCCTACCTTGATTGATGGTGCTGATGACTTGGAAGAATGGACTCGTGACCAACTCCAGGCTTGTATTGAGCCAGGAGACTGGGACGAATTGATGTTAGCTTGCCCACAACAAACCGATTCTATTCGGGATCTACGTGTGCGACTGACCAAAGCCGTATTTCAGCGCCCTCGCAATCCTTATGAGTGTTGTCTGTTGGAGGCAAAAGAGCAAGATATCTTACAGCAATTATTTGAAACTTTGGGGGGACAGCAACGGAGAAATATCCGTAGACAACCAAATGCTAATGATGCTCTACCTCAAGCTAGGGAAGTTTTTGACCAATATCACTATTTACCAAAACCATGGAAACATTTTTGGCAATGCTGGCAAAGCTCAAGTCCGTTGATGTGGGCAGTGATCGCGCGATCCCAGGGTTATTTTTCTTTGTACTGTAGACCAGTAGAGGTAGCAAAAGCCCTCAAGCCAATTTGGTCTATGCAGCCAGTCGTGCTAATCGGCTCGGCACTAGATTTGGATAAAAGTGCGTCTGTTTACCGCCAACAGCTAGGCTTAGGAGACTTGACTTGCTTGAAATTCTCCCCGGACCGACACACTCAACAGATTCAACTCTATCTACCTGATGGGTTGCCGATGCCCAATACCTCCCTATTTCAGGATGCTTTGATTGAGCAAGTTCGCCACCTTTTGACTCTCAGTAGCAATATTCAAGGTCGAGTAGTTATCCTGATAGGCGATCTATATCTCAAGCTTCAGCTAGGAACTCTTTTAGCTGCTGAACTCGGTTCACGGGTGCAGGTAGAAAAATCAAATTTGGACGAAAACGGTATCCTCGTCACTGGTTGGGAATTCTGGCGGTGTCATCAAGATAAATTCCGAGCTCCCCAACTGCTGATTATTGCTACTTTGCCGATTCCTTCCTTAGAAAATCCTCTAGTTGCTGGTCAAGTAGCTTACTATAAGCAAAAGCGCTTAGATTGGTTTCGCCTGTATCTTTTGCCTGTTGCTTTGAGGGAACTACAACGAGCGATCGCTCCAATAAGGGAGTCCCAAGGCATCGTTGCTCTGTTAGATAACCGGGTTAATCACCGCAGCTACGGTAGCCAAGTCCTCTCTGTTCTCAGTCCCTTTGCACGGATTAACTATCTAGACCCCAGTTGGTTTAGGGTAGAAGTCCAAACAATAGGCAGCGATCACTGGTTTTAGCAACAAAGTAGTAATTTTTTAAACAATCTGCCACGAGTTAGCCTCAACAGCGTTATGATCAGTGGCATCTAGTCAAGACACTTAGTTGATTATGGGTGAAGCCAAACGTCGCAAAGCCGCACTTGGAGAGCAGTACGGTAAAGAGCAGAATATTTTTCCCTGGCTCCCGATTACTAAAACTCAGGGAGAGCAATTTGTCAAATGGACGACTAGAGGTGCTTGGATGGGTATTGGTCTTCTTGTGCTCTCATGGCTTACCGTCCGGTTTATTGGACCGGCACTTGGTTTGTGGCAAGTTTATTAGTATTTTCAACCAGCTGAGCTAATTGAAAAAAATTCTCATTTTTGCAAGAATAACCAATCAAAAATCCGTAACGTCAGAAATAATTTTGACCCAGATACACCATAAATGTGTATCTGGGCTTTTATTTAAATTATGAATACAATTCGATAAGAATATATAGACTGTAATTATCTTTAGATGCTTAACTGATGAAGTTTTTGATGACTAAGTTGATGCCATGTTTGGTTAAGCAAATTGGATGTATTGATGAATGTCTGAAAAGTTCTCCCTTCAACGGTTTCAAACAAAATATTACCTATTAAATTAGCTCTCTATAAACAGCTAGATTAACTTGAAGTCCATCTTTAGGTAGAATCTCAAAAGATAGTTAAGTTCTAGGATGCAATAAAGCGTGGCTTAGTGTTGTTACTGATACATCATGAAAACTCTTAAGCAGGTTAAGCTAGTAATAATCTGCAAACAGTCTAGATAAATCCTACATTTTAGAGATTTTGCCTATGCTGAAGAGACTTCTAGCAGAACTAAAGGGTCAGATTGTAAAGCAGTGATAAAGAGCACAAATTTTAGTTTAGTGTTTGGAGTATAAACATGTTTGTAAGACTTGCAGAGCAACACCGTCAATTTGTCCAGGACTTGGTAATGAATCTCCAAGCCTTAGCAGTTATCCTAGAAAAAAGAGGCTATCTAGCTTCCTGCTATACCTGCGGCAGTCAAATGAATAGTGCCTCTTTTATGGTTAGTTTAGGCAATAACCATCTGATTAGATTTTTGGTCTCAGATTATGGTATCACATGGACTGAAATGCGGGATGATAGAGAGCTGATGAAGCTCGAAGGCGCTGAAGCAATAGCTCAACTCCAAGATCTCGCCAATCTGGTTAAATACCAAGTTCAGCCCTCTCAATCCCGTTTCCAAGTAAATAATCTAGTCTCAACTTAGCCAATTCTAAGCATGACACGCTACTCCAACAATGTTTGGCTAGTTCTTTGATGATTATTGAGCTTTATCTGAGCATCGTTGTTTGTTGTGCTATGGCTCACGGGATGACAAGCAGACTGAAAGCTAGGTGGAATAAGGAGTCAGAATTTAAGAAAAAAGAAGATGATTATAAAAACTACCAACGTAAAAGTCGTAGGTTGGGTTAGCTTTCTTCGTAACCCAACACCAGTAACGCTTTGTTGGGTTTCACTTCGTTCAACCCAACCTACAACCTACAGTTTTATACCAAATCGGGGTTAGTCACCCCCGTTATCTTGGGGATAAGGCAGATGGCAGAAGGAAAAGAAGGCTTAAGCGAAACCGGGTGTTTGAAAGGTGGATTTGGTATTAGTCGTGTCACGGCACTAGATAGGGTTTGCTGAATAAATAACAAGTAACAAGTAACAAGTAAAAAGTAAGAAGGAATGAAGCATTTATCCTAGTTTTGGACACTTACATTCCCCAAGGTTACCCAGGAATTTCCCATGAAGGTGCAAGGAAATAATGACAACTGCAAGGAAAACAAAAGATAATAAAGTATTCTCAAAATATAATTCTCTAACTTTTTGTTTCACAGTTCATACCTGTCTAATAAACATAAATTATTATGCCAGTCCTTAGTAGCAGAAGCGATCGCTCCCGATAGGTTAGCTTGAAGCATAAAACCCAACAAGGACTATTGGCGATTCCCGAAGGCACAGCAAAGCGAAACGCCCTGTTTTTTTTTCGTTGCTGGTTTAAGGCTCGCACTTCCTAGAGATAGCTCCATCTTTTTGGTCAACACCAATGGTAAGATCTCCCTGTTCAGTGGCAAAATGTGCCTGAGATTACCCAATCACCAAAAAAGGCAGTTAGGGGATGAGCTGAACTCCTCAGATAACCTTTTGCTCTTGAGTTGATCAATAACATATGAAGCGTCGCAAGTTTCTTGGCAATACTGCTCTTGGTGCAGCAACTACAGCTGCCTTGGTTGGGTGTGGTGGAACCACTAGCACTCAAACTGGTTCAACAACTGATTTGCCAACTTTGAGGTGGAAGATGGCTACTAGTTGGCCCCAATCTCTAGATACTATTTTTGGGGGGGCACAAACCGTTTGCCAACGAGTTAGTGACATGACTGGCGGGCGCTTTACGATTAAGCCTTTTGCTTCTGGTGAAATTGTACCAGGAACTCAGGTTCTTGATGCTGTTCAGGCAGGAACAGTCGAATGTGGTCACACTGCTAGCTATTATTACATTGGCAAGAATCCTGCCCTAGCTTTCGCTACCTCTGTACCCTTTGGACTCAATGCTCAGCAGCAGAATTCTTGGTTATATCATGGCGGTGGTTTAGAGGCGATGCAAAAAATTTACTCTGATTTTGGCATCATTAACTTTCCTGCTGGTAATACGGGAACACAAATGGGGGGATGGTTTAAACGAGAAATTAAATCAGTTGCGGATCTCCAAGGCTTGAAGATGCGGATTCCTGGGTTAGGTGGCAAGGTAATGGATAGTCTCGGTGTGAATGTACAGGTGCTACCGGGAAACGAAATCTTTTTAGCTTTAGAACGAGGTGCCATTGATGCGGCTGAGTGGGTTGGTCCTTATGATGACCAAAAGTTGGGTTTAAATAAAGCAGCAAAGTTCTACTACTATCCTGGTTGGTGGGAACCCGGACCAACTTTGGATGTTTTGGTCAATCAAGAGGCTTGGGATAAGCTACCGAAAGAATACCAGGAAATCTTTAAGACAGCAGCTTTTGAAGCAAATGTCAATATGTTGGCTAAGTACGATGCTTTGAATGGTAAGGCTCTCAAAGAGCTAGTAGACAGTGGAACAAAATTAGCTGTTTACAGCAAGGAGATTATGACAGCTGCTCAGAAAGCAACGGTTGAACTGTTTGAGGAAAATGCTGGTAAAGATGCCACATTTAAAGAGGTTTATCAGCAGTGGCAGAAATTCCAGGAGGAAATTTCTCAGTGGCATCGGATTAATGAGTTGACTTTTGCTGAGTTTGTCACACAACTCAAGGGGTGAGGGGTAGACTCTAGTGCAGCACGGCGAAAATAACCCGCCACTTAAAAAAGGTAAAAAAGTTTTCTTCCCTTCTGCCTTCTGCCTCGGAGCCTTCTGCCTTCTTGCACTAGTTAACTGCACCGTTGTGTTTCATAGACTTGAGGATGGTTGATGAAGTAATCCTTGAGCCAGTCACAGCCCCGCTCCAACAATTGCTCTAAACTTTCAACCTGCCATAGTCGCGCCACACCATCTTTGCCTGCTGTAGCTAAATACTTGCCATCGGGGCTAAAGCTAGCACTGTAGATTCTTCCCTGATGTCCCCTTAATTGAGCAATCTGTAGTCCTGATAGTAGCAGTAGCTTTGCCGTACCATCCTGTCCGGCGGTAACTAAGCGCTGCCCATCTGGGCTGAAACTTACACTCAAAACTCCCCCCTGATGAGTGTTAAATTTAGCTAGTTGCTTCCCTGACAAGTCCCACAATCCAACTGTTGTATCTGTTCCGGCAGTTACTAGGTGCTTTCCATCTGGACTAAAGTTGACACTTAAAACTCCTCCGGGATGGGTGTTAAATTTAGCTAGTTGCTGCCCTAACACATTCCAAAGCACTACTGTGCCATCCTCACTGGCAGTAGCTAAGCGTTGCCCGTTTGGACTAAAGCTCATACTCCAGATGGACTGATTATGACCTTTTAATTGGGCTAGTTGTTGCCCAGACAGGTTCCAGATGTAAGCTATACCATCTTTTCCAGCGGTAGCCAAAAGTCGTCCATTAGGGCTGAAACTAATACTGTTGATTGGCTGTTGATGAGCTTGCAATTCTACTAACTGCTGCCCCAAAAAGTTCCAAATTTGAGCTGTGCCATCCTTGCTTGCGGTGGCTAAATGTTTTCCATCTCGACTAAAAGTTACGCTAGTGAGTAGACTCTTAGGCTTCTCGAATACGGCTAACTGCTCTCCAGATAGATTCCAGAGTCGAACTTTGCCATCCTTGCCAGCGGTAGCTAAGTGTTGCCCATCTTGACTAAAACTTACCTGCCAAACTTCATTTTGATGACCTTTCAATTCCAGCAAATGGTTTCTGGATAGGTTATTTTGCCCAGACAAATCCCAAAGACGGAGGGTATTATCAGAGCCTGTAGTAGCTAAACTCTGGCCATCTGGACTAAACTGTGTACTTAAGACCCAGTTTTGGTGACCATTGAATTGAGCCAACTGCTGCCCCGACAAATCCCAGAGGCGAACAGTGTTGTCTGTTCCTCCTGTAGCTAGGCGCTGTCCATCTGGGCTAAAACTTACGCTGTAGACTAAGTCTCGGCTACTTTTCCATTGGGCTAACTGCTGTCCAGATAAGTTCCATAGACGGACAGTACCATCTTCTCCTGTGGTAGCTAAGCTCCGGCTCTCTGGACTAAAACTCACACTGTAGACTTTCCCAGTATGACCTTGGAATTGAGTCAACTGCTTACCAGATAAGTTCCACAGGCGAGCAGTAGTGTCTTTTCCTGTGGTAGCTAGGCTCTTACTATCTGGACTAAAACTTACACTATAGACTTCCCCTTGACGAGTGTTGAATTGCTCCAACTGCTTGCCGGATAGGTTCCACAAACGGACAGTGCCATCCTCTCCTGCTGTGGCTAAGTACTGCCTATCTGGGCTAAAACTCACACTGTAGACTTCCCCAGTATGACCCTTGAATTGAGCTAGTTGTTGCCCAGATAAGTGCCACAGGCGGGCAGTACCATCCTTTCCTGCTGTAGCTAAATACTGCCCATCTGGGCTAAAACTCACACTGTAGACTTTCCCAGTATGACCCTTGAATTGAGCCAGTTGTTGCCCAGATAAGTTCCACAGGCGGGTGGTGCCATCCTTTCCTGCTGTGGCTAAATTCTCTCCATCTGGGCTAAAACTAAGGCTCAATGCTTCGTCCTGATGACATGGGAATTGATTACGTTCATGGATATCGTCGAGAATCTTTTGTAGTACCCATAAAGGACTGATAGCGGGATATTTTTCTAGAGGGAGCTGTTGTTCTCCAATCAGTTCTTTTAACTCTTGCCCAGCTTTTATTGCTGAGAGTAAAGCTTCGATTTCTCCTGATTCAAATTGTCGCAGCGCACTTACTCCTGCCTGCTCTAGCTTCATACCTGTACGTGCTACTTGGAGAGCTACATAAGACCACATGCCTACAGCTATAGCTAAAACTGAACTAATAGCCAATCCTGTTAAGCCGATACGAAGCGTTCGCCAAGCCTTCTTTTGGGCTTTGGTGAGTATGAGATTAGCCTTTTGTTCTGTTTCCAGGGCAATTTGTACTTCCTGCTTATCCCATTCTTGGCTAGCTGCTAAGTAGCGGTAATCCTGATTGCTTAAGCTTTTATCTGCTCCCCAAGTCAAAGCATCTTGTAGGGCTCTGCCACGCAACAGTCGTGATTCATCTTGACAATGGGAAGCTAACCAAGCTGTTATGGCTTCTGAGTAGGGGCGTAACTTTGCTAATTCATTTTCCACCCAATTATGGTCAAAAACCTCTCGATAAATGGGGTTACTAACTTTTAATTTGCCTTCTTGTTTGATGACTAATCCTGATAGTAACAATTCGGTTTCTCCGGGATGCTCACCAGCAGGAATTGCTTCGTGTTGCCAAATGTGCTGATATAGTCCCAGGAGCTGTCCGGTACTGTGCTTATCCCTCAGCAGGCGATCGCGTATGGTTTTGAGATGCTCTGGTTCATCCTGAAATTCCCAGTTGTCAATGATTTGCGATCGCACTATCTGGGGAATTGGGGAATTGGGAATTGGGGATGGGATTTGTTGTAGTACTAGTGGTTCACCAAGCAAACTTTGCTGGGTTGTTATCTCTCCGCGTCCCCGCGTCTCCGTGTCTCCGCGTCTTGCTAACCTGTCAAATTTGTTGTGGTCGACTACTAGTTGGCATAGTTTCTGAGTTAGGAATGGTTGCCCTCCTGTCCAAGCTAATATTTCTTGTAGCAGTGCTTCTGAGTTATCTACCTTAGTGGCTAATCCTTGAGCTAAAGGTAAAGCAGCAGGCATTTGAAACCCAGTTAGATGAATTGCTCTGCCAATATTAAACGGTGTCCTACTTTTATCTGTAATTAAATCTGATGGTGTTGCTACTCCAATCAGAGTGAAAGTGAGGCGCTTATAAGCTGGATTATCAACCCGTTTGTTGTAGCAAGACCGCAGCAGAGCAAAAAAATCATCAACTGGAAAATTTAGGCTAATAACACTATCTATTTCGTCGATAAAAATAGCAATATTCTGCTCAATTTCGACTAAAAGTATCTCTTCGATAAAATCACTTAATCTTTGCAAGGGAGAGAGATTTTCCCGCTCGCGCCACCATTTACTTAATTGCCTTCTCCCCGATATGGAAACAGGCAAAGTGATAGTCAAACTTTTGATTAATCCCAGATACCATTGTTCAGGAGTAATATTTTGAGAGCCAATAGCGGTAATATCAAGAGCGACACAAGCAAATCCCTCAGCTTGCAGTCGTTGCATGGTTTGGACTCGCAAGCTCGACTTACCCATCTGTCGGGAGTTGAGCACATAGCAGAATTCCCCAGCCTTGAGAGCTTCGTAGAGTTCCTCATCTGCTTGTCGCCTCACATAAGTAGGAGCATCAATCGGTAAACTGCCACCAATTTGGTATTGGTAATTTGTTGTTGGTTGTTGGTTGTTGGTTGTTTGTTCTTCATATTTCATTCAGACTGCCTTCTACCTTCTAAGCTAAGACGCATTTAAACTACTTAGTCTCAATCTCCGCGTCCCCGCGTCCCCGCGTCTCGGCGTCAGTAGTAAGTAATCATTTAAATGCACAATAGCTTAGCCTCTTTTATCTATTGTTTACCCACAACTGCTCAGCATTCTCTCAACCCAATGTTCATTAAAAATCAGCTCATAAATACGGTTTTGGACTCGGAGATTTCCCTGTTGTTTAATGGCTAATCCAGATAGGAGCAATTCCTCAACTTCTGGACTATTCGGTGCTGGAACTTCTCCTTGAGCTAAAATTTGCTGATATAATTCTAAGATGCGTACTGGTTGATAGTCACTGTAGAGCAGGCGATCGCGAATAGTTTTTAAATGCTCTGGCTCATCCTGGGCTTCCCAATTCTCAATTACACGCGATCGCACTAAGTTTTCCATCCACTCTGCTTCTTGATTTGTGGGAATCTCAGAGGGAAAGTTGCGGATAAATTGGCATAGCTTTTGGGTGAGGAAAGGTTGTCCATTGGTCCAGGCTAACACTTCTTTAAGGAGTGTTTGAGGATTGCTGACTTTCTCACTTAATCCCTGGAGTAAGGGCTGGGCTTCATGTTCTTTGAAGCCTTCTAGATGAACAGCTTCACCAATATTAAAGGGGGTTTTGCGGAAGTCGGTAATCAGATCTGAAGGGGTGGCAACACCAAAGAGAACAAAGGTTAAACGTTGGTAAGTTGGATTTAAACTGCGTTGATTGTAGCAGGAGCGAATGAGGGCAAAAAAGTCATTCACTGGGAAATGTAAGCCTAAGAGGCTATCAATCTCATCGAGAAAAATCACGAGTTGTTGAGAAGTGGGAATATCTTTATCCCCAACAGCCAGCAGCAAGACATCTTCGATAAATTGACTGAGCCGCTGTGGGGGAGAAATATCCAGTTGCTCGTTCCACCAAGCTTTTAAATTGACTTTGCCTAAGAGGTTAAAAGACTTCCACAATTCCACTGCTAATCCTTTATACCATTGGTCTGGGGTGGCGGTTTCGCCACCTAGACGAGTCATATCAATAGCAGCACAGCTATAGCCCTCATGTTCCAGGTGCTGAATCATCCGTACCATAAGGCTAGATTTACCCATCTGCCGGGGATTGAGAATATGACAAAACTGTCCGTGCTTTAAGGCTTTGTAGAGGTAACGGTCTGCTGATCTTACTACATAAGTGGGTGCATCCAGGGGCAAGCTTCCGCCTACTTGATAATCAAAAGTGGAAAGTTGTTCTGGACTTCGGAGTAAATCGTTTTCAAATTTTAGCTCAGCTTGAGTGGCTTTAAGGACTTCCAAGGTTTGGGAAAGTTCTTCAGTACGCTCTTCTACTCTCAGCTCTAGGGTGCGATTATACTCTTCTAACTGTTCGTAGAGGCGGGAGTTTTCAATGGAGATAGCAGCTTGAGAAGAAAGAGCAGTTAAAATTTCAACGCGATCGCTTGTGAAGGCACCGGTTACTAGATTATTTTCTAAGTATAAAATACCGCTAAGTTTGCCTTGATTAAGTAAAGGGGTACAGAGAATAGATTTAGGTTGAGCTGTAACAATATAAGGATCTCGACTAAATTCCCCTTCCTGGGAGGCATCATTAAGGACTACATTTTCTTGAGTGCGTGCCACGTAATTGACAATCGCCGTTGAGAGTAGGGGCAGATTACTTTCAGGGTCTATAGTATTAATGGGAATCGATTGCATTGCCGTGACGCGCTCCTGATTTACTACTCCTTCAGCTTCAATTACCCAATTTCCCTCTTGCTCCAGGAGCAGAAAACCTTGTTGAGCACCGGCACTGGCAATCACCGTTGTCATCAACCGTTGGAGCAATTGTTCGAGGACAATTTCTCCAGAAATCGTCTGGGAGGCTTTCATTACAGCAGCAAAATCTAGCGCTTCCGTTGAATTGCGAGATGTAGTTGTTACTGGATTAGTGGTATTTTTCTGGCGCTCAGATTCATTTTTTGTTAGCCACTGGGGATATTTTTCCTCTAAATCTTCTACTTTGCGTTTTGCTCCCCAGATTTGATAACCTTGATATGCTTTTTTCAGGTAAAGCATAGCAAATTCTTCTTTACCCCTACCTAGCCAAAATTTTGCTGCTAGTTCGCTGGCTAGAGCTTCTTCTTGCAAAAATTCACTCTTTCTCGCTGATTCAATTGCGTGATCGTATAATTCTACTGCCTCATACCACTTGCCTGAAATTCGAGCCATTTCTGCTGCGACTAAGAGATATTTGTGGAGAAAATTCTCAGGGCAGTTATCTGCCCAGTTTCTCATCTGTTCTTGGTTTGCTTCAATTTGACTCCAGTACTCTTGTTGCTCTTCTGGGGAGATAGATGGATAAAGTGCAGTTAAGACCAGGGAATAGTAAAAGTTATGTGTAGAAAGTTGAATACTACCAGCAATGAAACTCAGCAGTTCCTGAGCCTTGGCTAGGGATGCTAATGCTAGTTGACACTCGTTATATAAATAGAGGACTTGGGCTTGGAAAATGTAATAGTAGCAGATTGCACTTTTTCGATTGATACCCTCTTGATTGAGATAATGAGATTCGTCAATTTTTTGGTAACTAAAATAGGATTTTCCTGGCGTTTGTCCGAGCAAGTTAGATAGTACTATTTGTTGACCTAAGATACAATCAGCTGCCCATTGATTTTTGGTTTTTTTGCAAAAATATTCTCTATTCAATGCTTCATCTATAATCTTAACAAGATGGTCACCCTGATAAATGCGATGTAATATCTTGTGGATCATACTGAATCCAGTATATTGCAGCATACCTGATTCTATACCAGTATCAATTGATACTAAATTAATAACTTCAGTTTCTTTGATATACTTAACCCAGGCTAAAGAAAAATCTGCCAATACATTAGCTGTTTGGCTAATAGCATGTAGATCATTGAATTTCTTACTTAATTGATATCCTAGCAATGTGAGTTCGTAACTTAGGGGATAGTTTCCTAATATTGTCTGTAACAGACCAAATATGCTGTAGCTAATTGCAGATCTAGAGGTATGACCATATTCAACACTTAGATTGGCTGATTTAGCCATAACAATACCTGACATTTCTGGAAAACCCAAATAGGTTGGGGGTAGTACTTTGATCAGTAGCTCTAGCGCAACCTTCTTGGTAGGGTCTACCATTTCTGGATTATCAATTAGGGAGCTAACTTGTCGATTGCCTAAATTTTTTTGAAACCTAGCCGATTCAGCTTCAATAGCTTGAGCAAAATTATCTTCGGGTAAGTTAATCTCTAATGGTGCTAACGCTGTTCGACCGACTTGAATCGCCTCCACATATTTACCCAGCATGGTATATTGCTCAATGAGCAAATAATAAAATTCCGAGCGCTCAACTGCGGATTTGACTTTCTTGAGAGCAAATTCGAGTAGAGATTGCGACTCCTCAAAGTTGCTATTGAGATATTCAACTTCTGCTAGTTCCCTGTATAGTTGTCGGGCTAAGTCGTAGTTTTCTTGCCAAATATTGCCAGGAAAAGTAGATCTGGCTAACTCTAGGTATTCTTTGGCGGCGACATAAGCAATCGTTTCTTTTGCTTTCTTGCCTGCTTTCAGGTTTAATTGAGCTAACTCGATTTTTTCAGCTTTGTCCTCGATCAGGTTCTCGCCTTGATTGAGATGATCGACCAAGGCAAAGATATTTTCTTCTAGTTCATCTTTACTGGTATTTGCCAGCAACAGTTTGCCAATTTGTAGATGAACCGTTTGCTTTTGCTCGCTATTAATCAAAGCATAAGCGGCTTGTTGTACACGATCATGTAGGAATTTATAGTTGCGGATAATTAAAGCAGCCTCAATAGGATTGTTTGAGGTGGTTTCTAGGCAAGAGGTGGGTTGAATCAGTCCAGATTGGATGGCAGGCAATAAATCTGTAAATGTATCTGTAATCGATTTTTCATAGATGATTGAGAGGGTTTGGAGATTGAAGCGATTCCCAATACAGGCAGCTAGAAGCAACACCTGCTGAGTTGCATCTGGGATTTTTCTCAACTTGCCGATTAATAAATCCACAACATTTTCCGTGATACCCAAAGCATCAATTTGAGCAATATTCCATTGCCAGCAACGCTGTTGCCGCTCGAAGGTTAACAAGTTTTCCTGGTAGAGAATTTTGAGAAACTCGTTGATAAAGAAGGGATTACCTAAGGTTTTGCGATGGATTAACTCTGCTAGGGGTTCAACCAATTTTGGCTGACTGTAGAGAGTATCAGCAATCCATTGAGTGATTTGAGTAGGAGCTAGGGGAACTAAGGTAAGCCAATTGAGCATAGCTCCCTCTTCTTGGAGACGATTGAGGGTTAGCATCAAAGGGTGAGTCGAGCTAACTTCATTGTCTCGATAAGCCCCAATCACGAGCAAATATTGCATCTGAGAGTCAGTGAGCATTAACTCAATCGACTTTAAACTAGCTGAGTCTGCCCACTGTAAGTCATCCAAAAAAATTACCAGTGGATGCGTCGGCTGACAAAACACCTGGACAAACTTTTGAAAGACGAGGTTAAATCGATTTTGTGCCTCCGTTGGTTCTAATTGCTGTACTGGAGGTTGAGAACCAACAATTTGTTCTACCTCAGGAATTACATCAATAATCACTTGCGCATTAGATCCCAATGCTGCTAAAAGCTGTTCGCGCCACTGTGATAGTTGTGCTTCATTTTCCGCTAAAAGTTGTTGTATCAGAGACTTAAAAGCAGCAGCAATGGCAGAATAGGGAATATTGCGCTGAAACTGGTCGAACTTTCCGGAAATAAAATAGCCTCGCTGAGCTGTAATTGGTTTGTAGAGTTCTTGTACTAGCACCGACTTACCGATACCGGAATAGCCAGCAACTAGCATCATTTCCACCTGGTTTCTTGCTTGCCCTACCGAATTATCTGTAGAGGTAATATCGTCTTCGGTTAAACAGTTATCATTTCCTTCTACCTTGCAACCTTCTTTCTTGCCTTCTGCCTTCTGCCTTCTGTCTTCTGCCTTGTTAAGAATGCGCTCAAATGTTGCTAGTAAAGTTGCAATTTCGTGCTCCCTACCATAAAGTTTTTGGGGTATACGGAACCTGTCACCAAAATCTTGTTGTGCTAGAGAAAAATCGGCAATCTCTCCAGAGTGCTGAAACTGCCTGAGACATTCTTCGAGATCAGCTTTTATCCCCAAGGCACTTTGGTAACGTTCCTCCGCTGTTTTTGCTAGCAACTTCATCACTAAGTCGGAAACTGCCTTGGGAATATTGGCATCGAGTTTGTGCGGTGGAATTGCTTGTTTGGCAATATGGCAATGTACTAACTCTAGAGCATCGTTGGTCTCAAAAGGTAAAACATTAGTTAGTATTTGATAAAACGTTGCTCCTAGGGAGTAAAAGTCTGTGGTATAGTCGAGTGCCCGATTCATTCTACCCGTTTGCTCGGGTGACATGTAGGCTAGCGTCCCTTCGAGAAGATTGGGGTTGTTAATTATCGGATTTTCCCGTGTAAATACTGTAGAAATACCAAAGTCAATAATTTTGAGCTGATCCGTTCTGACATTCCAAACGATATTAGATGGATTGATATCTTTGTGGATCACATTAGCAGCATGGATTTCAGCTAAAATATTGGTAACTTTAATGGCAAGCTCCAAAAACTCTGATAAGGTAATCTTTCTCTCATTGATGATGAAATTTAAGGATTTACCTCCAAAATCTTCTAAAATCATCCCCAGCGTATTTTGATATTGCTGGATATCGTAGGCTTTAATTACTCCATCTATAGTCAGGGAACAAGTAATTTCATACTCTTGTTTATATCTGGTTAGCTCCGCAGGAGTCGGATAATTTTCTTTGAGAAGCTTGATAATGACAGGTTTATTTTCAGGGGTATAGGTTGCTTGATAAACTCGCGAGTTGGAGCTTTCGTAAATTTGGGTAATAATTTGGTAATCTTTCAGGTTGTTCATCTTGAAAGTTGCTCACAGAAGGCAGAAGGACAAGAAGAGTAGCTCGGAAGCATCCGAAAGTTGCCTAAACAATCATTTTACTTTCTTGTGGAACAGGCATCTTGCCTGTCCTACAATGTGCAAGTTAAATCTAGAACAGCTTATCGCTCTTCTATCACTCTGGGATATTTTCACGAATTTTCGACATTACAGCCAACGGACAATCAATCTTTCAACCGGGTTTGACAGAAGCGCCCGACGGGCGCGGCGGCACCCGCAATGAATGGAAGAAACAAATAAAATCCTCTTCCCTTCTGCCTTCTGCCCTCTGCCCTCTGCCTTGTTTCTTAGGAGATATAGTAACCCTGTTATGCCCAGATTGTACCAGATACATCTGCCTTATCTTAAAAATTTAGGGTTTTTGAGCAACAACTAAATGATAGTAAACATGAGTAGGAATTGACTTAAAATTAATAAAGCCTACTGAAGATAATATTTCTTCTAACTCGCTTAAAGTATACTGCTTACCCTTTTCGTACATCAGTAATATAGCTGACAAGCAGGCTACTGTAAGTGGACCATCTTTTGTCTCATTCAAAGGCATTTCATGTAACAATACTTTCCCACCTGATGGGAGTACATCGAATGCTCGTTGAGCTAGCATGTAGCAATGTTCTAAATCCCAGTCATGAAAAATATTACCAAAGAGAACACCGTCATGTTTTTCTAACCATGGATCTTTAAACATATCTCGCACAATGGTAGTAATCTGTGCTTGTAAACCATACTCTGCAATGTTTCTCTCTGCTATCTTGCATACAGGTTCAAGATCCATAATCCTACATTGAATCTGTGGGTTAAATGCGGCAATGGCTATTGCCAGAGAACCTGAACCACCTCCCACATCAAGGAGACGGAAAATTTGACCAAAAACAGTTTGTTTAGCTAAGTTGGCAGTAGCGGGAAGCGTCATCATATGCATCCGATTGATAAAGCTTTGCACCACTTCAATCCTATGTTGATTCATCCCTACTGCAAACGGCATAGGGGGTTGAGCGTCATTCATTAATTTCATACGCAGCAAATCCAGATACCATTCATGGGGAGGGCAAAACCCTGTATAGAAAAATGGGCTATCTGGAATCATGTAGGTTTTTGCAAGCTTTGTCAGTCCAAACCTGCCATTTTTCTGCCTTTCAAGTAGCCCAAATGCAGCAAGAACTGCAATGAAAGCTTCAGCTATCATTGGTGTAATTTTCAGCTGTTTGGCAGTGTCTTCAATGGTTTGAGGTACCTCGTCTAGAAGCTGGAAGAGATTGAGTTCTTGTGCTAATGTGATTACTGGTCCTACGACTCTAGTACAGCAGAGATCGAATAGTAAACGCTCATCAACCTCTGCCACTGGGAATTGTTTCTTGAACATTTGACCTTGTTTATTGCAGCTGTTATAGTCACATTTACTCTCCAAATTTCCCATCCCTCACCTTAGCCCATAGAAACGAGCAGGATTGTCCCACAAAATCTTTTCTACAGTTCCCTGGGGTAATTGCTCCTGAAGAGCAACTACTTGCTCAACAATATCCGCTTGGTATTCTCCATGAGGATAGTCCGAAGCAAACATCATATTATCTGAGCCAATAAATTCAAGAACTTGAGCTAAATAGGGCTCCGAAGGTTCAATCGAAATAAAACATTGACGGCGGAAATATTCTGAGGGTTTGAGCTTTACGTTATCTGCCACTTCCCAATAGGAACTCTCGTATTCTTCATCGAGTCGCCACAACCAGTATGGCAACCACCCCCCTCCTGATTCCAGGAAGCCTACTTTAAGTCGGGGATGGCGCTCAAGTACACCTCCTTCAATCAAGGTTAGTAGTGCCATCATTTGTTCCATGGGATGGGAGCAGGCGCGTAAAGCAAAGCGAGTATTGAAACGATCTGCTCCAGCAGTAGGTAAACGACTAGGAGTACCTTCATGAAGACAGACAGCAATCTCCAACTCCTCACACTTTGTCCAAAATGTTTCGTAGGCGGGATTGCTCAAGAGGCGTGCCTTGACAGGATTAGGACGTAAAAAAACTGCCTTCCAGCCAAAACTAGCAATTCTGAGCAATTCCGGCACCATCTCTTCTGGATCGTGAAGATTAACACTGCCTACCCCTCTGAGTATTTGGGGATTAAAGCTACAAAAATCTCGCAGCCAATTGTTATAAGCTCGAACAAAAGCACCTGCTAGTTTAGGAGCCATACTGTCTACAGCAGAAATAAACAGCAGGGATGTAGGATAAATAAAGGCAACATCAACTCCCATCTGTAGCATAGTTTGTACTTGGATGTGGGGATCAGCACCAGCTAGTGGCTCGACTTGCAAAATTGGTTTTGCCCATCGACGTAGATACTGCTCGGAAAGCTTATTGATAACTGATTCTCCCTGAATTTTGAGGTCTGGAGAAGGGGCAAAGTGCTTAAAGGCAGGTTCAAGGTACTCTTCCCACATGGAGTGGGGTTCATAAACGTGAGCATCAGCATCAATGATGTGGTAACCTTTGAACATAAAAAAATTCCCCTAATACCCAACATCTAACTACACCCATAGTGGAAATGGGTTCAATTGAGCTTCTAACATTGGCTCTTTTCGCCATCCCATTTGCACCGGAACATCATAAAGTCGTCCTGCTCCTAAGCGCTTCCAAAAATGACGCATTCCAGGCACAATTACCTTGACTACCTTCATGCCCAAATCACGACGAGTTTGGTCAAGTACTAACATTTCCATTCCCCTTTGCTCTACAATCTTTTGGCAGTACTTGATATCTTCTAGTAAATCGTCGCTCCACTCTTGAGGATAATCTGAATAAACTTTAGGAGGACTACTGGTATCGGGGATTAAGTAGGGCTGATTCTCTGTAGTTGCAGTTTGCCACCAGTTTAGTGCTAATGGTTCAGCGGAGCAAGCATACTGAGTTTCACCATCAGCATTGGTTGGTAAAACCGCCGGTAAGAACTGATTGATTTCAGTCAGTGCCCTGCCAATAGCAATTTTCGGATCTAAATGAGCACCGAACCCTAAGAGGATATCTTCTGAGTCGCGATCGCAACATCGACTAACTGCCACAAAGGTTGGAATATTCAAATCGCTGGTGATATCTAGAACCCACAGATCCCGATGCATAAATCGGTAGGACTGTTCTAAGGCTTGAAAATAGGGTTCATCGAAACTCTCCAGGTCTACCCATGACCTTTGCACCCGATTGTACCACCACAACGCCACACTATCCCGTTCCACTAGTTCCAGAAAACCTTGTAGGATAGCTTCTTCGAGGGTATTACCGGCGGCACACCCGTTAGTATCTGCCCAACAGTAAGGTTTTGCTGGTTTAGGATAGCCAAAGTAGCAGTAAGCGGTTGGGAGATACTTAAATTCTTGCTTAGTCAAAGACCAAACTGGTGTCCACTCGATTTCGTTGGTTTCAGCAAAGGGTTCAGGTACTTTGTGAACTAGGCTTTGACAATTAGCATTCCAGTCTTGGCGATGGGCATATTGAGATTCACTGAAATTGAGACAAGCATTGGGATGGATAGCCTGCTCACCGAGTTGCTGGTAAGTACCTTTAATTCTGTGTTCATCTCCTTGGAAGACTCCAGAATATCTCTCTATCGCTTCCCCTAAACCACTAACCCGTGCTTGTAAGTCGCTTCTTCCTTTACCTCCACTTCTACCCCCTACGTTTTGAGCTAAGGCTCTGAGATTATCGAACATGGAGACAAAGTGATGTTTGGCGACATAAGTATGGTGTAAACCATCCAAGTTATAGGATAACTTCTGTAACCCTCGAATAATTCCCGTAATCGGACTGATATGGTGCTGATATTTTTTCAGAGTTGCTTCCGGGGTGCTACAACGGTGTCCACCTTCCGTGGTAAAAGTTTTTTGGCGACTACCTAGAACTAAAGGCAGTGGTTTAGTATTGCTTTGATTTTTGTTTCGTCCACAGCTTGGACATTGAGGGCGCTTGCTCAGGATATGGCTTTGAGTCTCTAGGGTGAGAGTATTGTGAGTAACTAATACCCCTTCGAGCTGCTGATTATGCTGATTTTGGAGAATCCATTTGAGTATCTCCGTTGCTGTCATGCCCCAAGCTGTTTGTAAGACGGCAGGTATCTTAGTTAGGGGTGGCGTTAGAGGTGCAGTATTGTTTGTATGTCTAATAAAATACCCTTCAACCGGGCGGTTGCCTCGTAAGCGTTGCGCCAAACAGTTCCAACAGCCTGTTCTTCCAGGATAGAATAGTGGACCAAGCCAAATAACAGTGCCTAGGGGTTTAACCAATAACCAGGGACGGGACTGGTTTATGGCAGCCTGATTGTATGCTGCCAATTCCGGTTGCAGATAGTCATCGCACAGAACAATTTCTAAATCACCATCTTCCGCCACCTGGATTTGGTGGGACTTGAGGGTTGCAATCAACTCACAAGCAGCAATGGAACCAACTGCCTTCACCGCTACCTTGGTTGTTTGCAAGCGGTGGTAAGCAGCTTCCAAGCTAATATTGAGTTGGTCACAAAAAATTGCTAAGGAGGGCGACAGTAACTGCTCACTATTGCTCAGATATCCTTGGTTTTGTAACTGAGTTAGCCCATAGTAAATATGGGCTGGTGGAAGTTGGTGCTGCAACTTGTCAACAATTTGCTCAACACTATGAGCACCATCGAGAAAGGGAGCTAATTGAGTATAAAGGCTATCGCTCAGTAGGGCAGTATTCCCTTCTGATAACAGGAATACCCCTTCAGTTGGTTCGATTTCAAGGCGAAAGCAATCCTTGATTTTTGGCTTGTGATACTGATGCATCCGACACACAAATTCCTTGTTTGAGTGAACGAAATTTTGGGTGGGATTACAATTCCCCGCGTCCACTTATTGTTCTCCCACCCTTTTTTTCCTCACCCTTCTGGTTTCTCTAAAAGCGCCGATATGCCTGTAAGGCTGTTGGCGCGTCTCTACATTGGCTACTTAGCAAACACAGGTGGGAATATAAGGATTAGTAGAAGTGTACTCTCCATCACCCTTGTTCTCAATCCAACTAATTAGATCAGACTTCTCCAAAACCGATGGACTGATTGCGGGGCACGGTGGATAAGCAAGCACCATAATAAACTTGTCCTCATGATCATTGTAACCAGCTACCCAACCATGAAAGTGATCGATAGTTACCAACCACAATATTTTATTAGTAACATTTGCCTGAAAACCATAGTTACTATTATCGTCATTTTGTTTAGTAAAATTGTTGTAAACTTTACCTAAATCGATAGTCATTTGAGCTTTATCCCAATTTAAGTATTTCGATAAAGTATCACTCAATTGTTTAATTTTTTCCTTATACATATCTGGACAGTAGTGCTCCATAAGACCGAAGCGGGCTAGTTCTTTGACTACATCTATAAAATTTTCTTGGAGCTTTTCCTCCCCTTTCAATGGCGTATAATTTGGATAATCTGTTTTTAAATTAAGCCAAGACCAAGCCACCAATTGAGACCATTGCTTGGCTAATTCTTGTAATTTTTTTTGTGCAGTTTCTTTGCTACAATCATAAATATTTTTAATCTCTTCGATCAGTTTTTGTTCTGCCTCAGTTAGCTTATAGCCATTGGGTGAACGAAAACTATCTATTGTATTGAATTGACCCATTGTTAAATTCTCCTTAAGATGATTGTCAGTTTGATGGTTCTTCGATTTGAGTAAAACTTGGCAAACAAAAACGATTGCTTTTAGCCTAGAGATGCTTCTTCGTTTCTATTATACTTGAATGGCGTCTGGATATATTTGTTCATTGTTAACTTGACCAATTGTAGTTTTCTAATCCCTCATTAGTTCAATTCTCACTTGTTCACTTCCTTCGCAAGTCCCAAGAGGAAACTAAAATCTGAGAAAACTTCATTTCGTTTTGCGCCGACATGGCATCCAATACAGGAATCGCCATATTCCTCATTTTGCAAATAACCTTCCATTGCTACATTGAATAATGGTTCGTCTTTTGGTCTAATGTTCTTGTTTCTAACTTTTTTTATAAAATTATTTAAGCTTGAAGTTTGAGTTAGATTGTAATCTTGGATAATCCCTAATGGGTTATCCAACCACTGAGTTCCAATAAGTTTATAGTATTGCCATACAGAATTGTTATTTACTTTTTTGAATGCCTGCTGCCAAATTTCGTTCTGATTTTTAAGATCTTCTTTTGTGCAGTCACCGAGCTTTTTATTTTTTTTACAATTGTCATATTGAGACCATCGCACAACCTGTGTAGGAATTTGCTGTTTTATTTGCCCATCGACTATTGTCACCGCATGGGGAGCTTGATCTCGCCAAAGAAAAGGCGGTTCTACATATGGATAGTTAGGTATAGTGGGCATAGTGGACAGTGTTGGTTTCAAAGCAACCTTGTTACGCTGATGATCTTTCACTTCAAGATTATCAACTTGTTCAAAGGTAGCCCAAATCCATTCTGCAGCACCCGTTTCCTGGTTAGGTATTTTATAAGCAATATGGAACCCAATCAGTCCCACTTCAACCTCTTGAAGGACAGAATTGTTGACTTGTCTTTCTTTAGCCGGAACTTCGATAGCACAGTTATTGGTAGTACAAAACAGATTTGCTGGGATAGCGATAATCCGCTTCGTGATGTAATACCGATTTTTTTCATCTTGTGATGACCTTTCGTCAAAAACTCGCCAAGCTGCCTTAATTTCTATTGGTGCGTCACTCTCATCGGTGGATTTAAATTGTAACCATTCTTTTTTATTGGAGTCAATCTCTTTATCATCTTTGTACCATTTATTGTCAACAATTTGCTTGAATTCATTGTTGTTGAGGTGAATCTCGATTAATATATAGTTTCCTTGTCGATCTACAATAGGAATTTGTGAAAGTATCTTATTCTTACTTTCTCCTAATTCTTTGATACACAAATAGCGATCATCCAATTTTTGAATTGTGATACACTCACGGACCTTCTGCAAGTTATCACGGATATCCTGCAAATATTCAGAATTCTCTTTCTGTAATAATTTTTTTCCTAACAATAATTCTTTCCCTTTGGCTATATCTAAGTGTAAGGATCTCGCAAAAGGGTTGGGTATATTTTGGTCAGGGTCTTTGCCATTGGGAAGAAACACCTCTTCAGGAGTTCTATAAAATTCCCACACCCTTGGTACAGAGGGTGCCATACCAATTGCCTTATCCTTATCTTTTAACGAGCTACCATCGTAATTAGCTGGCCAATTCAAGGTAACAAATGTTTTCCAGGCAACGTCACTAACATCTAACACTTCATGCGATACAAGTTTTGTTGGTGGATTTTCAAAATTGTCTGCAATTAGATTTGGTACTTTTGGTATTAGTACAAATTTAGCTTCAGCTTTTTTTGCAGTATAAGAGAGTATAAATCCTGAAGAAACAGAAATTATTATTGCCAGAAATACAGGAATCAGGAAGCGAGTAGTCTTCTTCATTTTCTCAATTGGTTCCAAGAGAGTAAATGCAATCTGAGTTTAGGTAGCAAATTGCATAATCTACATTTGTGGTCGCTAATCAAGCTTGAGGCAGGAGGAATGGCACTCAGGATGTGACGCCACCAATCAGTAACTTTGCCAACTACTTAAGTAACCGAAGAGTACCTATAGGGGGCGCTACGCTTTGCGAACACACCCTAATGGTTGTATTTGTCCTCAAATTTCTTTCTTCAGGAGGAAGATAAATAAATAGTGCGTGTGCATTTTTCTGTAAAAAAAAGAATAACATAAACCTCACCCTGAATTTATCCCTACACCTATAAGACGTTTCTCAAGACCAATTCCTGACTTTTTCGAGTTAGCAATTTTGGGCAAGAACAATCGGCTGTAATTCTTATCCCGCTTGAGTTTGGCAGCAATGCAAACTACCAAAATTGGCAAAAAAATTATCATATTTCTTTACAAATAACCTAGAGTTTTCAACAAACAAGGGAGCAGGGAATAGGGAATAGGGACTTCCAAAAATTGGCATGATTTATTTCTTGGAGTTCCCTTAAGCTGAAAAGGGGGTTATCAAGGCAGATTTGGTACTAAACGCAAATCGTGCTTTAGGCAAGAAGTTTGGTTTTGCCCATAATGAAATATGCTGCCTCTGGTACTCGGATTTATGTCTTTAGGAGGAAGATAAATTAATGCTGCGTGTAAATTTTTTCTACAAAAAAAGAATAACATAAACCTCACCCTGAATTTAACCGTGAAATATCTCCACACCTATAAGACGTTTCTCAGGACCAATTCCTGACTTTTTCGAGTTAGCGATTTTAGGCAACAAGAATTAGCGGTAATCCCCATCCTGCTTAAGTTTGGGAGCAATACAAACCACCAAAATTGGTGGAAAAATTGTTATATTTCTTTACAAATAACCTAGAGATTTTAGATTTTAGATTGAATCAATACACATCCAAGTCTCTACCCATCAATTGCTTGCTTGGCAAATAATAAATAAGGGTCTTAGAGCTTTAACCAACTAAAAACCTGCTCAACCGTTAGCTCTAACTCAATCTCACTAAGAATAGGTAACTGAGCTGTTCCCCTCAGTAATTTTACTCGTTGCTCTGGGAAAACGACTAAAATACTCTCATCTTTTGGCTCCATTAACCATCCTAACTCCGTACCATGCTCGGAGCAGTGCAGTAATTTTTCTAATACTTTGGTTTGACTCTGATCTGGAGATAAGATTTCAATAGACCAATCGGGATGAATCTCGAAGCGATTAGTAATTCTCCCGGAAGGACTAACCGGAATTCTTTCCCACCGAAATACAGAGATATCCGGAATAACTGAGTCTCCCCCAAATGTACAGCGTAGTTCGGGAAATGCCCTAGCAATTTTTGTTGGTTTAGCTACTCGGTTAATAACTTCACACAGTTCGACTTGTAACAGGCTATGCTCTCCTTGTGGCATCGGTTTTTGAACCATCTTTGTCTTAATAAACTCTGAGGCGGGTTTGGTTTCTGGGAGTTTTAAGAACTGCTCCAGAGTTAAGGGTTGCGTGGCTATAGTCATTTTTTTACTCAGATAGCTCACCATCCTACCCTTTTTCCGAGTAAGGCAGGATCATTCTTGTCATTGATGCTATTTTATCTTCTTGGGAGTGCCCACTCTACAGTTTGCGATTAGCCCAATGGGCTAGCGCGGAGCGATCGCGTAAGCGTAAACATCTTGCTCGCTTTTCACCTAAGCGCGAGCGAGACGCTCGCACTACATTCTCTCATCTGATAAAGAATTAAACTTTAATTTTCCTAAACTCGGCACCCTGCCTAATTTTCAAAAAGCTTATCACTCCCTGATGATTTCTGTTCTTCTTGAAAAATCTTCTCAATCAATCTCTGATTTTCTTGTCCCTCAGCTTGCTTGAGATATTCAATAGCAATTTGTCCTACCGCTGGTTTCTCTTGAGCAATTTTCACTAGAAACTTTACCGTTTGACGGAGTTGAATTTTCTCTAACAATTGCCTAGTAGTGACAATTGGTAGAGTAACAGCAGCAATAACAACTCCAATTGTCGAAGGAACCACAGGAAGCCACCATCCTTGTAAAAAAGCTAGATAGGTAGTTCCCACAAGTACGCCAATCGTGACAAATACACCAATCACAATCAGTTTAGGAGACTTTATTTGCCAAGCTAAGGCAGCTCCTAATCCAGTCCACAGCAAAATCCACAACCACTCTGCTACTTCTGGCAAAACCCGCAATAGGGGTCTCCCTTCCAAAGCTGCACTCAAAAGTTGGCTGATAATGTTAGCATGAATTGTTACCCCTGCCATTGGGGTTGGAGTACCAAAAATAGGGCTACTGTAAGGGGTTAGAAAAAAATCATAAGAGCTTTCAGCTGTAGAGCCAATTAAAATAATGCGATCGCGCATTGCTTCTGCTGGGATTTTTTTTGCTAATAAATCCGTAATTGAGAAGGTCTGAAACTGTTCTTGGGTACCATGGTAGTTGAGTAAAATTTGATAGCCCCCTGCCTCTGCGCGAACATAGCCTCCATCATGGCTGTGAAACGAAACTACCATCGCTTTTCCCAGCTGCACCTTGTCAGAATTATTCAACATCTGGGAAAAAGAATCTAAAACTCTTATTCTGCTTAGGTAAAAACGTAATTTCTCCAGATATTTGTTGGAGAAGGATTGAGAGGTAATACCCTGCTCCTCTAAATATTTTAAAGTCAACTGCAAAGCCAAACTCAGCTTTTGCTCACCTTTTGGGGTATTAACTATCAGCAGAGCACGGCGAGTCTTACCATCTCCATCTGTTATCTGATCGGCAAAACCTACCTGATTTAATTGGGATAAAACTGGAGGTGGAGACACTTGCGGATCCACCACTTTCTCAATACCAATCAAATTCGGAGTGTTCTCGAACAGTTTGACTAATTTTTGATAACCCGGTTCTACAGGCAAATTTCGATATAAATCCAAACCAATAACTCGAGGTTGGTAACTTTTTAGAGTCTCGAGTGCTTGAACTAATATCTGATCTGTCAGAGGATATTTTCCAATTTGTTCAATATCTGGCTCATCAATGGTAATAATCGTAATATGAGGGTCAATTGCTGCTGGAGGACGGGCCTGAAAAAAGCGATCAAGCGTCGTCAACTCCATCCCTTGCAAGATGCCAGTAAAACGTAACAGAATAATTGAACTGGCAACTCCTCCGGCAATACTTCCAATCCATCTTTTGCCAAGACGTAGATTTTTAGAATTTCGCCGTGCAAATTTTCGGGCATCTGCCAAGATACAATTGGCTTCTCTAGCAGCTTGGAGAGCAAACTGCGCTTTTTCTCGTTCAATCCTTTCTAGCGCTAAATCACTTTCCACTGTACGTTTTGCCAGTTCTTGACTAGCAGTTAAAAAGCGATAATCTAAGTCTGTAAGCTTCTTCTTTTCTGCCCAAGCCAAGGCTTCCTGCAATGCCAATCCTTGTAGAAGCACAGACTCATCTTGTTTGCTAGAATTAAGCCAAACCTTGAAGCTTTGAGCGTAGGGACGCATATTCTCAAGTTGTCTAGCAACCCATTCTGAATCAAAAACTGCTTGATAGATCGGATTTTTTACCTTCAAGTATCCTTGCTTATTGATTACTAAACCTGATAGAAGTAGCTCAATCTGTTCTCGGCTATCATCAGCTTGCATCTCCTCCCCTGCTATAATTTGCTGATAGATTCCCAGTAAACGCCCTGCCATTTGTTCATTACTTAAGAGGCGATCGCGAATCGTCCGTAAATGCTCTGGCTCATCTTGAAATTCCCACTTATCAATGATGCATGACCTGACAATAGTTTCTACCCAAGATGCTTCAGTCTCTGTTGAAATACTTGACATGCCCTGGCTCGTTTCTCCTAGGTGAGCATCAAAAGGACCAATTATCGAACTATCTGAAGTATTATGCACTGAAAACTTAGCCGCTAATACTAACTGGCAAAGTTTTTGGGTTAGAAACGGCTGCCCTCCCGTCCAAGCTAAAATTTCTTTTAGTACTGCCTGGGTATCACCTTCTTTAATCTCTAATCCCTGAGCTAATGACTGAATTTTATCTTCTAAAGTAAAGCCATGCAGTTCTATAGCTTTACCAATATTAAACGGGGTACGTCTTTTATCTCTAATTAAATCCGATGGTGTTGCCACCCCAAAGATGGCAAAAGTGATGCGTTTGAATTCTGGATTGATTGCTCTGTAGTTATAGCAAAAGCGAATGAGAGCAAAAAAATCATCTATAGGAAAAGATAAATTGAGAATGCTATCAATTTCATCAATTAAAATAAACAGTCTTTCTTGTTGAAATTGCACAAGCAAAACATCAGAAATAAATTGACTCAATCGTTGAGTCAAAGAAATATCTTCCTGCTCTTTCCACCATGATTTTAAATTAAACTTTCCTAAAAGATTGAATCCCAACCATAACTCGGTGACAATTCCCTTATACCACTGAATTGGGGTAATATTTTCACTACCAATATTGGTCATATCAATGGTGGTGCATTTATGTCCTTCTTCTTGTAAGCGATGCTTCACTCGAACCAGCAGCGATGACTTGCCCATTTGCCGAGAATTGAGGACGTAGCAAAATTCACCAGCTTTGAGGGCTTGATAGAGTTGAGAGTCAGCCTGTCGCTCTACATAGCTAGGATCATCACTAGTTAAACTGCCACCGACTTGATATTTGTAATGATTCATTGATAATTGGAAAACCATCAGATGTTTAGGAAGAGAGAGAACCGTTACAAAAAGCGACGGGGAAGCTAACTCCTTAAAGGGTTGCACGCCGCTTTCTTATTAGTCATTGGTCATTTGTACGCTTTGACCAATGACTAATGACTAATGACGCGAAATCCCACGACTTGCATTACGTGGGATGAGCTTAACTATATTTCTGTATCCTAAATTTATCACAATACAAATGTTATAGAACAGAGAGCTATTAATAAAAAACACATCATTAAATAGCTAACTCAATTGCTATATTTCGTGTATCAAAAATTACTGTTTTATATTAAAAATTACGAGAATACCGATTGTGCCAGTTGTCTTTTGTTATCGTTTATTTGTTGTTTGTAATAATTGTTATTAATTATTTGTCCTTTGTACTCATGACTAATGCAATAAGGCAGAAGGCAGTCCTGATGAAAAAAGTACGATCTTTTCTACTCCCTACTCCCTGCTCCCTTTCCCTACCACCAGACTTTTCCTCCCAAGCCCTAGTTAATTGACAAATAGTTGTATATTCTAAAAACAAGACAACAATGCTCAATCAATCTGTGTGTCCTCTTGTCTTCCTTGTCTGTGTGTCACTCAAGAGCTCCCCAGGAGCGCTTCGCGCCCCCAATTGAATGGAAAAAACAATTCTCTTCCCTGTTGCAAGAGTGCCTATTGCAACAGTGCCTATTGCCTTCTTTCTCAATAGTAGTAAATTAAATGCCTAGCAGCTTATGCCCCCTGCTGTTTACTTACAAAATGTCCACAAGATTTACAACAAAGTTCCAGTTGTCAATGACCTCTCCTTTACCATTGAATCGGGGGAGATGTTTGGTTTACTTGGTCCCAACGGAGCTGGGAAATCCACCACAATTCGGATGCTAACGACTCTAACTCAACCGACTAAGGGACAAATTGAAGTAGCAAGTTACGATGTGGTACGCCATCCCTGGGAGGTAAAACAAAACATCGGTGTTGTGTTGCAACAAGTCAGTGTGGATAGCGATCTTAGTGTTTGGGAAAACATGGAATTCCACGGACGGTTGCACCACCTGACTAATCCTGGACGTCAGCAACGGATTAATCAGTGGTTAGAATATGTGGACTTAGCGGACAGACGCAATGCACTAGTAAAAACCCTATCTGGTGGCATGAAACGCCGTCTGCAAATTGCTAGAGCTCTGTTGCATCAACCCAAGATTCTGTTTTTGGATGAACCAACAGTTGGACTCGATCCACAAACCCGCCGTCGCCTTTGGGAAATCATTCGTGATTTGAATCGGCAAGGCACGACAATGTTACTAACTACCCATTACATGGAGGAAGCGGAGTTTTTGTGCGATCGCATCGGGATTATGGATGCTGGCAAGCTCATTGAATTGGGGACACTGCAACAGCTACGACAGAAATATGGCGAAGGATTGCTGATGAAACAGGTGGAAGACCGTTTTGAGTACACATTTTTCCACAATGTTGACCAAGCTAACACTTACCTCGACAAGTTACCGGATAAAACTGGGATAATGGTTCGTCCCTCCAATCTGGAAGATATCTTTGTTGAACTTACAGGACGGCAACTTGATTGAGAATGCTCCAACTAGGGTACACTAAGCGCTACGGCTATGAGTATAATTTGTCATTCTGAGTGTAGCAAAGCAAAGACAGGCAAGATGCCTGTTCCACAAGAAGCTGATGATTGAATTTGGTTCAAATTAGATGCGTTGCGAGCTTAGCCCCGCTACCAATGAAAAAAACACTTCCTCGTTAAAAAGTAAAAATTAGTAATATGCCTCGTTTAGCTACCCAGATAGAAGCAATTCTCTACCTGAAAGGAAAACCTCTCCCCCTTGCCGAAATTTGTGAACACGCTCAATGCGATCGCGAAGAAATTGAAGACGCCTTGATTGAGCTTATGTCAGACTATGCACATCGGGACAGTGCTCTAGAAGTGGTGGAGACTCCTGCTGGGTATAGCTTGCAGTTAAGGTCATCTTTTGAGAACCTAATACAAAGCTTAGTTCCTCCTGAACTGGGTACAGGAGCTCTAAGAACTCTAGCTGCGATCGCTCTTAAAGAACCAGTTGCTCAAACTGACTTAATCAACCTGCGTGGAAGTGGCGCTTACCAACACATCCATGAGTTAATTAATCTTGGATTTGTCAGAAGACGCCGACAAACTGACGGTCGCTCCTACTGGTTAAATGTTACAGACAAATTTCATCAACACTTTGAGCTTGATCAACTGCTGACAACACCAGCAACCAGCTCTCAATCTTAAGCTTCCCCATGCCTAGAAGGCAGGGGCTTTCAATAGCCCTAGATTTCCATACACCACTATGACTAAATCTCAGTCTCCGATTGCAGAACTCATTAGAAGCAAAAACCCCTTTGCTGGAAATAATATTGTTACGCCCTCACAAATATGGGGAAAGAGTTTTCCTGATGTGCCTTCAATCAATGCTCATGCCTCGGATGCTGTTTTTGAGGCAGTTAACCAGATAGCTCAAAAGCAGCGTCAAACCGTAGGTATTACTATCACTGCTGAAAAGGGATTGGGAAAAAGTCATCTCATTAGTAGGATTCGTCACTGTTTGCAGGCAGAAAGTAGTACCTTATTTGTCTACATCAGTAAGTATGACAACTTAAATCAGATTAAGTATCAATTTCTTCAAACCACAGCTTCTAGCCTCAGAGCTTTTGGTAGTTTTCCAGGGGTGATGCAATGGCAAGAGCTAGCAGCAGCTTTAATTAATCAAGTTAAGCATTGGAATTACACGCCTCAACAGTATATCGATATTTTTCCCTCTTGGTTGAACAAACATTCCCATAAAGCAGTTGATAATTTAACAAATTTAGTTTTGCAAGCTAAGCATTACATCAACAATCCTTATCTAGTTAAAGCTGTTTTGTGGACTTTATCAACAGAGTATGCTATCTATGCAACTCATTGGCTCTCCGGCATGGAATTGAATCAAGATAAAGCTGAATTTATGGGCCTAACTAACCCAAAAACAGAGGATAGAGAGACTGAATCCTTAACTACTGTGCGACAGATTTTAGACATCACCAGTGATTACAAAGTTCCCGTTATCTGCTTTGACGAACTAGATACTATCGATATTGATGACAATGGTTTTACAACTGCCCAGGTGGTGGGTAACTTAGCAAAGGATTTATACAACAATATTAAAGCTGGTGTTTTGCTGCTGGCTATGTATCCTGAAACTTGGAGAGATCAGGTTAGGAGTTTACCCCAAGCAGAAGCAGTCATGGATCGCTTAGTCAGTGAACAAGCTAATAGACAACCACTCACATTAAACTATCTCAATTCTGATGAGGTTGTAGCAATAGTTTCTCAGTGGTTGCAAGAATTTTATCAAGAAAATCAACAAACTCCACCTCATCCTCTCTATCCCTACGAAGAAAGCCAGCTCAAAGGACTTGGGAAACACAGACCTACTGTCAGAAGCCTCTTGAAGTGGTGTGCTGATAATTTTCAACCCCCAGAGGATAGACCAGAACCCCATCCAGTTGAACATGCTTATAAGCAAAAATTAGTATATTTGCACAAAAATTTAAAAAAATATTGGACTAATAAAACCGTCATAGTAGAAGCTTTAAAACTCAATTTTGCCACTTTAGTAGGAGAAACAGTTGAAGGAGTAAGGCTCACAGAAATTGCAGAAATCCAAGCAAGCCGTGCAGACCAAGGCTACATTGACTTTAAGATTATCGGTGAGGAGAATGGTCAAACTGTCAAGATTGGGGTAGCTGTCATTCAGGAGTCTCGTGGTAAGGGGATAGGTGCAGCATTAAATCGCTTAATCAATTACCAAAAGTTTGATATCACTCGTGGTTGTTTAGTGCGTTCAGACGGCATATCTGCAACTGCCAGACGAGCCAGAAAAAGTGTCCATGAGCTTTTAAGAAATAAAGGGGGTGAATGGGTGCTGTTAAGAGAAGCAGATTTGCAACCACTTTTAGCTATACTGCTGGTTAATAATACTTATCAACAACACGGCTTATCTCAAGAGCAAATCAGAGATTTTATCGTCACTAAAAAGTTAGCAATTGAAAACCATTTACTCAGAGACATTTTGAGCGATTCATCTCATTAACAGCGTAGCAGAACAGCTTAACTCCAATTAAGCAAAATTTCTCTAATTCTCTTTCTAAATAAACGCACAACAGCCCTTTGTCCAATTTCCTTACTTTGCTCAATCAGTGGTGAAATTTCGGCAACTGGCAAACAAGGAAACGCCAAACTACTATCACAAAGGTGATAACTATCCCTTACCAACTGATAAACCAGTAACTTACCATTGTGATATTGCCATAATTCAGGAATACCTAAACACGCATAGATACTCCACTTATTCACAGAAGAACTAGTATAACCCGATTCAATCGCTAAATCAGGTGGTGGAGCATCAAGTAACTTAATTGACTCTTTCCCTCGCACCCTTCGCTCATTTTGCAGGTAAAAACAACTATCAGGCTCGATTGCACGATTTAAATCTTCCCTTTCTAGAGTCAGTACACCAGCTGCTAAAATTTCCATCTCCAATTCATCAGCCACCGTTTCAATAAAATTCTCCAGTAACCTTTTTGGAGCTTCATGTTTTAATAGTGGCATCCTCAGTTCCAATAGCCCTAGTTCATAAGCCATCCTCCACCTTCTATCATCTCCTACATCAGCCATTAATGCCCTATAGGTTTGCCAGCTAATGCTTCTGAGGAGAATTACAGATTGAATACCCTTTAGCTTCGATTCGGGAATTGATGGTGAGATGTCATTTATCTTTGGAAAAGTTGCGAGAGGATGTCAGGAACCCTTGTGATTTCTTCTTGTTTCTAGCATTTCTCAGGGAACCTGTACCACTCCATTGGGGAAACCTTTCTTCTGGATCAAATTCTTCTTTTGGCTCTGGTTGCAGGGGTTCGTCTGAACTTCTCCACCAGTTAAACACTGTACTACCTGCTAATCCACCGATAGCACCAAGCAAGATACTCAAGGGAATTGAGTATTCCAGAAGCACCAAGGATATCAGAAACAATAACCAAATCGTTAGTCCAGCGGACATTTCTTTGGAGGTATCGGTTATCTTTTGTTGGATATTCTTTTTTTCACTCATCACATAGTCCTCAGATGTGGGCTTCTTGCCGGACAAGCTAAGGGAGCAAGATACTCCCACTATAGAAGATATTTTCTCATTGGTTGTTTGTTCTTCCCATGTCTGGACCATCAGTCCTAATTATGCTTATTCAAGCGGACATGATATGATGACCAGTCTTTGGTTGTGTCCAATGTTGTGACTAGAGGTTTTTCCTCATCGGTGAAGGGTTCTGCTGCTGCTTGTTGGCTCTCGAGAAACACGAGGCAGGAGGCAGGAGGCAGGAGGCGAGGAAGGAGGTAGGAAATATGTTTCTCCCATTAATTGGGGGCGCGAAGCGCTCCTAGGGAGCTCTTAAGTAGATCTGCTGTCTAAGCGACGTGCCAACTGCCGAGCCACCGTAGTTTTACCTGAACCCGATAAACCCGACATTAAAATAATGAGATTGGCTCAACACAGCAAGGTACCCTCAGAAGGAAGTTTATTAAAAAAAATTAGAGTTTTTCTAACTGTTTTTTCACCAGTGGTTTCGCAGCTTCTATTTCCTCCGGGGTAGGAGCTGTTTTAACAAAACTTTCTCGCTGCATGAGTTGCTCAAGCCAAGTTTTCACTTTGGGGTAACTATCTACAGATATACCCATCAAACTTAGGAAAAAGCTGGAATTTCCGGCAACAATGTCAGCTAGAGTTAAGTTCTCTCCAATAAAGTAGGAATTATTACTTAGTTTGTTCTCAAAAAAACTAAGTACCTTCGCAATCTGCTGTTGTGCTGCCTCTATTTTTTCAGGAGCAACAGATAGCTGCACCATCTTTTGCATCAGAGGAACTGTCGCAGGTACGAGTTCGTTAAGAGTAACTAGCTCAACCATTCGCACTGTTGCGATCGCTTTAGCATCCTTTGGCATCAAGGAAGGGGTGGGATATTGTGCTTCCAGATAATCTAAAATTGCCAAAGATTCCACGACTTCAAACCCATCATCGACAAGAACAGGAATATGATGAAAGGGGTTAATAGCTAGAAATTCTGGTTGAAATTGATCACCATCGAGTTTGATTAAAATTGGTTCAAAGGGAATTTGCTTTTCTAGTAAAGCAATCCAGACTCGACGTGCATTGCCAGAAATCGGATGGTAGTAAAACTTCACTATGGTTCACCTCAATCACTTCCTTAAGTCTATCCTCCTTGGCAAATCAGCATTAAAAAAAGAATAGAAAGGAGAGGTGCGATCGCGATAAAGCCACAGGAAGCGGTTCAAGCGATTGGGAGCAAAAGCCACAAACACGCCATTGGGTTTGATTACCCGGAAAACCTCACTGACACATTTACTAGGGTCTGGTAAGTGATGGATAATACTATTGATATGAGTAAAACTCCATACTACGGAAGTGCGGTTATCATTCTTCTGCTAAAACCTAAAACCTAAAACCTAATTATGACCTTTAATTTAGATGAAGCAATAAAAATTGCCAATCAATTGATGTTCGCCAAGATTAATAGACACTTGACAGATGTTGAGATTATGATCATCAAGGGAGCTTGGGAACGGGAGGAATACGATCAAATTGCCGCGAAAAATCAATATGCAACTAGTTATATCAGCCAAGATGTAGCACCCAAGCTGTGGAAACTGCTGACAAAGGCTTTGGGAGAAAAAGTCAAAAAAAGTAACTTTAAAGAAGCTCTCAAACGAGTCTGGGCGAGCCAATCAACATTGGGAGTATTGTTGCCAAATCAACAATCAACTACTACTCAACCCCTACACAGTGATGTCAATCCCCAAAAATTAGTAGCTTCTGAGCTTGCAAAGCCAGCTCTACCAAACAAGCCAATTTCCCAATCCTATGTAGAACCCACTACTAATGAAGCAATCTTCTATCAAACCCTGTTACAACCTGGTTCTCTTATCCGCATAAAAACACTCCAACACACAGGTAAAACCTCACTTGTGGAGGAAGTATTGGCTCAAGTAAAGAAACAGAACTACCAAACAGTAAAAGTGAATTTCCAGTTTGCCGATTCGCAAATACACTTCACTAACTTCAATCGATTTCTCCGCTGGTTTTGTCTGAATCTCACTCAGCAGCTTGGCTTACCTAATCAGTTAGATGATTACTGGGATGAGGAAGGTATAGGACCAAAGGTGAGTTGCACAACTTACTTAGAAGGATATCTGTTGGCTCAATGTGAGCAGCCATTGGTGTTATGCTTAGATGATATGGATTTGCTTTTTCCTCATCGGGAAGTGTACGAGGACTTTTTAGGATTGTTGCGCTCCTGGTATGAGAAGACCAGGAACCGGAAGATCTGGAAAAAGCTCCGGTTAGTGATTGTTCACCTGACAGATTTTCCTATAAGCCCACCAATTAATCAGTCACCCTTCAATGTAGGCTTACAGATTATCTTACCTTGAGTCTCCGGAGGCAGTCCAAAATATTGATTCTAAATTCTTCATTCTAAATTCTAAATTCTAAATTCTTCGTTCTACAATGCTAAGCGATCGCAAAAATACTGCTGGTACAAATCGCAACGGGGTGTTACTTCATTGCCCTGAAGATGTACTAATCCCATACTATGTAATTTAAAAGCTACTTCTGACTCCAAACGTACAGGTTCTGTAGCTGAAACCACTTGCCACATACCTGCGGCAAGTTCTGGATTTTGTTGGAGATTCCACAAGTGTCGTCGCAAATGATCACTATAAAGCCCTGCTTCTGTAGGAGCTGTTTGCAATAACTCCTCTAAGACAATATCTTGCCGTGCCAGATGATAGAGAGCCAATCGTACTAGATAGGGATGTCCTCCCACCATTGCCATTAGGGGGGCAAAATCCTCAGCCCTACCTACAAGTCCATGCAATCTTGCCAAATCATACACCTGCTGCTCAGTAAAGGGGTGTAATTCCACCGGCAATCCTACATTAAATGGGGATTGGTTAATCTCCATTGGCACATAAACTTCCGTTGAATGCACCACCACTAAACGTAGTTTTTGCCAAATATCCCGACTCTTTGCCTGCTCATGCCAAGCTCGCAGTAGAGCAAAAAAGTCAGCGGCAATTTCAGGATATTGGAAAATAACATCTACCTCATCCAAGCCCAAAACTAGGGGAGTAGCTATATTTTCCAGCAAATACTCTTCAAAGTAGGCAGTGCAGTTATCCTTGCTGCCAAAAATTTCATCCCAATAATCATTCAGCTGATTGGGTAATCGTAATCTCCGCCCCACGCTAGCACAAAACCACCTTAAAAATTTATCTAAGTCACGAAAAACTTTGCCATCTGCCAATTGAAAACTTAATGGTACAGTACGATAACCCTGCTCTCCTGCCTGATGGAGAATTCTCGCCATCAAGGTAGTTTTGCCCATTTGTTTGGGAGCCTTAATGCGGATTAGGGAACCAGGTTGAACAATTGTCTCGTAACAACGAGATTCAATGGGGGGACGTTCCACATAATAAACCGAAGCTACATCCACTTGCGCCTCTGGCAATTCTGGCATTGCTGTTGGTAGGGGTGGACTATCGGGAGTCTCCCAAGCTAAGGGTATATTTGGTTGAGTTTCCGTAGCTTCTTCTAGCGTAGTACCTGTTGTCAAGATATCGAGAAGTTCTTCGATCAAGGTGGGAGTATCGCTTTCTGATTGCCACTCCCGCTGCTGAATCCGGTCTAGATAGCCCCTAAGATTGTAATTGAGGGGTGCACTTAGGGGAAAGTTGACCCTTATAGGTAAAATCATCGGCTTGCCTTCAGGATGAGCATCCTGTAACTCTTTTGCTCTTCGGACTTCCTCTGTTACCATTTCACTAGTAGCAGACGGTTCCGATAACAACAGGACCAAGTAATCACAACGCTTTAATTCCGTCTCAATGCGTTGGGGCCAATTTTCTCCAAGTTGAATACTTCCCCCTGCCATAAAAACTTCATGACTAGCAGCTGTTAGGGCGTGATAAAGTGTTTGAGCAAGGCTAGAGTCGGGGCCTTGGGCACGGTAGGAGATAAATACTCTTTTCTGGGTAATGGTTACTGGGCGAGGAATAAGAATTTGGTAAACTGGTACGAGCTCAGAAAATCCTCTCAATTGCCGCAATCCCAGGTAGCTTACTGTAGAGTTTAGGCTACTTTTGACCACATCGTAGACAGTTTGGGAAATACAAATACCTCCAGGTGTTGCTAAAGTTTGCAACCGCGCTGCCATATTTACCCCATTACCCATGACATCGCTGCCATTGAACAACACATCCCCCAAATGAATGCCAATCCGATGATAGAGAATTTCTGACTCAGACAATTCAGCGGCTGTTGTAGCTAGAGCTTTTTGTATTTCTGTAGCGCAGAAGACAGCTTTTTGGGCACTCACAAAGTACATCAACAAGCCATCCCCCAAAGACTTGAGTACCTGCCCCTCAAATTCCTGACACAGCTGCTCCATCAACTCGAAGTCTCGCTCAATAAGAGCCAGCGTTCCCATTTCATCAGCCGCCATCCGAGCAGTAAAGGACTCCACATCTGTAAAAACAATCGCAGCTAAAGCTCTGTCTCCTCTAAGATTTGATGGTGGGGTCACGTTTTCCATTAATTTCATAGGTAGTCTGCATCCAATTTTGCAGCAAGCTTAGCTCCAGTAGGAGTCCTATACTGATCGTAGTCCAGCTATTGTAATTTCTAAGAGTGATTTGAACACTATGCTGGAGTGAAGTTAGTTACATTGACCTAAAAGCCACTATGTCATTATGAAGATAGAACAAGAGTAGAAAATGCGATCGCGTTGTTAACAGGAGGCTCGCTATGGCATACAGAAATTCTCCACTCAATTACACGAGTGCCGATTTAGAGAAAGCCGCGCTTAACCGATTTCGCTCGCTGGTCGTTGATCTCCCCCAACAGTGTAGAGTATTTCGGGATCTTTGGGACCGTTCCACTATACTGTGTCTCGATTTTGCCGATTGCCCCAACTCCCTTGAAACTAATATGAGTCAATTCTTTCCCTTGCTACTAGCTGCTCATGACTTAGGATTAGCAGACTCATTGCTGTTCAAAATGGACAACAGGGTTATGGGTTGGACGACAATAGCTCCTAACACCTGATAAGCTTCCGAAGCTCCCTGCTCCCAATTCCCAATTCCCAATTCCCTTTTATCGCGACACTGGTGTTGGCTTACAACTAGCTTTTTCCAACAGGCTGCGTACTTCTTCGTCAGTCGTTTGCGAAAAGTCATCGTACCAGAGACTAATGGAATAGAGGTTCTCCGGGATTTTGAGACAGATAACTTTGTCCACCTCTGCTGTGAGTTCCTGGCAGACTAAGGGAGGTGCAACGGGCACAGCGACAATAATGCACTCAGGCTGTTGCTCTTTCAATGTGGCAATTGCAGCACGTAGGGTTGAACCAGTAGCAATGCCATCATCTATCAAGATGACCGTACGATTGTGTACATTGGGAACAGGACGGCAACCTCGGTAAAGGCGATCGCGACGCTCCAATTCTTGTTGCTCCTCAGCAGTAACTTGATCAATTTCTTCGGTAGAGATGCCTCGCCATTGCAGCACATCTTCATTGAGTACCCTCACGCCACCCATGGCAATGGCTCCCATTGCTAACTCTCTGTGACCAGGTACCCCAAGTTTACGCACTAGGCAAATATCCAATGAAACATTGAGTGCCTTAGCAACTTCAAACGCCACTGGTATCCCCCCACGGGGAAGCGCCAATATCAGTACGTTGGAACAGTTAGTATAAGCTGTGAGCTTTTTCGCTAGCAGCCGACCTGCTCCTGTCCGATTGCGGAATCGCTTTGTCATCAGGATCACCTCTCTTGCCTTAATCAGAAAAGTACTATATTGACCCAAAAAATGGGTTTCAAGCCCCATCCTGAAAAGACAGCTTTTTCTTTAACTTCAGCTTTCTAATCATTTCTCTCAGTACATCATTCTGACTCCTGCTCTCTTGTCCGCAGTAAGCCACTAATCGCTCATACTCTTTTTCGGAGCATCTAACTGTTAATTTTTTCATGCAGTCATTATGCCGTCATTTATGTTACAATAATAACATGAAGGCAAAATACTGATCCCACGCTCTTGTAGTCTATGTTAGCGTGATTAGTAAGGTATGTGACTTAATCTTGGCTAGAATCTGGAATCGTAGACCTTGAGCTTGTAGTTCAATTTATCTGTAGGGGAATCTCCCTAACTTAAAGTGACAGTAGTTGTTGTTCACCAGAACTTTAGTTAGTAGCGAAAAACCCTGCTATTTAATTTCCGAAGAGAGGTATGAATGTTTTACTTCCATTGGTCTTACCTATTGCTGATACCAGGAATGCTGCTAATGTTCTGGGCTCAGAGTAAAGTGCGAGGTACCTACCAACGTTACGCTCAAATTCCCTCCAGCTTAGGCATGACAGGAGCACAAGTGGCTAACGCTATTCTGCACAAGATGAGTATTACAGATGTCAAAGTGGAGCCAGTGGCAGGAGAGTTGACAGATCATTATGATCCTAGAGCTAAAGCAGTGCGGTTATCTCAAGGCGTCTACAACTCTAATTCCCTGGCAGCAGCAGCGGTGGCAGCTCACGAATGTGGTCATGTTTTACAGGATAAACGAGGCTATGCCTTCATGAATTTACGGGCATCTTTGGTACCAGCAGCTAACTTAGGTTCCCAAATTGGTCCGATGCTGGTGATTGGCGGTATCTTTTTCAGCTCGATGGGTACGATTTCTTCTTTGTTTATCAATCTGGGAATTATCCTCTTTGCAGCAGTTATTGCTTTTCACATAGTTACTTTACCTGTGGAGTTTGATGCTTCTAATCGAGCATTGAAGTTGATTGATGAAATGGGAATCCTGCAAGGGGAAGAAAATAAGGGAGCAAAAGCGGTTCTACAAGCAGCTGCTTTTACTTACGTGGCAACTGCTCTGTATGCAGTTCTACAATTGGTACAGTTGTTGATAATTTCCCGTAACCGTTAAGTAATCATCTGAGCTATCAAATGCTGGTGGGGAATCTTTTTGCTCACCAGTTGCAATGAACTACGAAGGCAAAAAGGGCACGAAGGAAGAAAAAGTAATCTTGTGGTGGGAAGGGAGTAATTGCCCGAAGTTTAGCAACAATTAAGGCCAAAGGTAAAAATCTTGACTAAACGTAGAAAGAGATAGTAGCTTAATTTTTGCATCATTAAGAACAAATTCCTGATGAGCTATCGTGTTGTAGCCCCAATCTGCTAGGTAAAGTTTCACATCTTTGAGATCGGGTTGTTTTTGTACTGATTGTAAGGCTTTGAGCCGATCTTCGACAAACCAAAGATTCATTGCTTCTTCTGAGTAAGCCTCTTTTATTTGTCGCAGAGTTTGGTATTTGGGACGTTTGCACTCTTTACCAATAATCCTTCTTTCCGGCAATTGAACGCCATGCTGCTGCAATAGTTGCTTGACAAAGCGACCTTCTTTAGTGGTCACAATAAATAATTGTGTTGAATTCTGTGATAATGTTCGGCGTACCCGCTCAATTACACCGGGATAGAAGCGATGCAAGCTCAACCAACCATCTAAATCAGTAGTGATCCACTGATCCCGGACAGTATCGAGTCTTTTGCCTGTATCTGCTACATCTAATTGCTCTGATTCTACAATTCCTTTGGCAACTGCTGACCAGTCCTGCACTATTTTCTCTTCTGGCACTTTGAGTATCAATGCTCGAACCAGTACTGGCATTTCCCAGCCAATTTCGATTACAGGTCTTAAGCGATAGAATTTGGTTGCTAAGTCTTCTGGGGGTTCTTGGTTGTCAGGGTTCCAAATTTGGCAGTAAGTGCGCCAAGAAGCCTGAAAATACTCCAGTAATCCGTCACAAAGTACACCATCAAAATCGAGGGCAAGAATCTTGGGTATCATAATGGTGCTTTAGGAAAATAGCTGCATTCCTTGTCAATTAAGGCTTTTGTGAAATATTTATTCTACTGTATCCTATGGATGACTAGTAAGCAATCTTGTTACGATGGAACCCTAATCTTATTGAGAAAAGCTTGATATATATGGATTTTAGTTGACTTATTTGTGGACGAGACAGTGCTTTGCACGGGGTTATTGTTATTGTTATTGGTCTTAGTCTAAAAGACAAGCTGAATGCGATCGCGTCGGCTTTACAGGGACATAATTCGTTATATAGAGCAACAAAACTTGTTTCAGAATGATTGATTAAGGAATATCGCTCAGCTTACAATATTCCTGCCCTGGTCCATCGATGTAGCTTAGAAACAACTGCTCTTCGTCATATGAAAAAATTATTATTGATATGTCTTGCAGTTTTTCCTGCACTACTACTTGGTTTTCTCATCTTAAACTATTCTGTAAATGTTCCATTCTATGATGAATGGGATACGCCGGGATTAGCTTTACTTAAATCTGCACAAGGACAACTTAATTTTGACTATCTTATAGGACAACATAATGAAAGTCGGTTGCTTTTTCCAAGACTTATTTTGATTCCACTTGCTTACTTAACTAACTGGAATATTAAATACGAAATGATGTTGACATTCTTGTTAGCATGTTTGATATCTTTTAATATCTATAAACTTAGTCAAATCAGCTTAAGTGTTAGTAAGTCTAAGCTTTTAATATACTTATCTTTAGTAAATTTACTTATTTTTAGTCCTATACAATTCGAGAATTGGCTATGGGGAATACAAGTTATTACAATGATACCTATAGCTTGCTTAACTACTAATCTTGTTATCCTTTTTTATAATTCAAACTTGATTTTATCTGTATTAATATGTAGTCTGTTATCAACAGTATCTACTTTTTCTTATGCTAATGGTCTTCTGTGTTGGATAATAATCCTTCCTATGATTATCTTACATCTATGGAGAGAGAAAAATACTTGGAAGCAAAAAATATTATATTTTTTAGTGCCGCTTATCATCTTTATTACTAACTTATATTTTTACTTTTATAAGTATCATAAACCTACATATCACCCGAAATTTTCAGAAGCACTGCTACATCCATTGAAAGCCTTATCTTATTTTGTAGCTTTTCTTGGATTTCCCCTTGGATTTCAAGATAAGATTGCTAGTCAAATTGTAGGCTCTCTATTGATAATATTTTGTACTTTAATGCTTGTAAAATTTTTAAATTACTCAAATTCAAAAACTCTTCCTAAGTTCTTACCCTGGATTGCTATAAGTTGCTATAGTTTATTCAACGCCATTATAGTTACTTTAGGAAGGGTAGGTTTTGGTGTAAATCAAGCTCTAACTTCTAGATACACTACATTTTCACTCTATTTAATCATAGGTTTAATCTATCTAACATTAATTGATAGCTATAATAATAACTCAAGATTATTTTCTCTGTTAAAAATAAAAAAAATAAGCCATGCTAAATTTGATATGGTATGGCAATCTATAACTCCACTTTCATTGTCAATAATATTGATTTTACATGGGTTGACTTTTTTTAATGGTTTACGTATGTTCAAATCAACTTATCATAATCGTCTATATTCACTCTCGTGTTTATCTTTTATCAATTTTAATCAAGATAATTTTTGTATTGAGCAATCGCTTTACCCAAGCGCTAGTCATCTTCGCCAAAGAGCAAGTAATTTATTTGAAGTAGGATTTTTACGTAATAGAATATTAACTGAAAGTGAGATGAATAAACTCATCAATAAAGATTCTGATAGAGAAACATTGGATTCAGATAATTATGGTTTTTTAGATATCTTAAATCAAGAAAATAACGGAGATTACTTTGCATCTGGTTGGGCTATTTTACCCACTAAAAAAAGACCTGCAGATGCAGTTATACTTGCTTATAAAACTTCTGAGGATAAAAATATAGCATTTACAATATCTGATTTAGAGAGGGTAAAGAGAAACGATGTGCAAAAAGTTTTAGGTCAGGATAGTTATGAAAACTCCGGCTGGAAAAAGCTTTTCCCTGCAGAGATTTTACCAAAAAATGCAGAAGCAATCACTGCTTGGGCTTTTGATGCAGAAGCAAGAACAGCATATCAGCTAACAGGTCTCTTTTCTTTGAAATAATAATTATAAATATTAAAAAAAAATGATAATTTTCCTTTTTTAATACCTACTTACTTAAAGGAAAAATGTAAGAACATAATATGCTGAAAACTAACTTGATTAATAAGAGAAATTTAGTTATTATTATTCCTTCATTTAATGATTGGAAGGCACTGGAAAAGCTATTGTTACTTATTGATCAAATTATTCTTCCTCAAGATACTAATCTAGAAGTTATTATTGTTGATGACTATTCAACTATACCAATACCAAATTCACTGATTTATCAAGATCATTGTCAAATTAAATCTGTCAATATCCTTCGACTTCGCCGCAACCTCGGCCATCAGAGAGCAATAGCAGTTGGTTTATCTTATGTACATTGCAATGTAGACTGTGATTTTGTTATTGTAATGGATGGTGATGGGGAAGATAGTCCCTCTTCAATAATGCATCTCCTGAATATATCTGAAAAAACAGGTAACAATAAAATCATTTTTGCTAAGCGAATTAAGCGTTCTGAAAACCACACATTCAAATTTTTCTATTTTGTTTATAAAAAACTTTACTTTTTGCTTATAGGAAGAGAAATTAATGTCGGTAATTTTAGCTTATTACCTGCTTATTTACTAAGGAATGTAGTAGTAATTTCAGAAATATGGAATCATTATTCATCAGGAATTTATCGATCTCAAATTCCTTATCTTGAAGTAGATGTGCCCCGTGCCAAGCGACTAGCTGGACAACCAAAAATGAATTTAGTTTCGCTCATTACTCATGGCTTAAGTTCTATGGCAGTGTACGGAGATGTTGTTGGCACGAGAATTTTATTAAGTGTTGTAGTTTTATTAGTTATTTTATTGTTGCTGTTAGGCTCAGTTTTAGTAATTAGAATCTTTACAAATTGGGGAATACCAGGCTGGGCTACTTATGTATCTGGTCTATTGGTTCTATCTGTCTTCCAACTTGTTTTAATCGGGACTGTTTTCTGTATGATTGTTCTGTCAACACGCAATCATTTAAATTTTATTCCCGTTCGCGATTATGGATATTATGTCGATGATTTTTTTCAATTAAAACCATGAGTAAATTTATTTATATTGGCACAGAGTTGGAATTGTTTGCTCAAGCTAGTAACTGGAAAAATTATCTAAGAACATTATTAATAAAATACATCAAAGGCGATGTCTTAGAAGTGGGAGCTGGAATGGGAAGCAACACCACTTTACTCTGTAACTCCCAATATGATAAGTGGTTATGTCTAGAACCGGACAGCAATCTTTTTTATGCTCTAGAACAGTCCATTTATTCAGATGGTATAACTAACTGCTATTGTAATAACGGAACAATCGATTGTTTGAAACAAGAGCAATTTTTTGATTCAATTTTATACATTGATGTCTTAGAGCATATACTAAATGATAAAGAAGAATTACTCAAAGCTTCTCAACATTTAAATAATGAGGGAAATTTAATTATTTTAAGTCCTGCTCATCAGTGTTTATTTACTCCTTTTGATAAAGCCATTGGTCATTATCGTCGCTATAATAAGCAAATGCTTGATGCTATCCTTCCAAAGGATATAGAAATAATAAATTTTATCTATTTGGATTGTGTTGGTTTATTAGCTAGTTTAGGCAATAAATTGCTACTGAAACAAAGTCAACCAACATTAAAACAAATAAAAGTATGGGATAAGTTTATGGTTCCTATCTCTAGGATTCTAGATATAGCTGTAGGATACAAACTTGGCAAGTCAATTCTTTTAGTTGGTAAAAAGAAGTTGTAGTACTCTCCGGCGTTATCCAGATATCGGCCAATGGACATTCTCCCTATCTTTAGGACTTACTATTGACGCAGCTGAAAGCTCCGCCACTTTAGTGCTCCAGATGAAAGCAAGGTAGCGCTTTTAAGCGCCGTGTGCTACAATATTATCATGCATTGACCACGATAAATGTTAGTTTACGAAGCCAAGTTAAAAGGTAAACAATATCAGTATAGACGACTAGAT
>JGI12316J15310_10000408_pt1 | contig 57571 bp, 54 predicted proteins | sample MarCyaLeptolynsp_FD_15310 | JGI IMG/M metagenome (IMG submission 15310) | reverse complement strand
TGGTGAACGGGGAGTTCAAAGATCTCGATATCAAAACAGTAACTGGAGATATAGACCTGACTTGGCCCGAAAAACATGGAGCTGACATTCAGGTAAAAACTGTGAATGGCTCCATCTATACAAACTTTGACTTTAAGAGTACTCGAGATAAAGGTTTACCAATGATCAGCTCTCATGATATGGAAACTATCTATAAGGGCGGAGGTCGCTATATGAAGCTGGAGACGGTAACTAGCGATATCTACCTGAGGAAGGGTTAAGAAGGTATTAGTCATCAGAAAAGGTTAATTCTTGCTATTTAGAAGTTAAAAAGCCTTAACAACTGTTAATTCCTTCAGGGTTATGCAACATTTTTTCAATTGGGCGCATCTATACTACAAAGGCAACCATTACTTCGGTAACCATTTTAAAAAGCCGGAGTCTAATAGAGAAAGAATAGGATAATGTTTACTCAACCCACTTTATACTTAGGAACCATGAACGGTCAACACAAAATTACACTCAGCGGTGTGGTGTTCTATGTAGAAGAAGAATGCAGGAAGTTATTAACCGATCACCTCAATATCATCAATAGATCAAACTCGGCAATCAAGTCAGAAGAAATGGTGGATGAAAAGATGGCAGAAATGCTATTGGATGAATTGAAAGAAGAAGGAAAAGAAGTGATAACCCAAAACGCGGTAAAGCATTTTATAGAACGAACAAGATATTTAAGATAACCTGATTAGTTTTTGGTTTGAGGTAAATTAAAACAGGTGTTTTCTATCCCGATCCTGACGTATCCCGTCAGGATCTTTTTTTGTATTCCAATTGACAATGCGCAGCCACTATTTCTATTGTTCTGGTAGATAATGATGATATTCATTATCTCGCATTGGAATACACTTGTGTATCAAAAAAATAAGATGACTATTTTAGTTAATCACCACCATCGCTGAGCGTCATGACAAAAAGAAGACAATTTATAAAGAAGAGCATGTTGGCAAGTATGTCAACACTCATTGGAACAGAAATCGTTTTTGGTGAGAAGATGGAGAGTGGTTATGAGCCTGTTTTTATGCAGGATAACGACCCTCAAACCCTCTTTGGCAAACATGCTGAAATGACTACGCTCAACGATCGTCCCTGGAACATCGAAGCCAAGGCCCATTTATTGGATGATGCGGTTACTCCGGAGGACAAGATGTTTATCCGCAATAATGGTATAATTCCAAAAAACATAGATGCCAATACTTGGACATTGACAATTGAAGGTGAGTCAGCACAAACACAAAAAACCTATACACTCGAAGAGCTTAAGACCAAATTCAAAGCCTATACTTATCAACTTACTTTAGAGTGTGGAGGTAATGGTCGCAGTGAGTTTAACCCGCCTGCTAAAGGTAACCAGTGGACTATAGGGGCAGTTTCTTGTGCGAATTGGACAGGCGTAAGACTCAAAGACCTGCTCGCTGATGTGGGTGTCAAAGCTGATGCTGTCTATATCGGATATTATGGTAAAGACACACATTTGAGTAGCGACCGGAGTAAGGTGGTGATATCCAGGGGTGTTCCAATGAATAAAGCCATGCAAGACGAAACCTTGGTTGCCTACGCCATGAATGGAAAAGATATTCCTTTGGCTCACGGTTACCCATTGCGTTTGGTGGCAGGAGGCTTTCCGGCTTCTGCCTCAGGCAAGTGGATTGATAGACTTGTGATAAGAAACATTGTTCATGATGGTCCCAAGATGACGGGCACGGCATATCGCGTGCCTTCTGAACCGGTAGCGCCAGGCACGGAAGTTCCCGAGGAGAAGATGAAGATCATAGAATCAATGCCTGTGAAATCATTGATCACTTACCCAAAGACTGGAGCTATTGTTAGGGAAGGTCAAAGCTTTGAAGCGAGAGGCCATGCCTGGGCAGGAGAACTCAGTGTAGATAAGATGGATATCTCTATCGACTTTGGTGCGACCTGGCAAGGTGCCAAACTAGCTCGTGCTAGAAACCGCCATGCATGGCAGCGATGGACTGTTGAATTGAAATTACCTCAGAAAGGTTATTACGAAGTATGGGCAAGAGCCACCGACTCCAATGGTCAAAGTCAGCCTATGGTAGTTCCAGGTTGGAATCCAAAAGGCTATCTCAATAATGCCTGTCATCGTATTGCGGTTAAAGTTGTCAAAGCCTGATGAAGCATTTTACAACTATAGTCCTCTGCTTTCTATTCTTTGCGGTAATCTGGGCATGCTCCGCTCCAGAAAAGACCCAAGACGAAGAGCAAGTGCTTGACACGGAAGAGCCAACTCTAGATAAGAATGGTTTGGTCAATGCCCCGGGGAATAACCTGGTTTTCAGTCAGTGTTCTGGCTGCCATTCCTTAAAGCTAGTTACCCAAAATAGAGCTACTCGTGAGGGCTGGAAGAGTATGATCGTATGGATGCAGCAGACACAAAATCTCTGGGATTTGGGCGATAATGAAGATAAGATCTTGGATTATCTCTCTACCCACTATGCTCCGGCTAAACAAGGGCGTAGAGCGAATTTGGAGGTGGGAGAGTGGTATGAGCTGGATTAGTAGTGATTGTCTATTACCTGTAGGGCCTCTAAGTTTTTATAATTGATTTGTATACTAAACCGACTGTGACCAGGCTATTCATTTGATAATGGCCGTTGCCTGGTGATCAAGGCAAACTATTTCACTTCAGACCCTCAGCAAAGGCCTTAAACTGATTCACCCATTTCTGACTTTGTTTCTTGAAGACGCCTGGGAACAGTTTGGCCATGAGGTTAGGCATAAAGCCATTGAACTTGGTGTATTCAACTTCTGAAATATATCTGGTCTGGTTTGGAGATAATTCTTGAAATTGGGTCGTTTGCGTATTGGTCATATGTTCATGGACATATAGGGCCTTCTTCTCATCTGGAAGGTTGTTGGAAATAATGGTTTCGATCAATTCCATTGTTCTGTTGCCTTGTGCTAACAAGATCTTTGATTTGGCTCCAATAGCATCTTTTTGACCTTCCAGCAGACTTATAGATTTAAATCCATCTGTCTCTTTTCGAAAAATTCCTCATCCGTCCAGAGTTGAACTACCCTTTCAATCGGTAAGTCTATGTCTATAGTACATGTATATTTCATAGTGTGTTGTCAAAAGACTTTTGTCTAAACATATCAATCAAGATACATTTTAGCTAATGGCCTATTCCCCAAAGCCCTTTTTGATCTCCTGAGCTAGTTGATACACGGCCATGGCATACATTGGGCTATGGTTATAGCGGGTAATGACATAGAAATTATAAAGGCCAAACCAGTGCTCGGTATTGCCCTCCTTATCAAAAATGAGCATGGTGGCAGGAAGGTCAGCTTGAAGTTTTTCAGAAGGCTTGAAACCAATGGCTGTATAATCAGACACCTTGTTTTTCGGCCGTAAAGATTGCTTTCTGAGTCCAGTGATCTTGCGAGTCATTTCAGCTTTTGAAGTGATGGGCTGTCCTGTTTTCCAGCGGTGTACTTTTAAATAATTGGCAACACTGGCAATAGCATCTTCAGGGCTTTCCATCAGGTCGCGAGTACCGTTTTCTTCAAAACTTTTAGCATAAGCAATATAGCTGCTGGGCATAAACTGAGTATAACCCATAGCACCAGCATAAGAACCCAGCACTCCGGTGATTTCCAGTTCTTCCAGCTTAGATAGGGTTAAGAATTTTTCGAGCTCAGATTTAAAGAACTTTCCCCTTCTTGAATAGCCAAAACCTAAAGTATATAAGGCATCTAATACCTTATAAGATCCCTTGATTCTTCCGAAGTAGGTTTCTACACCAATAATACCGAGGATGATTTCAGCAGGAACACCAGTGTCTGTACTCACTTTTTCCAATGCCGCCTTGTGTTCTTGATAGAAGGCAATACCCGCATCAATGCGACCTTGCTTGAGGAAGATATTGCGGTAACGTTCCCAGGTCATAGTGCCTTCTGCCGGCCTGGAGATCTTATCAATAATCTCCTGTTGGAACTCAGCCTGCTTCAAAATGTCCATAACCTCTTCCTTAGTGAAATGATCATGTTTGGACGCATAGTCACTGGCGAACTGTTCCAGAGCTACAGGATTTACTTGAGCCTGAGAAGTAAGAGTAATTAATGTGAAGAAAATTCCAAAGAGAGATTTTCGCATTGCATTGTTATCTAATTTCAAATATAGAACACGTAGCATACCGTCAAAGTCTTATCTCACTTGCGGTCAATTAATTTAATCCTTCAAGCCATCAATTCCCTCTTCCAGCTGCCCACATAATTCTCTATATTTCCTACATGTTTGATGCCAAAGACATTGATCGCTTTCGAAAAGAGACAGATGGGGTTAAAGAAGTGATCCATTTCAACAATGCCGGTAGTGCCTTACCACCTAATGTGGTTCGCGATGCTGTTATTCAATACACGATGGAGGAGGCGACTCGTGGAGGCTACGAAATACACTCAAAGCGCTTCGAAGAAATAGAATCTACCTATGATGCTATTGCTCAATTGATCAATGCTTCAAGAGAAGAAATTGCGCTGGTTGAAAATGCCACTGTGGCTTGGAATTCTGCTTTTCAAGCCATTGACTGGCAGGATGGAGGTGAGATCATTACCAATCAATCAGACTATGCAAGCAATTACATTTCCTATCTCCATCATCGATGTGATTTGGTCATTAAAGTAATTCCGAATTTACCCAATGGCAACCCTGATTTAGAAGCTTTTGAAAGACTATTTACGCCTAGAACAAAACTAGTTTCTATAACCCATATGCCTACCAACGGAGGACTGGTATCTCCAGCCGAGGCCATTGGCGAAATATGTCGAAAGCATAAGGTGCTCTACCTTTTAGATGCTTGTCAATCGGCTGGTCAGTACCCTCTTGATGTAAAGGCTATTGGCTGTGATATGCTTTCTGTTACTGGCCGTAAGTATATGCGCGCTCCGAGGGGAACAGGTTTCCTGTATGTGAGAAAGTCAGTGTTGCCCAAATTGACGCCTTTTTATGTGGATCTTCATTCCGCCAACTGGACAGGGGAGAATTCCTATGAGGTGAGGTCAGACGCGCGAAAGTTTGAAAATTGGGAAGGCAACAGAGCAGCTACTTTGGGTTTAAAAGTGGCATGTGATTACATCAATCAGATTGGCATTGAGAATATCTGGGAGCGGATTCAAAGTCTTGGGAGTTACCTACGAAACGCTCTTTCAAAAGTAGAAGGCATTGCGATGCATGATATTGGATCAGTGAGAAGTGGTATTGTGTCATTTACGGTAGAGGGTAAAACAGCTGATGAGGTAAAAGAATATCTTTTGACCAAAAATATCAATGTCTCCTGGAACGGTGTTCCTAACACTTATCTCGATATGACAGCGAGAGGTTTACAAGAAATCGTCCGTGCTTCAGTACATTATTACAATACGGAAGACGAAGTAGATGTATTTATAAAAGAGTTAGTGGGTATGAAATAGCCCTATTGCTTTTTCAATTCCCTCCATCTATCGGTAAGCGTCCAAAAATCAGTAAGGCCAAACTGCTCGGGGCTTGCACCACCAAACAAGATAATATTGCCGGTCTTATTCTTAAAAATGGCCGGTTTACCAGCTCTAAAAGGGCCTTCAAAGTCAAGTTGAGTCCATTTATTATTCTTGAATTGCCAGGTGTCATTCAAGTAGGTGCCGTTATAGCCACCGAAAATCAGAACTGCTTTTCGTCTGGAATCATAAACGGCTCCATGATGGTCTCTGTCTGGAGGTCCGTCAATATCCAATATTTGCCATTGATTATTCTTTAAAAGAAGGGTTTCAGATGGGAGTTGTTTTTCACCATCTTTCCTTGAGAATCCTCCAAAAACAACAATTCCTTCCAGTACCGGATCATAGGTCATGGTATGCTGCAGTCTACCGGTTACATCAGATTGGATTTCCGTCCAACTTTGTCCATCGAATGCCCATGTGTCTGATAGGCTGTTGCGATTGCTACCAGATCCTCCGAAGAGATAAACCCGTTTTTGAATAGGATCATAAATAATTCTGTGGGACTGTCTGGCGATAGGAGCGTTTTGCGTTTTGAGTTCCTTCCAGCCTTTTCCATCAAAAGCCCAGATATCGTTGAGAAGTCCCTGGTTGCCTCTGCCACCAAACAAGTAGACTACTTTTTTCTCTTTGTCATAGGTCATCGCATGACCGCTTCTTGGGCTAGGAGCGACAGAACCATTCATTTCTGTCCAAGTTCCATTCCATAACCAGGAATCATTGAGCCTTTTTTGATTGGCATAACCGCCAAAAAGCACTGCTGAGCCCAGATGATCCATATAGACCATTACTGGCTGATTTCTTCCTATAGGCTCATTCTGAGCTATTATTACTGTATTGAGGAACACAATACTTATAAAAGCGAGGAGGAGTCGCATGACTTATTAAACGTCTTAAAAGAATTTGGTTACGCACGCAACAGCACTGCAAGTAATTCTTTCACAATTTTTGCTGCTACCATTCCTGTCACACCATTGATATCTCTATCGGGATTGTATTCTACCACATCACAGCCGACAATATTTGCATTGAGTTTTTGGATCATTGTTATTGCCTCGCGTGTGCTAAACCCTCCAGGCTCGTGATGTGATACACCTGGTGCAAAGGCCGGATCAAGAACGTCCATATCAAAGGTTAAATAGACTGGTCCGTCAAAACTTAGGTTGATGTCAGCACTCCAGTTTTTCATCTCAATCACATCAACCCCAAAGCGATCAGCTTGCTCTTTTTGATGTTGGCTCATGGTACGAATGCCTATCTGTGTTAGTTTTTTAGCCAAGCCATTCTCCATAATTCTGGCAAAAGGGCAGGCATGTGAATGCTTGTTGCCATCTAGTTCATCATACAAATCCCCATGAGCATCAAACTGAATGATGTGAAGATCAGGATACTTTTCAGCCATGGCCTGCATAATAGGATAGGTCATGGAGTGATCACCACCCAATGAAAATGGAATGGCGTTATGTGTGAGAACGTCATCAACGGGTTTTCTAATGCTTTCGTAACCAGTGAGTTCTGCGTTACCACACCATTTGACTTGCTGATGTTCGTTAAGGTCTGTCAGATTCTCAGTGAAGTAATTAGCAGAGTCGGATTCAATAGATTGAATGATCAACTCAGGCGCTTTCGCTGGACCTTGTAGAAAGGAGGAGTTTTCATCAAAAGGAATACCAATCAATGCAATATCATCAGGTGCTAATTCGGCAATAGTACCCCTTTTGATTCCCATTATTTTTTCCAGTTATCTCTGAGGCTGACTGTTCTGTTAAATACCAAATTATCGTCCGTTGATTCCTTGTCAACTATGAAATAGCCTTGTCTCTCGAATTGAAAGAAGTCACCGGGTTGGGCTTTGGCTAAAGACGGCTCTAGCAACACGTTATGATTTACTTCTAGTGAATTTGGATTCAGGTGATTCGTGAACTCGTCATCAATCGCACTAAGGTTTTCTGTGCTAAAGAGTCGATCATACATTCTGACTTCTGCTTTTACGGCATGGTTGACCGAAACCCATCCTAGTGTACCCTTTACTTTCTTTCCACTGGTGTCATGGCCACTACGTGTTTCTGGGTCATACTCGCAATACAACTCTGTGATATTGCCATCAGCATCTTTCTCGAAGCCCGTGCACTTGACAATGTATCCATACTTCAACCTCACTTCGCGATCTGGCCCAAGACGGTACCATTTCTTCGGAGAGGGTGGGTTTTCCAGAAAATCCCCTTGTTCTATGTAGATTTCCCTCGTCAAAGGCATTTCACGCGTACCAGCAGACTCATCGCCAGGATTATTTACAGCTGGCATCATTTCTACTTTATCTTCCGGCCAGTTGGTAATGGTCACTTTTAATGGGTCAAGAATACCGAAAACACGATTGGCTTTCTTGTTTAAGTCCTCACGGATGCTGTGCTCAAGAAGTGCTATATCTGTAATGCCATCACGTCTGGCTACTCCCACTTTATGAGCGAAATTCTTGATGGAGTCTGGAGTATATCCTCTACGTCTCAAACCAGAGATAGTGGGCATGCGTGGATCATCCCAGCCCATCACATGGCCTTCTTCTACCAGCTGCAAAAGCTTACGCTTACTGACGATAGTGTAACCAAGATTTAATCTGGCAAATTCAGTCTGTTCAGAAGGAAAAATCTCTAATTCGTTAATCAACCAGTCATAGAGTGGTTTATGGTCTCTAAATTCAAGTGTACAGAGGCTATAAGTCACATGTTCAATAGAATCTGACTGCCCATGGGCAAAGTCATAGTTAGGGTATATGCACCATTTATCCCCAGTACGGTGATGATGTACCTTTTTTATTCTATAGATAATCGGATCTCTCATGTGCATATTTGGAGAGTCCATGTCCACTTTCACCCGAAGTACACGGCTGCCTTCTTTACAAGCGCCATTGCGCATTTCTTCAAAGAGCGCTAAATTCTCTTCAACACTTCTATCTCTAAAGGGGCTTTTTATCCCTGGGATTGAAGGGTTGGTCTTCCCTGCACTGATTTCTTCAGCACTCTGGTCATCCACATAGGCTTTCCCCTTACTGATAAGTTTCAGCGCAAAGTTATAGAGCTGGTCGAAATAGTCAGACGTAAAGAGGGGTTTGTCACCATAGTCATACCCGAGCCATTGGATATCATCGATAATGGCATCGACATACTCCGTGCTTTCTTTTGCAGGATTAGTATCATCAAAGCGTAGGTTACATTTACCATTGTACTTTTCGGCCAGACCAAAGTTCAGTACAATGGACTTGGCATGTCCAATATGGAGGTAACCATTAGGTTCAGGAGGAAAACGCGTTTGGACAATAGAATTCTTACCTGATTTTAGGTCTTCTTCTATCATTTGCTCGATAAAGTTGAGCGATTCTCTGTTTTCGTTTTCCGACATCTTCTCTTAATTCTAAACTGGGTGCAATTTTACTAAAAGACGGTCATATGAACGAGGAATAAGACAAATCATTTGTGGGTTGATGTTCTCAGGACTTTGAATCCTTTGAATGGTTTGGATCGTTCTTTACCTTTCATCAACTAAGTTCTTATGAAAATACTCACCACCCTTTTAACACTTGTTTTATGTTGTGCTTCGATCACAGCACAATCGGTGATGACTTTTGATCTCCCAAGAGGGCTTTATGAAGTGGGATTCAAAACGGATGTAGTTTATGATGAGACTAGGACTTATGAATATTTGGGCAATGGTCGAGATGAAGTGGAGCTAAAATCGGGTCAGAGACCCATCTATCTGAGCATTTGGTACCCGGCAGCGGCAAGTACCGAGAAAAAGATGCATTATGGACAGTTCCTCGACCTCTTTGTGAGAGATCGGGAACGCACAAAAGAATATATATCGAGGTTTGTTAACAATGGCCGTGAGCAAGAAGAAAGGGCTGCCGTAACAAAAGCAGTTGCAAATGCGAGTGCAGTTGATGGCGAATTTCCCGTCATTATCTATGCGCCAAGTTTTAATGCGCCATCCTTTGAAAATTCAGTGCTCTGCGAGTATTTGGCAAGTCATGGTTATATCGTAATCGCATCACCCAGTCAGGGAGATAAAAACCGTTTGATGACTGCCGACTTTGCTGGAGCTAACGCACAGGCGAAGGACATTGAGGTAGTTATGGACTATGCGGAAAGTTATTCTGGAGCAAATACTGATAAAATGGCGGTTATAGGCTTTAGCTGGGGAGGCTTGGCTAATGTGATTGCCCAAATGAGAAATGATAAAGTGGATGCATTGCTGTGTTTGGATGGTAGTGTCACTTATTACTATAAAGATTTTCAGACATGGCCTGGTGTGAATCTGAACAAAATTGATGTCCCTATTATGTATATGGCTCAGAAAATTTTTAATCCAATACGCGTGGTTGAAGGGGATTCTGTTCGCATTAAAGATGTCTATGATTCACTGGATAATGATAAAGCCTATTTTCTGAAATTTAGTGAGTTACACCATCAGAACTTTGGAGCTCACTTTGTGAAATTAAGAGAAAGAAATCCTGAGGTAGAAAGTAGTCAGGCTTTAATCAATGAGAGTTATGAAGTGGTAAGCCAATATGCACTCAACTTCTTTAATGCCTACTTGAAAGCCGATCGAAATTCTCTCGAATTTTTATCCAATGAAGTGGCTAAAAATAAGATTCGGCCTGAATTGCTAACCATAGAAAGAAAAGATAAGAATCGGAATTGACTTAGTATTCAGAAACGATCCTGTTCCTTAGTTGATACTTACTTCCAAGCGCTTTCATTTTTTGATAAAACGCCTTTCTATAATGCTTTGGCATTTCATTACTGTTTAAGAAATAGCTTTGATACTTACTGAGTAGGTGAGGATAGTGCTTCTCGATGGCCTTTAATACAAGCGTCTTGCTATTCGAAGTGTCACTGCCAAACAGCGTTAAATCGGCAGGCATACAATAATGGGCTCCATTTTCTTTGAATGATTCAAACATGAATTCCAGACTTTCTGTGGTGTCGGATATCCATGGGAGCAAAGGCATCATGCTGGTTCCTGTTAGAAAGCCCGCTTTGCTTACAACCGAGAGTGTGGCAAGCCGATCGCCTGGAGGGGTGGCTCCAGGTTCGAAGATTTTTGCCACCTGATCATCAAGCGTAGAGAAAGAGAAAGTCACCATAGCACCACGATCTAGCCCATGTAGGTCCTTAGGTAGAATAGCTGTTTGGTCGATTTGTTCAATAAGGTCAAGGTCTCTGGTGATCAAGTCAGATCGTGTGATCATATGTACTGGAAAGCGATATTTAAGAATAATCTCTAATAGTTGTCGGGTGAGTTTGGTCTCCCTTTCCAATTGAAGGTAGGGGTCCGTTGCAGAGGCTAAAACAATAATGCCATGATCGCCTTTGGAGCCTCTTAACTTGAGTGCTTTCTCGAGCAGTTCTGGCGCATTTGCTTTGATGCCAAGTTTTCGCTCCATATGGATGCCATACTTACTGCCACGGATATAACAAAATAGGCAATTGAAGGAGCAGCCACTATAAGGGTTTACAGTGTAGTCATCGAGAAACCATGGGTCGCGTTTTTTAGTTTTGTTTAATATGCTTTTGGCCATGATCTCATTCATAGCTGATTGGCGGTTGCTTGGCCATAGACAGACCAATGTTAATCTTGTTCTGAAACCACTTGGACAGCTTTGTTTTTTTGATCCTTTGCTCGTTTTTATAGATCAGATCAGGATGGAATTTCGCAATGGTCTTAGCTGGCCAACCGATGCCCTTTTTTATGTACAACTGGGTTTTATGGCCGTGATCGAGCATTAAGAAGAGCAATTTTTCGACTTGATGCTTGGGTAATTTTTTCTTTGTGGCATAATGAGTGGATATACCAATTGACCGCTGAATCCACATATTTTGGTGGCTCCCCATCTCCAGGAGTTGTTGGTAACTGGCTTCAAAATTCTCTAAAAGCCCCTCGCCAAATACACGTTCGCTTATGATGTCACAAGCGTACCAAACATCAGCTTCAATAATGTGGTCGATGGCCTGACTAAAAGGGGCGGCAATTTCCCTCTTTAGTCGAAGTTGAATGAGCTTGCCAATAATTGGGTAGCAAGCTTCTCGTTTCGCGGCTGCCAGTCTTTCGAACAGGTCACCTATTTGGTCAGAACTCAAGGTTTTGTTAAGCGCTAATGCTGCATATTCTAGAATAGGAAACTTCACCTTATGACTGAGGATTTCCTGATCTAAAAGGCTCCAGAAATCACTAGATAGTTTGCCACTATCTGTTTGTGCCCCACTAATGATAGCCAGTTGGTTAAGTCTGGGGTCAATCTGTTTTCTAGAGGTAATGGTTTGCAATGAATTGACTTTATCGCCTTAAGATAGGCAGCTTTGATAAAATAAAAGCCCCAATCCGTGTGATCGGGGCCTGCAGATTGTAGTATGGTCATTATCTAGTTCTCAATCTGCCTATTAGTATTATTTGCTCATGATGGATGCTTTACCTTTCGTACAGTGCTAAAAGTTAAATGCCCCGACCCATTTGGTCGAGGCAATTAGAGGATTGGATATGGGTTTTATTTAGCTAGTATACTTACTAGTATTTTTAAGATAGCTTCTCGAACAATAGGTTTAAACAATACTCTGTCAAAGCCTTCATCTTATCAGTCAACGCTTTTTGCCGGTCAATTTGGAATGGTTTCGCCTAGTCTTTATGCCAGGACTACCAAATTTGTAGCCGATCCCGAAATTAAAGTTCAGATTATCGTAGTTGGTAACACCATTAACTGGGCTATCAAACTCCTGACTCTTAAACCCTTCAAATTGTAGAGTCATATAAACCCTGGGAAGTATGGGAGCCTCTACACCAATACCATATCTGAAGCCATGCGTTTCTTTGTTCAGGGTCGATCTTCTGTCCCTGATGTCACCATTGGTGTTGGTAAATACCTTAAAGTTGATGAGTTCCATGTTCACATACTCATAACCGAGAATTCCATAATATTTGTACTTGCCCTTTTTGAAATAATATTTCACTCCGATGGATGGAGAAAGTATGATTTGGTTTCGGGTTTGATTGGAAAAACTTGAGCCAGGAACTGGTGTCCCTAAGGCCTGTCTCTGTTTGTCTTCATTGGGTAGTTTAAAGGAAAAACCTAGCCCAGCCTGAAGTATCAAGCGATCTGAAAGGCCATAACCTAAATTAAGCTTGTAGTGTCTACCACTATTAGCAATATTGAACCTTTCATTCCCAATGTCCTGATCGCTTAGGAGAAACCAAGTACCTATCTGAAAATCTATATGGAACATGCCTCTGTTTGACCATCTGACAATGGAGTCACTTTGAATGGAGTTCCTGATCATTTTACCTCCCAACTCAAACCCCCACTTTCTTCTTATGCCATTTGGGTCCAAAGCACTTTTAAATTGGTCTAGGTTGGAAATTGTATTGATAGGATAAAATTGAACCTTACCAGGCCTTTTGTTATATAATTGGGAATTGAACTGACCGAAGACAAAGGTCATGGATGGATGGATCTGATCTTGATCTATGATGGCAAGGCTTGCTTCCGAACCGGATGAAGCATCGATTATAATAACTTTATCCTCGTCTATATTGCCAAAACGGATGCCATCATTGACTATGGTTTCAATCTCGTCCAGCTTAAAATCCCTGCCTTCAATTATGACCTCTATTCCTCGATTGTTGTTTCGAAGCTCTGTCTTAGCGGCTTCGGCTATTGCATTGTTTTCTTGGCTAAAAAAAACGATGTAGTAAGCATTGTCGGCAGTGTTTCGGAATGACCCGAAAGGAGTCGATATTGTGCCTGTTTGCCCGTAAACAGCTACGGGCAAAATAAGCAACAACCAAACCAAGAGGTTTCTATAGGAGCATGTGAAATTATTCTCCACTAGTCTTCCTCGTCAAATTCCTCTAATGGATGGAAGGCCCAGATGTCATCATACCTTGTGTTTACATTCCTACCGGTAGTGATATAACCAAACTCACCGATAGTAAAGCTGACCGCCTGTTCTCTTGAGGCTCCTTCAAACTCTGTCAATTCTTCCCAAATATCTGTATCGGGGTTATAGCGCCAGGTATCAATCAGTGCTGATGACCTAGAACCGACCGATATATAACCAAAAGTACCTATAGTAAAAGCTGAGGCATACTGTCTTAACACACCAGGGTCTCCAGTGTCATCATCATCAAGGTCGTTCTTGTCTGTCCAAAGGTCAGTCGTAGGGTCATATACCCAAAAGTCTTCCTGGTGGATGCCGTTATGAATTCCTGCACCTACATAGGCTTTCCCCTCAATCACAAAGTGAAAGGCACCTTGTCTTTTTGATCCTCCCATACTGGAGATCTGAACCCATGTATCCGTAGTGGGGGAGTACTTGTAGAAGTCCTTAAGGTTGTTGTCTCCATCGTTTCCAGTACCCACATATCCTTCATTGTTGATGGAGAAACCAACTGCGCCAAGTCTTACTGGGCCAGGCAAATCTGCTACCTGTCTCCATTGGTCCAAACCTGGGTCATATTCCCAAAAGTCTTTCAGTTCCTCATCACCATCATAGCCGGTTCCAACATATCCCTTGCCATTGGCTGCAAAAGCCACAGCGGAGTTTCGTGCTACACCAGGGAAATCAGCAATTCTAAACCATGAATTGCGATCTGGTTCATAACGCCAAAAGTCCCTAAGCCGATCGTCACCATCATATCCGGTTCCCACGTAGGCAAAGTCATTAATCACAAACACTACCGCTCCACTTCTTGTGGCACCTTCAAAGTCACTTTCCTCTACCCAGTTGCCTTCATCAGGAGTTGTTGAATCTGAATTATTGCAGCCCACTGTTATTCCTACAATCGTGCACCATAAGGCATATTTCACAAGTATTTTCTTCATTTTAATCATTGTATTTTGAGATATAGATTTTAAGTTTTGTCTCAAATCGAGAGGCATCAATGGCAAGCGTTTGTATGTTGCTACTGGCAAGCCCTAGAGGCAAAGCCAGATACAGGCTCTCTTCATTGAGTGTTTTTGTTTGAATCATGTCCTCTAGAAAAGCCCCGACATTGAATTCATAAAAGGTGTCCAGCCCTAGTTCATCATCCAGAAACAGGTCTCCACTGATTACTCTGCCCTCCGGTGGTGTCACCAGCACCTGGTCTATGTTTTCGAATTTAGACAGGTAGTAAAGCGAAAGTTGTGAGGGCAGAGGAGTGTCCTTGTCAAAAGATCCATCAATTAGCCGGACTTCAAGCGTAGCATTATTGATAGTGAAAGTCCCAAAGGCCTCTTCAATCTTCTCAATGTTGGGTATGCTAATCTTAGTAACCAGGCTCGTTGAGCCTTGAATAAAGCTCATGCCTCCTGTTTCAGAACTTTCCAGTTCACCATGATCTATGATTTGATTTAAGACGGAATTGGTCTCCTCAATTTGAACCTCTGTAAATTGGTTGTTTACGGCAGCTATCGGGAAAGTGTAAATCTGCTCATCGATATCGTCATCGATTGGTATGCGATAGTACATGTTCAGTTTGACATTATTCTCATCAAAGGGAATTGTGTTAATGAATTCAGCGTTTTCGTCTACTGAAACCATCACAAACCCACCGAGATATTCTCTAAAGTCAAAGTCGCTATCCAGAATATCATCACCATCTAAAGCCATTTGAAAGATTTCTTCACCTAAGGATTGTGAGAGCCGAACAAAGACTGAATCGTCCTCATCTTCCTCTGCCTCCAGAATAAAACTGCCGACAGGTATGGGGTTGAAGTGGAGATTGTTGAACTGGTAGAAGAAGTCTTCCTCAGGTTCATAGTCGTCTTCAATTCGGTATATCTCTATGCGTTGGTCAATGCCCGTACCATATGTACTCGCATAAGGATATATAATAAGTCCCAGTGAATCAAAGGTGTCTTCAGTGTCTACTTCAAGGCCAGTACCCAAGGAAAATTGGAAGAAGCTTCTTGTGGTGATTGAACCGAGCAATTCGTTGTCATAAGCTCCTAAAAGGAGAGATGGTGTTCCCTGAGTGATAATGGAATCAACATGTATCGTTGAGATATTAAGGTGCACTGTATCGATAAAGAAGAAGTCAAAAACGGATTGATCGTCAATCGTGACTTCTCCTTTTTCCTCACAATTGGATAGGAGCAGGACGCTTAATATTGTGATCGTTAAGACAATTGGTTTCCTCATAAATTCTCGTTCTTGCCTCAAATAGACAACTTAAGAGGATCAGCAAAACCATGGAGATTGTTAAAATTCGTAAAGCCAATGGCTAAACTTTGTGAATGGACTTGCTCATTCAGTTAATGGAACAAGACCTGTAGAGGAGTTATTTGAAAAGGTCGGTATTCGAAATTTTTGTTCTGTAGGTTTTGCCGACAGGTACCTTCATACCGTTGTCCATGATCAAGGTATGGCCTGTCTTACTTTTGACCTTTTGCTTTGGAACTATGAAGGAACGATGTGTACGAATAAAACTAGCCGGTAACTCTTTTTCCATTCTGGTCAGTGAATTGAGTACTAGGAATTTCCGGTCCTTGGTATAGTAGCGAATGTATTCTCCTACAGACTCGATGAGTTCAATTTCGCTCAATTTGAGACGATGTTTATCGTAGCCAGACTTTATGACGATGTATTGCGTCTGATCATTTTGTAAAGATTCAAATTGGAATGCTTTTTCTTCAAGCATGAAGTTGTTCTTGATCCTTTCTAAACACTTTAGAAAGCGCGCTTCAAGAATAGGCTTTAACAAATAGTCCAAAACATCAAACTCATAACCTTTGAGAGCAAAGTCCTGATAGGCTGTGGTAAATACGATTTTGCACTCCACCTCATATTCTTCAAGAAATTCAAGTCCAGTCTTATGTGGCATTTGAATGTCAAGAAATATGACATCAATGCGTTGATCCTCCAATACTTCTTTGGCTTCAAATGCATTCTTGCACGAGGCCACCAACTGCAACTGCGGTTGCTTTTTAATCAAGTGGATGAGCAGCTCCCGAGCGTACTGCTCATCATCCACCACCAGGCATTTTATGGATATCTCAGGTTGTGACATGGTTGATGCTTATGTTAATGATAAACCTGCCGTCTTTTTGAACAGCCTCAAATGTGTGGCAAGCTGGGTAAGCATAGTTTAGCCGGTGTTGAATATTACTTAGGCCAATGCCTGTTTCAGAAGGTGCTTTATTGGGCCTTGAGACAGAATCAACAAAGCTATTTTCAATATGGATGCGCGTGATATCTTTCGCATGCTTAATGTCCACATATATGTCAAGATTTTCACCCGTTATGGAATAACCATGTTTAAATGCATTTTCCAGAAGTGGAATGAGGATCATTGGCTCGATATTGACCCGAAGATCATCAATTTCTTTTTTTAAAGTGACCTCAATATTCGACTCGTCTTTCATGCTCTGAAAAAAGATGTAGCTCTCAATCACTTCAATTTCTCTGGATAGTTTTATCTGACCATTTTGACATTCATAGGTAACGTAGCGCAACATTTCACTTAATTTTTGAATGAACTGATCTGTTTTTTCAGGCTTCAGTTTAAATACACTGTAGAGATTGTTGAGGGCATTAAAAAAAAAGTGTGGATTGATCTGTGATCTCAGGAGCTTAAGCTCAGCTTCGGTCTTTTCTTTTTCAAGAAGAATAGTGGCTTGTTCTTTTTTGGATTGATCTATAGCCAGTGCATAAACTGTACTGATAAAAAGAATGATCAAAGTAAATATAAATGGAGGTAGGAATTTCAAAGCTTCTGGTAAGTCTATGAACCGCAAATCACTTCCTGGCAGGGTGCGATTTAGCTGAGCTTCAGAGATGGTAGAATTATACCACCAAAAAATTGATCGAGCGGTCGTGATTAATATCACAACAATTGACAAGGCATAGAGTCCATACTTCCTCCTTTTGAAAAGCTTAGGAACAAGTATGTATAAATTAAAATAGGCTATTAGAATTTGAAGAGTAAAAGGGATGCCGATTCTACGAACTATCTCAAGCGTAGACCCTTGTTGTGACCCAATAGTTAACGGGAATAGAAATAGTACTAGCCAAAAACCTACATGGAGCCATTTGATATAATGCTTGGAAATTGTCACGCTTCAAAAATAGGTTGCTTAACCGAGATTATTTCCAGTCAAGAGGCTATTCACTGAATAATTAGTGCCACTCACTGAATGCTATCTGACGATGGATAACAAATCATCAGTTCTCGTGTGTCTTAAGCCAAAACATAAAAAGTAATGGTCAAAAATTTGACATTCAAACAAGCAAGAATCATAATAAAAAAGACTCAATCGGTATGTTTCAGGCACCTATCGTTTTGTTTGTTCATTTTCCTTTTGGTAGCTACTGAAGGCTATGGACAAGAAAGCAGGACAGTTTTAAAAGGTCGTATTAGAGATGCAAGCACTGGTGAAGATCTAATCAGCGCAACCATTTACGTTCAGCAGACTGGTAGTGGTGCTATTTCCAATGCTTATGGGTTTTATTCGCTGGTGCTAAAACCGGGTAAATACAACATTAAAGTCAGTTACATAGGTTTTGAGACTATAGAACAAGAAATCGAGCTGAAAGGCGATACCGAGTTGAATTTCGAACTGGAGGTGAAGTCCGATGAACTTGATGAGGTGATTGTATATGCCGAGGCAGAAGATGAAAATGTCAAGAGCATTAAGATGAGTGTAGCAAAGATTGATGCCAACACAGTCAAGCAGCTACCCACTGTCTTTGGTGAGGCTGACCTCGTAAAGTCTATTCAACTATTACCAGGTGTCAGCAGTGCTGGAGAAACTTCCGGAGGTTTTAATGTAAGAGGGGGAGCGGCAGATCAAAACCTAGTCTTATTGGATGAAGCCACCATCTTTAATACCAGTCATCTTTTTGGTTTGGTATCTATATTCAATGCGGACGCGGTCAAAGATGTAACATTATATAAAGGAGGTATTCCCTCAATCTATGGTGGTAGGCTTTCCTCTGTACTTGATGTTAGACAAAAAGATGGTAACAGCAAGCAATTGGCAGGTAGTGCAGGCATTGGTTTATTGTCTAGCCGATTGAATATTGAAGGTCCTATAGACCAGGGCAAGGGCTCCTTTTTGGTAGCTGGCAGGAGGTCCTATGTAGACCTCTTTCTTCCTTCGGTGCTGGATGACCCACCAACGGTTTTCTTTTATGACATCAACCTCAAGGCTAACTATGCCTTTGATGCCGATAACCGACTTTTTGTGTCTGGTTATTTCGGTAGAGATAACTTCAGTGTAGACGATTTTTTGAACAACGATTGGGGAAATCTGGCCTTTAACCTTCGATATAATAAGGTTTTGAACGAAAACCTCTTTTCGAACGTGTCGCTAATCTATAGCGACTATCGGTACAACTTCGACATTCTAAGAACAGACGGTTATTCATGGGAAGCTCATATTGAAAATTTTAATCTAAAGACAGATTTCACTTTGTTTCAACAAGGCGACAATCAGTTGGACTTTGGTGCGAGCTTGCTCTACTATGACTTTAATCCTGGCGACATTAGCCCAAATGCTGAGTCTACCACGGTGCCCACCACACTGAATCCAAAGTTTGCTCTCGAACCCTCACTCTATGTCAGCGCTAAGCGCAGTGTCTCCAGTAACCTGACTATTGAAGCAGGGGTGCGACTCTCTTCTTTTCTAAGAATGGGCAGCGAAGAGGTCAGACTTTATGAAAACGACCAACCGGTAGTCTATAATAGTCAGCTCGGCCGTTATGAAGAAGGTAATGTCGTGGGCTTTGAATCCTATGGATCTGGAGAAGTAATTTCTAGCTATTATAACCTAGAGCCAAGGCTTTCACTGAATTATCAACTAAATGCCAGTAGTTCTTTAAAAGCTAGTTATAATAGGACTGTTCAATACATACACCTTATATCGAATAGTACTTCTCCGACTGCTTTGAATATTTGGACACCAAGTGGTCCTTACATAGAACCTCAAATGGCCGATCAAGTCGCCTTCGGTTACTTCAGAAATTTCCGTGATAATGCCTATGAGGCCTCAGCAGAAGTCTATTACAAAGACATGCGCAATCAAGTGGATTATGTTGATGGTGCGGACATTCAACTGAATAACTATTTGGAAACTGAATTGCTGAGTGGGGTCGGTAGGTCCTATGGATTGGAATTATATGTGAAAAAGAACAAAGGACGGCTCACTGGCTGGTTAAGTTATACGCTGTCGCGAAGTGAACGCAAAATAGATGGAACCGGCACAGGAGGCCCCGGTATCAACAATGGGGAATACTATGCCAGCAATTTCGACAAGACACATGATCTGAGTTTGACAGGAATGTATAAGATCAATAAAAGCCTGACGCTTTCGGCAAACTTCATTTACCAGACAGGTATGCCGATCACCTATCCTGAGAGTCGTTATGAGTTTGGGGGGATAGTGGGGGCAAACTTTGAATCTCGAAATCAAGCCCGAATTCCAGATAACCATCGACTCGATCTTTCCCTAACAGTGAATACAAAACAAAAACCCAAATGGGATGGTAGCTGGACTTTTAGCCTGTATAACGTTTATAATAACCAGAATGCCTACGATATTACTTTCAGTCCTACGGGAGCTGAAAGGGGGGCGGAAATCTCACAGTTCTACACAGAACGATTCAATACTCAGGCTACACAATCGTACATCGGCTTTTTTCCGAACATCACCTATAATCTAAAATTCTAAGACATGAAAAAGTTATTAATGCTATTAATAGGAGTATTTCTGCTGACAGCTTGTACCGATGAGCTGGATGTAGATTTGGAAGAGGGGCAAGTTCGTTTAGTTGTTGAGGGCCGATTGGTAAGGCAAAAAGAAGGGGTAAATAGTGGTTATCAGTTTATTCGGTTATCTACCACCGCACCATACTTTCAAAATGAACAAACACCAGCGGCCAGAGGGGCTACGGTAGAGGTTCTCGAAATTGAGACCAATGTCGCTTATGTTTTTGCCGAATCCACTGATGAGCCAGGCATTTATGAGGCCTTTGGAATGACCCCAACGGTCGGCTTTACTTACCAACTGGAGATTCGATATGAATCCAGTATTTATCGTGCTGCTGAAGAAATGCTTGCAGTTGCATCCATTGATCGCTTGGGTCAGGAGTTTAGAGAAGAAACCATTTTTCGAGATGAGGGAATAGGTTTGTTACTAGATTATCAAGACCCCGAAGGCATAGAGAACTACTATCATTGGCAAACCTATAGAAATGATACATTACTGATTCGAGCTGATGTAGGTAATCAGTTCAATCTCATCTCTTCAGATGAGTTCTATGACGGCTTGAAAGTCGTAGACTTTGAATTAGCAGGAGATTTTTCTTTTATGCCAGGTGATCGAGGTTTGGTGAGACAGTATGCGATTTCGAAGGAGGCTTACGATTACTACAGGATTTTCTATGAGCAAGCAGTGGGGCTGGCACCTGGTGGTGGTGATGTAGTACCGGCTACTTTACGTGGTAATGTTCAAAATATCAGCAACGATTCACTTTATCCTTTAGGCTATTTTGAGGCAAGTGAGGTTTCGGAAAGAGAAATCATCGTGCGATAAGGCATTGCGGTCGCGAATGTGAATAAATCTGTGGATAACCCGGTGGATAACTATGTGAATAGATAAGTGGGAAACTTGTTGAAAACTAGGGGTTTACAAAGTTTGCATGTAAAGTTATGTAGAGTACCTTAGATATACCAAGTGAGGGATAAAGAACAGAAGTTTTACTTCAGTCTCTCTTCGGGGGAAGCCCGAAAAAGTGTAGTGAAAGGGTTAACATGCAAATGTTAATCTGAGACAGTCAAAGTGATGCTGTTAGTATTTCTCCGGATAGCAATTGAAAGAGATAATATCGGAAATTTACTTCAGGGATAATTTCCAAGCGTTTGTGATCACTACTTGAAAGGGAGTAATCATAAGACGTTCTAAAAATCTTTCTATGAAAGGTGATTAGACAGCGCTTTTAACAGTTGGCTTTAATAAAAACTGAGTAGTCAGGATGAGTTAAAGTCAGGAAATGCCTCGGTATGCTCCTAATCACGACTAACGATCATCGGCAACGATGATTGACATCTTGCTTGCAAGAGTAAGATGGAATATGTGGAGGCTACTTTCGGGTAGTTTTGACAAAGAACGTTAGTGAAGATCCGTAAGGGTTGACAAGACTGCAAAAGCTTCGCATAACCGATTGGTGCTGAGCACCGAACTATAGGTGAAGCCGGAAAAAGACAGCGTTTGGACTTGATTGCTTGGGCCTTCAAGTTTCGGCAAAGTTCTGAACAGTAACTTGGCGTCTTTAAATAGTTCACGCTATTTAAAGATGAGCAGGGGACGAGTAATCGTCCCCTGACTTTGTTATTTGGGGGTATTTGAAAAAATACGGAAAGAGACCACTGGGGAGTGGTCTCTTTTTTTTTGTGCCTATTCTAAACCTTTTCTCAAGTTGATCGTTGTCTTACTAGTTTTAATAATAGTATTACTATTACATAAGATAGTTAATCAATATTATTCATTGAGTTATGGCACTACTTCGACTTGAACTAAACGCTAAACTTTTCTTGCGCGACCCGCAGGAAACAGATTTAGGGAGAAAGATCATTGACCAATCCATTCGCATGATTGACGAATTGGGTTTGGAGGCTTTTACCTTTAAAAAATTATCGGTGGCCATTGATTCTACCGAGGCATCCATCTACCGTTACTTCGAGAATAAGCACAAATTGCTGGTATATCTTATTGCCTGGTATTGGAATTGGTTGGAGTATAGAATTGATTTTGAAACGCATAATGTGAAATCTGCCGAAGACAGACTAGCTATTGCCTTACGTCTGGTCACTGAGCAAAAAGGGTACGATCCCTGTTTCCCATCTGTAGATGAGTCTGCTTTGCAACGCATTGTGACCAATGAGTCTGATAAGACCTATCTAACAAAACAGGTCGATAGCGATAATAAGGAAGGACTATTTAGGGGGTTCAAGACGCTTTGTAAGCGAATTGCGGATATGATCAAAGAGATTAACCCTGATTATGAATACTCCCATGCATTAATCAGCACGGTGTTACAAGCAGCACACCAACAAGTGTTTTTTGCAGAGCACCTACCTTCTCTAACTGAGCATAAAGCCGCTAAAGGCAATGTTCATCAGCAGAATTACAAGTTTCTTCTAAAACTCATAAACAAGGCCATTAAGGCGTAAAGCTTAATCTTATGACGAATCAGCACATTGCGAATTCCATAAAGGAGGTCTCAATTTTACTTAACAATAGCCTAGAGGAGGCTTTGCTTCAAGACCTTCAGGTCAACGCCAAATCATATGCGATTGACGAGGCATTTGAGTTTAAAAGGGACTTGATAGAAGCAGCCAATAAAACGCGGATCGTATTACTCGACCAATCCCTGGCAGGTGCAGAACTGGCCTCTTTCATCAGGGATGTAAATATCCCACTGATTGCTTTTAAACAATCCGAAGAAGGTTTCTCACCGGTGATCATGACAAAGGTGAAGAAGCAAGTAAAGGCCTTGGAGATTACTTCCGAAGCTACATTAGAAGTTGACTTTGATGAGGTCAATTCAACATTGATGCGCGATGAGCAGGGCGAAATTATGCTGCTGGGGGCATTTAGCTATAGGAGCTTGGTTTCGGAGCATGAGGAAGGTGAGATTCCTAAACCGCTTTCTCCAGTAAAGCGTCTTTTCAGACTATTAAGTGAAGAGAAGAGAGATATTTTCTATGTTTTTGTATATGCAGCTTTCGTAGGGATAGTCTCACTGACCTTACCACTAGGCATTCAGGCAACTGTTGAGCTGGTTTCTGGAGGAGTGGTATTCAGCTCCATTTACTTATTAATAGGACTTGTGCTTCTGGGTATTTTAGCTTCCGGTGGTTTACAGATTATGCAAATCACATTGGTGGAATACTTACAGAGAAGAATTTTCACCAAGGCTGCCTTAGAATTCACTTTCAGAATTCCGCGGATGAAGATTGAGTCGCTCAGCAACCTTCATGCACCGGAACTGATCAATAGATTTTTTGATGTATTAACGATTCAAAAAGGCTTGCCGAAGTTATTGGGAGACTTGACATCTGGCATCATCCAAATCATCTTCGGGTTGGTACTACTGTCATTCTATCACCCATTCTTTGTGTTCTTTGGATTGGTCTTAATTCTGACTTTGGTTTTGATATTCAGGTTAACAGGACCAAAGGGACTTCAATCGTCCATTAATGAGTCGAATTACAAATATAAGGTGGTGTATTGGTTGGAAGAGATCGCTAGAACGTTGAATTCATTTAAGATTTCTGGTAACACTAATCTGCCAGTCAAAAAGACCGAGTACAATGTCAATAACTATCTGATAAACAGAAAACTACATTTCAAGGTGCTGGTTAACCAGTACTTCTACATTGTACTGTTTAAAGCTGTTATTACTGGTGGGCTGTTAATCATCGGTACCTCCTTGGTGATTAATAGAGAGATTACCTTAGGTCAGTTTGTAGCAGCAGAAGTGATTATCATTCTTATTCTTAACTCGGTCGAAAAGATAATCACATATATGGATGTTGTATATGACATGCTAACAGCTGTCGATAAGATTAGCCATGTAACAGATTTGCCATTAGAAAAAGTAGGGGGGATCGACCTGAACAATGAAGAATTGACAAAGGGCTTTTCCATTAGACTAAAAAACCTGAGTTATACTTATCCAGGTGCGAAAACACCTGCTATTCATAGCATTAATACTGGCTTTGCTTGTGGCGAAAAGGTTTGTATTTCTGGAGGAAACGAATCTGGAAAGACAACGCTTACTAATACCATCTCAGGTATTAACCAGAATTATGAAGGTGCCCTCACCATTAACGATTATAGCCTTAGGGATTTAGACCTAACTAATCTTAGGGATAAACTGGCTAAGAATGTTTCGGCAGAAGATATTTTCGAGGGAACCATCTTGGATAACATTGTGGTGGGTAAACCACAAGTGTCTACGAAAGATGCTGTTGAAGCTATTAATAAAGTCGGTCTGTCAGACAAAATTAATATGCTTCCAAATGGCTACGGCACTCAAATTATTAGTGGGGGTAAGGGCTTTTCAAGCAGTTTCGTCCATAAGATTATCCTAGCAAGGTGTCTCGTGAAAAGACCGAGGTTGCTGATTCTAAATGATTTCTTCTCCTCTTTCCAAAGATCGGAGAAAGAGCATTTGATTGATGTCGTAACTAGTAATGCCGAATGTACACTTTTGGCAGTTTCAAATGACCCATTGGTGATGGCAGCCTGCGATCGTGTGATTGTTATGGAAGGTGGAACGGTTAAAGCCGAAGGCACTTACAATGAACTATTATCAGAAGGTCTGTTAAACAAAATCATTAAAGTTTAAGCCATGTTGAATCTATCAGAAAACAAAGATCAAGAGATCCAGCATCAGCAGAGTGTTCTGTTTAAAACTTTGGGTTCTCCAAAGGCTGGCAAGAAGCTAGCAAGGATATTACTGACCGTAACTTTCCTTTTTTTCATCTTATTGTTTTTTCCATGGCAGCAGAATATAAGAGGGAATGGAAAGTTGACTGCCTTCAGGCCAAGTCAAAGACCTCAATCTGTAGAAACTGCGATTGCAGGGCGGATCGAGAGCTGGAAAGTACGGGAAGGTCAGTTTGTCAATAAAGGGGATACAATTTTGACATTATCGGAGGTCAAAGACAAGTTTTTCGATCCTGATTTATTAGATCGTTTGAAGGAGCAAATTGAGGCAAAGAGTTCAAGCATTGAGTCTAAAAAGGATAAAGTCACATCATTAGAAAACCAGATAAAGGCACTGAACGACTTGCTGGTGTCAAAGACGGAGCAAGCAGAGAATAAGCTTAAACAAGCTGGATTCAAGCTGGTCAGCGATAGTGTGGACTACGAGGCTGAGAAAGTACTTTTTGCCAATGCTGAAGATCAGTATCAACGAAACCTGAAAAGGAGAGAAGCCGGAAATATTACCCTGACAAAAATCCAGGAATTCGAATCTAAGTATCAGGCGGCCAAAGGAAAAGTCACTAGTAAGGAAAACAAATTCTACGAGAGTAGACAAGAGTTGATCAACGCAAGAGTTGGGATTGAAGTGGTTAGGTCAGAACTGCTTGATAAGATCAGTAAGGCTGAATCTGATCGTAATAATACATTGGCTGAAATCTTTGAGGGTGAAGGTAGTTTGGCCAAGCTGCAAAACGAATATGCCAATATGAGTATCAGAAATGAGCAGTATCAATTGATCGCTCCTCAAGATGGGTATATCGTGAAAGCGATGAAGGCCGGTATTGGGGAAACGATTAAGGAAGGGGAGTCTGTTGCTCAGATTATGCCAGAGAACCCCGAGTTGGCCGTTGAAATGTACGTTAAGGCTATGGATGTGCCTTTGATCGGTATGGATAGGAAAGTTCGAATCCAATTCGATGGATGGCCAGCATTACAGTTTTCAGGATGGCCCAACGTGTCTGTGGGTACTTTTGGAGGTGTGGTGCGTGTGATTGATCGAGTAAATAGTACAGGTGGTGAATACCGGATATTGGTGACACCAGATCCAGAAGATGAGCCATGGCCAGAGCAATTACGTGTCGGCTCTGGCACTAAAGGGTGGGTTATGCTAGACAATGTAGCCGTATGGTATGAAATCTGGCGACAGTTGAATGGTTTCCCACCAAGTTTGTATGAAGCACCTAAAGATGTAAAGGAAAAAGCATCAGCAGAAAAGAAGTAGTCTAATGAAGAAGCAAATCACTTTTCTCTCGCTGGTGACCATTTTGACCCTAGCGACCATTACAAGTTATGGGCAGGATTTAAAGGTGAAATCCTTAGATGAGCTTTTGACTGAAAACACTGCGGATACTACTCGAATTCTTGCGCTAGAATCCTTCGTAGATATGGTGCTTCTGAGTCATCCGGTGGTGAAGCAAGCCAATTTATTGCCCGAGAATGCCAAACAAGAAATAAGATTAGCAAGAGGAGCCTTCGATCCTAAGCTGGAATCATCCTGGGATGTTAAAAACTTTAAAGACACAGAGTATTATGATCTTTTCAATACCACCCTTAAAGTGCCTACCTGGTTTCCAGTAGACCCAAAGGTGAGTTTTGACAGGAACAAGGGACAATTTGTTAATCCAGAAAATTCGATTCCAGGCTCCGATGATTTTCAGCAGGTAACCGCAGGGTTGAGCTTACCTATTGGCAGAGGACTACTGATAGATCAACGAAGGGCTACTGTAAAACAGGCAGAGTTATTTGCCCAGATTACCGATGCAGAACGAATTAAGATGATCAACAAAGTACTGCTATCAGCTTCTAAGGACTATTGGGAGTGGTACTTCGCATTCTATAACTATCTCTTGATTGAAGAGAGTTTGAATATCTCTCAAAACGTCTATCAAAGGGTACTTACAGATTTTGAGTTTGGTGAAGCCGCAGCAATCGACACTGTTCAAGCTGCTATTACACTTCAAAACCGAAAAGTAGATAGGAGCGAGGCGCTGATTGATTTTAGAAAGGCAGGCTTGATGCTTTCGAATTACCTATGGGGTCAAAATGAGGAGCCCATGGTACTTCAGGATAATATAGTTCCGCAACTTGACTTTGGATTAAATCTTTTGGGTTCAAATATCTCTTTAGATAGCCTTCGCTTGCTGGCGATTCAAAGACACCCTGAACTTGTTAAGACCAATTTCAAACTTGATCAATTGGATATTGACAGAAGGTTAGCCAGAGAGAATCTTAAACCTAGAGTTGATCTCAATTATAACCTGATCAACTCTCCGGTTAATGCACAGGGAGATTTTGTTGAGGTTCAGCTGAGGAACAACTATAAGTTTGGAGTTGAGTTTGAGTTTCCACTTTTCCTGAGAAAGGAGCGTTCCAAATTGCGCCAAACGGAAATTAAAATTGAACAAACCACATATGAGTTGAGTCAGCTAGAAAGAGAAATTCTCAATGGTATAGAGGCATCATATTTTGAGTTGGACAATACGAGAGGTATGTTGAGTTTAATGCAGGAGGCGGTAAACAATTATACGACTTTGCTCGACTTGGAATTAATCAATCTGGCCAACGGAGAGAGTGACCTTTTCAAAATTAACTTCCAGCAGGACAAACTCCTTGAAGCTCAAATTAAATTAATGAAGATGCGATCGGCCATGGAAAAGGCCAGAGTTACGCTCTATTGGTCTGCTGGTCTGCCTTATCTTAATTTTAATTTGAATGGTTCTAATTAAGCCTTTCGTGTCAAATAGAGGCGTTGTTTACTTCTTTATTGATTATCTTCGCAGCTATTAAAACAATACAAAATGGAAAGACAACAAGTAACCGCCAAACGCTCCCTAACTAAAGAAACTGAGGATTTATTGAATCGCCAAATCATGATGGAGGGTTCTTCTTCCGCTTCATATTTATCAATGGCTTCTTGGTGTGAGATGACAGGTTACGAGGGCTCAGCCAAGTTCTTGTATCTGCACTCAGATGAGGAAAGAATGCATATGCTCAAAATTTTCCATTACGTAAATGAGGCTGGCGGACATTCCATCCAACCTGAAATAAAGGATATAAAGCATCACTATAACTCGCTTAGAGAGGTGTTCGAGACTATTCTGGATCATGAAATCGCAGTAACAAACTCGATCAACGAGATTGTAAACCACTGCTATGAAATCAAGGATTTTACTACAATGAATTTCCTGAACTGGTTTGTTGAAGAACAGCGAGAAGAAGAAACCCTGGCCAGAAGAGCCGTAGAACTATTCGATTTGATCGGAGAAGATGGAGTGGGTCTTTGGACCATCGACAAGGAAATAATGAACCTTGTGGGTGAAGGAGATGCAGATCCAAACGCATAAGAAATAAATCTTAGGGCTAAGCATTAAGATGAATTTGACGGTTTATTTATCAGGTGAAATCCACTCCGATTGGAGAGAGGCGCTCATCAATGGTGTAAAGAAAGAAAGCTTGCCTATTGATTTTCTAACACCTGTAGTGACGCATGAAGCATCTGATAATGCTGGAGACGTTCTCGGAGAGGAGGAAAAACAGTTCTGGAAAGACCATAAGAGCGCCAAAGTCAATGGTATTCGTATCAAAACGAGCATTGAACAATCTGATCTAGTCATTATCAAATTCGGGGAGAAGTACAGGCAGTGGAATACAGCCTTTGATGCTGGATATGCTGCTGCCTTGAATACACCATACATTGTGATTCACCCAGAAGAATTTACCCATGCATTGAAAGAAGTAGACGCGAGGGCTGCAGCCGTGGCTAAAGATGAAAGTCAGGTCATTACTATCTTGAAGTACCTCTGTACACAGAGATAATTAGCCTTGTCCCCATTGATAGAATCACTCCAAATTATATTAAAGAAGCTCAATTTTAGCGAGGAATTGATCGAGGAGATTATTCGGTCAGGTAAGCCGAAAGAGTTAGATGCTGAACAGCACTTAATAAGTCCAGGTATGGTCACTGACCATATGCCCTTGGTAATTAGCGGTACCCTCCGGATTATGCGTGAAGATGAGGAGGGCAATGAGGTTTTTTTATATTATCTCGAAGGTGGTGATGCCTGTGCCATGTCCATCAGCTGTTGTATAAGTAATCAACCCACCCCTTTTAAAGCGGTTGCAGAATCTGACGTCACACTTTGGGTGGTTCCCATGTCTGAAATTGATCGTTGGATGGCTAAGCATCCCTCGTTTAGAAGGTTTGTGATCAATTCGTATCAAGATCGTTTTGATGAACTTATGGATACGATCGATAGCATTGCCTTTATGAATATGGATGAGCGCTTGATGAAGTATCTGCTCGACAAAAAGCAAAGTCAAGGGTCTTTTGTGATCGAAAAGACGCATGAACAAATCGCTCAGGAATTGAATACATCTCGCGTAGTGATATCGAGGTTACTCAAAAAGCTTGAGAAAGATGATAAAGTCGAACTTTATCGCAACAGGATAGAAGTACTTTGATCACTGATTAAATATCAATTGAAGTTCCTTGTTGTTCTTAAAAGCCGTATTAATAGAGTCGTAGTTCTCCGAGCTGATCTGATAGAATTTTTCAGCTTGTAAGGCTTCCGACCAACCTGCCTTCAGTGTTTCAAGGGCTTCGGGACTGGTCTTATTGAGTTCAAGTAATATTTTAGTTATGCGATTGCTGGTCTCACTGTCTAATCGATTGTTCAAGAGTACTGGACCCAGGGGGATTTCATCGGAAATCCATAAGAGTTTTAGTGATTCAAACTGGGAAGGATTCTTTTTTAATTGAGAATAATATTCATTACTTCCAATAGCACAAAGGTCTGCTTTACCTTGGAGTAAGTTCTTCCATGTATCAGTATGGTTACCCCCATAACTCACATTCATAAACTGATTGTCTGGTGATTGAATACCAATAGCATCAAATAATAGTCTGGGTATCAAATTCCCTGAGGTGGAACCTTCATTGACGAACATCATTCTTAATCCTGAGGCTTTACCCACAATATCATCAAGCTGTCCAATGTCATCGCGATTGGTTAGTAGAACCGTCTTATAGTTATCTCGTGCTTCTTCTTTCGTTTGCAGGGCTGCTACGACTTCCATGTTTTGATGACCAATTGACCATTTTAAAAAACCCAGAGTATTGATGAGTCCAATATCAATACTGTTAGTGTCAATGCCCTTGAGCATAGCAGCCACATCAGGATAACTCTTTATTTGTATCTCGCGCCCAAGTTCAGATTCGATTAGCTGTGCCAGGGGTTTAAGATTCTCAACTCTATTATTGGTGTGGTAAGTATAGGTGGCCAGTGTTAGAGAGGACTTTTGTTGATCACAACTGAAGAACAATAAGAAAGTAAGCAGTACTGCAAGGAGATTTTTGAAGTTGATTTTCATGATTGTTGAATGTTCTGATCTTATCGTATAAAAAGTAATCGCCCCAATAGAAGTGGGGCGATTTACTAAAAATCTTTTAAACCTCATTTCGAATTTACATGAGCGTTCCCTGAAGGTATCTAGCCCTACTTTCTAGATACATCTTCAAAGAGCAGCATATCTTTGATTCTGTTTGAAGCACCATCATAAAACCCAACATAACTCAAGTAGTTGGCTTATACTTTAAGTCAAAGTTGAAATGCCAACGCCCTGACAGAGTTTTAGGTGTTCTGAAACCATTTGAAGAATATACTACTGATTCGTTAAGCGCTGATGGACAAGATCCTTATACGATCGGCTAATGCTTAGTGCTGTATCCTTAATATGGACATCTTCTTTAGTAAAGGATTTGATGTGATTTATATTGACGATAAATGACCGATGAATTCTTATGAAAATATCTTCTGGTAACTTTTCTGTCAGATTTTTGAGAGTCTCTCGGGTAATGATTATACCGTTTATGGTGTGGATTTTCAAGTAGTCACTGAGACTTTCTATATATAGTATGTCGATCAGCATGAGCTTGATCATTTTTCGGTCTGATCGTACAAACAAATGTATAGCCTGAGTGGCCTTTGGTTTTTCTCTTTTTATTTGTTCATACTTCTCAATGGCTTCCTTAAATCTTTCTGGACGAATAGGTTTTAATAGATAATCGATCGCACGGAGATCAAAACCTTCAACAGCGTAATCGCGGTAGGCTGTGGTGAAAATTATAGCGGTGTCTTTGTTTAGCGATTTGGCCAGAACCAGACCTGAGATTTCGGGCATCTCAATATCAAGGAAGAGGAGGTCTATCTTTTGATTCGCCATAATGTTGATGGCTTCAATCGCATTTTTGCATTTGGCAATTAAGTTCAACTCTGGATAGTCCTGAATGTAAATATCAAGTACTTCACGAGCTTTTGGCTCGTCATCTACAATAAGACACCTAATACTATTCATCTATGGTAGGTTTCAGTCCTCTAATTTCAAGATTTACCTTGAACATAGCAGCTTCTTGATGAATGTTCAAGGTATGCCTCTCCGCGTAGAGTATTGCTAGTCTTTTTTGAATGTTCTCCAGACCCAAACCAGCTTTATAATCTTTGTCCAGGCAGGAATTTTCCAGTGAAAAAGTTAAGCGGTTTTGATTGACTGTCAACTGTGTCTTAATGAACTGCTCGGATGCCATTATTTTCCCATGTTTGAATGCATTCTCTATGAAAGGCATAAGTAACATTGGGGCGATCTCATAGTCGTCACGATCGGTTTTTACCTCAAATACCATTTTTAGATTGTCCTCAAATCGTATTTTCTCTAAGTCCATGTAGTCAGACATATGATCAACTTCTTTTTTTAATGCTACCGTGGGTTGATTGACCTGATAAAGGATATAGTCCAGTAAGTCCGATAGTTTGAGAATGGTCTCCGGTGTGCCTTTCGATTGCCTCAGCGCTAGACTATAGATGGTATTGAGGCTATTGAATAAGAAATGTGGATGCAGCTGACTTTTAAGAGCATCAAGTTCTTGCCTCTTCATAAGTAGATCATTTTCTGATAGCTTCTTTTGTAAGTTGATTTGGTCGACTAAGGCGATTTGTCTGTGTTTCCAAAGGCTCAGAAAGCTGACCAGAATAACAATTGAGGACATCGCAGTTATCAAAAAGGGGTAGTTTCTACTGAAGTTCGGCATCTTATCTATAGTTAACCCTGGCACCAAACCTACTGTCAGGATTAGAAATGATAGTGTCAAAACAGTACTTCCCAAAAAGGTTGCCAGAGACCAAGTGACGAAGGGTGCGAGTTGATTGGTCAACACATATTTGGGGATCAATTTACGGACGAAGACAAGACACGTAACAAGCGTGATTGGTACAAGCCCTGCCATGAAGATTATGTTGTAAGTGGTACTCACAGATCCATAGCTCAGCAAAAATTGAAGCGTTGCACTAATGAAAGCAATGAGTATTATGTAGCGAATTTGGTGATACTTTTTGGCGAGAAGCAATTCCATAGGACCCAAATAAAGAATTTAATCCTAAGGGATAATGAATTTGCGATGAATGACTGATTAAAGCTGGTGTTCAACATAAACAGAGCTCATTAGAGCTGAATGAGCCCTTATCATAACCATTCACCCGCTTGGATCTGCAGTATTTATCCTGGAATCTGTCATCAGTCTCAAATCAAATTTAAGCCGCAAATAATGGATTAGACTTGTCTTATAAATCAAACAGAAAACCAGCATGATGAAAAGAATATGTCTAATGTTTACCATGGCCTTGACCCTTCAGGTTGGGATGGCTCAATCAAAAGGAGATTCGCTTAGAGATGCGGGTACTTTAGTAGCCGCCATGATGGCTTATGGTGAAGCCTTTTATCAGGATCAGACCAATACCGACATCGCCTATAAGCTTGCATCCACCTTATCGCTCACAAACCTTCCTGATACTGCATTTTTCTTCCTGAACGTTGCTTTACAGGGAAATAATAGCCTGAGACCATTGGCAGATAGCGATTTTTTCAATTTATCTACTGATCCAAGGTGGAAAGCCATTGAGCAAGGCCAGATGATCAAATATCAACAAGCGAATGGAAAACTCAAGAAACCTGAGTATGCGCTTCAATTGATGCGAATCATCATGAAGGACCAGGCCCTTGACTACCATATGGATATGGGAACAAAGGCCTATGGAAAGAATGGTTTTGCACCACACTGGTTATTTGCAATCAGTAGAACCAAAGGACTATTAAATGCCGAAAACTTCGAACAGATGAATCAACTGTTAGACAAGTATGGCTGGCCAAAGTATTCTGATGTAGGCGACTTGGCTGCTGATGCGCCATTACTTGTCATCAATCATCATGAGAGTGAGGAGATTAGAATGAAGTATCTGGATCAAATTAAAACGGCTTGTCTCGAAGGAGAGGGTAGCTGTATGGAATATGCCAAGATTCATGATCGGATTTTGGTTAATACCAATCGCCCTCAGACATATGGTATGCAATTTAAATTCAACCAAAATGGTGATTTGGAACCATTCCCAATTGAGAATCCCGAAAAGGTGGACCAAAGGCGCCTTGCGATCGGTTTGGAGCCGCTCGCTGTTTACCTCAAAAGAAAGATTAACTATGACTGGAAAGTGCCGCAAGAAAAGTAAATCAAAGAGCTGCTCAAGTTTCCCTGAGCAGCTCTTCTCTACTATCCATTCCAAACTCCTGTAGCTGCTGTTTCTCTCAGGTAATCTGAAAAGCGTTTTGCCGGCCTACCCAGTACTTCTTCAATGGTATTGGTTGTAGAAGAATTCCTGCCATCAAGCACATTGGCGAACAAGTAGTTGATCAGCCAGATATAAGCATCCGGCACCTGCTGATCTCTGAGCATTTTGGTATAGGCTTCCAGACTTATCGAATGAAAACCAATCTCTCTTTCCGTGACTTGAGTGATTCCCTTGATAACTTCCTCCATTGACCAGAGCTCCGGGCCGGTAAGCTCCAAAACTTTACCTGTGTATTGATCATCAAGGAGCGCTTCTACCACTACATCAGCAATGTCGTCAGTATCTGTAAATGGAATCTTCGTCTCGGCTCTTGGAACAGCTACGTGACCTGCGAGTATTGGGTCCAGAAAAAAGCTTTCACTAAAGTTTTGATTGAACCAATCAGCCCTTACAACTGACCAGTCCATTCCTGATTGCATGACAATTTGCTCACATAATTCTGCTTCATGTTCACCTCTTCCCGAAAGGATAACAAGTTTTTTAATGCCACATGCTTTCGCTTGCTTTGTGAGCTCTGTGATGGCCTCCTTGGCTCCAGGTACGGCCAGATCGGGTTGGAAAGTGATATAAACTTTATCGATTCCTTGCAATGCATGCCTCCACTCTTCTGGCTTATCCCAATCGAAGCTTGGCTTGGCATTCCTGGATCCAATACGAACTTTGATGCCCCGCTTGTTTAATCTCTCTACTACTTTCCGGCCTGTTTTTCCAGTACCTCCGATTACTAAAATGTTATTCTGAGTCATTCTTTTATTGTTTAATGATTAATGAAAATTTGTATTGATAAAGTGAGCTTTAGATGCCCAAAGAAGTAGAGCAAATGAGATCACTGAAAATGCTGTTCTGATGAGATGGTATTGATTCCACTTAGTCTCATAGGCCAACCGAGTTTCTCTGAGCTGTTCCAGCGTTAGTTTGGAGAGGTCAATGGCATCAAGGGTATTGTTCATAGGAACATTGCCGAAAGCTGTAATGCCAATCAGACCAACTATATAAATGATGGTGGCAACGAATACCCAAATGAAACCCTGATCATGGTCTGTTTTGAAGAGCCCAAAACTTGATACAATCATCATGACCATTGGGCCAAAGAAGATGATAAAGAACCATGGGTTTAGAATCTCGCGATTCATGGATTGCATGGATTCCAAATAGCCTAAATCTGAGAGCTTGCGTGTTCCGGGAATAACAGATACTTGCCAGGCGTAGAATAGGCCTGCTGATAAACCCGTAATAAGTGTTGTGATGAGTAAAATATTTCCTTTCATGACTGAGTGTTTTATGTCTTTCGTTGACACAAAATTCGCGTAGTCAGCCCTCAAGGATTTGTTTGAAAAGAATTCTGATTTGTTCGAAAGGAACTAAGTTCTGATTTCGCTGGGTCGGAAGCCGAACTTCTTCATGAATGCATTGGAAAAGGAGCTAATACTTTCGTAACCTACTTGCCAGGCAACCTCTTGTATGCCGAGATGCGCTTCTTCTAAAAGTGCATGTGCTTTGATCAAGCGTTCGTTTTGAAGGTGCTTAAAGACAGGCATCCCGAAAACTTCCTTAAAGTTCTTTTTGAGTTTGTTACTGTTCAGACCTATTTGTTTTGATAACTCTGATAAGGAAGGAGGGGAGGCGATGTTATCGAGTAATATCTCATTGGCCTGATGGATTTTCTGTCTGTCCTCCTCATTGAGTGTTGGTCTTTCTGGTAAGGATATTTGTGCGAAAAAATGAGCCAGTAGTTCAGTCACCTGACTTCTTAAGAACATTTGCCTCATGTTTTCGGTATAGGTGCTGCTATAAATTTTGCTCACCGCATTTTGCATGTCGTGGTTCATATAGAAGCCAGGGCCATCAACAATATCAGCAACTGGATTGACGAGTGACTTTAGGTAGGTCTGAAAGAACTCCTGCTCATGTTGAGGAAGCTTTTCTAGATTGCTGAGGGTAGATACAATGCAGATGGACTGCATGGGATTACTGGGGCTAATGGTGTGCTCGAATGTGGAGCCTTTGGCTGCATAAAACGATAAGGCTACTCCTTTGGTGTTTTGATAAGTACTCACCTGATCACCACAACGAATATTCATTTCTACTTCACCCGAACCATAGAAGGCAATACCGACCACATCCTCAGCAAAACCGCAGATTTCAATTTCTTTGGTGTCGCTCGAAGCATACTCTATCAGAACGATAAAGCCATTGATTTCTATGATGTCTCGGGTCATTTGTCAGGTCCTGATATATAATAGTCTAAAAGGGCCTCAAGTTTAGCTGCCGAATCCAAAAGGCCACCTTCTCGGTTTCTTACTGTCCAGATTTCTTTATGTGCTTTGATTAGCGCTTTTAAGTCTACAATAAGCTCTTCTTTGATTTCTGGCTCAATATTTTTGGTGTGAAATCCGTCAGAAGTCAACCTGGCTCTCCCTAGTTTTATAGCATGTCTTGCCAAACCCACGGCATGATTCAATTCTTGAATAATAATTGTCGAATCCATGGATTGCGGTTTTGACTTTTGTAGAAACAAGTCGACACCCCAGTTTAAACTGCGTTCAATCCTATCTAGCTTGCCGAGTGTCAGGACTTTGGTCTGATAGTTACCTTCCATTGTCCATAAGTACCTCCTTAATAGAAGGTGAAAGATATTGGCATTTCCTTTTGGAATGTCACCAGCACCTGATGCTGTGGCTAGTTGCATAACTGCTTTTGCCGTATTCCCAGTGCTGTCTTTGTACACATAATGGTTGAGCTGGAAAACCCAGTTTCTTATGGGGAATTTTTCCTCATAATGCCAGGCAAACCTGGCACCCATGATTATACTTGGATAAACAACAGATAGTGGCTGCCAATGTCCATAATCACCCCAGTTGGTGATTAAATAGCCCTTGGCTCCATGTGATTTTCCTGCTTGAGCGGCATTCATTAAATTTTTTACACCATGCATATCTCTCCCTACAATTGATCTCCATGATGATGTGCCAGGGCAAACGTAGAAGTCTAGGCCAGCAGCTTTGAATTTTGGAAGCTGTTCATCAAATGGATGGTCATCTTCATAGCCCCAGACTAATGCTGTCATGTCCTTTGGTAATTGACTAATAAGTTCTGGATGATTTAAGATGATGTCGCCCCAAAATTGAGTTTTAAAGCCCAATTGATTAGCCTCACTATTTAGCTTTTTGAGGTAGTTTAGATACACTTGCCCTTTACCAACCTTCTCGCACTCAGCTTTAGATTTTCCTTCACAGAGTTCTACTGTTTCATCTCCGCCAATGTTGAAAAACTGACTTGAAAAGTTTGGTAATACTTCGGCATAGAGGGATTTCATTAGCTCCAATGAATTTGGGTTCGTTGGGTCCAGGCTAGTTCTTTTTCGTTTTCCCCAAATTGTTTGACAGTCCTCCGGGCATTCGGCCAAATCAAGGTATTCATCATGCTTAAGCCAGTTTTCCATGTGCCCAAAAGAGTTTTGATTAGGAACCAGATCAATGTGCCTTGCTTTACAATAGACATCCAGTGCTTGTATTTCTTCTGCAGTCAGAGGACTGGAGTTTTTCCAAACAACCTTATGTTCTTTGTAAGCAAATGTGTGTTCGGTATACAACTGGAGCTCGTTTATTTTCCAATCAGAGAGTTGATCAATCAGTCGATATAGACTTTCCATGGTAGGCACCTTATCGCGACTGATGTCGAGCATATAGCCTCTTCTTTCAAAATCGGGCCAATCGTTGATGCTTAAGCAGGGTAGAGGCGCATTCTCATTGATGGAGTATTCCAGAAGCTGAAGTATGGTTTGTTTGGCATAATAGAGTGCGGCAAAACTATGCCCTTTTACATGAATTTGATTGGCCTGTATATTGAGCTCATAACCTTGTTTAGGCATGTTGATAGAGTCAAGGCTAAAATCAAAAAAGACTTCTGAGTCAATGGGTTGGGCAATTGAGATTTCACCCAGGAAATCGACTTTTCGGAGTGAAAGCACGAAATTCTTGAGTTGATTGGCTTGTAGATGGATGTCAGAGTAGCAACCCTCGTCAATACTTAATTGCTGAGGTGGGTTGATTAAATATTTATATAAGTCATTAGCCAGAGTGCTAAGTGATAAGACAGTGCTTAGACAAAGTAGTGTGACCTTTCGCATATACTTTCCAATTCGTTCAAAAGGTAGCAAATATGAAACCGAAAACGAATTGGAATATGAGTTAAGCCATCAGGGTGGTTTTAATCAGGAAGTACTTCGCATTGAAGCCCACAGGTTGAAACCATTTCAATGATTTCTCTTTCAGAGGAGTGATCATCAGCTTCTACTCTGAGTACATTATCAATGTCTTCCATATCTATTGACCATTCAAAAATCTTTGGAGAATAGGCAAAGATGGAATTGACTTTTCTGGCTTTCAGCCTGTTTTCAATATTGGTTTTAAAAATGAGCAACTTCATAGTGCTAATGATTGAGTATGTGAATTTCTACGAATGATGTATGGTCTAGAAGTAAATCTTTGCCGAAGCGGTGAATTATCCTCTTAAACCCCTTATTTATTGAGCTGAAATGTCAGTCCTGACAATCGAAGGGGTGAATATGACTCAGCTTAATACAAAGGTGTTTGACTCCTTTTGCAGAAAGCCTATAACCGTGTTCAAAGAATTTAAAAGTGAGTATTACTAGATAATGCATAATGTGTTGTTTTGAGTTTGACGCATGGGCTGGCTAGTTATGGACAACAACTCAACCTTTTTTGTTCTTCATTCATCTGTTTATGAAGCTTCCTGATCGTCATAGGAGAATACCTCATGCAAAGGAACTTCAAATACCTGAGCGATACGGAAAGCTAGTTCTAGAGAAGGTGAGTATTTACCTTTTTCAATGGCGACAATAGTTTGACGCGTGACATCTACTTGTTCAGCGAGTTGTTGCTGTGTCATCTCATCTTTCATGAAGCGCAGCGTTCTGATTTTATTCGAAATTTTGTGTTTGGCCATTAAAATCCTCTTCTGTAAAACATCAGTTGTAGACTATTTTCAAATATTTCAGAGATGACTCCTCCAATTAATATCGTAATGAAAAGGGCACTTGCTGAGTAATCTAAGGCCTGAGTGGCCATAGCCGCAATCAGTCCAATTCCAAATATGGCTTGTCCGATGTTTTTGGCTTTAAGTTCAATGATCTTATCCCTTTCATCTGTTCCAGGTATTTTTTCCCGGGTGACTATGGTATTAGAAATACCGAAAAGAATGTGAATTACAATTCTGGCAACAATGGCAATGGGCATATAAGTAATCATTGATACACCCCAAAATTTAAGCAACTCATCTGTTGTAAGACCGATGTGGGGTGCATCTCGAAAGATAATCCAAAAGTAGATGGCAGGCACTAGGATAGCGCTGACCATATTAACTAAACTCCTTTTTTCCTGGTATGACATTCTTAATGTATTAGTATATAAAATTTGACCTGATGTAAAATATTACGGACCAAATGTATAAAATGTTTTACATAGAGTAAAATAAAATATACATATAGTTGATAACTTGCTTAAAATCAAGCTGTTGTTTGAGTAGAAAATTTCTGATAGAATTTATCTGAGGTTGTTTCGAAATAGACGTGAGGCTGAAAGCCCTATTAAACCGAAAACCGCAAGTAGCCCGAAGAGGTACTGATGTCCCAGAGCTCCAGGGTTATTATCCAGAATTACACCCATCAATGGCCCCATGAAAACATCTGGAGTGTATCCGATTACTGAGACAAAGCCAATGGCACTACCGGCAACTGATAAGGGGATTTTTGATTCTTGAAAAAGGGCATAATACAAACCTCGTAAGCCATAAATACCGAGACTGGTTGAAGCTATGGTAATGGCAATCAGCAGTTCCATACCCGGCTGAAGTACACCTGTGGAAATCACAATGCTACCTATAATGAGGATGAAGAAGCTATAGGAAGCCATTTTTGAATGACCGAATTTATCTCCCAAGATACCTGCAGCTACCGCAGCAATAGGCCTTACCCAGAATGAGATAGTCGCCATATGCGCGGAGTCTACATCATTATAACCAAATACATCGCTGGCATAAAGGCCAAAGTCATCAGTACATTTATAGCCTACATAGCCACAAAGTAGTATGATCGCTTGAAGCCAAACGGATCGCCTTTGAATAACCTCTCTGATGCCTTTTAGTGATAGTTTTTGAGTAGTAGACACTTGTGAGAGGTCGTCTTTTGGAAATACGTACCAAACAAGTACAGCACTGGCAGCTACCACTCCACAAAAGACAAAAATGATTTTACTCAGAGCACTTGATAATTGATTTAGAGAAGCAGTTTCTACCACCGAAGGTAAAAATGCATCTAGCAAGAGTACAGAGCTGGAGGCAATTACTGCCGCTACCAGACCTCGCCCGCCATCAACAATACCGTAAGATCTGCCTTGGCTTTCTTCCCCTCCAAATTGCCGAATGGCTTTAATATAGCCAGCCCAAAAAAGTAGAATGGTACTAAGTCCCCAAAAGCCATATAGCAGCGTGAGTGTTGCTAAAGAAGGGATCATTGCCATGATAATTCCAGCTAAAGCAGTTACCAGTAAAGAAAAAATCAGTAGTTTTTTTGGGGAGTAGCGATCAGCTATTGGACCACCAGCGAAATATGAAATCATGGCCACTATGCCGTACACAGAAAAGGCAGTGCCTAACTCTAGGTTAGTGATATCAAAGACTTTAAGGAAAGTGGGCCTGAAGACTCTTGTTACTACAAAAGGAAGAAGGAAAACGCCTTCTCCTATGAGCATCATCGTAAAAAGTAAGAATACTTTTTTGGTCTTCATTAAGGCGAAAGGTGGTCAATAATTATCCAAATACCAATTCTCTCATTTGAACAAAAGAAGCCCCGAACCTTACCAGAGTCCAGGGCATTCTAAAGGATGTATGAAAAGTGTTAGATTTATTTACTGGTATTTACTAGTCGAAGTATTTTCCCATTCTCTTCGTCAGTCAAAAGATAAAGCTGGCCACCTGGCGACATAGCTGCTTTTCGTAACCTCACCCTGTCATTGATAAACAGTTCTTCCATGCCGATTACTTGCTCTTTGTCAATAATTATTCGCCATAAATTGCCTTTGCTTAAACCCGGAAGTATGATGTTTCCTTTCCATTGTGGAAACTCCAGACCATTGTAAAAAGTGAGCCCTGTTGGAGCAATCGTATGCTGCCAGAAGTACTTAGGGTCGGTATATTCCATGCCTGGAATTTCATGGGGTTCGTAGTCTTTAGTCCTATAGCCACCACTGGTTCTATTGGGCCAACCATAATTAGCTTTTGGTGACAATATGTTCAATTCATCTCCCTGTATGGTTCCATGTTCGCTAAACCAAATATTTCCAGTTGCTGGGTCTAAAGCCATACCTTGCGCAGCCCTAATACCAGTAGCATATAAGCCGGGAATAGCATCTTTTCCAAAAACAGGATTATCATCGGGGATGGAACCATCAGGATTAATTCTTATGATTTTCCCTCTTTTATCGGAGATATCTTGTGCAATCGGAATTTTCGGGTTTAGATGCTCGTAGAAGTTCCTTTCTCCAATGGTAATATAAAGTTTTCCATCTTGACCGAAAACTATGCCTCCTCCGTAGTGGAAGAGTCCGTGAGAGTAAGGAGCAGCTACAAATAAGGTTTCAACCTGAGTGAGCCGATTTCCATTCAGTTTTCCTCGAATAACCTTGGTCGTGCTGGCCCTCTCCTCATTTTCTGCCGCATAAGAGATGTATATGTAACTATTGTCTGTGAAGTCAGGGTCTAGAAGCACTTGAAACCAACCCGCATTAAAACTGTGCATCTGGCCATGTGCAGGACCTGGAAAAACTCCATTGGGGTGCTGGACTGTATCAATAAGGATTTTCCTTCCTACATCATTCGGGAGCCCTTGAATACTTTCTCTTGTTTTCTCCTTTAAGTTCACCAGAAGTACATCTCCATCTTTCTCAGCGATTATGGCTTCTTCTTCCGAGAGAAATGCCATGCTCCATGGTCTGTTGAGCCCTTCCATAATGACTTGTTTGCCAGGTTTAGGACTAAACTTGGGTATAGGCCATGCGGTGGCGGCCTTGGAGATGATTTTCCAATCACCATCTATTTTCTTAAGCAGTATCAGATCAATAAACTGCTTGTCAAATGAAGGGATCAAGGTCTCAATTTTTGCTGAAGCAATGTCTTTGACCACATCAATCGCCAGGATCTTTCCGTATCTCTTATTTCTTGTGCCTGGAGGCCTTCGGGTGTACAGTGATGCATAGCGTTCGGCAGAATAGATCATCACGGTATCTGCATCATTATGAAGAAACATGGGAGTGCCTGGATAGAAAGCCCCAAGGATTTTATCTGGGTAATTGTAACTGGTTCCTTCAATAAAATCATTCAGGACAGCTGTCACTTGTTCCTGATCGGTTTGTCCTTGTAGATGAAGACTAATCAGGAGTAGGGCGCTTGCAAAAAGTGTATTGAGTTTCATCGTTGAGTTTTTTATTTAAGCTCAATTACGGACGTATAGGTTTCAAGGGACAGTCAAGACCTATTGAAAGAGTCTTAAATGATCATTCTGGAGTGTTTTTCTGAAATAGTAGACCTCTGATGCCAAAATTTGAGATTTCAAAACCGGTTATCTCCCCCTCTTTTCTCAGAAACTTCATTTGGAAAAAGAAGTAGTTCGCACCCGAAAAGAGATCCTCATCGATAGGAGTAAGTACAATGTCACTAAGCCTTTTGTGAGAAACAACTAACCTATTTTCTTTTAGGCTTAGTTTGTAGATGGTTTTTAATTCTTCACTATGATATTCACCTACAAAATTCTCTAAGTATGAGCTATCAGGTGTAAATGGGGCATCTTCTATTGAATTGTTGATTACCCCATTCGCTTTTATATTTTTAGCCGGGATATTGAAGACCAAATCGGCAATCGCAAATCCGTTTCTTAGAATGTCATAATGTTCATCGTTGCTGAGGGTTATGATTGAGACATCATCTTCATGAAACCTTCCAATAAATGCTCGAAAGCCAGCATCATGACCTCCGTGACTAATTAACCTGTGCCCTTTGTATTGCCAATGAATTTGTCCCTTGGCATGATAGAGGGTATCAGTAAGTGAAATTCTGTATATCACGGGATCGCCATTATCTAAGAGGGATATTTGATTAAAGCGTTTTAACAATTCAACATTACCAACTTTTGAGTTTTTAAAGTTATTTGTCCATTTCGCCAAATCCTGCACTGTGGTAAAAAGACTTGTTGGTCCAGGGTTTGAATAGCTTAGTTTTTTCTTCATGTATGTGCCATTCTGATGTTCATAAGAGTAAGCCCTATTCTCCACAACTCTATGAAAGTCATCGTAGAAATTGGTATTGTTCATTCCCAGAGGTTCGAAAATGTTTGCTTTGGTGTAGTCGGTGAAGGACTGTCCTGTTACTCTTTGCACTATCTCCGCTAAAAGGGTATAACCAGAGTTGCTATAGCCGAATTCAGTGTTTGGTTCAAAATTCAATGCATTCTGGTTAAATAGGATTTTAAGGATCTGCTCTGTGGTAATGACGTCCTCAAGATGCCACCCACCAGTGGTTAGCAGGGCCCATTGGTCTCTTAATCCACTAGTGTGTGCTAGCAGATGATTTATGGTAATTACTTTGCCATAGTCTGGCAGTTCAGGCAGATATTTTTTGATATCATCATCTAAGGAGATTTTGCCTTCATTTTCCAACATGTAAATTGAGAAAGCAGTGAATTGCTTGGAAACTGAAGCGACATGAAAGACCGTATTGGAGGTGATAGGCACATTATACTCTAGTGTGGCCATTCCATAGCCTTTCTCGAATACTACCTTTCCATTTTTGACTATGGCCACTGATACCCCCGGTGTTTGGTTGTCATAGCTTTTGAATAGATTATCGATGTGCTGCTCGAGTGAGATATGCTGTGCTTGACTTGGAACACTTACCGAATTGATGAGAAGAAATAAGATACAGATGACTTGATTGAAGCCTGTTGCTCGCATGGTTTTGCCGTTTCGACAAATAACATTTGAAGGTATTTGGAGCTACTGTGACTTGATAATTCAGAAGTCTTAAATGATCATTCTGGAGTTCTTTAGAGCTCTTGATCAGCGAGAAGAGTCTTTTTATAGGCCGAAGGAGTGAGGCTGGTGATTTTCTTGAACGCATCAAAAAAGGAGGACTTTGAATTAAAACCAGCTTCGAAACCGATTCCTTCCAAGGACAACTCGTGTCTTACCTCTATGAGTTTCTTGGCTTCATCCACCCTATGCGCTTTTACATAATAAGAGAAACCATGTTGGTACTCTTCATTCAAAATACGAGATAGCAAATGACGTGATAGTCCCACCTGATCAGCCAGATCATCCAACTTAAGTTTTGGGTTGATAAAAGGTTTCTGTTTGACCATGAATTCCTCAACTTGCTGAAAAAGCTTTTGACCCTCTTCAAGCGGAGATTGCATGGTCTTTGGGGTGAGCGCTTGTTTGGCTAGCAGTTTTCTAAAAGCCAGATAGTAGAAGCTAATAGAAAAGATAATCGAACCCCAAATGTAGGTGAAACCATCAACGAAGAGTGCTATTTGATAGGTAATGGTGATAAAGACCACCGAAAGTGCAATGCCGACTATATAGCGCTCATCTGCTTTAAGCTGACCATAAGATCCAAAAGTTCTGGCAAAGAGAGATCGAGTATAATAAAGCCCAGCGATCAAGAAGAAAGCCCAAACGACATAAATGCCCTTTACTAAATAGAGGTTCCAAAAATCTGGGTGAGTACGATAAGGAAAGGCTATGCCGATAGCAATGATCGCTAGAAGTAATGTTGATAGAAGAAGCCCATCTTTTCGCTTAAGGTATGTTTCGTTTTTATTGAGCGATCGGAGGTATAGATAGAAAAAAGGGCCAATGAAAAGACAGGCCGAAAGTCCTACCTGAAGAATGAGTTTGTCCGTACCCCGATCGAAGTGTACTAAAACAGATTTTCCAATACGAACGCATAAGGCTAGAATTAATGCTCCGAAATAGGTGTCTATTATCTGCCGACCTTTTTTGGTGAGGAGATAGACGCTGAGTAGTACTCCATTGATTACACCCAGACTAGCAAATAAAAAGAGAACCGACATGTAGATGAATTTAGTCTTTTGTGTTGTGTCTAACCAACGAACTAAGAATTCTTCGCTTGCAATTCTTGCCAGTCTATAGGACTTACATCATCATGATTCAGTACTCTGGACGATTCTCTGTCGATTCGCATCACCAGCTTGCACTCAGGGTCAGGACAAATCACCCGGGCATCGGTTTCCATCCAGTCAGCAGGGTGGTTTTTTCGTTGCTTAGCTGGTAAGAGGGGGAGTGTAGATTGTAATGCATAAAGACAGAAGTTTTTGCCCTCCGGCATTGATAGTTTTCCCCCTTTGAGATAGAAAGCATCACCGATGGCCATTTCGCAGGTACAGTTTCCATCAATTTTCTCTACAACGACTTTCAGGTCGTAGAGTTCGAACTGATCCTCTCGCAGTTTTGATGTATCACTCATTTTTCGCTCGCTTTTCTTTTCTTCCGTAACCGAATATAACTACTACGATGACCATCACCAATAAGGCCCAGGAAACGAAATTATAAAGACCTACTTCCAATGGAGATACAGAAGGTACACCAAATGCCTCACCCGAATGAGACATATTGGTCATAAGGATTACAGGAATAAAATAGGGTAGTAAAAAAGGGAAGGTGCAGGCGATTAGACTCAGAAGATTCGCTCTTCTGATACTTGAAACACCCATTTTTTTGCCAGTTTTGTTAGCAAATTCCGATACCATTAAAATAGCTACTGCACTATGCGTGGTGAGTAATACTGCCGCACTAATTGTTCCCGAAATCCAGTATTCCGCCTGTCGCTTGGTACTGCTTCTGATAGCCGCATAATCGACAAGTTTGTCAATCAAACCACTTGCTTTTAATGTGGCCACAAATCCCATCAAGAGAATAGTAAAGAAGCTGATGCCAACTGCTCGGTTAATGCCATCAATGATGAAGCTCTTGGCTGTGAAGTTTTCCAGGTCTAAGGCAATGAGTTGATCCATGGGCAGTAAACCCAAGCTTAGTCCCAAGGCGATACCAAGCATTAAACCACTAATAAGGCCTACAAAAAGGTGTTTCCCTTTTAGAAACAGAAAGATGATCAATACCGGAATTAAAAGCATTGGTAGACCATCAAGGTTACCGCCTACGGTCCAAGGACTTTTATTATAAGTACCAATGGCCGCGCCAGCACTGAGGCCATAGGCAATCAGAGCCAATAGAGCAACCGGCAGAATGTATTTGATCCTACTACGCACTGTGGGGCCCATTTCTGCTTTTTGGCTCAAAGCACTTACTATTGTCGTATCAGAGATGGGGGCGATAAAGTCACCTACTGTAGCCCCTCCAATGATAGCCCCTGCCAAAGTAGGCAGGTGAACACCTATTTGCCCACCTGTGGGATAGAGCAGAGGAGCACAGATCAGAATGGTTGCGAAACTAGAACCTGTTGAAAGCGATACAATGCAGCAGATGATAAATGTAGCCATGGCAAAAGCACCACCGTGTAAGTCCAGTTTTTCAGAAATCCAGATCAGGGAATCTACGAAGCCAGTGATTTGCATTAAGATACCAATCGTTGAAGCGAGTATCCATGCGATGATCATCACCATCACAATCCGGTTGGACATACCATCGATAATCGTTTCAGAATATGCCTTGCGATCCTTTGCGAGTAATAGCCCCAGGGCCATTGCAACAATCAAAACTGGCCAGAAGCCCTTTTCGTCTGGTGCACCCGATAGTGCAATCATGATTACGCCTGTGATAAATACCAGGAAGGGTAGCATTGCTCCCCAAATGCCTCCATAAAAACCTATGGACCTTGCTTTGTCTGGTGTATTAATGTCCATCTCCATGTCTAGGCATCATTCAGGTTATAGCGCATAATACGACCATGTTTGCCCTCTTTATCACGTTCAAGATTATAAACAGGGCCCTTAGGTCCAGGACATTGTGAAACGAATTCCTTTATACTATGTACATCATCTGCGCTTAAGTGAAACTGGGTCAATCCTTCCAGCCTTTGCAAATGGTCTCTATTGCGTGCTCCGATGATCACGCCTGCCACCATTGGTTTTTGCAGTATGTATTGACAGGCCACTTCGGCAACACTGACGCTGTACTTTTTGGCCAGTCCATCAAGTAATTCGAGAACACTTTGGAATCTTTCATAGCCCCCAAACTCATCAATAATCAGGCGATATTTGATTAAAGACCTGTTCTCAAGCGGTTCTTTTGGGTCAGGGCTGTGCAGGTATTTGTTACTTAGAAAACCTCCGGCCACAGTTCCATAGCATAGAAATGGAATATTCTGATCTTTGGCAAGTGCTTCCATATCGCTTTCAGGTCTATGGTCCAATATAGAATATTGTACCTGATTGGAAACCACATCAACGCCAGCATCAAGTATCTCTTTCAAGTGCTGGGCATCAAAGTTGGTTACCCCGATGTATCTGATTTTCCCTTGCTTTTGAAGTTCAGCTAAATGCAATGCCGCCTCAACATAATTATCGAAGCGATAATCCCACCATGAGAATTGTACTAAGTCCAATTGCTCTACGCCCAATCTTTTTAAAGATCTATCAATGATCTTGGCGGTGTCATGGAGTGTTAGCGTAGAAAGTGAATTGTAATCGGGTACATATTTGGTATGGATTTGAACTGGAGCCAAATCTCCTGAAGCGAATGCTGATTTATACTTTTTAAGGAATTTTCCAATCAGTTCCTCTACGCCTGTGTAAATATCAGCACAGTCGAAGGTGGTTATACCCGCTTTCACAAAGGCGTGCATGTCTTCAATGGCATGCTGTTCATTGATCTTGCCGTGCCCACCTGCCAGGTGCCATCCTCCCTTAATCACTTTGGAAATAGAATAGCCTGGTCTAATTTCAATCCTATCCATCCTGATTATTTAGAAATGCTTTGCTGAAAAATCCCGTGGAATTCGTCAATCGGAATGGGCCCCGCTTTCATAATGGTATCCATAAATAATTTTAAATCGAAGGATGTACCAAGTCTCTTTTTTTCAGATTCAAGCAGGGTACTAAATTGGGCTCCACCCAAAAAGTAAGAGGTGAGTTGCATGGGTGACCTCATAATCCTTCCCCAAAGACTTTTGGCAAACTGAGGGGCCAATAAGGACCTTTCTGTGGAAAATTGCATCACCTGCTCTTGTGTCCATCCTTGCGTATGCACTTGCACGGAGGTATAGGCTCGATTCGCATTTTCAAGCCGTTTTCTTAGATGTGCCAGCATGGTCAAATGGTCTCCTGCCTGCCATCCGGCATCCAGTAAAACGCGCTCGGTAAATGTGGCCCAGCCCTCAGTATAAATGCCAAAAGGAAAAAGAAGCCGAACGGGGTGTGGCGTTTCCCGACTGATCTTCATTTGCATATAATGCCCTGGTAATAATTCGTGAATGACAATCATGCGGTTGAACGGTTTATTGAAAGAAGCCCAAAAATCAATTTGTTCCTGCTTTGGTAACGTTTCAGGGATTGAGGGCAGGTAAAGTGTGGTTACAGGATTTGGATCGAAAGGTGGAGCACTGCTGACCCAGCCAATTCTTGCTTGTGGACCCGCACTTTCTGGCGCTGTTTTGATTTCAAGCGTATTGTTTTTTGGTAAGGTGGCAATGTCATTGACCTCAATGAACAACATCGCATCAGCTGCCAGCTCTTGCCAAAATTGAAGATAGTCTTGCGCATTTAGAGGAGCATCTTTTTCCATATCAGTCAAGGCAGCCTTGGTTAGCGCTTCCAAAGTGCTAGGTAAGGGCAGGTCGGGATATTGCTCTTGCAAGTACTGGCGCGATACTTCAGCCATCAGTATCCGTACCGTATCTATCTCCATAAGTGCCATGCTGGCCAAGCTCTCTGGTGTTAAATCACTATCTGTGTAAAGCGATAACCTTCTGGCGTATTCAGCACTACCAAGGACAGGACTTGAACTTACGGCATATGGCATAAGCTTCTTTTTGGCGCGTGTCATTAGGCCTTTGATCGCCCAAATAGCCTCTTTGATCAACTGATCATAATCGCAGTCAGATTGATATCCTTTGATTAAGCTTTTGAAGTCATTGGATAAATAGTCTACTAATGAGCCAAGTCTTGCATTAGCCCTGCTGGCATCGCCTGCTTTTACACTTTTCAGCTTCGTTCGTCCCAAATCACTAATCTGCCGAATACTGACAAGTCTTTGGCAGAACAGGTCTGCTCGTTCTTGTTCTGTGAGGAAGTCCGCATTTGTAACACTTCGAAGGGCGGATGTAATTAGGTTACTATAAAAGGCTAGTGACCTTAAGTGAGGCTGCTCTTTGGTCCATTTGTGAATTTCTTCTTTGACCTGAACCCTAAGAAGCCGACCATTAATGGTCTTGTCGGATATCTTAGAGAGTAATTTCTTATTGAATGAAACCCAAGTCTTAATCTTTCTAGGCGATGGATCTTCATATTGATAGATGGCCTCGTGCATTCCAACTGATAGAGCTCTGGAGGGGTAGAAAGCTTTCCAAATGTCAATGTAACCCTGGCTTTGGCTTTGTGCTCTCATGGTAGTTTGTGAGCCAAGAAGTAGGAGTATCAGGAATACATTTTGGATTTTCATTTCAGGATAGGTCGAAGATTAGAGAGGAAAGATAAGGATTGAGCTTGAGAAATTATAGGAGCGAATACACATCGCTATTGGTTATCCAATGCTTCATTGGCGAGCACTTCTCTGATTCTTACCTGCATGCCTTTGGCAATCATATGATTGGAATCTGCAGCCACTACACGATCGACCAGTTCACTTGCTTTTTCGAGGCTGTCGAATGAAATATAGATGTTGGCTTTGAGCATAAGTGGACTCAAATAGGAGGGATCTTTTAGCTTCTCATCCAAAACCATGGAAAGTGCCATGGCCCGATCTGTGTTTCCGAGTTCAAGCTCCAGATCGGCTGCATATGCGAGGTAAAAACCTAACTGCTGCTGTTCAGGAGTTGCCAGGATATTCAGCGAATCAAGCGCAACGCGAGCCCCATGAATGGCATGTAAGAACTCAATATACTCAGCCTTAAAGTAGTTGTCATTGGGGTACTTGCGGCTGAATTCTCCAAAGTTAGCCTCGGCCAAAGCAACACGTTTACGATTATCTTCAGGGGTGTTTGGGATGCCTAGTCCTCGGTTATTGGCAGACTGCATGCTTAGCAAATTCACATCAAGCAGTATGCGTTCATCCGCACTCGCATTGTCTTTTAGGCTATCCAATTCTGCAAAAAGACTTTGGCGTTCTTCAAGATCTCTGGTAATCCTGCCAATCATACTTTTCCCCAATAACCAGTCAGGATCGAGTTCTGAAGCCATTCGAAAAGCAATTTCAGATTCGGTCCAACGGCCATTGTCCAGAATTTCTTCCCAGCCTTTTAAGAAGTAATACCGGGCCGAATCCACTTCGGTGCCATAATTAGGAACAAAAGACTGCTCTGTTTTGCTGCACGACAATAATGTAAAGGCTATCAATAATAATCCTAAACACTTGATGTGGAGTGACATTGGGAGCTTTAAGGCTTTTAGCAAAATGACTATGGCTTCGATTTGGGTAAGTTGGTTAAAAGATTAATCATTAACAATAAGGAATCTGACCTGAGTACAAGGGCATACTGGAATATTTCTAAGAATAATTGCTTATTTTCGATCACATCAACCTTAACTGAATACGCTAGGCACTGCCTATGTCAGGATTTGACAAGCTTAATAATTTTTGGGAAGAACTAAAGAAACGTAACGTAGTTCGTGCCTTCATCTTCTATGTCGTTTCGGCTTGGCTGATCATTCAGTTTGTTGCTACAGTATTTCCTTATCTGAATTTTCCTAAGTGGGCAACTACTGCTGTAATTGTCACTTTACTGGCCGGAGCACCGGTTGTACTCATTATTTCATGGATTTATGAGCTGACCACGGATGGTCTTAAGAAGACAGATTCAGTAGATAAAGAAAAATCGATTTCAGTTAATACAGGTAAGCGATTGAACAGACTTACTATATCGATTTTAAGTTTGGCTGTGGTCTTTCTTCTGGTCGATAAGTTCTATCTCAGTACAGAAAGTTCATCTGAAATAGAAAGAACAGAGTCAATAGCGGTTTTCCCATTTTCAGTTCAAGGAGGTGAAGAAATCCAAATTATGCGAGAAGGGATGGTCGACTTGATTAGTGATAAACTAGATATAATCCCGGGTATGAATGCCACCGATCCTAACATTCTCCTAAGCACTGTAAACAGCCTGAAGGTAGACAGTCGTGACCCTATTGAAACGGGTAAAGTGGCAGGGGACCTCGGAGCAAATCGTGTGATTCTGGGCAGTTTGACAGAGGTTGGCGATGAGTTGTACCTTAAGATTTCTAAGTATGATAATGAGGGTAAACAACTAGGGCAAACCATTTCCGAACAAGGTACCTCGGGCGAACTGATGGGGCAGGTTGATAATATCATCAAAAGGCTGGTCGCAGAGGAATTGGAAGAGCAAGGCAATGAGTTTAATAGTGAAGCGGTTCTTACGACTAACAACCTCGAGAGTATTGTTCCTTTTCTCAGAGGGACTCAATTGAGCAGACAGGGAAAACATGAGGAAGCTTTAGTTCAATTCAGAGAGAGCCTGGAAGCCGATTCTACATTTGTGTTAGGGTATTACAGCTATATCGTGAATGCTGGTTGGATCAGTCAGGTTCATTCTGGTCCTAGAAGAATGACAGAATACGAACCCTATTTCAATAGACTAGAGAATTTGAGCAAAAACTTGAAAGGGAAAAATGGTGAAGTGGCCAGAGCAAGGGTCGCCTATCTTAATTCAGACATCTCTTCCGAAGATAAATTCCGTAACCTGCTTGAGCAATATGGAGAGTCTTTGGAAATTCTCAGCGGATTGGCTGAATCGATTTTTCATCACCGACCCATTGTAGCAGGTGATCAGGCTGATTCCAAGCCTTACTTTGAACGTCTTATCGAACTTGACCCAACAAAAGATGAATATTTCAGTCATATCATGGAAATTGCCGAGGCTGAAGATGACCTGGAATCCTTTAATATTTATGCGAAACAACTAAACCCTGAATCTGATCAACAATACGGTATCGAGTTTAAACGCGCTATGCTACATGATTCGGTTTCTGGTCAGGATATTCAAGAATTGTCTCAAGTACTAAAGACCAATTTTGGTTTTATCACAAATCAAATGATTAGAATTAATGAAGGACTCGAAGTTGGTAAAAGGGTAAGAGCAATCGATGATAGGTTTGCAGTTTCTGACCCTTGGTTTGATTATTTAGAAAAGACTATTGGTGGTCAGCATGATTCAATCTTTCAGGAAGCGTTCGCCCTTTTTGATCAATCAGGAGGTGAGCAAACAAGTTTTCTTCCCAACTTTATTCAAGCCAGTTTTAATGATATTCCGCTTTGGGATAAATATGCCCAAAACCTAATACCTACGTTAATAAAGGCAAAGCCTGTTGTTGCCGAGAGGATGCCTGGTGTACCTCAACTAGAACTGGAATATATGCTGGCATTGGCATATCTGTATAGTGATAACATCGAAGAAGCCAATAAGCAGCTTACACTTTTAGAGACCTACTTTGATGATGAAACAGTAACACCTTTTGGAAAAGCGAGGGATCAGGCCAGGTTACTCTACTACAACTTAGCTGGAATTATAGATTACCAGCAAGGAGATATGGAAGGGGCAAAGATCAATTTCAATTTAGCCGAGACCGAAGTAAAGCGTGTGATCTTGGATTATGCCACAGCCATGGCAAAACCACGAAATTTTCATTTGGCAGAAATGAAAATCAAAGAAGGTAAGTATGAGGAGGCTTTAGACATATATCTGAACACCTTAGAATCCCAGCCCTTCAATATTATGTTTGCTGGCTTTACTTGGGGTTTCAATGTCTATCGTATCGCTCAGATGTACGATAAGCTGAATCAGAAGGAAAAGGCAATTGCTTACTACAAAAGATTTGTTGAAACCTATGTTGCCCCTGATGAAATGTATATCCCTTGGGTAGATGACGCCTATGCAAGGTTATCAGTATTGGTAGAAAGACCCGAGGAAGAATTAAGAGGTCAAATCAACTAAAAGATGATTTTCTTACTCCGAAAACTCAGAAACAAGATGATAGAGGGTGGTAAGGTGAAACGCTACCTCCTCTATGCCGTAGGAGAGATCCTTCTTGTGGTCATTGGTATAATACTGGCAGTGGAGGTCAATAACTGGAACCAAAAGCGCAATCTCAAAAGGTCCGCGGAGGCTCATTTGGTGATTTTCAAGCAGAATCTGCAGGTTGACCTTCAGGAACTCAAGCGTCTGGATAGTCTGGTTCAGATACAATATCAGGCGGCAGATTCTGTGCTAAAGCAGTACAAAACCTTAATACCCATAAACGAGCGTTTTGCGGGTAACCTGACTAATCTAGTGCTGGAGTATAACTTCAAGGCTGAAATGAATGGTTTCATCCTTTTGAGTAATTCTGGTGAGATAGCTGCTTTGGAAGATGCACTTCAGAATCAGATTGCTGAGTATTATGCATTGGTAGAAGGAGTCAAAGAGCGAGAGGCTATTTCTAATACCTTCATCAAGGATAAATATGAGGTGGCCGTAATGATTGAGCATCCATATTTATGGGGAAAGCATAATACACAGCTAGAGATAGCGCCATTTTATGCTGATGATCCGCGCACCGTTGCGAATTTGGACTATAAAGCCATTTTAGCAGACAAAGGCCTTGAGGTTTTGGTTCTTGGCCGTAGTTTTCAGATTGTTGAGCAGTTGAAAAAATATAAAGAGACAATTAATGCTCTAAATCAACTTATTTTGATGATAGAGGACTAGTAGTCTCATTTGCCACCCCTGGCTTTATCGTTCATTTAAACAATTTTCCATTGTGCATGTTCTAAAAAAGTAACTCTACACTTGTAGAGTTAAAATTTATACTCTATGTTTGTAGAGCAACATCTAATATTGTAGACTATGCAACTATCAAAAAGCGAAGAACAATTGATGCAGCATCTCTGGGACCTGGAGAAGGCATTTATGAAAGATTTGTTGGAGGCGTACCCTGAGCCAAAGCCAGCTACCACCACCTTGTTGACTTTATTGAAGCGAATGATGGATAAAGGTTTTGTTGCCTATACGCTTTTTGGAAACTCCAGAGAATACAGACCCCTGGTATCAAAAGAAGATTACTTTTCTAAACATATTAATGGCTTGATTAAAAACTTCTTCGATGATAGTTCGGCACAGTTTGCATCCTTTTTTACGCAGAAAGCAGATTTGAGCAAGGAGGAGTTAGAGGTACTGAAAGGAATTATTGACGAAGAACTTAAAAGGAAATAGGCATGCTCATGTATATCATAAAATTCAGTTGCTGTCTCGCTATTTTCCTGGCCTTCTATAAGCTTGTTCTTGAGAATACCAGTGTACATAAGTTTAAGCGATTCTATTTGCTCTTCGGAATGATAGTAGCGGCAATTATACCACTTGTGACATTCACGACTTATGTAAAAGCTTCTGCTCCGGCAAGAGGACTAACGAAAGACATTATCCCCGATTTCAACGAGTTTGCATCAAGTCTTTCATTGGGCTCGTCTTCAGTGGATTATTGGCCAACTATACTTTACAGTATCTACTTCTTAGGTCTGGCATTTTTCGCTTCCAGATTCTTGATCAACTTCAGGGAGGTAGTGCTTAAAATTATGAGGAACCCTAAGCATAGAGATACCTCATTGATAAAAGTGCTTCTCAGAGAAGAGGTTATCCCTCATACATTCCTGAGATATGTGTTTTATAACAGAAAGAAGTTTGTCAATCAGGAAATACCCAAAGAAGTCATTTGGCATGAAGAAGTTCATGCTAAGCAACTGCACTCAATAGACGTGCTCTTAATCGAATTATTACAGGTAGTTTTTTGGTTCAATCCACTGATTCGACTGACCAAGAATTATATGAAATTAAATCACGAATACCTTGCTGATCGTGGCGTTCTCGAGAAAGGGGTCAAACCCGGCCTATATCAGCAAATAGTACTGGCTTTTGCCATTAATAAACAACCATCAGATCTGGTGAATGCTTTTCAATTTTCATTTATCAAAAAAAGATTCACAATTATGAAAACAAAAACTTCAAAACGGGCAATGGTACTGAGGTGCTTACTGCTATTGCCATTGGTCTCACTAACACTGTTTAGTTTTAGCAGTAGAAATACGGAAGTTATTCCGTCAGTGGAAGAAGAGAATAAATCTGTTCTTGAGGAGCTAGTTCCAATGGTTCAGGATGAAGGCTTAACAACTTTAGAAGAGTACAATAAGCTGGCACGTCAGTATAAGGACTACCCACCTTATGATTTTGTAACTAAGGCAAAAGACATGTACCGTATGTGGGCCCTGCATGAAGAACTATCGGCCTCAGAAAAGGCCCAAGCAGAACCTTACTTTAGATCTACTTCTACGCTCACCATTTTTATTACCAATGACGGCAAGTATTTGCTGGATGGCGAAGAAGAGATCAGTATCTCATCCTTGGAGGCCATCTTCAAGCAATTGACACCAGAGGAGATGTCTGAAGCTTATGCCTTTAGTGATGAGACAGATGTAGGGAAGTATGTAAGAGATAACAGAGCTCGCAATATGAGTCCCGAATCGCTTAATCATATCTACATCAGCTTGTTTTCTGAGGAGTTTGTTAATGGTAAAGTAATCAATCAAATAACTGTCTCTAAGGCTCATGATGCTATGAAAAAGTCGGGGGTAAAGTTCGTGACACATGCTCTGGTAAATCCGAAGCTTAAGACATACGTGGATGAATTACATAAAATGTTTAGAAAGTATGGCATCAAAGTAGACTATGACTGATCTACATAATTCATGTTGCCATTGAAAAATGATCGGTTAACTTTATTAACCGATCATTTTTGTTTTAACAATTAAATTATGGCGCTCAAACCAAGACTCTGCGAACATCTGCAAACCCTTGAGGTGAACCCACCCGACAAGTATGTATGTGACGAGTGCGTGAAAACTGGTGACTCTTGGCTTCATCTAAGAAAGTGTCAAACCTGCGGTACAACTTTATGCTGCGATTCTTCTCCCAACCAGCATGCCCGCAAGCATGCAGAGTCCCACCAAGGGCACAGTGTGATTGTCTCTGCAGAACCAGGCGAAAAATGGTCTTATTGTTTTGAACATGATAGTTTTAACCCAAAGGCCTATTAATGTCTATAGAAAGCAGGCTTAAGAAGGATGACCTCGGAGGAGAATTCCAGTTGTGGGAAGGCCAGGAAATGCTTGCGCATATGATGTTCTCACAGCCATTTCCCGACCGAATTATCATTCAACATACTCAAGTAGATCAATCTCAGAAGGGAAAAGGCCTGGGGAAGCGGCTTTTTGATCAAATGATTGAATACGCTAAATCCAATGCCCTTTCTGTCGTACCCAGATGTAATTTCACACAAAAGATGTTCGAGCGATATCCGGAATATAAAGACTTACTGTAAGTATTCTAACTAAATCCGTCCTAGCCATTTTGAACCTTATATTTCCCAGGAGTAAATTGAAATGACTTCATTAAGCGTGTCCACGTATTGATTTGAGTAATTGCCAAGGTCAGGTAACAGATTTCTTGCTTGGAAAAGTATATGAGCAAAGCATCAAATACCTGATCAGCCAAAGGTCCTCGGGTCAGCCGTGTCAGACTATCCGCATAGGCCAGGACACATCGCTCTATTGGTGTATAATAGGGGGTGTCTTCCCATACACAAACTGAGGAGAGCCTAACTTCGGTTTCGTTAAGATGTTTCAGTTCTTTATGGTGCATGTCTACACAATATGCGCAGCCATTTTTTTGTGCGACTCTTAACCTCAAAAGTTCTAGTAAATGAGTGCTGAGGCCTGAGTTCTTGATCAAAAGCTCTATATCCATAAGCTTGTTAATCATTTCTTTCGGTACTTCCTGATATGATATTCGTTCCATAATTGTTGATTTCAATATGGATCAAATGTATGTCATGAGTACCGCAGAACTTCTTAAGGTATCTTAAGAAATTAGCCTTTACGCAATTGGCTTAAATATTCAGGGGTGAGGTCCAGATAGGAGGCAATCATATATAATGGTACGCGTTGAGCAAAATCTGGTAACCAATGAACAAAGTGCTCATACCTGTCTTTGCCGTTCATTTTCATATAGAAATCATTTCCGCGTTGAATGGCAATGACCATGTTTTCGGCCATTATTCTAAAAAACCTTTCTAACAAAGGAATCTGATGCAGCCGTTTCTCGAGTTCACTTTTTTCTACACTCAATGTAGTAGTCTCTTCAATGGCCTGGATGTTGATATTAGATGATTTCTGAAGGACAAAACTTTCTGTATCCGTTACCCACCAATTTTCTAAAGCAAATTGGGTGATGTTCTCAGCTCCTCTTTCATCAAAGTAAAAGGATCTGACTAAACCATTTAAGATGAAATGTTTGTGGTGGCAGGTTTCACCCTCTTTTAATAAGAACGCTCTTTTAGCATAGGTTTTTTCCTCAAAACAGGCATAAAAGGCTTCAAATTCATCTTCAGACAAGGAGATATGCCTGTTGAGGTATGATCTTAGCTGACTTTTCATAGGGTGTGCGTAATTTCGATAAGGTATTTCAAAAGTGCCAGATAAATCAGTCGATATACTCTACCAAATCGCTGTGGTAGAGCTTTAGTAACTTTGGTTACTTTTGA
>JGI12316J15310_10000614_pt1 | contig 57875 bp, 44 predicted proteins | sample MarCyaLeptolynsp_FD_15310 | JGI IMG/M metagenome (IMG submission 15310) | reverse complement strand
AACGTCTGCCGGTTTCCGCCGCGGTCGGATCGGCACTGCGCGAATTGCTGTCGACCCTGCGCGCGCTGCCGCGCTATGGCGCCATGCTGTGGTTCCTCATCGCCAACATGGTCTACAAGGATGGCCTGGCCGCCCTGTTTGCATTTGGCGGCATTTATGCCGCCGGCACGTTCGGCTGGGCCACGGTGGAAATCGGGACCTTCGGCATCCTTTTGACCATTACCGGCACCTTCGGCGCGGTGCTCGGCGGGATCCTCGATGACAGGTTCGGTCCGAAGGCGATCGTCGGCGGCGCGCTGGCGATCCTGATCCTGGCGACGGCCAGTATCCTGTCGATCGATGCCGACTCGATCCTGTTCGTGTTTGAGGTACCGGCGGCCGTGCCGGGCGACGGCTTGTTCGCAAGCATTCCGGAACAGGCCTATCTCGTGCTCGGCGGCATCATCGGAGCCGCCTCCGGACCGCTGCAGGCGTCCTCGCGGACGCTTTTGATCAGGATAGCGCCGGCGCGCAAGATGACCGAGTTTTTCGGACTGTTCGCCCTGTCCGGCAAAGTCACCAGTTTCGCCGCCCCTGTTCTGGTTGCCTCGATCACACTGTGGTCGGGCAGTCAAAAGGCCGGTATCGCCATCATCGTGGCTTTTTTTGTCCTCGGGCTCCTGTTGTTGCAGGCGGTTCGGGTGCCGTCGCGATCATGACCGATGGCAGATTTGCGGTCCGGGCGGGATCTCATGGGGAATCCGGGGATGACAAAACCGGTCGGCGACGTTAACTGAGGGAACTCTCGGACCCGCCATTTCGGAAAATCGAATGCCTGACCTGCTTCTTGAACTGTTCTGCGAAGAAATGCCCTCGCGCATGCAACGGCGTGCGTCCGAAGATTTGCAAAAACTGGTCACGGGCGGGCTTGTCGATGCCGGTCTGACCTATGAGGGCGCCAGGACGTTCGTCACCCCGCGCCGACTGGCGTTGACGGTCAATGGCCTGCTCGCGCGCTCCCCGGACCTGCGGCAGGAACGCAAGGGACCGCGGGTCGGTGCGCCGGACAAGGCTGTTGAAGGATTCCTGCGCGGCGCCGGACTGTCCTCGATCGACGAGGCGCAGATCGTGAACGATTCGAAGAAGGGTGATTTCTATGTCGCGATCACGCAAAAGCCCGGCCGTCAGGCTGAGGACCTGATCGCCGAAATCGTGCCCGATGTCATCCGGCATTTTCCCTGGCCGAAATCCATGCGCTGGGGCGGCGCCTCCGCCGCTGCCGGCAGTCTGCGCTGGGTCCGCCCCCTGCAATCGATCGTCTGCACGTTCGGGCCGGAGACCGAGGATCCGGTTGTCATCGATTTCGAGATCGACGGGCTCCGCTCCTCGAATGTGACCCGCGGGCACAGGTTCCTGGCACCGGATCCGATCACGGTCAAACGGGTCGAGGACTATGCCGACAAGCTGTACAAGGCGCATGTCATGGTCGATATCGACCGGCGCAAGGAGTCGATCCTGGCCGATGCGAAAAACCAGACCATGGCAATCGGCCTCGATCTGGTCGAGGATTCCGGTCTGCTCGAAGAGGCGGCCGGCCTGGTCGAGTGGCCGGTGGTGATGGTCGGAGCGTTCGACGAGGCTTTTCTCGACATTCCGGACGAGGTGATCCGCACGACCATTCGCGAAAACCAGAAATGTTTCGTGGTGCGTGACCCGGCGACGGGAAATCTGGCGAACCGGTTCGTGCTCACCTCCAACCTTGTCGCCTCCGACGGCGGTGCCGAAATCATCAAGGGCAATGGCAAGGTGATCGCAGCACGCCTGTCGGATGCCAAATTCTTCTGGGAATCGGATCTGAAAACGCCTCTGGAGAGCCGGGTCGAGGCGCTGAAGGACATCGTTTTTCATGAAAAGCTCGGCACCCAGTTCGAACGGGTGACGCGGCTGCGGGCCCTGGCCCGCGAGGCTGCCGACCGGATCGGCGCCGACGCGCACCTGGCCGATCGCGCCGCTCTCCTTGCGAAGGCGGATCTGGTCACGGCCATGGTCTATGAATTCGGCGAACTGCAGGGATTGATGGGCCGCTATTATGCGAGCGCTCAAGGCGAGGATCGGGCGGTGGCAACCGCGCTGGAGGATCATTACAAGCCCCAGGGTCCGTCCGACGCATGCCCGTCCGATCCGGTTTCCATCGCCGTGGCCCTGGCCGACAAGCTCGACATTCTCGCCGGCTTCTGGGCCATCGACGAAAAACCGACCGGGTCCAAGGACCCCTACGCCTTGCGCCGGGCGGCGCTCGGAATCATTCGCATCGTCCTGGAGAACAATGTCAATTTCGGCGTGAAGCGGTTCCTGATGTCGTCTCCGGTCCTGGCCGCGCTGACGGCTCTGCCGGCCGACAAGGCCGAGCCGGTCGTTGACGATCTGATGGCGTTCCTCGCCGATCGGCTCAAGGTCTATCTGCGCGACAAGGGCGCACGTCACGATCTGATCGATGCGGTGTTCGCGCTGGGTGGCCAGGATGACCTGTTGATCATCGCCAAGCGTGTCGAGGCCCTGGGATCGTTTCTGGAGTCTGAGGATGGCGGCAATCTGCTTGCCGGCTACCGGCGTGCGGCCAACATTTTGCGGGCCGAGGAAAAGAAGGACGAGCGGACCTATTCCGGTGCGGTGGATGAAGCCGTATTGCAGGAAGCAAGTGAGAAAGCTCTGTCCGGCGCGCTGGCAAAGGCAAAGGCACGGGCAGACACGGCGATCGCGGATGAAGATTTCGCAACCGCCATGGAAGCGTTGTCGGAGCTCAGGGCGCCGCTCGACACGGTCTTTGAGGAAATCCTCGTCAATGCCGATGATCCGGCCCTGCGGGAAAACCGTTTGAACCTGCTCAATGCAATCCGCGTGACCATGCATTCAGTCGCCGACTTCTCGCGGATCGAAGGCTAACCGATCGGAGCAATTGTATGACACTATCCTGGCCCAACCGGCGCCTGCTTGACCTCGCCGGTATCGAAAAACCGATTGTGCTGGCACCGATGGGCGGCGCCGTGACCCCGGAGATGGCGGCCGCCGTCAGCAATGCCGGCGGTCTTGGCATGCTGGCATTGTCGTGGGGCAGCCCGGAGGCGGTCAGGCAGGACATCCGCCGAACCCGCGCCCTGACCGACAAACCGTTCGGCGTCAATCTCGTGCTTGAATATGACCAGCGCGAACGGTTTGCCGTCTGCCTTGAGGAAAACGTTCCGGTCCTGTCGTTCTTCTGGGGTGACAGTGCACCGTTTGTCGATCCGGCCCACGAGGCCGGTGCGATAGTCATGCATACGGCCTCCAGCGCCGCGGAGGCGCGCGCGGTTCTCGCCTCCGGCGTGGATTGCATCATTGCCCAGGGCTGGGAAGCCGGCGGCCATGTGCAGGGCGAGGTCTCGACCATGGCGCTGGTCCCGGCAATTGTCGATGTTGCCGGCGATGCGCCGGTCGTGGCGGCCGGCGGGATTGCCGACGGTCGCGGTCTGGCGGCGGCCTTCGCCCTCGGCGCGTCCGGTGCGTGGATCGGTACACGGTTTCTCGGCGCGCTCGAGGCCGACATTCACGACCATTATGCCGAACGTCTGCTTCAGGCGGGCGAGGCCGATACCCTGCACACGTTCGATCTCTACGATGTCGGCTGGCGCAAGGCACCCCACCGGACACTGAAAAGCGAAACCTCGCGCCTGTGGGAAGAAGCCGGGCGTCCCGCCTCGGGCGTTCGCCCCGGTGAAAACGAGGTCGTTGCCCAGTCGGCGGCAAAGGGCGATATTGTGCGCTATTCCTCGTCGACTCCCAACAAGGCGACCAGCGGCAATATCGAGGCCCTCTCCATGTGGGCAGGCCAAGGCGTCGGTCTGTTGACGAAGAGACAGTCCGCGGCGGAGATCACCAACGAGATCATCAACGACGCGGCCGCCGTCCTGAACGGTCTCGCAAGGCGCTGATACCCTCCGCATAGAGGGACTGGAACGGATTGCGTCTACGTTATGCGACGTCCGCATGCCGTCCGGAGTCCGCATCCAGCGGTCCCGTCAGCATCCTCGCGAGGTAGCGCTGGAATTCCCAGATCGTCTTCTCCTTCGGCGACAGACGTCCTGGTTCGGCGGCGAGGGCCCTTGCATTGCGGGCGATGGCGGCGGTAACCGGCTTGTCCTCGCCGTTTATGGCATGGAAACTCGTTTTCAGCGCTTCGATTCGCGCCGCGCGCTCCGCGCCGTCGGGCATGGCGTCGGGGTGCACGTCGACGCCCCAGAAGACCCGCACCCTGTCAACGGCCTCCGGCATCAGGGACATCCAGAAGGTGCGTTCCGCCGAGATCGACGCGACGTGTGCCGGGAAAGCGCCGAAGAGAGGAACGCTGTTCGCCTCGTCTTCGCTGAGGGCGGGGTTGGGATTGCGCATGGCTTCGTCATATTCGTAGGCGATGCCGGGAATACGCTCCTGCCTGTAGAGGCAGTAGCCGGGCCCGCCGTCCTCCACAAATGCCAGACGGGTGGGCAGGGCCGGTTCGACCGTCTTCGCGTGGACCGCAAACAGGTGATAGGGCTCCATGAAGTTCTGAAACAGGATTTTCCAGTTTGTCTCCCAGACCTCGCTGACACGAAACAAGGTGCGGTAGCTGGCAATGTCATAGTTGGCCAGCCGCCCGGCCAGGGGGGCGAGCCGGGGAGCAAGCGGCTCGGCCTGAGGATCGAGATTGACATAGACCCAACCCAGCCATTCCTCGACGGCGAATTGCGGCAGGCGGCAGGCGCGCTTGTCGAACGTGTCCGGCATGTGCGCGGCGCCGACCAGGTGTCCGTCGAGCGCGTAGGTCCAGGCGTGGTAGGGACATGCGATCCTGCCGGTAAGGTTTCCTTCGCCTTCCAGGAGGCTCATCATCCGGTGGCGGCAGATATTGGACATGGCCCGCAGCACACCGTCACGATCGCGCAGGACAATCACCGGGTCGCGCCCGATCACGGTCACGCGATAATCGCCGGGTCTGGAAAACTCATCTCCGCGGCCGACGCAGATCCATTCCCTGTTGAAGATTGCGTCCACTTCCAGGTCAAGAAAACCGGGCGATGAATAGACCTGCGGCGGCGTGGCTTCGCTGTGGCTGTCGGGCAGGTTGGCGTTCCTGCGCACGGCGTCGAGCAGGTCGGGCAAAGGCATGTTGGGTGTCATGTCCATAATCTCCCTTGTCCTTGGCATCGCCAGTCCGTGATGCCGGGCATCAGGGCTCGACGAGAAAACGGCCGATGCGGGTCAGTATCCTTTGCAAGTGCAGGCTACGGGATTGGCCGACGCCGCGAATGTCATTGCACTCCATGGCGGCGCGTATCTCCCTGAGTTCCGCGAGCAGGCCCGCCACCATGTCCGACCAGCCGAGTTGCGGCAGAAAGCTGAACCAGATCCGGGCGACGCGGAAATAGAACAGCTCGATGACCTCGCGCAAAGGGGCATTGCCGGTCAGATCCGACAGGACCCTTTGCAGGTCGTTGGTAATCATGGCGAATTCTCTGGGATCCTTCTTCGCCTGCAATGTCTCCGCGCGCGCAATAAGACGATCGACCCGCGCAAGGTGCGCGTCGTCGATATCGGCAGGGGACAGTTCGCCGATCAGTTCGGAAAGGCGCATGCGCAAGGCGTAGGTTTCTTTGAACGTTTTCAGGTCGATATCCGTCACGATCGTGCCGATTCCATTTCTGACCTGCACCAGTCCCATGAATTCCAGCTTGTGCAGAACTCTGCGAACCGGGGTCCGGCTGACGCCGAATTCTTCCGCAAGCGCACTTTCGCTCAGCACCGTACCAGGCGGATAATCGAGCATGCAGATTCGATCGCGCAGCGCACCGTGTATCCGTTCAAAGCGTTCGGCGCCGGTCTCTCCTTTTTGCGTGCGCTGTTTTCGAACCGCAGTTCCAGCCATGGTATTCGATCATCCCATCGTTGTCCGCCCGGTCTCCGCGTCCCCGTCGGGACCGCCGACCGGCATTGACTCACTTTCATCCCAATGATTTTATCTGAAACGACAAGCTGTGTACAGGTTGTCCTTTTAGGTGAAGAGCCTCTTGTCCGGCTGCTCAGATTGGTCTGGTCGGGGCGATGCAAAGTCGCCGATGACCGGGCGCGGGCAACGGCGGTTTTGCCGGCTGCATGGAATGGGCCGGAGGGATTCCGGTTTTCGCGCTGCGTCGGAGAGGCATTTGTTGAGGATGAAAGATGGGTAAGAAACTGACCGACGCGCAGATCGCGACGTTCAAACGTGACGGCTTCGTTTCCCCGATAGATGTCTTTTCCGAGGAAACGGCCGCGCGCTTGCGCGCGGAGCTCGAAGCGGCGGAAGCAAAATGGCCGGAAGCGTTTGAGGGCGCCGCCCGCAACAACGCGCATCTCAATCTGACATGTCTTGACGAGATTGTTCACAATCCTGTCCTTGTCGACGCGGTGGAGGATCTGATCGGGCCTGATATTCTGAATTACGGCACGGTCCTTTTTATCAAGGAAGCGCACGATCCCGGCTTTGTCAGCTGGCATCAGGATGCACGTTACATGGGACTTGAACCGCATGTCGGCGTAACGGCCTGGGTCGCCCTGTCGCCGAGCAATGAAAAAAGCGGCTGCATGCAGATGATCCCGGGCAGCCAGGACGCGATCAGGGACCATGACGACACGTTCGGCGAGGAGAATATTCTGACCCGCGGACAGGAAGTGCGGGACGTCGACCGGTCCCGCGCAGTGTCCCTGATCTTGCGCCCCGGCCAGATGTCCCTTCACAGCGCGCGGGTGATCCACGCCTCCCAACCCAACCGGAGCGACGATCGCAGGATCGGGTTCGCCATTCAGCCTTACATGCCTCCGCACGTGGCGCAAACGATCAGGAGAACGGGCGCGCAATTGATCCGCGGCCACGATCCCCATGGCAACTTCGATCTCGTCGGACGCCCCGGGACCGACATGGCCCCGCAAGACCTGGCGATCCGCGATGAGATCAACAGGACCTGGGCCGACATCTTGTATGACGGGGCCAGACAGCGGCGGAATTTCTGAGACGGTTCCCCGCCGGCCGGGAGTCGAAACGGCGGTCTTCGTCGGTTCCGAAATGAGAGACTGTGTTCCCGGTTGCCGATTGCCGGGCATGTCTTCCCGCACGCAAAACCAGGAAGTCTGAATTCTCACTCAAATGGTACAATTGAGACATTTCGAATTTCGAGCAGACACCATTTTGATACACCGGCTCACCAGATGGGTTTGACGTTGCCGTGAACGGTTTCTGGTGACGGAACACACAAACCAAAAGGACTGCCGAAATGACCGAAGATGGTATTTTTGAAAGCGCGAGCCTGACCTACGATGACGACGCATCGGAAGACACTTTCTCCCACGACCGGTACGATTACGATATCGTAAAAGACGACAATCAGCGTGAGCGGAGCACCGTCGCGAATGCCGGTACGAAAGGCACCGCGAAACGATAAAGCGCCTGCTTATCGCCACACGATGAAAAACCGGCGAGTGGCAGGGCTCATAATCCTGCCACCCGGTTCCCGGCAGAGACCGGATGTTTTGATCCCGGCCTGCTCGATCAGATCAGATGCACACCTTGTCGACGGCCGGGAAAAATCATTCCGGCGTTGAGACAATTCACGCAATCACATTGAACAGTTCGGCCACCACATGCCCTTTCGATGACGAATGACGACGGATACGGGACAGCGGATCGTCACCATGCAAACGCAGGAGTTGAACATGACGATTGCTCGCGAAAGCCCTGTAAGAACGGCCCTGAGGGAATGCCGCCCGCTTTTTTGGACGGCTTTCTGGTTTGGGCTCGTTATCAACCTTCTGGTGCTGGCTGTTCCGCTGTTTTCGCTGCAGGTTCTGGACAGGGTTCTCTCATCGGGATCACACGACACACTCCTGATGCTGACGCTCATCGCCGGCGCTGCCCTTGTTTTCATGGGAATGATGGAGGGATTGCGCGCCATAATGTTCAGCCATGTTGGACGCTGGCTTGATGACCGCCTCTCAAATGACATTGTCGAGCAAACAGTGCGGCTTGCCTTGCACAATCCGAAGGTCGGGAGCCAGCCCCAACGCGATCTCACCACGGTTCGCAGTTTCATCACCTCTCCCAACCTGGCAAAACTGTTCGACGCGCCGTGGGCGGCAATCTATTTCGCGGTGATCTACGCGATTGATGTCAAGCTCGGGATCGCGGCGACACTTGGCGCATCTGTTCTCCTCGCCCTGGCGATCTTAGCCGAACGGCTTCCGTCAAAAGCACTGGCCGCGGCAAATGACGAACAAGTCAAATCCATGCAGTCACTGGACAGCATCATCCGCAATGCGGAGGTGGTGAAGTCAATGGGACTTCTCGGCCATGCGACCAGAAAATGGCGCCACCATAATCAGCAACATCTCGGTCACACGTTCAGCTCGGGCAACATCACACATGTGATTTCCCAGATCACCCGTACGTTGCGATTGTCCATGCAAATCATGATGGTTTGCCTGGGGGCCTACCTGGCCCTCAGCAATCAGATGTCACCGGGAAGCATCGTCGCTGTTTCCATTTTGACGGGCAGAGCGCTCACGCCGTTCGATGCCGCAATCCCGCTCTATAAGAGCGTGGCGGGGCTGCGAAAGGCGCTGACCAGGCTATTCTCGCTTGAAGAGACCGCCCAACGTGCCGACCAGACCATGGTTTTGCCGGACCCTAAAGGACGGTTGACGATACAAGACGCGACTTTTGAAGCGCGCGGCGCAGAACGCCAGATCCTGGCGGGTGTCAGCTTTGATGTCGAGCCGGGAGAAGCGGTCGGCGTGATCGGGCCCAGCGGCTCAGGCAAGACCACATTGGCGCGTCTTCTCGTCGGTGTCGCGTTGCCAACGACGGGTGTGATCCGTCTTGATGGTGCGGCGCTTCATCAATGGGATCCCGAACAATTGGGTAATGCTATCGGTTACCTGCCACAGGATGTTGAATTGTTTGACGGTACCATTGCCGAAAATATCGCGCGCCTTGATCCGCAAGCCGATGACAAGGCCGTTGTCGAAGCTGCGGAGAATGCACAGATCCACGAGACAATTCTGGCTTTCCCCCAAGGGTACCACACGGATATCGGTGCCAACGGATCGCGGCTTTCCGCTGGTCAGCGTCAGCGCGTCGCCCTCGCCCGCTGCTTTTACGGCAACCCAAAGCTCATCGTCATGGATGAGCCGAATTCCAACCTTGATGGCGAGGGAGAACTTGCATTTGTCAAGTCGGTAAACCGGGCCAGGGAGCTTGGCATCACGACGGTGACAATCGCTCACCGCCCGTCCGTGCTCCAGAGCGTCGACAAGGTTCTCGTCCTTCAAGATGGTGAAACCAGGCTGTTCGGCCCGACACACGAAGTGATGGCGGAGCTTGCCGACGGCAACGCCAATATACAGTCGCTTCAAAAAATGACGATGAAAGGGTGATGCGATGAAACCGGACGCAATTCCGTCACTCCGTAAATTCCAGGAACTCGAAGGCAAGACCTTCCTGGTCGGTGTCGGAGCCGCGAAATGCGGGACGAGCTGGCTTTACCGGTACCTGAAGTCGTTGCCGGAGGTGACGTTATCTCCGCTAAAGGAGGTCCATTTCTTCGATCAGAAGTTCACGACACAAGAGACGGAACCGACAAATCCAATGGCGATACGTCGGGTTGACGACTATTTCGCGTTCGATGTCGACCTGGCGATGACGCTCAAGAAACATCCGCACTTTCAGGCGAGCATCGATCGTCTGAAGATGATCTATGACGACAATGCGTATTTTGATCATTTCGCCAGGCTTTGCACCCAACGAACCCGGATCCTTGGTGATATCACACCGGCCTACGCTGTCCTCGGACAGAGCGGGTTCCGATACATGCGGCAATTCTTCGCCTCACAGGACGCTTGCCTGAAAGTGATTTTCATCATGCGTGATCCGGTTGATCGTCTCTGGTCGCAGCTGCGCCACATGCAGCAGAAAAATCCGAGTCTGGACGCGGCCCGCAACTGGTCCGACCTGATCCGGGAACCGACGGTGATCGAACGGGCGGACTACAAACAGACAATAGAGGCGATGGATCAGGTCTTTCCTGCCAAGGATCTCCTGTACCTGTTCTACGAGGACCTGTTTTCGGAGCAGTCTTTGCAAAAGCTCTGCCGGTTTGCAGGGGCCGGGTTCAATCAAGCCGACACGGGCAAACGGCAAAACGAAACCAGTATCAAAACCGACTTGCCGGATGCGGCGTACGACCGGTTTCAAACAATACTGGAGCCCCAGTACCGATTTTGCCGACAGCGATTCGGTGACGCATTGCCGAGCTCCTGGAAGGCCTGAATGGTTTCGGGTCGCATGGTGTTACCACGCGTCTTGGCTTTCCCGGTCCGCAGACCCTAGTGCCGGAAGTGCCGCATCCCGGTAAACAGCATGGCGATTCCCGCTTCGTCAGCCGCCGCGATGACCTCGTCGTCGCGCATGGACCCGCCCGGCTGGATGACCGCCGTAGCGCCGGCCTCGATCGCCGACAGCAGACCGTCGGCAAACGGAAAGAACGCATCGGACGCGACCACGGACCCGGCCGTCAGGGGTTCGCTGAGACCGGCCGCTTCGGCAGCGTCGCCGGCCTTGCGTGCGGCGATGCGCGAGGAATCGATCCGGCTCATCTGGCCCGCGCCGACCCCGACCGTTGCGCCGTCCCTGACATAGACGATCGCATTCGATTTGACGTGTTTGGCCACCCGGAAGGCGAACTTCAGATCCGAGAGTTCGGCGTCGCTTGGGGCCCGCTTGGTCACCACGCGCAGATCCAGGTCGTCGACCCGCCCGCTATCCCGGCTCTGGACCAGGTAACCGCCCGACACGCTCTTGACGACATTGCCCCCGTCTGCCGGATCCGGAAGCCCGCCGGTGACCAGCAGACGCAGGTTCTTTTTCGCCGCCAGGATGCCGATGGCGTCTTCGTTCGCGTCGGGCGCTATGATCACCTCGGTGAAGATTTCCGAGATCGCGGTTGCGGTCGCGGCGTCGAGCGTTCGGTTCATGGCGATGATGCCGCCAAAGGCGGAGACGGAATCGCAGCGCAGGGCTTTCCGATAGGCCGCTTCCAGCGTTTCGCCGAGCGCGACGCCGCACGGATTGGCATGTTTGATGATCGCAATGGCCGGTCCCTGTTCCGGGTCGAATTCGCTGACGAGTTCGAAGGCGGCGTCGGTATCGTTGATATTGTTGTAGGACAGCGCCTTGCCCTGCAATTGGCGCGCCGTCGCAACGCCGAACCGGGAATTGCCGGCGAGATAGAAGCCGGCCGCCTGATGCGGGTTTTCGCCGTACCGCAATGATTGTGCCAGGGAACCGGCAAAGGACCGGTTTGCCGGCATGTCGATTTCGAGGGCCTGGGAAAACCAGGTGGAAACCGCGGCATCGTAGGCGGCGGTGCGCGCAAAGGCGCGGGCGGCGAGCGTCTGACGCAGGGCATAGGGCACGCCGCCGTCATTGTCGGAAAGCGCGTCCAGAACTGTCTGGTAATCCTCAGGATCTGTCAGCACCGCCACGAACCCGTGATTCTTGGCCGCGGCCCGTGTCATTGCCGGTCCGCCGATATCGATATTCTCCACCGCCGTGCCGTAGTCTGCGCCGCCGGCAATGGTTTTTTCGAACGGATACAGATTGCTGACCAGGAGGTCGATGGATGCGATGCCATGGTCTGCCATTGTGCGCGCATGATCCGGATCCGTGCTCTGTCCCAGCAAGCCGCCATGAACCATCGGATGCAGGGTCTTTACCCGCCCATCGAGAATTTCCGGAAAGTTCGTCACCTCCGATATGTCCGTGACGGGCAAGCCGGCCGCCTGCAGCGCCCGCTTCGTGCCTCCGGTCGAGATCAGTTGGCATCCGTGCTCGTGAAGCGCGGCGGCAAAGGGTTCCAGGCCGGTCTTGTCGAACACCGACAGCAGGGCGCGCCGGGGAACGATGAGATCGGGAATGTCGACGGATTTCGCGGACAGGGACATGGGCCAAGCCTTCGTGATGATGGGTTGGCAGCCGGATACCATGATGGTTCGGAATCTAAAAGTTTACGGGCGCAAAAGACGGGGAAACAGGGTCGCAGGGGCGCAATCACGGGCAGCCCGCATAATGAATGCGCATTTCGGCCTGGCTCTCATGCATGGGTGTGAAGCGGAATCCGGTCAGGTCGCGTCAGATCTTCGGTTCCGTTCTGCCGTTCGCATCGCCGTTTTCATCGGAGCGATCCGGTAGTGTCGGTTCGTCGCCAAATGTCGGTTCCCGCCGCTCTCCCGTTTCCGGTTCGTTGCGCTCATTCGGCGGCCGGACGATCTCATCCGCTTGCCGAGAGGGCTCATCGCCGGATTTCGGTTCGGTGTCGTTGTAAGCGGATATCGAGATTTCCGGTGCGCTGTTGTCGCCAGGTTCCGGACTGTCGCCCCCATCCGACGGTGCCGCGACGTCCGGCGCTCCCTCATTGTCTGCGGTTTCATCGGGCTTGGTGCCTTCGTCCGCGGTTTCCGGGCTGCGGTCGGAATCCGGCCTTTCCCCGGCCTTCGCTTCGGCCTCCGGTCCCGATTCGGCCCCCGGTCCTGCTTCGGCGTCTGACACCGGATGACCTTCAAGCTCGGAGTCGGTTTCAGATTCCTGTCCGTCTGCGGTGTTCTGCGGAGAATCCGAATCTGCTTCGGTTTCGTTTTCGGCACCGGTTTCGAGGTCCGGTCCGGTGTCGGTCGCGACGTCTTCGTCCGGTTCGGATTCGAATGTCAGGTCCGGATCCTCCTCCGCGGCGAAATCCGGGGCGGCGCCATCTTCATGGTCCGGGGCAGGAAGGTCATCCTCCGCTGTAACCGGAATATCGTCGGCTCCCAGATCGCCGATAAGTTCCTCCAGTTCAAGATCGTCGAACCCGGGCAGCACTTCCATGTCCTGCATGCGTTCCAGTCGCCACGACACGGTTTGTCGGGTGACCGACTTTGCGTGCACGACGATCTGCTGGGTCGGCAGCGATCCCACAATTTCCGACAGAAAGACCGACTCTTCGATTTCGATTTCGCTTCCCGGCGCCGCAAAGCGCCAGATCTGCCCGCCTCGCAGGGACAATCGGACGATGCCTCCGGCCTCGACCGGACCCGGTTTCACGAACGGATGAAGATGGAACCGGATAACATAGTCGTGGCCCTGTTCGGCTTGTTTCGGATTGGACGCGATCAGGGAATCGATGCCCTCCAGCAGCAGGCCGCCTTCATGCAGGGTAATCGATCGTTCGTGCAGGAACCCGGTCTCGCGCTTGTAGCCGTCATGCCGGGTCGAAAGGAAGGTGGTGCCGCCGGCATCTTCCCGGGTGACATCGGGGCTTGAGGGACCGGACAGGATCGGCACGCCATGGGTCGCGGTATAGCGGGTCAGCGCGGCAAAACGACAGGAGGACCGGTTGCCGATCGTCAGCGTCGAATGGGCCGGTGTCGTGCGCGCCAGCCGGCGCATGGTACCGTTGCTTTCAGGGGGGATGCCGCAATTGATGATTATCGGCCGGTTGCCGGCACTCATTTCAAACGAAAGACAACCCGCATGCGCCTTGTTGCTGACGGCGGTTGGCGGCGGCGCGCCGGTGTCCATGATGACGATCGTGTCGCCGGACTGCAAGCGCTGATAGCCGGACGGGCTGGCATTGAAGGGCGGCTGGCCGCGTGTGTCGTCGTGGGCGAGAATGGCGGCGACGAGATCGACGGGCGTGACGCCGGTTCCGTTGAAGCGGGCGAAGGCGCCGTCTCCAAGCTGGAAGAACCGGATCATCGGGATCATCCGGTCGATTGAATTCATCAGCGTCTGCGACGGAACGAGCTGGGTGGCCAGAATCGCCTGCCGCAATGGCAGCAGATCGAGCAGGATCTCGACGATCGGCAGCGGATTGCGTGAGAAGTGGCCACCATCGGGCAGGATCTGGCGCTGCAGTTCCTGGTCGAGCCGGCGCAGGCTCTGGCGCCGGAACCGGCTCTGGTTGGAGATCGCGACGCTTGCTGCGGTCAGGGCGATCGCGGCTTTCATGCGCGGCTGGCCGTCGGGCGCATTGTTGATAGACTTGCGCAGATAGCGGACCTGGCGCGACAGCGAGCGCGCGAATTTCTGATAAAAGACCCGGTCGCAGTCGGCAAGGATCAGGGGAGATTGCGAGATCCAGGCGAGAATTCGCGTCGCCAGCACCATCGGCACCCAGGCATAGACATTGTCGAGTTTGGTGGATTCGATCCAGTCGAGCACCAGGGCCTGGGCGTTGACCTGGGCGATCGCCTTTTCCGAGGCGCGCAGATGCCGCAGCCATGAGAACGAATGCAGCTCTTCGGCCCATGCCGTGCTTGGAGGGATGATCCCGAACGGGCTTTCGGTGCGTTCCTCGATCACCTCCCCGTTGAAGGCGAAGCGGCCGGAATAGATGTCTTCGGCAATCGTCGGGTCCGCTGTTCTGATGTCCTGCGGAACAAGCGTAAGTTCCGCCCTGTCGAAGACCGAAAGGGCGTCCCAACTGACCGAATAATAGGTGAGCCTGCGGTGAAATGCGTGCCAGGCATTGACCGCCATGAGGCGCCCTAATCGCGCCCGCTCGGCCAGTGAAGCCGCACCCATATCCCCTCCAACGCGTAGGCTGTCATACGCGCGACAGTCCTCCAGAAACATAATTATAATAATAACAGGAAGTTAACGATCCCTGAAACAAATGCAATCAATGGTTAAGCATATGGTTATCATGCATTCCGGATGAGCCGGGCACTGAAAAAACCGTCGATCCCAAAGCTGTCGGTTCCGGCAAAGGACATAAACGGCAGCGTCCGTACATCGCCCAACGCATTGATTGCGCTTGCAAGTTCGCCAATTTCCATGGCTGTCGCCGCCTGGCGGCAATAGTTCGGATTTTCCTTTAGAAAGGCGGCAATGCGCTCCTCGCCTTCCTCTTTTTCCAGCGAACAGGTGCAATAGACCAGCATTCCACCCGGTTTTACCCAGTCCTTTGCCCGCTCGAGCATGGCGGTCTGCAGGCTGGAAAGCGCTTCAATATCGGTCTCGGTCTTGGTGTGCGGAACGTCGGGATGCCGGCGAATGGTCCCGGTTGCCGAACAGGGCGCGTCGAGAAGCACGGCATCGTACATCTGCTCAGGGTTCCATTCCAGCACATCGGCGGCAATGACTTCGGCGCTGAATTGCAGGCGCTGCAGGTTTTCCTCAAGGCGTCGCAGCCGGTGCGGCGAAATGTCGACAATGGTGGTCTTGGCGCCGCCCGCCAGCAATTGGGCGGATTTGCCGCCCGGCGCCGCGCAGAGATCGAGCACGTCAAGTCCGGCAACGGATCCCATGAGTTTGACCGGCAGGGTTGCTGCGGCATCCTGAACCCACCAGGCGCCGTCCCCGTAGCCCGGCAGGGTCTCCACCGCGTTTTTTTCCGAAAGCCGGACCGACCCGTTGGCCAGCACGGTGCCGCCGAGTATTTCGGCCCAGTGTTCGGGGTCGGATTTGACCGAGATGTCGAGATTCGGGCTTGTAACCAGACCCTCAAGGATTCTGCGTGCATCCTGTTCGCCGTAGGCGGCCCTCCAGCGCCGCCAGAGCCACGCCGGAACCGTCTGCGCCCGCCCGGGGGCGGGTTCGGGGTCGCGCCCCGCCGCCCGCATGACACCATTGACCAGGGGCAGGAAGTGCCTTGCGATGGCGTCGCTGCGCGCCAGTTCGACGGTCAGCGACACGGCGGCATGGTCGGGGACATCCATATGGTCAAGCTGTGCAAGGCCAAGCCGCAGGATGTTGCGCAGAACTCCGGCTCTTTTCGGCAGCGGCTTCTTCAGGAAGCGTTTCAGGCGCTGATCGATGGCCCCGAAATGGCGAAAGGCAACGATCGTGAGGGCGCGAGCGAACCGCCGGTCACGGTCATCCAGCCCGTTACCGGCGGCGGCAAAGGTTGCTTCAAGAGCGTCATCGAGGGTAATGCGCTCGCCAAGAACCCGGTCAAAGGCGGCAAGCGCGGCGCGCCGCGCAGGCAGGCCTTCAATCGCCTGGCCCTTGCGCCGGATTCGATTGTCTCCGGCATCCGGTTTCCTGCCGGAACGATTGCTTCCACCGGCGCGTCGGCCGGATCTTGCCGAAGGTTTTCCGTCCTGCGGCCCTAACCCCATGGGCCGGGCTTCCGTCCGCCGGCTCCCGTGCGGGGCACGGAGCCGCCGCGTGAAGGGGAGGACCTTTCCGCGGGCTGGTCGCGAACCTGTTGCGGCGCGGCATTGGAGGACATTTCGGCAAAGCTCGCCGGTGCCTCATAGCCGTTTTCGGCCCAGTCGGCTTCAAGCGCCCTGAGGGCGGAAATGCGATTGTCCGTATCCGGGTGGGTTGAGAACAGATTGTCCATGCGCTCGCCGCTGAGCGGATTGATAATGAACATGTGCGCGGTCGCCGGGCTGGCTTCGGCATGAGCATTGCGGTGGCGTTTGGTTCCGCCGGCGATCTTGTGCAGCGCCGAGGCGAGCCAGAGCGGATGCCCGCAATATTGCGCGCCAAGCTTGTCGGCGGAATATTCCCGGGTCCGGCTGATCGCCATCTGCACCATCATGGCGGCCATCGGCGCAACGAAGGCGGCGACCAGCACGCCGACGAAGCCGAGCGGGTTGTTGTTGTCGCGATTGCCGCCGAAGAACAGGCCGAAATTGGCCAGCATCGAAATCGCGCCGGCAAAGGTCGCGGTGATGGTCATGATCAGAGTGTCGCGGTTCTTGATGTGTGCCAGTTCGTGCGCCATCACGCCGGCAACCTCTTCCGGATAGAGCGTTTCCAAAAGGCCTGTCGTGGCCGCCACGGCGGCATTTTCCGGATTGCGGCCGGTGGCAAACGCGTTCGGCTGTCTCTCGTCGATCAGGTAGACCTTCGGCATCGGCAGGTCGGTGCGCTCGACCAGGCGGCGGACGATCTCGTAATATTCCGGCGCGTTGCGTTCATCGACTTCGACGGCATTGTGCATTTTCAGCACCATCTTGTCGGAATTCCAGTAGGAAAACACATTCATGCCGGCGGCAACGACGAAGGCCAGGACCATCCCGGTCTGGCCGCCGATCAGGTAGCCGACGCCCATGAACAAGGCGGTCATGGCGGCGAGCAGGAGCCCGGTGCGAAAAATGTTCATGGTCTTTCCCGGTTTCGTGTCAATATGCGCCGAGGCGCCAGGCGGTCTGTCAGGCAAAGTGATCGCACACAAAAGATCGCGCGTATCGTAGGTACGCGAGCGAGTTCTGTGCCAAATCACGGTTTTCCCCCTATATGATGGGGAGCGCAGCGAATTTGCGCAAGCTGGTTTTGTTTTGTTGCCGGGGAACCATGTCGAAAATCATACATTTGGCCGATCACGCAAAACAGGGTGCGAAAGACGGAGACAGTGCCGCCGGCGAGGACGCCGGGCCCGCCGTCCCAAAGGAGCTGCCGGCTGCGGCGCGCCGCGCCCTTGAGGAAGCCGAAGAACGGCGTCGGGCCGCCAAGGCCGAAGCGGACCGCGCATCGAAGACACGTGAGATAAATGGCCGCGGCGGCCTGGATCCCGTTCGATACGGCGATTGGGAGGTCAAGGGCATCATCAGCGACTTCTGATCTCGCGCAACGACGCTGACATTCCTTGCTCTGTCATAGTCGCGCCGGCGCGAAATTTTTGCCCTATGGCCGATTCCCTCTTAACGCCTTGCATGAACATCGATATCAAGGCTGGATTGCCTGACGATCGACCACCGAACGGACTTTGACATGCCGGGTTCCCCTGACGCACGGACGCAAAAAATAAAGGAGATCCTGGCGGAAATCGCCAGCATCGCCGATTTGCCCTTTTCGGTTCGCCTCTGGCAGGAGGAGCCGGTTGCGCTCGGCCAATCCGTGACCCCCGGACTGGAATTCACGATCCGATCGCCGGGAATCATATCCGATCTGGTCCGGCATCCGACCATCGATCGATTGATAGGGCACTACGCGACCGGCGGTATTGCCATTGAAGGCGGCACTCTGCTCGACCTGGCCGCCGGTCATGACGATGACCCCAGGCGCAAGAAGCTGTTCAAAAAGCTCGACAAGGCGAAGCTGCTCAAGGCGGGTTTGCCGTTTCTGGTCGGCAAGGGCGAGAGCCCGACCTCGCAGACGTCGTTTACGGGAACCACCGGCGAAGTCGCGGCGGCCGGCAAGGCCGATCAGGACTACATCCGGTTTCATTACGACCTTTCCAACGATTTCTACCGCCTGTTTCTAGATCCGCAGATGCAATATACCTGCGGATATTTCCCTTCCTGGGATGCAAGCCTGGAATCGGCGCAGGAAGCCAAGCTCGACATGATCTGCCGCAAGTTGCGGCTCAAGCCGGGCGATCGCCTGCTCGATATCGGCTGCGGTTGGGGCGGCCTGCTGATCTGGGCCGCGAAACACTATGGCGTCGAGGCCTACGGCGTTACCCTCTCCCAGGAGCAGTACGATCTCGGACAGGAGCGCATCAAGGATGCCGGGCTGTCCGACCGCGTCACGATGGAGATCCGGGATTTTCGCGACATAGACGGCACGTTCGACAAGGTCTCGTCGATCGGCATGTTCGAACATGTCGGTTTCGATCATCACACGGCCTATTTCCGCAAGATCCATGCCCTGCTGCGGCCGCGTGGGTTGTTGCTCAACCACGCAATCACCCGGCGCGGTAAACCGACGTTGAAGCAATTCCGAAAGAAGAAGAAGGAATATAAGGCGATAACCGATTACATCTTTCCAGGCGGAGAGGTCGATCACATCGGCCATTCCCTGACGATGATGGAATCGAACGGCTTCGAAGTGCATGACGTTGAAAACTGGCGTGAACATTACGCCTTGACCAGCCAGCACTGGTGCCGGCGCCTCTACGCGAACCGCGAGGCGGCCGTGGCGGCCATCGGGCCGGAAAAAACCCGCCTGTGGCTGCTTTACCTCGCCGGTGTCTCCCTCGGGTTCAAGCGGGGATCGATCCAGATCTTCCAGACGATCGCGTCCAAGCGCACCAAGGGCGCTTCGGGTCTGCCGCCGACCCGGGCCGACCTTTACGAATGAAGCGGTTCGGACCGTCGAATTTCGCTCTGGTCCCGGACGGTTTCGAAATGGCACAGTCCCGTATCCGAACGATTTTCGTGTCTGGCGGCGGGATTCGCATCCTTAACAAGTGATGAATCGCTAAAAATCCGGCGATTCCCGTAGGGTTTTCTTAACCTGCGGAGCGGTGATTTCCCAATAAAATCAATGGTGGTAATCCGCACACGCGCGCGCGTGCTGGATTGGTCCTGCGCTTGCATTTTTCCGATCAGTTTCGGTTCAAAACGCGGGAGTGGCACTATGTTTGAACAGTTCGTCAAATCCCATGCAGCCCGGTTCGTTCGCGACGAAAATGGCGGCATTGCCATGATTTTCGGTCTGATGGTTCTGGTGATTTCGGTTTTTGCCGGCGCCGGCCTGGATTTCAGCCGGTCGGCTACCGCACGGGCGAAATTGTCCAGTGCGCTCGATGCGGCGATCCTGACGGCCGCGCGCGGCCTGTCCCAGGGATCGCTTGACGAAAAGACTGTCGAAGACGAATTGCGGCGCATGTTTGCAGCGAACGTGGCCGGAGCATTCCTGCAGGAAATCAAACCCGAGATTGCCGATTTCAAGGTCAATATGGCCGATTCGACGATCAAGGCGTCGGCAGCCGGCGCGGTTCCGGCTGCTCTTGTCAAACTCGCCGGCATCGAAACGATCGACGTCGGCGTGTCCTCGTCTGCGACCTTCAATCAGGACCGTGTCGAAATCGCCATGATGCTCGACGTGACCGGATCCATGGGCGGCAAGAAGATCAAATCCCTGAAAAAGGCGGCGACCCTTGCGGTTGACACGATCATCCCGAGGGGTCGTCAGGCCGACCCGGACAAGGTCCGGATCGCGCTGGTCCCCTACAGCCAGGGCGTTAATGCGGGTACCTATGCGCGGCAGGCGACGGGCAATGCCAGCGGCAAATGCGCCACTGAACGTGTCGGCAAATACGCCTACACCAACGTTTCACCGCGCAAGGCCGCCATTGGAACCGGTTCCAGCAATTGTCCGTCCGCCGCGATCCTGCCGCTTGAATCCGATGCAAAGACGCTGAAAAACCGGATCAAGGCATTCAAGACCGATGGCTGGACCTCGGGCAATGTTGGCATCGCCTGGACCTGGTATGCGCTTTCGCAACAATGGAATGGTCTGTGGCCTGCCGGCAGCGATGCCAAATCCAGCGGTTCCGCCAACGTGCACAAATATGCGATCCTGATGACCGATGGCCTGTTCAACACGGTCTACGACAAGAAGAACGGCAAATATAAGGAACTCAATCCCAACAACACCAAAAACGACAAGAGCGAAAAGCTCTCCAACAAGCGTGCGGTGGAATTGTGCAAGGCCATGAAAAAGGACAAGATTGTCGTCTTTACCATCGCTTTCGATCTCAAGGATGCGACGGCGATCAAGACCCTGCAGGCCTGTAAATCGGATGTCGGCTACCAGACCTTCTACAATGCCGCGTCCGAGAAGGAACTGGAAGGCGCCTACCTCGAAATTGCCAGCCTGATCCAGAACCTGTGGCTCAGCAAATAATCACCCCCGATCCTGTCCCCCTGCCGCCGGTCTCGCGGCGGCGAGGGGGAAAATCGAAACGGTCAACAAGCCGATACTCGCCAACCACCAGCTTTGGAATGCCCCATGGCTGATCGCCGAGGTGGCCAGTATGGCGACCAGCAAACCATAAATGGATGCGCGGGCCTCGACCCGCGTTTTTTCTATCCGCAATCCCATCATTGCGATCAACAGGCCGATCAGGATTGCCCCTGCCAGTCCGAGATCGGTCCAGATCTGCAACAGGGCGTTGTGCGGATGGGTTGAGAATGAAAGCACCGTGTCCGCCGGCGGCTGCGTCGCCAACAGTCCGGCCTCGAAGTCACGCGATCCTTCCACTCCCCATCCGAACCAGGGTTTTTCACGCACAAGCGTCAGATAGGAGTCCCAGATCCGAAGCCGCTCCAGCGCCGAGGCCCGTTGCAGGAAATCGGAGGCAAACAGGGATTGCGGAAGCGAAACCAACGCGGAAATCAACAAGGGCATTGCAAAACAAAGGATTGCGATCGCGTAGATGAAGATGCGACGCAGGGCTGCGGCCACAATGTTGAAAATCAGGGCGGCGGCGACGCCGCAAAAAAGCGCCACACTGGACGTCTGGCTGCCGGAAAACAGCGAAAACATTGCAGCCGTCGTAAACAATGCGAACAACAGCCCGTATTTCACCGGGTCCGGCCAGGATGTGCTCCGCAGATAGGCGGAAAAGACAAAACTGCTCAGGCACAAAACCACCACCGAACGGTTGACGAAGGCATCCGGTATGTCTTTGCCGGGAACCACGAAAACAAAGGACAGGCCCAGGCAGAGGATTGCGAGCAACGCGCCGGCGGCCGCCATTTTGCCCATGATCGGAACGAGGCGGTCGTCCGCCTCCACCGTGTGCATGAAAATCAGGCCATAGACGGTGACGAGAAAAAGAAAGCCGATGAGGCGCGCCGTCCGCGAAAGGGCGAAATCGGGATTTGGTACCCACAACAGGCTGATCCCGCAAAGCAACCCGAAGAGCACAAGCACAATCAAAGGTCCGACGGGCGTTCGGCGATGGTCCAAAGCGGCACGGACTGCACCGACTGCCGACGACACACCGCCCCGGGCCAGAAAATGCAGGAATGGCAGGCCGGCTGCGGCAACCGCGCAGACGAGGACGATCGGCCCTATCCTCGGAGCGAAAGGCATGACCGCGGCCAACGTGATGAGCGCGGCAAGAGGAATGCAGGATTTCAGGATAATCATCGTGATCGTTGCCCCCGGGAATTCGATCATGCTTCGATCACGCCTTCGCCGGTTTTCGCCAGATGCGACAACAGACCGAGAAGCAGGGCGGTCCAGACCATCGCAAGGACAAACGCCGCAAGCGGCTGCGACAGGGCAAAAAAGGCAAGCAGTGCAAGCCCGGCATTGCCGGCCAGCACGATCAGAACGGTATTGCGGTGCCCGATGGAGCGGGAGGCGCGCTGGTACCAATGGGTCCGGTGAGCCTGCCAGACCTTTTCCCCGCGCAGCAGGCGGCGCAACAGGGTCAAGGTGGAGTCGGCGATGTAGTAGAGCGGCAGGATCATCGCCGGTACGAGAAAACCGTAACCCGCAAAGGCCAGCAGAAAGAACCCGACAAGGATGCCGAGCGGCACGCTGCCGACGTCGCCCAGAAACACCTTGGCCGGATGCCAGTTCCAGGCCAGGAAACCGAGGGCCGCGCCGGCGCAGATCAGCGGATAGATCACCAGGACCGGCACGGCCGCGTCGGCATAAGTGGCTAGCGCGGCCATCGCGATCAGCACGGAACCGGTTTCGATTGCGGAAATGCCGTCAATACCGTCCATGAAATTGTAGAGATTGATGAACCAGACATACCCGGTGAGAACAATGGGGCCTGCTATCAGGAGCACGGCCGTCGCCGAAATGCCGTGGGATGCGATCGCGTCGAGATGGGGTGCTCCGGTCCAGAACAGGGCTGCAAGGGCGATACCGGCCGCCGCGAATTGCGCCGCCAGGCGAACCCGAACCGGAAGCCCGCCGAGGTCGTCGCGCCATGACAGGACAACGACAATCAGAACGGCCACGCCAAGGCCGGCGACCCAGGCCGCATCTGGCGTGAAGGCAACAAGAATCGCGGAGGCTACGACTGTTGCGATGACAACGCCCCATCCGCCGCCGCGCGGCGTCGGAATCACGTGGCTCGAACGCTCATTGGGAATGTCGAGCACGTTGCGTCGCCGCAGGTGGCCGAGAACCAGGCGGGTGGCGACGAGGCTGATGCACAGGGCAAGCGTGAAGCCGCCACCGGCGAGCAGCAGGAAGGTGTTTTGGAGCCCCATCGCCGCAATGCTGTTCCTTTATGGCCTGTCGCGTCTCATCGGGCGTCGGTTGAACGCATGAATTGCGTATTTGCGGGTGTATGACAGTCCGCGGAAAACCTCGGCCTCCGCACACTTTGGTTCGGATTGTCCATCTTTTCGTAATGACTTTGGCGGAACAGTTCAAGCTGGAGTTTCCGTCTGTTCGCGCACTTTGTCAGACCCTATTATGCCGGCAGCAACTTGAACTGGATAAGAAGATGTTTCGGGATCTTGCCGGTGAAACCATTGGTGTGACGGGGGCGAACGGATTTGTCGGTCGCGCCGTGGTCGCGGCAATTCTGGGCGGTGGCGGAACGCCGGTTGCTCTGGTGCGTGATGAGCGGGCGGCCGCGTTGACTGACGCGCGCGATATACGCGCGGTCGGTGACATTGACGGATCGACGCAATGGCTTCCGCACTTGCGCGGTTGCTCCATCGTTATCCATCTGGCCGCCAGAGTTCACGTGATGGCGGAAAGCGAGGCCGATCCCCTTTCCGCCTTTCTCAGGGTGAACCGGGACGGGAGCCGGAAACTGGCTGAGGACTGCGCCGAAGCCGGCGTGCACCGACTGGTTTTTGCATCGTCGGTCAAGGTCAATGGGGAGGAGACAGGGTATGGCGGCGGCGGGCATGCCGCGCCCTTCACCGAAGCCGACGATCCGGCGCCCCAGGATGCCTATGGACAGTCAAAATGGGAAGCGGAGAAAGCACTGTTCGAAATCGCCGCAAACACGGGTCTTGACGTGTCCATCGTTCGCCCGCCGCTGGTCTACGGCCCGGGTGTCGGCGGAAACATGCACAGGTTGCTGGCGCTGGTGCACAAGGGTATACCGCTGCCGCTCGCAGCCATCGACAATCGCCGTTCGCTGATCGGCGTGCGGAACCTGGCCGATTTGCTGATCCTGGCCGGGCAGCATCCGCGGGCCGGCGGGCGGGTTTTCCTGGCGCGCGACCGGCTCGATCTCTCGACACCGGACCTGATCCGGGCGCTGGCACGGGCCCTGGGCACGCGGGCACGTCTGTTTCCCGTGCCCGTCTCCCTGCTGCGGTTTGCCGGAAAACTCGTCGGGCGAAGCGCCGAGATCAATCGCCTGAGCACATCGCTCCAGGTCTCGATCGATGCCGCTGAAAACGAACTCGGCTGGGTCCCGCCTGTTACCGAAGCCATGGAGTTTGAAGCCATGGCCAGAGTCTATCTCAAAGGTCGCGGGACCGTTTGAACACTCCTGCCACCGTTTGAGCTCATCCGGCTTTGTCGGCCTGGCGCTTCGCCTGGCCGATCCAGTCGTCGCGGGATATCCGGCCCTTGGCCGAAAGCTTGGCGTCCAGATCCTCGACCTGTTCGGCGGTCAGGGACGAAATCTGCCAAAAATGAAAAATGCCGTTTTCGTTGAGCGCCCGTTCCAGTTTCGGACCGATACCGGAAATGACTTTCAAATCGTCGCGAACGCCCTGCGGTGCCGCAAGCACAACGCTATCGGGCTCCATGACCGCCACCGGCGCTTTCGCCGATTTCCCGGTTGAAGTCTTTGCGTCCGCGTCTTTAGGTTTTGCGGGCTCCGCCGGCTTTGCCTGAGCGGTTTTTTTGGCTGGTGCTTTTTTTTCTGCCGTGGGTTCGGCCTCTGCGGCCGATGTGTTTGCGACCGCCGGCTTTGGCGTGGCGTCAGCCTTGCGTGCCGCATGTTTGGAGCCGCGATTGTGGGTCAGAATGAAGTCGGCGATGCGCGGCGCGATCTCGGCGCGGAAGCGGGATCCGTTGAAAACGCCGTAATGGCCGACATTCGGCTGTACATAATGGGCGCGTTTGTCGTCGCTAAGATTGGAACAGAGGTCATGCGCCGCGCGCGTCTGGCCGACGCCGGATATGTCATCCATCTCGCCTTCGACCGTCAGCAAGCCGCATCTGATGATCTTGGAGGGATCGACCAGCTTGCCGCGGTGCATCATCTCGCCTTTCGGCAGGGAATGGTTTTTGAACACCACATCGACGGTCTGCAGGTAGAATTCCTTCGTCAGGTCCATGACTGCGAGATATTCGTCGTAGAAGTCCCGGTGTTTTTCGGCCGAATCGCCGTCGCCGTCGACAAGGTGCGAAAAGAATTCCCGGTGCGCGACCATGTGTTTGTCAAGATTCATGCCCATGAAACCGGACAATTGCAGGAATCCGGGATAGACGCTGCGCCAGAAGCCTGGCTGTGGGTACGGAACCTTCATGATCACGTTCCGTTCGAACCATTCGAGCGGCCGCGTCTCGGCCAGTTTGTTGACCTCGGTCGGGTTGATCCTCGTATCGATCGGTCCGCCCATCAGCGTCATGGTCGCCGGCGCGAAAGGATCGCCGTCCTCTTCCATGCGAGCGACCGCCGCCAGCACAGGCACCGAGGGTTGGCAAACCGCCATCACATGCACGTTTTTGCCGAGAAAGCGCAGGATCGACATGACGTAATCGACATAATCGTCAAGGTCGAAGCCGCCTTCGCTGAGCGGAACCATTCGCGCGTCGACCCAGTCGGTGATGTAGACGTCATGTTTGGGAAGCATCGCTTCCACCGTGCCGCGCAGCAATGTCGCGTAATGTCCCGACATCGGCGCCACGATCAACAGCTTCGGGTCGTCCTTTTTGACCGAAGCCGGAATATCGCGCTCGAAGTGGAGAAGGTTGCAGAACGGCCGTTTCCAGACCACCTTTTCCTCTACCGCGACCGTGCCGCCACCGACATTGGTCTCGTCCAGTCCGAATTCGGGTTTGCCATAACGCCGGGTGGTGCGTTCGAACAATTCACAGCCAGCGGCCACATTGCGGCCATAGGAGGTGTGAGACACCGGATTCAGCGGATTTTTGTAATAGAGTTTCGTGACATCAGCCGCGGCGCGCCAGGGGCTGAGTGCGGCGTGGGTGAGTTCGTGCAAAAGGTAGTACATCCAAGACTCCCGTGCCTGCCTCGCCGCACAAGGATTGCAGGACTTCGTTAAGGAATTGGGTGCCATGCAAAATGGCGTTTATTGCAGCGCAACAAGGATAGGCCGCAAATTGCTTTGTCGACAAGGGGTAAAAAGTCCAAAGCCGTGTTTTTGGACAGCATTCCTGTCTTGAGTGATCCTGGCCAGATCGCTTTTCCGACCCGCTTCCGGTGTTTCAAACCTCCAACTGTGTTAAGATGCAAGACTTCGCGAAGAGCGAGAGTTGACTGTTTTCTGTGCAAAAACAATGAGAAACTGTAATTCGACACAAGTGTTTCGTCTCCCGGGGCCGGCGCAGCACCCCGATCCATGCCGTTGCGGGAGCAGGCAGGCAATGCCGAAGCCCAGACGCTATGCGGACGGGCACGATCGGCTTGTGAATAGGCAAACCGATTGTTCGATCACTGTAAAAAATGACAGTATATAATTGCTGCAGTGCCCACTTTTGCCGTGACGTTGGGTCGACATTTCCGACACTCGGTCATTTGACGCACGGGCCGATCCGCGATTATGTCAGATCATGACTTTTGGATTTGTTCCGCAATCGGAATTTGGCGAAAAATTCGTGCGCCTGGATACCCTTGTCCGGATTCGATGGCTGGCGGTTGCCGGTCAGTCGGCTGCGGTGCTGGGCGTCCGGTTCGGGATGGGGTTCGAGTTTTCGGCAATCCTGTGTTTTGCTGTGATCGCCTGTTCGGCGCTGGTGAATGTGGTGCTCAAATCCAAATTTCCCGGAAATGTCCGGTTGACGGAAACCTGGGCGGTCTGGTTGCTGGGATACGACATTGTTCAGTTGACCGCCTTGTTATACCTGACCGGCGGTTTGGAGAATCCGTTTTCGTTTCTGTTGTTGGCGCCGGTGATGGTTTCGGCCACGGTCCTGCCACCGCGCAAGACCATGCTTTTGGGCGGCCTTGCAGCAATCTTCGCCACCGGACTGGCCATGTCACATATGCCGTTGCCCTGGCATGCCAACGGGCGGCCGAATTTCCCGGTTCTTTATGTCGCCAGTGTCTGGGCGGCCCTGTTGTTGAGCCTGGCGTTCATGGGTGTCTATGCGTTTCGGGTGGCCGACGAGGCACGCAAACTGGCTGAGGCCCTTTCGGCCACGGAACTGGTCATGGCGCGCGAGCATCACTTGAATGCGCTTGACGGTCTGGCCGCTGCCGCCGCGCACGAACTGGGAACGCCGCTGGCAACCATCACCCTGGTTGCCAGGGAGCTTGAGCGCGACATGCCGGCCGACAGCGAATGGAGCGAAGACATTCAGTTGCTGCGCAGCCAGTCGGAACGGTGCCGTTCCATTCTCGCGAAACTGCGGTCTCTGTCGAGCGAGGGAGACGGTCATTTCGCCCGCATGTCCTTGACCGAACTGATTGAGGAGGTCGTTGACCCGCACCGCAATTTCGGCGTCGATCTCAAGGTGGACATCCCGGATGGAATGGGGCGGCCTCCGATGGGCGAGCGCAATCCGGCGATCCTCTACGGTCTCGGTAATATCGTCGAGAATGCGGTGGATTTTGCCGAATCCACGGTATTGCTCAGCGCGCGCTGGGATACCGATATGGTTTCGATCGAACTCATCGACGATGGTCCGGGCTTTGCTCCCGACGTGATTGACCGGATCGGCGAACCCTATGTCTCGACCCGTCCGAGGCCGGGCCGCAGAGATCATGAAACGCCGCGTCCCAGGGATGACGGGTCCGCCGGGGGGTTGGGATTGGGTGTTTTCATCGCCAAGACGCTTCTGGAGCGGTCGGGGGCAACGTTGACCTTCGCCAATCGGCGTGGCGGCGAGCACGGGGCGCGGGTCTTCGTCACATGGCCAAGAGCAAGCTTCCAGATAGTCGGCACGGTTCCGGCGTAGCGATCAAATGCAAGTTTTTTTGATCTGCGTCAGATCAAATGCAGGCGAATTGCGGCACAAGGGGCCCGCAGTCTGTCAGGAGAGTCCCATTTCATCAGCATGATGCCGGGCCACAAAAGCGGTAACGTTAAGATCCGGTCCATGTTATGTAAAACTTCGTAACCAGCTAAAAGATCATATCCCGTTTCCAGAAGTGATTCGCAAACGGTGTGCTCAGCCTGTGGTTTGAAATGGAATTCGGGTGGGTCGATGAGATGGCAGGGATGGAAAATGCTTGTGAAAACGACGGGTGTGTGGGATTGGCCGACCGGATCATGCAACAAGAACATTTGGGAGCGGTGAGATGAACGATACCGTTTTGGCGACAACGGAGAGTTTGGGGTCTCTGCTTCTGGTGGACGACGACAAAGCTTTTCTGCAGCGCCTTGCCCGGGCCATGGAAAAACGCGGATTTTCCGTCGATATGGCTGAATCGGTCAATGAAGCCAGAATGATGGTAGACACGAACCCGCCTGCCTACGCCGTGGTGGACATGCGCCTGGAAGACGGCAACGGGCTCGACGTTGTCGAATTGCTGCGCAGCCGGCGCCCAGACGCCAAGGCCATCATCCTGACGGGCTATGGCAACATTGCAACGGCGGTCACGGCAGTCAAAATCGGTGCGATCGACTATCTGGCTAAACCGGCCGATGCCGACGAGATTTTTGACGCGCTCACGCGCGATCCCGGAGAAAAGGCGCCGCCGCCGGAAAATCCCATGTCGGCCGACCGCGTCCGCTGGGAACATATCCAGCGCGTTTATGAATTGTGCGACCGCAATGTGTCGGAAACCGCGCGCCGGTTGAACATGCATCGTCGGACATTGCAGAGAATTCTGGCCAAGCGGGCGCCGCGCTGACGGATTGTTTGCCTGATGCTCTAACCCATTCCCGCGGCACTCGCCGGGTCGATCGCCGTGTGCAGCCGGTGCGCCACGTGGCGCGCCAGCCTGAGGGTCAGGGCCTTGCGCCGCGCCGCCGCCAGCTTGTCGACCGGGCTTTCGCGGATCACGTCGGCGCCGAACCCGTCGGAAATCATCAAACCGGCCGTGTCCGGGAATATATCTGCCGGAACATCGGGCAATGTGGCGAAAAAGAACCGATCGCAAAACTCCAGATAATCCTGCCATTTGCCGTCGGTGCGAAAATCCTCGACCGAAGATTTGATTTCCACGATCCATATCTCGCCGTCGCGGCCGAGGCCGCAAACATCCGCGCGCCGGTGATTGGGCAGCGTCATTTCCGGTACACAGGCGAAGTCGAAGGACCGCATCAGCCGGCCGACGCCCTTGAATATCGTAAGCGCCCGCTCCGACTGCCGCCCGTCGCGCGGAAGCGCGATTGTCTGCAAGTCTTCCATGTCGTCTCCGGATTCGGATTTTGTTCTATCTTTGTTCAGTTCAGAGGCTTTGGCAAGGCGTTTGTCCGGCGACAACACGCGCTGTTAACGCGCTTGTGTTCGTTTTTCATGCATTTCCAATTGAGAAATCCCGCTTTTTTCGCAAAAAGGCCAGGGTAGGGGTGTCCCCTGGGCTTGCGAACCGTGTCGACTGTGCTAGTCGACGCAGGCCGATGGCGCTGCAATTGTCGGACCGCGGGCGTGAACGCCGGCCATGTGTCGATATTGTGGCCGTCCTGTGCCGGTGCCGGGGATTAACGGAACGGATCGGCTGGCGATGTTCGCTCACGGGATATGTCGGAACGCCCGGAGAAACGCGCGACATGCAGGAATAGGGAAAGTCGAATTCATGCCGTCACCCACGATCACCAAGGCTCCGCGCGATGTGCGCCTTGATTTTTTCCGCGGCCTTGCCATGTTCATCATCTTTGTCGTGCACGTGCCCGGCGGCAATTTCTGGGCTTTGTACATTCCGGCCGCCTTCGGGCATTCGTCGGCCGTGGAAATGTTCGTGTTCTGCTCCGGCTTTGCAAGCGCGCTTGCTTTCGGCTCGGTGTTCAACAGCCATGGATTTTTTGTTGGCACCGGGCGGGTCGTGTTTCGCATGTGGCAGGTGTACTGGGCCCATATCGGCCTGTTCCTGACCATTGCCGTCCTGTGCGCACTGGGCACGGAATATCTCGACACCAAGGACTACATCAAGAAACTCAATCTGGTTTATTTCTTTGAAAACCTGGATATCGCCCTGCCCGCCTTGATGTCGTTGCGATACGTGCCCAATCTGTTCGACATCCTGCCGATGTACATCGCGCTTCTGGCCGCTATCCCGTTTGTCATGGCCGCGCATCGCATTCATTTCTTTGCTGCGGTGGCGTTTGTGCTGGCCCTGCACATTTCCGCGTGGACCGTGGACGCCAACTTCTCTGCCCATCCGGAACGCGACATCGTCTGGTTCTTTAATCCGTTCGGCTGGAGCCTGTGTTTCTTTGCCGGCTTTTTCTTTGGGCGTGGCTGGCTGAAGCCGCCACGACTGGGCGATTGGCGGCTGTTGCTGATCTGCGCCTTTATTCTCGTGGTCTCCCTGCCGCTGCGGCAATGGCAATTGTTCCGCCTCAATCCGGAAGATTATCTCATCCTGAAGCCGTTCCTGTTCATGTTCACGCCGGAATACAAGGAATGGCTGTTTCCGCACCGGTGGCGCAGCGATCACCACTGGCTGCGCCTGCTGCATTTTCTGGCGCTCGCCTATGTCTGCCTGTCGGCCCTCAAGGGCCGGGAGCATTGGCTGCATGCCCTTTGGGCCAAACCGATCGTGAAGGTCGGCCAGCAGGCGCTGGCGACGTTCCTGTTGTCGCTGTCCCTCGGCTGGGCGGCCGGCATGGCAATGGATGTGATCGGCCGCGATGCGCTGACCGTGTCCCTGGTCAATCTCTTCTGCTTCGGCATCATGATCGCTGTCGCCTACTCGGTCGGCTGGTTCAAGTCGCAGCCCTGGCGCAAAACCGTCAAGCCGGCAGAGCAGCAGCGGGAGAAACCGGAAACGCCCGCGCCGCCCCCGGCGGGACCTCTTCCGCAGGGCGCGGCGGCGGAATAGTCGCCCGTTCGCTGGCGCTCCCCTTTGCGTTTGTCAGAGCCCGAACAGGGGTCTCAGGCGAATTCCGATCCAGGTGCCCGGGAGCGCGCACAGGGCCCAGACCCAGCCGTGCAGGCTGGAGGAGGCAATGCCGGAAAAATAGGCGCCGATATTGCATCCGAATGCCAGGCGCGCGCCATACCCCATTGCCAATCCCCCGATGATCGCCGCCGCCAGCGATCGCAGGGGCACACGGCTCTGCGGTGCATATTTGCCGGCAAGACCGGCGGCGGCCAGCGCGCCGATCATGATTCCGAAATTCATCACCGATGTCGTGTCGAAGATCAGGGAACGATCGAGCCGCGCGGCGCTGTTCGACCAATAGGCCCATTCCGTGATCGGGTAGCCGGCAACATGCGCGGTTTTCGCCCCCCACAAGGCAAACGCCGACGTGATGCCCCACGGCCGCCCGGCAAGGACGAAAGTAAGGATCGCCAGCACCGCGAGCGCCACCGCGCCCCACGCCTTCGGCCAGGGTCCGGTCAGCCACGCTCCGCGTCCCCCGATCCGTTCTATCGAACCGTGACGCCGTGTCTCGAAAATCCGGGTGGCCCAGAAGATCGCCGCGAACAGGGCGAGGTGGACCGCAAGGGCCTCCAGCGTGCCCCATTGCCGGACCATCGAGAACGATCCGACATTGTAGAGGGACAGCCACCACGGCAGGTGGGCGGTGGCAATCACGGACCCGGCGACGAACGCGATCAGGGTGACGACCATGCGTGTACTGCCGCCGCCGGCCGTATAGAGCGTGCCGGACGCGCAGGCGCCGCCAAGCTGCATTCCCAGACCGAAGATGAAAGAGCCGACGGCCAGCGAAACACCGATCGGCATCACAAAGCCGCCGATCCTCTGACCGAAAACCTCACCGGCGCCGAGCAGTGGAAACGCGACCGCGCAGGTCAGCGCCAGCAGCACCATCTGGGCTCTGAGCCCGGCTCCCTTTCGCTCCTTTATGAAATTCCGCCATGCGGAGGTGAAACCGAAGGACGCGTGGTAAAGCGCAACCCCGAAGCCGACACCGACAATGGCCAGGGCCGACTTGCGCCAGCCCGTTGTGTCGAACGCGGCGGCGGCCAGCAACACGGTGCCGAGACCGGCAAGGGCCACGACGCTCCACTGAATTCTGGCTGGGGCAATAATGTCGGTTTGCGGGGCAGTTGCCATGGTTTGGGGCTCTTTGCGAAGTTCGATGCGGAGGTACGAAGCCGTCAAATCGCTTGAAAATAAAGCCGAAAGTATCGATATGGCGAAGAATTGACTGATCGTCACGTCAGATCAGACGAAATTGAGATTGCATACGTTGGGCCTTGGTTCTTCCAATCGTCGGATAAAACCTGGACTTACTGGTTGGTCGGGCTCCTCGCCGATGACCAAGGGGGAGCATGTCTTTTCCTGTCGCGAGGTCGGAGGTTTCCCGGAGTTTCCCGGGGCAGACCTGCGGAAAATACCAATAAGAGCCTGGAAAGGTCGTAGTTTTGGTACCTTGAACTATGTTCCCTTTTGTGGAAATCATGGCAATGCGGTGTTCGTCCAGTGCGAATGCCGGAAATTACTGGAGCGGCGTGCGGATTTGCGTACAGGGGCGTTTGCCCGCCTTTCGTTCTAACATGTTGGAATCGATCGGGTTTTGCGGCGTGTGATCCTGCGGATCATAATCGAACCCGATCCAGCGTCTCGGTGCGGGGTTATTCATGTCTTGGTACAGCAAAGTTGCCTGGTCTGAGGGGCTTTTTCTGCGCCAGCATCATCTGCAGCAGGCTGACCGGTATGTCGAGCACCTGCTGGACACCCGGGTTCGCCACATTTCTCCCTATCCATGGGGGTTCACGGATCTGGAAATCGACCGCGATGTGACCGAACAGAACAAGTTCGCACTGCGCCGCGCCACCGGCATCATGCAGGACGGAACGCCGTTCGACATGCCTGGAACAAGCCCGTTGCCGCCGGCAATCGATGTTCCGGAAGATGCAGACAAACAACTGGTCTGGCTGACCATGCCGGTGATTTCCGTCAACAGCCGCGAGGTCGACATGGCCGAGGCCGCAAGCGGCAGCCGGTTCATTCTCGACATGGAAACCGTGATCGATTCCACGGCCAGCATGCATTCGGAACAACAGATCGAAGTTGCGCATCCGCGCATGACATTTGAAATCCGCTCGACGCCGAAACCCGGATCCCATTCGATCAAGGTCGCCCGCATTCTTGAAGTGCGCGACAAGACGATTGTTTTTGACGAAAAGTTTGCTCCGCCGGTCCTGCTGTGCCACGGCCATTCGGTTGTTGCCGGCTGGGTCGAACGTGTGATCGGCTGGGTCGACACCAAGCTGGAACAGCTCTCGCGCTACGCGGCGGATCCCAGCTCCGGTGGCGGGTTGCAGAGCTTTGATTATTTCATGCTGCAGATGCTCAATCGCGAAGTGAATGTGCTCAAACATTTGCGGCGCTCGAAATATGTCCACCCCGAGCGTCTTTATGAGGAATTGCTGCGCATTGCCGGCGAACTGGCGACTTTCTCGCCATCCCGCCTAGCGGCGGATTATCCGGCCTATGACCATGATGAGTTGAATCAGGTGTTTGAGCCCGTTCTCAATGATATCCAACGCTATCTCAGCCTGGATATCGGGCGTGCGGTCCGGCTTGAACTGGTGGAACGTGCCCCGAACGCCTACCTTGCGGCTGTCACCGACCGCAATCTGTTCCGGACGTCGACCTTTGTGCTTGAAGTGTCGGCACGCAAGAACCTTACCGAAATCCAGCATCATTTCCCGGCCTTGTGCAAAGTCGGCCCGAACACGAAGATGAACGAAATCGTTCAGACCCATTTGCCCGGTATCGAATTGGTGCATTTGCCGACCCCGCCGCGGCAAATAAGGGCAATTTCCGATCACGTCTATTTCCGGTTTGAGAAAAATTCGCCATTATGGCCGGAATTCAGTTCTGCGAGTTCCATCGGACTCCATTTTTCCGGCGATTGGCCGGAACTTGAAATGGATCTGTGGGCGATCACGGAAGAACAGAGATGAGTGGCAAGGACGATCCCTTCAGCAGCGGTGGCCGGACGGTCATCGTTCCCAATCCCGGTGGCGCGCGGCCGGCCGATCCGGCAGGCCCGGCACCGACGCCGCAGCAAGGCACGCCGCAACAGCCGCAAAGACCGCCCCAGCCGTTCACGCCGCCACCGCCGGTTCAGCAACAGCCCTTCGCGACGCCTCCGCCACAATCCCCGAACCCGCAACGCGTGGCACCCGGCGTTGGTGCGCAACCGAACTATCCCTCCGTCGGGGGCATGCCGCAACAGGGCGCCGACAGCTGGATGTCCGGCGGGCCGGCGGCCGGCAACCCATACATGCAGGGACAGCAACCCCAGCAGCCGGTCGCGACGGAAGAAAAGATACCGCTTGAAATCGCCCTGTCGGCCAAGGATGGCGCGGATATCGATTCCGCCAATCCGATTACGGCCGCCGCAGCGCCGTTGCTGATTCTGCTCGGTCGCCTGCGGCTTTTGATCATCGATATGCAGGCCATGCCGCTGATGGGCCATGTCGCCCAGTCGATCACCAATTTCGAGCGCACACTGCTCGACCAGGGCATCGACCAGGAACAGGTTCGCATCGCCAAATATGCGATGTGTGCGACCGCCGACGACATCGTGCAGAACCTGCCCGGGCAGGATCGTCACGTGTGGATGCAATATTCCATGCTGGCGCAGTTCTTCCAGGTTCGAACTTCCGGCGTCGGTTTTTTCGATGAGTTGAACAAGCTGCGTCACAATCCGGCCCTCTACTACGATCTGCTCGAACTGATGCACGCCTGCCTGTCGCTTGGCTTTGAGGGACAATATCGCGGTGCCGCCGGCGGCGATGTCGAACTGGCGCGTTTGCGGCGCGACATTTACCAGACATTGCGCAATCTGCGGGCGCGTCCCGATGACGATATTTCCCCGCGCTGGCGCGGCCTTAGCCTGCGCGGCGCCAGTCTGGAAAACAAAGTGCCGATCTGGGCCGTCGCAAGTGTCGCGACCTGTGTTCTTGTCGGACTGTTCGTGCTCTTGCGGTTTCTGTTGTCCGGAGAAAGCGATGCGCTTGCGGCGACAATCGTTGGATTGCATCCGGATTCCCAGATCACGATCGAGCGCGGTGTGTTCGCGCCGCCTTACGAGGGGCCGCCGGTGGCCGATACGGGTCAGCTTGAGCGTATTCGCGCCGCCCTGGAACCGCAGATCGCGGAAGGCACCGTGGCCGTTGAACCCGTTGGCGACCAGATCGTGATTCAGATGAGCAATCTTATCCTGTTTGCTCTGGGCAAGGCCGAGGTCAAGAACGAATTCAAACCGGTGGCGAAGCGGGTGACGGAAGTGCTCGACAAGGAGCCCGGGCCCATTCTCGTCATCGGCCATACGGACAATATTCCGCTGCGCTCAAAACGCCGGTATGCATCGAATTTCGAGCTGTCCGTTGCCCGTGCGAAGGCGGTCGAGAAGGTCATCCTGCCCCATTTGAGCGACCCGTCGCGGGTTCAGGTTTCCGGCAAAGGCGAGGATCAGCCCCTGGTCAGCAACAAGACCAAAGAGGGGCGCGCGAAAAACCGGAGAGTCGAAATCATGATTCCAAAAGAAGAATCGCTTCCGCGGAATTGATGCAATGGGTCAACCTTTGACAGTAGGACTGGCGTGTTCAAGAGGCCGAATCTGAGATGAAAATCTGGCTCATTCGCATATTCGTCGTGCTGAGCGTTGTGGGCTTTTCCGCGGCAATCTGGTTCGCCGGGCCGTTGCTTGGAATCGGCGACACCCGGCCTCTGGACGGTGTCTGGATCCGCGTGCTCATCATCGTGCTCGCGTTCACGATCCTGATCGCCGTATACGGAATTTCCTGGTACCGCAGGCACAAGGCGGAAAAGGCGCTCGAAGAAGCCCTGCGCGAATCCGAGGAAACCGACGCGGAAGCCTCGATCCTGGCCGAAAAAATGGCCGATGCGCTGGAAACCCTGAAACGCTCGAGCGGCAAGCGCACATTCCTGTACGATTTGCCCTGGTACATCATTATCGGTCCGCCCGGGTCCGGCAAGACGACGGCCCTGGTTAATTCCGGCCTGAAATTCCCGATTCAGCAGGATGGCGGCCCATCGTCGATCGCCGGCGTTGGCGGAACCCGCTATTGCGATTGGTGGTTCACCGAGGAAGCCGTACTGATCGACACGGCCGGGCGTTACACGACTCAGGATTCCGATGCCGAAGCCGACAAGAAGAACTGGATCGGCTTCCTCAACCTGTTGAAGCGCAACCGGCCGAAACAGCCGGTCAACGGTGTCATCATCACGATCAGCCTTGAAGATCTGATGACGCTCGGGGAACAGGAAATCCGTGCCCATGCGCTGGCCATCCGCAAGCGGCTGCTTGAGGTGCACCAGGAACTGAAGGTCGATTTTCCGGTTTATGCGTTGTTCACCAAGGCCGATCTGATTTCGGGATTCGGTGAATATTTCGGCAATTTCACCGAGAGCCGCCGACGCAAGGTCTGGGGCCACACGTTTCAGACCGAGGATCGCAAGCGCAACATGATCGCTCAGCTTCCGGCTGAATTCGATGCATTGGTGACCCGGCTAACGGAGGAGATTCCGGACCGGCTGCACGAGGAACCGGATCCGATTGCACGGATCGGCATCTTCGGGTTCCCGGCGCAATGCGCCAATCTGCGCGATATGATCAACGGCTTCCTGAACACGGTTTTTGAAAAGACCCGCTATCACGCCAACGCCCATCTGCGCGGTTTCTATTTCTCCTCCGGCACCCAGGAAGGTACGCCGTTCGATCAGTTGCTCGGTGTCATGGCCAAGAATTTCCGCGGCCAGAGCGCTGAAGACGCCTATGCCGGCCAGGGCAAATCCTACTTCCTGCACGACATGCTGCAGAAGGTAATCTTCGAGGAATCCGGCTGGGTCAGCCGCGACATGGGAGCAGTGCGCCGTGCGCTGTTTCTGCGGTTTGGCTCCTATGCCGCCATCGGATTGGCGGCGTTGGTGATCGGTGGCGCCTGGTTATGGAGTTACGCCAACAACAAGGCGTTGATCGACAACACCGAAAAGGCGGCGAGCGAGTATCGGGTGATTGCGCAACCGGTGCTGGAGAACGATGTGGTGTCGGACGCCGATTTCCACTCCGTGCTCGATCTGCTGCACAAGCTGCGTTACATGCCGACCGGCTACAACAATCGCAACATACCGGTTCCGGCCGAGGAGAGTTTTGGCCTTTCGCAACGCGAGCGCCTGGTTTCGGCGTCGGTGACCAGCTATCACGACGCCCTGGAGCGCATGTTCCGGTCGCGGTTGATCCTCAGGCTCGAGAAGCAGATCGAAGCCAATATCAACGAGCCGATTTTCATCTACGAGGCGATCAAGGTCTATCTGATGCTCGGCGGCAAGGCGCCAAAAATCGACAAGGAACTGATCGTCGCCTGGATGATGCGCGACTGGGAAGACAATCTCTATCAGGGCGCCGCCAACGCCAAGGGGCGGCAGGACCTCGAACTGCACCTGCGCGCCATGCTGGACCTGAATATCGGCCGCAAACCCATGTTCGAGCTCAACGGACCGCTCGTGGAAGAAGCGCAGCGTACCCTGGTGCGGATGAACGTCGCCGACAGAGCCTACGCGCTGGTCAAGTCGCAGGCGACGACCGCGGCGATCGAGGATTGGATCGTGGCCGCGGTCGGCGGTGCGGATACCGCGCTTGTGTTCGAGACGGTGGACGGCTCGGACATCGAGAATCTGCATGTCCCCGGCTTCTACACCTACCGTGGATTCCACGAATATTTTCTCGGACAGTTGAGCGAGGTTGCCGAAAAGCTCATCGACGAACAATGGGTGATGGGTGAACTCGGCGAGCAGAGTGCGGTCGAGGAACAGTTCAATCGGCTCGGGCCGGATCTCCTGGAGCTCTATCGCAAGGATTTCATCAAGGCCTGGGAAGAGGTCCTGACGAACATTCGTCTGCGGTCCATGTCGGCGGACAAGCCGCAATATATCGTTTTGAGCGCGGCGTCGTCGGCGACCTCTCCCGTTCGGCAGATGTTCGAATCGATTTCCCTGGAAACCCGGCTGACCGTCGGCAGGGAAGGATCTGACGATCTGATCGGATCGATCGGAGACGGAAGTCTCGGCAAGGAAGTTGGCGGAGAGCTGGCCAAGGCCGCGGTCATTCGTGCCGCGCGACGGACCAAGGGCCTGGCGCGCATCGGCATCGACCTGGCGATTCGCAAATCGCAGCGTCGCGCCGGTTTCAACGGCAGCAGCAGCAGCGGCGCTCGCCGCATTCCCGGAGCCAACATTGAGGCTTATTTCAAGCCCTATCATGTGTTGACGGACGGCAATCCCGGACAGCGTCCGATCGATGCGCTGATCCAGAATTTCAATGAGATCTACCAAAGCCTGGCCCTGATCTCGAGCAATCCGTCCCAGGCGCAGCAGGCCAACAACAAGCTTCAGGTCGAGGTTGTCAATCTCCGGGCCAATGCATCCCGATTGCCGAAACCGCTTGCGCGCATGGTTCAGGCGTCTGCGGAGGAGTTCGACAGCGACGCGGCCGACACTTCCATCGCACAATTGAGCCAGGCCCTGAACAGCACGGTCACGCGGACCTGCCAGCGGGTCGTCGCCAACCGCTATCCCTTCGTCAAGTCCAGGCGGGACGTTCCGATCGGCGATTTCGCGCGCATGTTCGCGCCAAATGGCGTTATCGACCGGTTTTTCGTGCAGAACCTGGCGCCGCTTGCGGATATGAGCGGCAAGGTCTGGAAGTGGAAGACCGATACGAAATTGGGACGTGAACTGTCCAACAAGACATTGCGCGATTTCCAGCGCGCGGCCCTTATTCGCGAGGCGTTCTTCCCCAGTGGCGGCACGATGCCGTCGGTGCAGATCACGGTTTTCCCCAAAACGTTGAGCGGGGACGCCGAAGCGGCGTTGCTGGAAGTCAACGGCAATGTGCTTCAGACCGAACATGCGGCGCCGCGGCCGCAGAGTTTCCTCTGGCCCGGTGCCGGCGGAGCGGGAACGGCTGGAATTACCATAACGCCTGAAATCCCCGGGCGACCGTCGGAGCTTTCGCGCAGCGGCCCCTGGGCGTTCAAGCGGCTTCTGGATGCCGGCAGTGTTTCCAGACGCGGGGATGAACTGGCGGCCCGCTTCGTAATCGGGGGTCGGGAGGTATCCTATCGGATTCAGGTTGGCTCGCTCTCCAATCCGTTCACATTGAAAGCGCTGCGCCAGTTCAAATGCCCGGCAGGGTTATGACACGGGTGCGGGCGGGGGCTCCGGATTGCCAATGAGCTATTCTGTCAACCAGGGTACCGGGACATGAGCGAGGGCGTTTGTGGCATCTACGGCAAGCTCCCCTCGAAACGGGACTTTGTTGCCCTGCATATTTCCGGGACTGTCCTGGCGATTGTCGAAGGGTGGTTGCAGGGAGGGATAGCCGCCAGCAGGAACCAGATGGGGCGGCGTTGGCAGGACCTGTTTTTGACAATGCCGATCTGGCGCTTCTGGCTTGGCGAACAGATCGCAGGAACGTATTGCGTCGGATCGCTGATGCCTTCGGTTGATGGTGTCGGTCGCTATTTTCCGTTGACGATCCTGTCTCACGGATCGCCCGGCTCCGTGCTGGCGCCGCCACTGGATGACGGGCTCGACGATTGGTTCGAGGCGACCGAAGCGCGGTTGCTTGGCGCGCTGGATCCGAATCTGGGAACCGATCCGTTCGGATTGCTGCAGGGTCTGTTGGTGGCGTCGGCGACGGCAACGCCGCAGCCGGCACCGGGCGCCACAGCGATTCGCAGGGGGGCCATGTGGTCTGGCGACGGCGAAAGCCAGGGCGGCATGGCCGGCGATCGTGATGAGGACTACAGGCTCGCCGCGCAAATGCGCACCTATTGGTGGACAAAGGGCGGTGACCGGTTCGGTGAAAGGTTTTACAGCCATCCGGGCATGCCGGACCCGGGCTTGTATGTTAACCTGATGACTGGCGAAGTGTGACTGTTTCGCGCCTGCGCGAAGGAGATTTGGAAGATATATGCAGAGCCGAAATTACCAATTCGAGACCGGTGCGATAACGCATACCGGCAGCGTCCGTGAGCTGAACGAAGACGATTATTTCATTGCTCCGACCGGTGGGTCCTGGTCGATTGCCATGGTTGCCGACGGTATGGGAGGTCACGAGGCCGGCGACCTCGCCAGCCACGCCATCGTCGATCACGTCCGCTCCATCGGCGTGCCGACGTCGGCCCCGGACCTGCGGGCTCGTTTCGAAGATCGTATCAATCGGGCCAATGAGCAGATCCTGGAAATTTCGCGGAACAAGAACGGCGCGACGATCGGATCCACGATGGCCGCACTTTTGACCTATGAACGGCAATTTGCATGCATCTGGTCCGGCGACAGCCGCGTATATCGGGTGCGCGGCGGAGAAATCTCACAGATTTCGCGAGATCATACAGAGGTGCAGACTCTGCTTGATCGCGGTGTGATTACCTCGGAGGAGGCCGATACCTGGCCGCGCAAGAACGTTATTACTCAGGCGATCGGCGTCATGAGCCCGGCGCCGCTTGAAATAGATCAGGGATATGTCGAAAGCGGCGATGCTTTCCTGATTTGCAGTGATGGACTGACCGGACATGTTTCGGATGAGGAAATCCGTGATTGTGTGGATGGCAACCCTCCGCAGGATGCTTGCCAGGCATTGCTGGATCTGACTTTGGAACGGGGTGCTGTCGACAATGTCACGATCATTGTCGTACGGTGCATTCCGGTCGACAAGCCGGTGGTGGTCTATGACTGAGGCTGGCAGAGCGGCAAGGGTTGGTGGCGCAACCGGAGGTGGCGGACGTGTGGCGCGGTCGTCGGACGGATGCGGAACTGATGCAACAAGGCGGGGGCCCTTGAAACCGGAAACAGTTCGGACCGGCCCCAAGAGTGTGGTTTGCCGGCCAATTCATGAATTGGCGCGGAATGTAATGGAAATGATCGGGGATGACGGATTCTGGCGGAAACGCCCAGGATTTTCCCCCGTTCCAGTAAGGATCGGGCGAGCGTGAGTACGGTCGGCGAAGTGCAACAGGGAACCGAACTGAACGGGATCTATCGTATCGACGAGAAGATCGCGGTCGGGGGAATGGGCGAAGTCTATCGGGGCCACAATATCCAGACCAACGATCCCGTTGCGATCAAGATCGTGCTGCCGGAATTCGCCCGCGACGAGACCATTCTTGCCCTGTTCCGCAAGGAAGCCTCGGTGTTGAATCACCTGAGCCACGAAGCGATCGTTCGGTATCACGTGTTTTCCATCGATGCCGGGATCGCCAGACCCTATCTGGCCATGGAATTCGTTGACGGTGAATCGCTTGGCGATCGGGCCGGCCGCACACCGTTCACCGTGGATGAAACGATCGTTCTGACAAAGCATTTGGCGTCGGGCTTGCAGACCGCGCACAATGCCGGCGTGATCCACCGGGACCTGTCTCCCGACAACATTATCATCAACAAGGGGGAAGTCGGACGAGCCAAGATCATCGATTTCGGCATCGCAAAATCTGCCAAGGTCGGCGGGGGCACGCTTCTGGGCGGCAAGTTCGCGGGAAAATACAATTTCGTTTCGCCGGAACAGCTTGGACTGTTCGGGGGCGAAGTAACTCCGAAATCGGATATCTACAGCCTTGGACTGGTTATCGCCGCTGCCTTGAAGGGTGCGCCTCTCGACATGAGCGGTACCCAGGTGGATGTGATCGAGAAGCGCAGGCATGTCCCCGATCTTACCGGCGTTGACTCCGCACTGTTGCCGCTGATTACGGCCATGCTGCAGCCGGATCCGGAGGATCGTCCCGAGAGCATGGCGGAAATCGCCGAATGGCTCGCTGATTTCAAGGCGTCCGGCGGCAAGTCGAGTGCATCCGCGCCGGCCTTCGGGCGAGCGGCGGCCGCGCAACCGCCGTCGGCCGATGCCGCGCAGGGCCCCGTGGACGGCCAGGGTGCGGATTCGACGGAGGCCAGGCCTGCCGTCTCAGGTTCCGCCGACCCCGCGGATTTGGAATCGGTTCCTTCCGGCGCGGAGGTCTCCGCACCCGAACCGGTCGTGCCGGACCCTACGCCGGTTCCTCCGACACCGACGGCCCCACCACAATCCTCCCCGTCTCCCCCGGCCTCTTCCGAGCCGGTTCCCGGCACGCCGGCGTTCGCCTCGTTGTCGCTGGATACGCCTGACCCATTGTTGTCCACTTCATCCGCTCCGCCCGCCGACGCGAAGCTGACGGATAGCGGCACGGTGCTCACGCACCATCCCGCTCCGGAGTCCAGCCCGCCTGGCGAAGGCCCGGCAGCCGCGATCCCCGGCCCGGAACCGGTTGCTCAACCGGCTGCACCGGCGGCCTCGCCACCGCCTCGCAGACGTCAGGCCGATGCAAAACGCCCGCTGCCGACCACCATGGTGAAGCCGGACAAGAAATCGTCGTCGTTTGGCCTGATCGCCGGAATCGCGATCGTACTGGTCGCTCTTGGCGGCGGTGCGGCCTATTATTTCACGACGGTCGATGGAGAAACGAAAAAGGCGGACAGTACGGATCAGGGACCGTCTCTGATACCGAGCACAGGCGACAAGGAGCCCGACGACGACACAGAAGTTGCCAAGCGGACGGACGGCACCGGGACAGAAGATAAAGACCCTCCCGATAACAATACGGGTCCTGACAAGCCGGTCGAGATTGAGCCGCCGGATCCGCCGGACGTCGTTGTCAGTCAGGCGGCGACGATGATGGAAACCGTCAACAATTTCAATGGCGGCAAGTGTTTCTTCGCGGCCGCCAAGGATGTCGGCGACAAGAGCCTGAAGATCGAGGGTTTTGGACTGGGGGCCCAGCCGTTTGAGAAACTCGAGCAATTGGTCATGAGCACCCACGGCGTGGAACCGGACATCGGCATCCGCCAGATCGTCAACGGCCAATGCGCAGTTGTGGAGTTTCTGGCTGACATCCGCCCGTTTGAGACGGTCAAACCGGTCCTCAATCTGAGCAACGACTGGATCAAGAGCGGGGATTCGCTGCGCGGCAACGTTTCCAATGTTGGCGACAAGATCATATCGACGCTGCTGATCGACAATCAGGGCGTAGCCTACAATCTGGGTCCGCATCTCAAACGCGTTGGCGATCGTGCCGATTTCAATATCAAGCTTGTCGACCTTGCACCGCGCGAGGCGCAACCGCAACTGATCCTGACAATCGTTTCGGAAAAGCAGATTGACGAGTTGCAGCTTGGCAGCGCCGTACTGGCAAAGACCTATTTTCCCGATGTCCTCAAAAAAATGAAGGCCGTCGGCGGCGAATTCGGCACGGCGGTGAAGTTCTTCAAGCTCGGCGGCTAAAGCATCAGGCAAGGGCGGAAGGGATCAGAACTCCGCCTTTGTGGTTTCCAGGAAGTCGTTGATCGCCTTTTTGTAGGCCAGAAATGCCTTTGACTGCCGGCGCACTTTCCGTTTCGAAACAACGGGCTTGTAGCGTTTGCCGCGACCGGCCATTTTGCGCTCCGCCCAATTGATCACCCATTGTGCATCCTTTCCGGTCAGGAATGGATTGGCCTTGATGACCGCGGCGCCCAGCAGTTCGAGAAGCGATGTGTCTGCCGCGGAGGAGAGCACGGTGTTCGCCCCCTTCGGGCCCAGAAAGTGCGCCAGATACAGGCGGCCGGCCGTAATGGCGTGCCCGCGCGCTTTCAGGTGGCTCTCGTTCTCGCGCGCCAGATTGTGCAGCATCTCCCGTGAAATGGTCGGATCGGTCCGCAGCGCCAGGACCTCCTGGCGCGACAGGTTCTTCGCCAGTTCCGGACGATAGGTCCGGATCATTCTGAGCCAGGTCGACTCGATGAACTGGCCAAGGCCTGTGGCGGTCGACAGCGGGTTCTTTGCATCGGCCCGACCGCCGCTTTCAACGCGGATGATTTTGTTGACCAGCACCTCCGCGGATTTGCTTCCGCCAACGCCGCCTGATGTCGAGGCCAGCGGGTCGATGGCGACCTTTCCGGCATACAGTTCGAAATGCAGGTGCGGGCCCGTCGACAGCCCGGTCGTGCCGACGTAACCGATGACGTCGCCGGCCTTTACTTTCTTGCCTTTCGCCATGCCGCTGGCAAAACCGTTGAGATGCGCATACCCGGTACTGCGATTGCCCCTGTGTTTGATCTTGATGAAATTCCCGTATCCCTTGCCGTCGCCGGCAAAACTGACTGTCCCGTCGAATGCGGCAAACACCGGGTTGCCCGTAGGTGCCGCCCAATCAACCCCCTTGTGGATCCTGACGGTCTTGAGGATCGGGTGTTTCCGAGGTCCGAACCGGGATGTGAGCACACCGTTGACCGGCGTCACCATGCCATCGCGGACCGTCACGGAATGCTCGATGATCGCATCCGACAAACAGGAATAGTCGCCCGATTTCTTTTCGCGATAGACGTAGCAGATCAGTTCCTTGTCACCGTTGTTGATCGCGGCATACAGCACTCTGCCGCTGTTGCGCTCGGCGTCGCGCGGACTGTCCGAATAGATCAGGACAAATTCATCGTCATCATCGGCGAATGCGTTCAAATCGTGGGCCCTGGACATCAGAACGATGGTTTCGCCGACGATCCCGGTTGGCACCTTGTTGCGGATTGCCGCGCTGTAAATGGCGTCGAGGTAGCGATACTTCCTTGGTTTGGCGACGGTCTGGTTGTTCTGGGCATAGTTGAACAGGTCTTCCTTGACCCAGGGGTCGGCGCCCGGGCCATAGGAGCCATCGTCGCCGAGGGCCAGTGTGCCGACATAGGCTTCGGTGTTGTAGATGGACACCTGGACCAGCTTGAACTGGGTGCTGGTCACGGAATCCCGCAATCCACGGGCCGCGACCACGAATCCCGGACGTATCACATCGAGCCCCAGAAGGGATTTCATGGCTTCGCCAGCGCGTTTGGCATCGTTGCTTTGAAAGTGTTTCTCCTGCAGAAAGCTGTCGAGTGTGCGTTCGCTGAGAATCTGGACGATGAAATCCTGGGTCGCCGCATATCGGTCATTTTCCGAAACGACCTGAGCGACACTGGTTGTGTTTTCAATTCGGGTTTTTTTGAATTCCGGCAGATCGGCGGTTCCGTGTTCGACGGTTTCTCCCCATCCCGCTCCGATATCGTCGGCTGGAAGATCTTCCGAATCATCCTCGGAAATCTCTATTTCGGGCTCCTCGTCGGCGCCCGTACCGCTATCGCTCGCCGGGTCGTCGTCTCCTGTTGGCGCCCGGCTCTTTTGAGCCTGAAAGAACGCAAAATCCTGTGGTTTCGATGGCAATGTGGTCATCAGTTGCACACCGGATTTCAGCATCGAATCCGCCACCACCTTGATGTTGCGGCCAAGGCCTTCCTTGATCAGCGATTGCGGTGTGTCGAACGAGCGAAGTTTGGCCGGAGAGCCATCGTCGCCGCCCAATCGAATAACCAGCGGGTCTCCGGCCAGGTCGACGATGGTGGGTGCGTAGGCGTAATCGGGAATCTGAGGTTCGACCACTTCTTCCGGGGCCAGTTCGCTGTCCGGAGTCAACCACTGCCTGAAGGAGTCGGGGATCGGCACAGTAAGATAAAGGGTCGGCAGGCCGGCAAGCAGCAACACGGCAAACAAAGCCAGGAGCACGCGACGGATCTTGCCGCGGCGCTTTTTCTGCGACGCTCTTTCCTTCTTTCGCTTGAACGATCTGTCGATAGTGTGCATGGCGTCACTGCGATCCGCTCAGGTTGGCACCATTGCGATGTCCGACATGCGACCGTCCCACATCATTGTTGCGTATCATTGACGAACAAGGTCCAGCGTTCGACAGCCTGGGTGTCGACTTCACGAAAATGGGCTCCCAGATATCCACGCTGCCAGCAATCTTCGGTCCCCTGGATGATAAATTTCTTCGCTGCGATGCACATGGAAACCGTGCCTTCCAGCACCGGTTGCCGGAAAACGTCCGTCGCGTAAACGTATATATAGCGGTTCTCCAGCTCGCCTCGAATGACGTCGACGCAACGGTTCGCGGCAATCGTCCACCAGCCCTCGGTCTGGAAATCGTCATCAACCTCAGAGGCAATGGCGACATTGAACACATCCAGTGTCTGATTGCAGACCGTAAACTGCGCCTGGGCTCCACGGAGGTCGGCAAACAGGGCAGCGACAAACAGAACGGCGATCAGGAGGGCTTTGTTCGGCACGGCTGTGACCTGGATTTGAAACATGTTCACGTTGCATTGAAATAGCACAATTTCCCTGGTGTTACATCATCGGGATCAAACCTCGCGCCATCGCCTGTAGGCGTCCCATTCCCCTAGGGGCGCCGAAAACACATGTTTTACAGATGCTTACCCACGATCATGCGGGTTTGGTGTAGAAATATCTTTGGCCATCTAGTCCTGGGGATCGAATGCCGACACACTCAAGGAGGCCAAATATCATTGGCACCCGTCATGAGTCCGATTGCGTCCTGTGACAATTGCCAAGGATTGATCGTCGGTCGTTTGCGTTGATAATGCCTGCCGACGGCATAACCGATTGAAAAACGGCGGCAAACCAATAAGATTGCGTCACGCTGCGGCCGGCGGAGAGTCGGAATGGCTGTGCCCTGCCGGCGCCATGATCGATAACAGACGAGGTTTGATGTCCATGCGCACCCTATCTATTTTGACCGCTCTGTTTCTGGCGGCGAGTTTGCTGGTCCAGCTATCGGTTCGGGCGCAGGAGCAGCAATTTACCCTTGAGTTGAACAGCGCCCGCGATTCCGGCGGCGGCTGCCGCGTGAGTTTCATTGCTTTCAACGGGACCGGGGTGGTGTTGGAGAAAACCTCCTACGAGGTCGTTGTTTTCGATGCCGAGGGGCTGGTGGCTCAGTTTCTGATTCTGGAATTCGGACGTCTGCCGACAAACAAGACCAAGGTGGTGCAGTTCGACCTGGCGGAACAGCCCTGCGGGTCCATTTCCCGGCTCCTCATCAACGATGTTGCCGAATGTGTTTCAAACCAGGAGACCTCGAATGTCTGTCTGGACGCTTTGAAAACCAACGCCAGGACTGAAATCAGTTTTGGCATCTGATCGCATCTTGGGAAGAATCCTCCGCTTGAATTGTTTCTGGAACCGCGCAGTGATTGATAATGATTGAGCTGGCTCTCGCGCAGCTGAAGACGATCGGTGGTCCGATCATCATTGCGCTGATCATTCTGTCTGTGGCGGCGGCCTCGATCGCCTTCATGAAGATTTTCGAATTCATGCGTCTTGGCGTCGGCCGGCACAATGTTGCCCACGATGCGCTGGGACTCTGGGAGGCCGGAGACAGGCGCGCCGCGATCGACCGCCTGACGACCGACCGGGCGAGTGTTTCGCGCGTCCTGTTGCGGGTCATGCGGGCGACCGAGGATCAGAATATACAGGTTGCCGCCATTCGCGAAGACGCGTTCGGGTTTGCACTTGACCTGTTGACCCGCATGCGTCGGCATTTGCGGACGCTGGACACGATCGTGCAGGCGGCGCCGATGCTCGGCCTGCTCGGTACGGTGCTGGGCATGATCGATGTCTTCGGCAAACTGGAGCTCGGAGGCGGGTCGGTCGATCCCTCGCAACTGGCGGGCGGAATCTGGGTTGCGTTGCTGACGACGGCACTTGGCCTGATCGTTGCCATCCCATTCTACTTCATCACCTCATGGCTCGAATCGCGGATCGAAAACGAACGCATAGCGATCGAAACGTCGGTTGCCATGGTGCTGGCGCGCCGGATGGCCGGCGCCCCGGCGACAACACAGGTCCCGACATTGAGAGGGATCCGGTAAAGGCTGGAAATGGTGGCAGGGAACCAAATGCGTGCAATAGCGCGACCGTGGCCATTGACGATGATCGCGTCGATACTCTCCGACACGGAGCGCGGCGCGTTGGGACAGGCAAACCATGCGACTGGGTGAAACCAATGCCGGCAAACGCAACCTGACGCTGTTGCCGCTTATCGACGTGATCTTCCTGCTGCTGATCTTTTTCATGTTTTCGTCGAACCTGAGCCCGTTCTCCCTGTTGCAGCTGACCGGGGACCGCAACAAGGCCGGCCCGGATGTTCAGGCGGCGGACAATCCCGCTGAAGTCGCGACCGTCAGTGCCCGTCAGATTGATGTGATGGTTCTGGTTGACGCCAATCTGGTCTTGCGGGTGAACGGCAAGCGGGTCGACATCGCACAATTGCAAACCGTATTGGAGGAGTTCCGGCAAAAGGGCGCCGAGACCCTTGTGATCGCGCCCTCCCGCCGTGCTTCGGTCCAGGATCTTGTCGGCGTTCTGGAAGCGGCGAAGCGTTCGGCCATTCCTTCCGTGGCGATCAGACAATAGGACGACGATGGATCTGGACACCAAGCCGATTTCACGAACGCTCGATTTTTCGCTGACGAGCGTCAATATCGTGTTTTTGCTGTTGCTGTTCTTTCTGACGGCCGGAACGCTGCTCCAGGACGCGGAATCGGAAATAAAGGCCCCGAACACCGAAGAATTGCCTCTGGCCCGGCTGCCGCGCCCGCTTCTTTCGGTCTCCAGCGAGGGTGATCTGTTTCTCGATGGCAAGCCGATATCAGTGGATCAATTGCTGACCACGGCGCCCCCGCAGACCGACGCTGAAGAGGATCTGTCGTCGGCGGCGCCGTTGCCGATCCTGTATGTGATGCCCGACCGGGATCTCGCTGCAAACAGGTTTTTGGGCATCGTCAAGACGATTCGTGCCGCCGGGCTCTGGAATATTACTCTGGTCACCATACGTGATAACGGTGGCAACGGACAATGAGCGCAGCGGCAGGTTTGCGGAGACGGATGAACGGCATATGGCGAATTTGAGGGCCTTGTGATCGACCGGCATACATCGACCTGGTCATCCTGGTTCCTGGCGACGGGATTGTCGTTGGGCGTGCATGCGCTTGCCTTCGCGTCCGTACTTGTTTTTGAACCTGAAAGCCGCGCCAAACCCGGTACCACCACGATTGATATCGTCAATGTTTCGTTTGGTGCCGATCTCAAGGCCGTGGACGCGGCAACAAGTCTCGCGCCCAGCAACCGGGCGGAAGCCGTCAAGGCCATTGCCGCCGATGAAACGGTTGAACCGACTGCATCCGACGTGGCGGAGCAGGTCCGGCCCGACGCAAGCAAACCCAAACGGCAGGAGGCCCAGCGCCTGGAAAAGGCGGAAGCGGCGTTGCAGGCGGCGGTACAAAATCCCGACAAGGCGGCGCAGGTTTCCGAGGCTGAAAAAGCAAATCGGGCGGAGGCGGCGGAAACCGCGAACCGGGCACCGCCGACCGAAACTGCCAACCAGGCGCAGGCGACGGAAACGGCCAACCGGGCACCACCGGCGGAAACGGTCGCATCGTCCGCCACGGCCAAGCGGGTGGCCGCGGCACCGGCGCCTGACGCGCTTCGGGAAACTGTCCAGGCTCCGAAGCGGGTTCAGGCGACCGATGCCGGCACGACCCCGCCTTCTGTCGCCGCTCTTGATAAACCTGCCGCGACACGGCCGGCACCCTCCGCTCCCCGCCCCGCTGCCACACAGGCTAAATCGGCGGCGGTCGAACAACGGGTACAGTCGATCACCGTTGCCAGGGCCGAACCTCGGCAGCGGCCGACCTCCGCGCGGGCTAAAACAGTATTGCCGGACAGTACGGACGCGCCATCCCCGTCCCGCGTTCAAACCGTTGCGCCTAAAAGCGTGCAATCTGCGCTGCCGACGGCTTCCGAGCCTCCGAGGACTGCCGAAAAACCGGTGGCGACCGCTGCGAAATCCGTGACCGACCGGGTTACGCCAAGGGTGTCCGATCAGCCGGCTCTGCAAACCAGTGTCAAAAACGCAGTGTCGGCCGTCCGGCCGCAATCGTCGCAGCCCGCCGCACGGACGCGTGTCAACAACGCCATATCGGCCGTTCGTCCCCAGTCTTCGCAGCAATCCGCTGCGCCGAACAGGGTCCCGTCGTCGGGAAGTGCTGCGCGGGTGTCGGGTGCAAAACCCGTCGCGGTCGCGCGCCTGTCGGTTTCCGCCGATCGGACGAAACCGCGTCCGGCATCCAGCAATCCCGTCGCATTGTCAAACAGCCCGTCGGCCGTTGCCGCTCCGACCCGTGTCAAATCCCCGTCCGTCGCGGCGAAACCGACAAGTGCCGTCCCGGTAACGGCGGCTCCAGCGGCATCGGCCGTCCGGCCCAAGGCGGTTACGCAAAAGGCGACGACCAAGGTGGCGGCAATCGGGCCTGTCGAGCCTTCATCCGAGCCTTCGGCGCAGGCATCCTCCGGCGCCGGGCCGCGGACCGTTCCGCTTGAGTCCCTGCAATCCTTCGACAGCGGCGATTGCATGCTGATACTTCCCCGAACCGCGGGATCGATGCGGACTGCGTTTTCGGCGTTCGGGATGCGTCCCTACGCGGCCGAACTGTTCCAGCGTGAAATGGAACGCCGTCATGCGGTCGATCTTTCGATTTCAATGAGTCCGCTGGCCGATGCCCAATGTGCCGTTACGGAATTCGTCCGTTCGTTGCCGTCCTATCCGCTTTTTTCCATGCGTATCGAGCTTGACCGCGATGTCATCAGGAGTGGGGAGACATTGCAGGGATACCTTCGCGATGCAACGGGGCAATTGTCCTTGATTCTCATCGACGACGAGGGCTTTGCCCATAGCGTCAATCAGTTCCTGAGTGTCGACGGGTTCGATGTGGTTTTGTCCGCGCCCATGCATCTGACGGGACAGCCGGTGCGCACGGCGCAGATGTTTTTGGCGATCGCGTCGCCACAGGCGCTGAATACGCTCGCGGATCGTCGTTCACGTCCGGCCGCCGGATTTTTCAAGACGTTGAGTGCTGAACTGGAGGCAAAGAATATCGCAATCGACGTGGCCGTTTCGGCGTTTCGGGTCGAGTAGCCCGCGCCCGGCAGATACCGTTCGTTCGCGATCGGATCAAACCCGGCCGACGAAATCGTCAGCCCGGTTTCCGGATTCCTCCGGATTTGCTCGAGGCCTGGCCTCTGGCGATTGTTTTTGCCGTCAGAAGGCGGCTCAGGGCACCCTTCATCGACAAGATTCCGACCGCTTCCGCCATGACCGGAGCGATATCCTCGATTTCGGACCGTTTTCCGACCTTCTGCAGTCTCTTGATGCAATCGCGCACGGTGTCGAGGGCATGCTGCAGATCGCCGGACGCGGCATGCCTGTTCGATCCGAAAATGACCAGATGCAGGCCCGGGACGTCTTCCGGCCCGAGCCAGATCAGGAATCCGGCGGTCAGTTCCTGCAGGCCGACAAGGTCCGTCAGTTCCTCGATCTTTTTCTTCAGGTCGTGGCTCATAAGATCCGGCAACAGATCGAAAAGGATCAGAAAGCGCGACTCCAGATCCGGCGGCAGAATCTCGCTGTTTTCGTCATCCGTATTCAATCGGTCCCGCAGACGCAGGGCCTGTTCCATGGCCAGTTCCTGGCCCGTTATGTGCGGACCCCGGGACACTGCCGGGTCCGGAACCAGGGCGATGCTCAGGGCGCCGCGCTCGATCTGACCACTGAGCCAGGTGCGCAGCCCTGCATCGTCGAGGCGTTTCAGGGCCGACGGATCGAGGCCCCACTGGCGGGTATGCTTGCGCAGCGTGTCGGGAAAGTTCGGGAATCTGAAAACGCGGGACATCACGTTCTCGATTTCGCCGCGACCATTGACGGGAATTTCTCCATGCGTGACGCTGAACGCCGCAGGAGGCCCGATCATGATCGTCTCCCGCATTGTCAGGATGCACGCTATGTCGTTGGCCGATTGGTGTGCCTGAAACATTGTCTTTCGCCTTTCTGCTGTCGAAAGCGCAGACCCGCAACGATGTCCCTTCGGTCTGGATCTGCGTCGAACAAGATTTCAGAGCAGGCGGTGATCCCACACAATGCCGATCTGCTCGCTTGCATGGCGCGTTCAGTTCGCCTCAACGCAACGCGCCTTTGTGGTTCCTCTCCTATTCCACCGTGTAGGAGAAGGTGCCGTCGACAATGTCGACGCTGGCCCGTTTCACCTCTTCCTTCTCGAGCGCCCGGTTCAGGAATTCCCGCGACAGGGCCGGCAGCAGGGTGTTGGTGATGATGTTGTCGATCATGCGACCGCCGGAATCCGGGTCGTTGCACTGGGAGACGATATGCTCCACCACCGCGTCGGAATAATCGAAGACGGCATTGTGGTTGGTGCTGATCCGTTTGGTGATCCGGCCAAGCTGCAGCCGAACAATACCGCCAAGCATCTCGCCCGACAGGGGGAAATAGGGAATCGTCACGATGCGGCCGAGCAGGGCCGGCGGGAATTGCTGCAACAGATAGGGCTTCAGGGCGGTGTTGAGCGTGTCCGGATCCGGCTGGGTTTCGCCCTGACCGGCCATTTGCATGATCACTTCGGTTCCGACATTCGACGTCAGGATGATCAGCGTGTTCTTGAAGTCGATCACCCGCCCGGTACCGTCTTCCATCATGCCCTTGTCGAACACCTGGAAGAACATTTCATGCACGTCCGGGTGGGCCTTTTCCACCTCGTCAAGCAGGACGACGCTGTAGGGTTTGCGCCGCACCGCTTCGGTCAGGCGCCCGCCTTCGCCATATCCGACATAGCCCGGAGGCGCGCCCTTGAGGCCGGAAACCGTGTGCGCTTCCTGAAACTCCGACATGTTGATGGTGATGATATTCTGTTCGCCGCCATAAAGCGCTTCGGCGAGCGCCAGCGCGGTTTCGGTCTTGCCGACGCCGGACGGGCCGCACAGCATGAACACGCCGATCGGCTTGTTTGGATTGTCGAGTTTCGCCCGATTGGTTTCGATCCGCTTGGCGATCATGTGCAGGCCGTGGCTCTGGCCGATGACGCGCTGGTTGAGGATGTCGGGCAGATTGAGAATGGTTTGAACCTCGTCTGCGACCATGCGGCCAACCGGAATTCCGGTCCAGTCGGATACGACGGAGGCAATCGACTGTTCGTCCACATGCGCGTAAATCATGCGCTGGTCCGGCTTGCGGTCTTCAAGCTCGCCGACCTTGACACGCAGGTCGGCCTTGATGGCGTCCGGGTCGATGGTTTCGGCAGCCGGATTTCCTTCGGTTACGACTGTCGTTTCCGGCACCACGGTCGTTTCGCGTTCCGGAGCCGCATCACCAGGCGCCGCTTGCGCGGATGTATCGGCCCCATCGCCTTCGGCGGCCGCCGCTGCTTCCTCTTTCTGCTTGCTGATCTTGTCGCGCAGTTCCAGGATTTCATCGACGAGGGCTTTTTCCTTCTCCCATTCGGCCTCGAATTCGGCGAGTTTGGCTTCGGCCTCCGCCATTTCCTCCTTGATGGCGGTGATGCGCTCCTCATCGGCCTTGCCGATTTCGCTCTCGCGCTCCTGCGCTTCCAGTTCCTTGGCGCGAGCCACAAGCAGGAGACGCAGATCCTCGACGGTGGCGGGTACGGTGCTCTGGCTGATCGCGACGCGGGCGCATGCCGTGTCCAGCAGGCTGACGGCCTTGTCCGGCAATTGCCGGGCCGGAATGTAGCGGCTGGAGAGCCGTACCGCCGCAACAACGGCTTCGTCCGAAATCCGCACCTGATGGTGCTTTTCCATCGGTGCGAGGATACCGCGCAACATGTCGAAACATTTCTCTTCGCTCGGTTCGTCCACCTGCACCGGCTGGAACCGACGGGTCAGCGCCGGGTCCTTTTCGAAATAGTTCCTGTATTCCGCCCAGGTCGTCGCCGCGACGGTGCGCAGGGTTCCGCGCGCCAGCGCCGGTTTCAACAGGTTGGCCGCGTCGCCGGTGCCCTGGGCGCCGCCGGCGCCGATCAGCGTGTGGGCCTCGTCGATGAACAGGATGATCGGCGTCGGTGACGCCTGCACCTGGTCGATGACCGCCCGCAATCTCTGCTCGAATTCGCCTTTCATCGACGCGCCGGCCTGCATCAGACCGATATCGAGGGAGCAGAGCCGCACGTCCTTCAATTGCGGCGGCACATCGCCGGACACGAGCTTTTGCGCAAAGCCTTCGACGACGGCGGTCTTGCCGACGCCGGCCTCGCCGGTCAGGATCGGGTTGTTCTGCCGCCGGCGCATCAAGACGTCGATGATCTGACGAATTTCGTCGTCGCGGCCGACAATGGGATCCATCTCGCCGCTCGCGGCTTTTGCCGTGAGGTCGACGGAGTAACGATCCAGCGCCGTGGTGCCGGCGGCCTGGGCTTCGCCATCGGCGCCGGGCGCGCCCGGAGCGGCAAGGCCGGATCCGTCCATCGGCTGCAGGTTTTCCTCGTCCGATCCGTTCCAGATCGTGCGGGCTTCGGCGGCGACCTGATCGGCGTCAATTTCGCGGAATTCCTTGGAGATCTGCACCAGCGCCCGGCGCAATTCCAGTTGTTTGAAGGCCGCGATCAGAATATGGCCGGAGCGAATCTGGGTTTCACCGAAAAACAGGGTCGCGTAGTGCCAACCGCGGTCGAGAAGGTCGGTAATGTGGTTGGAGACGCCCGGCATCTCGGTTTCGTTCTTGCGGAATCCGTCGACAACCGACGTGATGTCCGACAGCACCTTGGCCCGGTCCAGCTTGAAATGGTCGAGGGTGAGCGTGATGTCGGAGCGGTCGTTCTGAACGATGTGCAGGAGCCAGTGCGCCAGTTCGACATTGCGGTTGCCGGCGTTTTTTGCCTGACGCAGCGCCTTCATGAAGGCGTCATACCCAACGCGGTTCAGTTTCCCGGTTACTGTTTCAAGGCTGATTTCGCTCATGGCATTCCCCGCCGTTTGTCAGGTTTCGTTGCTGTCGTTCAAGTCGTTGCTTCTTAAAAAATATTGTGTCCGGCTTCCCCGCACGTCCCTCATTGACCAAGAGCTGCCAGGGTCATCCGGCGCTCCATCGGCTGAAAAACCGCGTCGCTGCGATGCACATCGTCCGGCTGATCCGTGTCCGGCGACATCCAGGCCGTCCATCCCAATTGTCCGGTTTCGCCGAGTCGCGCCGGCGGAACCTGATTGGCCGGCAGGGACAATTGTACATCATATTCAAATTGATGACCGATATAAAAGAAGATCAGATCGGTCAGCGGATCCGACAAATCTCCGGACGGCAAGTATCGGCGATATTGTTCCAGAGAATAGGCCTTGATCGAGATCCGGAACTTGTCGTTGATCGAATAAGCGCGCTGACCGATGACTGCGTCCTGACCGAGACCGCAGCCGGCCATGCCAAGGGCCGTTGCGTCACCGGGCTCGAATGTCAGCCAGGTTCCGATATGTTCCTCGATTTCCACTTCCACATTGAAAACGCCGCGAATGAGCTGCCGCAGGCGCGACGCCGACTTGGTATGGGCGCCGATCAGCCCGGCAAAGCCGAGCTTGACGATGTCGTTGATCCGGTCGCGGTCGGCAAAGGCCGGCGTGCCGAACCCGGCCGTCGATCCGATATAGGAAAAGAAACGGTCCATTTCCGGCCGGTCGTACTGGGCAATCGGCCGGGCGTCGGACCAGGCGCGGAAGAACAATTGCAGGAACCGGACGTTGAAAATATCGGCAAAGCGGGCAAAGGACGGATCGCGCCGCATCTGCCAGTCATAGGCTTCAAGGGTGGTTGACAGCGGCAGGGCGCCCTGCGGCCCCATCATGCCGAGGAACCGGACGAACAACCGTGTCAGGCCCTGACGCGTCGTATCGGTGCCGCTGATATTGGAAGCCGGAAATTCAAGATATGGATCCTGGCCCAGTGCCACCAGATCCTCGGCCATGACGGAACTGTCGCCGAGCCTTGGCTTGTCGGGTGCGCTGCGCTCGAATTCGCGAAGGGTGTCGAACAGGTCGTGCGAATAGGGATCGGACTTGAGGTTTTCCAGATAGCTCATAACAGTTTGCGCGCTCCCGCACGCTGGGGCCAGCGCATGATTTCACCGCGCTGGGTGGAGCGGATGACCGTCTCGGTGAAACTGTTGATGGCGGCATATTCGGCGAAGAAGCGATCGAGCAGCGCGCCAAGCAGGAAGATGCCGCTGCCTTCGAACGCCTTTTCGTCCAGTGTGACGGTGATTTCAATGCCGCGGGCGGCGTTGAAGCCGGTCGCCTGCCTGAGGCGCCGCACCAGTGGCCGGCTGGAAATCTTCTGGATGCCGCGCAACCGGCGTTCCGTGACATGGTCCGACAGGTCGGCAAACACTGCAATCAGCTCGCGCAGACCCTCCGCCCCTTCGCTTGGGGAGCGGTCGGTCAGGCCGAGATGATTGGCGGAGAGGATGTTGATCAGCTTCCACAGAATTGCGCCCGATGGTTCCCGAACCCGTCGCTTGCGTTCAAGAAAGGCAATCGATTCCCGTGGCTTGGTCGGTCCCGCAACGCAGTCGAACACGAGATTTGTGTCGTCGACGAGCGTGAAATCCGCCCCGCTTTCGCCGACCGGCAGATGTTCGGTCAGATGCCGGTTGGACGCGTAGCAGCGCACGCTCAGCTCCTTGATCCGGCGCCTTTCGTCGATCCTGGCCGGCTCGCGCAGCGACAGGTACAATTCGGACCCGGTGTAATTTGTCAGCAACCCATAGCGGCGTTCGCTGTCGGTGCGCCGGCGCGGCAATCTGCGCACCGTGTAATAAAGCGCTTCGTGCACCGGTATGGCTTCGTCGGGTGTCGAATAAAGCGGGAAGACGCGCACCTTGTCGGTTTCGCCGGGATAGTGGGCAAACACGTCGATGACCCGGTGCGCCTCGAAGTCCAGGTAGCGGCTTCGGTCGGGAACCACATGATATTCGTGATCCTGCTTGCGAACCGGAACGCGCCCGCAGGTCATTTCGAACAGATTCAGGACCGGCACCGTATAGAGCGTGAAATGATCTGCATTCAGAACCGGCGCCAGGCGCGGAATGGAATCGTCGAATTCGAACAGGATATCGACGGCCGGCGCGTCGATCATCCGAAACACCTGCGCCAGGTTCTGCAGCCGGAATCCGAGGAATTTCCGCGGAAACGAAAAGAATTCCCGCATCAGCTCAAATCCGGCGAACACCCGGTCGTCGACGGGAAACAGCCGTTCACTCTCCTCGAAGCCGATCTGCTGCAGCGTGTCGGGGTGGGCGGAAATGAACTTCGGATCGCCGAAGGAATCCAGATACCGCATGGTGATACGGGTGCAATTGGCGAACAATTGCTCATAAAGCGATATCGCTTCCGCCTCCGGCGCCGCGATATAGACCGGCAGGCTGTCGACCGGGCAGCGCTTGATCGGGCTCTTTTCGACCTTGTCCGCGGGCGCCTCCTCACCGAGCGGTGAGACGCGGCGGCGCAGGGTGAGCTTCAGTCCGGCGCGCGTTCTGTCCGTGACCTCCAGGCCGAGCGCCTGCAGCGGCGTCGTGGCCGGGAAATATTTCGCCTCTTCCAGGTGAAACGGCCACAGGGTGAGGTCCGATGACAGTCGGTAGCGACAGGAAATGCGGCTTTCGCGCTCGATATAGGTGGCGTCGATATAGGAGCCGCTCTTGTAGGTGATGCCTTTTTCGAGATTGTTGTCCTCAAAGTCCGGCTGCGCCCGCACCAGGGCGGCCGAGGGAAGCGGCGCCAGAAAGTTCGGCATGATCTGTTCGAGCAGACCGGTCGTGAACTCGGAGAATTCGCTTTTCAGCTTCAATTGCACACGGGCGGCCAGAAACGCGCAGCCCTCCAGGAGGCCGGCAATGCCCGGATCCAGCGATTCCCGTGTCAGGCCGCCGAGCCGTTCGGCGACACCCGGAAACTCCTCCGCAAACTCCCCGGCCCGCTCATAGAGCAGTTCCAGTTCCCGATTATAGAATTCCAGGAATTCGCGGTTCATTTCAGCATCGCCAGTTTCGAGAGATTGACCTTGCCGGTGCTGGTGTCGACATCGGCAACGAATTCAACCGGAACGTCGAGCGGCGCGCAATGCATTTCCGCTGAAACGATGAAACGGACCTTCTGATTGA
>JGI12316J15310_10000031_pt39 | contig 57922 bp, 49 predicted proteins | sample MarCyaLeptolynsp_FD_15310 | JGI IMG/M metagenome (IMG submission 15310) | reverse complement strand
AGGAGCCCTAACAGCTACGACAGTTAATGTAGATGCAGTCAATGCCGGTAGTGATGGTACTGATGGTATCATTAATATCTACAGTGAGCAGGGAGCTACCGATTATGCTGCTTCGATCCAGACCAATAGTGCAATGACCGGTGATGTAACATTCACCTTACCGGTTGATGGCGGTACCAATGGTCAGGTAATGCTCACCGATGGTAGTGGTAACCTGAGCTGGGGTAACCTTGATCAGAGTAATATAGATGTCACAGGTACCAATGGAGGTCTTCTCTACAATAATGGAGGAGATATGACCACCACCGGTAATATCTCGATAAGTGATGGTACCGGTACACTAACTTTAGGAGATGGAGATACCGCTGGTAGTCTTACAATAAATGATGGTAATGGAGAAGGAGTTAGCTTTGATACCGATCCTGCCATGACCTCCAGCTACACCCTTACTTGGCCATTAGATGATGGGGACCCTAACGAGTTTTTGATGACCGATGGCAGTGGTAACCTGACCTGGGAACCTATTAACCTTACCGCCGGTAATGTAGCATTGGAAGGAGACAATGGTGGTCTTCTGTATAATCTTAACGACACGATAGCAACAACTTCTAATATCTCACTAGACGATGGTACAGGAGCCCTAACAGCTAACTCACTTACAGCCGGTAGTGATGGCACCGATGGTATCATTAATATCTACAGTGAGCAGGGAGGCACCGACTATACTGCTTCGATCCAGACCAATAGTGCAATGACCGGTGATGTAACATTCACCTTACCAGTCGATGGTGGTACCAATGGCCAGACACTTATTACCGATGGTAGTGGTAACTTCAGTTGGCAGACAATTGTTTCAGGGAATAAGGGTGATGGAGCCGCAAATCAATTGACATATTGGGCTGCATCTGATTCATTAAATGGAGCTTCCGGAATTTATATCAATAATTCTAGTACATTCATGGGTGTGAATACGGCAATTCCTAATTATACACTTGATGTGACTGGTACAGTTAATATTGGTAATAATGGTACTGATGGAAATCTGAGAATATTTAGTGAACAGGGTGGTACGGATTATTCAATTTTATTCCAACCAAATGCTGCTATGACTCAGAATGTTACTTATACACTTCCGCCTAATGATGGAGATAGTGGTCAATTCCTATCTACTGATGGGTCTGGTGCATTGACATGGGATAGTGTTGAAGAAACAGATATTTCTGTCACAGGAACGGATGGTGGTCTAATGTACAATGATGGAGGGGATATGACCACCGCAACTAATATAACCTTAGATGATACATCCGGAGATATAACCCTGAATCTATTGACCGCTGATTCCTTAAGTGCCAATACAGTAGTTGGTACCGATATTTACGGAGATAATATAACAGCTCAGAATGGTGCAATAGATACCCTTAATCTTGGAGATGGCAGTACAAAAGGTCAGATGGTAATGAATGACGGAGACGGAGAATCCGTCAGCTTCAATACGGGAGACATTCTGTCCAGCTACACCCTCACCTGGCCATTAGATGATGGAGACCCTAACGAGTTTTTGATGACCAACGGTAGCGGTGTAATGAGTTGGGAACCGATATCAGTAACAGGTGGTAATGTAGCATTAGTAGGTAATACAGGTGGTCTGTTATATAATGATGCCGACACGGTTGCTACGACTGGGAATATAGGAATTAACGATACTAATGGATCGATTACGCTTGGTGACTCTGATACTGCTGGTGGTATCACTATCAGCGATGGAAATGGTCAGAGTGTTAGTTTTGATACCGATCCTGCCATGACAACTAATTATACTCTTACCTGGCCTTTGGATGACGGAGATGCTAATGAATTCCTGATGAGTGATGGTAACGGCAATATGTCATGGGAGTCAATTGCTGATAGTGCCATTACAATAACTGGAACTGATACAGGAGCGATTTATAATAATAATGGTGATATTGGTGTTGCTGATAATATCCTTATGAACGATGCCAGTGGCTCTATTCAATTGGGTGCAAATGGGCAAGATGGAGGTATTACAATTTATAGTGAACAAGGTGGTACTGATTATCAGGTAACATTTGCTCCTAATGCCACAATGACTCAGAATACTACTTATACCTTACCAGCTGATGATGGAGATGCAGATGAAGTTCTGACTACTGATGGCAGTGGTAATCTGACCTGGGAAGCTGGTGCCAGTGGTGGTTCCACTGTATATGATATAAGTACGGAATCTGCCTATGGATCAAATCAGAATAATCTTGTACTTACAGCAAACAATACAGTATACCGTCTGAGTGCTTCTTCCAATATGGCTATTACTGGTTTTGATAATACAGTATTCGAAGACGGAGCAATTATTACAATTATCAATGTTGGCAGCAATAGGATCAGATTAAGAAATGAAAACTCTTCGTCTACAGCAGCCAATAGAATTATAACACCAGGTGGAGGTAATCTTAATTTACAGTCAAATGGTGTTGCTACGCTAATGTATGATGGCACTAGTCAGAGATGGAGAGTAATTAGCACAAATTGATGTTAAAAAAAGTCATATACAGCCTTGCCTTCTTTTTTTCATCTATAGCTCTCTGTGCTCAGACTTACAGAGACTTATATGGTACTTCATTGAAGATAAAGCAGGATCCGGATAGTGCTAATGAAATCACCATTGTAGCACCAGTTCTTACAAGTGATCTAACCTTTACTTTACCATCAACTATGGGTACTAATGGGCAGGTATTAACATCGGATGGTACTGGTGGGCTTAGTTGGACTACTGTATCAGGTGGGGGAGTAGCTGGTAATAATACAGAGGTTCAGCTCAATAATAGTGGTTCGATGGGTGCAGATTCGGATCTGATCTTCATTGATTCAACAAATTATCTTGGAATTAATAATACCTCACCTACAGCTCATATTTCGGTAGGGGGAAACCTTAAGCTTGGAGATGGTACTAATACTGCGGGTATCGTCTTATATTCCGAGCTCGGTGCTACTGATTATACCTTTACACTTAGTGCGCCACCTTCACTTTCTACCTCCAGAACTTTTACCTGGCCGGATGATTATGGTTCTAATGGCCAGTTACTTACAACAAATGGTTCATTTGGTTTGGAATGGTCATCAACGGCAGTATCAACTGGTAGTGACTGTATTGGTATTGGTAACGATGGTAATGATACAGGTAATAACACGGTTTCAGGAGCATTAGGCTTCGTAGGTGGTGGCACTGATAATACGGTCGGAGCTAATGGGCAGAATTCTTTTATCGGTAGCGGTGAAGATAATACTGTTAATGCAGTTTCCTCCGCTATTGGTGGTGGTGAGCAAAATGATATTTCATCCGGAGGCTACTCTCTCATCGGTGCTGGTAGATTCAATGAAATACAAGATTCTTATTCTGCAATAATGGCAGGCGAGAATAATACAATCCACACCGGGGCATCTTATTCCTTTATCGGCGCTGGCAATGGAAACGATATTCGATCTACATATTCAGTTATTGGCGCTGGTGCAAATAATGAGATAGATACAGCATCTAGCAGATCTTTTATAGGAGCAGGTAGCCAAAATCATATTGAAAATTCGATTAGTAGTGCTATTATCGCTGGTACAAGTAATACTATAACAAATGGGCAATACAGTATAATAGGTGCTGGTACGGATAACACTATCAACGCTGAATTCTCATTTATTGCTGCAGGAGATGACAATAATATTGCTGGTGGATATGGTGGCTTTATAGGAGCAGGCTCTGATAACTATTCTAGCGGTACATATACTTCAATTCCTGGTGGTATTAATGATACTATTAATGGTGATTATGCTTTGATCATTGGAAGTTATTGTGATATTTCTGCCGATTATGCTACTGCGATTGGTAAAAATGCTACTGTTAACCATGATGGTAGTTTTGTGTTGGGGGGCGATGATGTAACTGTCTCTTCTTCAACAACTAATCAGTTGACTGCATTATTCTCAGGGGGAATTTATTTTTATACTAATTCAGGAACATCTATAGGTGCCAGGGTTACTAGTGGGGCTAATAGTTGGTCATCTGTTTCAGATAGAAACGCCAAGGAAAATATTGATTTCCTTTCTAACAAGTCTGCGGCTGAAGGTTTAGCAAATCTGAACATATCCTCATGGTCTTATAAATCTACGCCGGATTTCAGAATCCGGAACTATGGCCCAATGGCTCAGGACTTCTTTAGAATTTTTGGTAAAGATGAAAAAGGATACTTTGGCACTGATACTACAATTGTGCCGCTCCATCTTACAAGCATAGGTATTTCTGCTGTGCAGCATAATGCTGAGATAATTGGAAAGATGAAACTCAGACTTAAAGAAGTCAGAAAGAAGAATGACGCTCTGGAGGAAGAACTCTTTGAGCTAGAAAGGATGATGGATGAACTTGATCATGCAGGTGAGCAATGATGAAGATAATCTCACTATTCTGTCTTGTGCTTGTATATTGTCTATCCTTTTCGCAGACTTATAAAGATCAGTATGGTACTGAGTTTATAATCAATCCTGATGTAGTAGCGTCTCCTAATAGTAGTACTTTGGCTGCTCCTGTAGGGCTGTCATCTAGCTATACTTTTACTCTTCCTTCGGGATATGGCAATAATGGTGATCTACTTCAATTTACTGCATCTGGTACTGTTTGGAACACGCTGTCAAGCGGTGCTACCCCAGGTGGAAACGATAAAAATATTCAGTTTAAAAATGGATCAAGCTTTGCGGGCTCTGATGACCTATACTGGGATGATACCAGTAATTTCCTGGGTATAGGTACAACTTCACCTTCTTATACGCTTGATGGTGAAAGATGGGCCAGGTTGGGGGCAAATGGTACATCCGGTACATTCTCACTTTATAGTGAGCAAGGAGGTACGGATTATACACTGAGCTTTATCGCGAATACTGCTGCTACTGAAGACGTATCGGTGATATTACCTACTGGAGATGGAGCAAGTAGTGAAATTTTGATTAGTGATGGAGCAGGACAACTACTTTGGGTATCTGAGAATACAGTTGTTGGCTCTTTTCCTTGTAATGATGGTCAAGGTACCGGAGGTGGTTCAGGTAATACAGCTAATGGTACATATAGCTTTGTAGGTGGTGGTACTGATAATTCAGTAACCAGTGATGCAACCTCAGCTTTTATCGGTGGTGGTACAGGCAATACTGTTTTAGGTGATAGAAGTGCAGTTATTTCGGGTGGATCAAATTATATCGGTATTTCAGCTGACCAGTCAGTTATAGGTTCAGGTACAAGCAACACTATTTTGGGTGATAACAGTTTTGTTGCTTCAGGTTCATTTAATTATTTAGGTTCAGCAGCACATCAGACATTTGTGGGATCCGGACAGGGAAATTATGTCTATTCACCGAATTCCGGCATTTCTAATGGTACAAGTAATACTATTAGCACTAGTTCTGCCAGATCAATGATTGCCAATGGCAGGTATAATGAGATAAGTAGTGCAGTAGAGTCCGTAATAATAACCGGAGATTCATCTAGTATATCAAGTGGTGGTCGAGGTGTAATTGCTAATGGAATGAAGAATAGTCTGTCCGGACTTAGGGCTTTTATTGGTAATGGTAAAGGTAATACTCTGTCTGGGCAGAATTCCGCGATTGTTGTGGGTGATTCCAATACAGTGTCTGGACAAAATTCGACTATTCTGGGCGGACTAGGTAATACCGTCTCTGGTAATAATGCTATGGCTTTTGGGCGTGCTAGCGAGGCTAGTGGCAATTATTCTGTAGCAATTGGGCGTCAGGCTATAGCAGATGATAATGGTTCCTGGGTTTTTTCAGATCAAACAGCATCTGATGTTACCTCGAGCGCCAATAATAGATTTACAATGAGATTTGTAAATGGGTATCGTTTCTATACTAATACAGCTCAAACAGCCGGAGTACAGCTGACTTCAAGTTCGAGTGCATGGTCTTCAATATCTGATAGTACTAAGAAGGAAAGGATATTACAACTGAATGATAATGAAATCTATCATTCATTACTAGAATTACCAATTTATAAATGGAACTATATTGGTGCTTCTAATAGGGAAAGAAACTATGGCCCAATGGCTCAGGACTTCTACTATTTATTTGGTAAGGATGATATAGGTCATTTTGGTGATAGTCTTACCATAAGTAATATGCATTTAGCTTCCATAGGTGTTTCGGCTTTAAAAGGCCAGGCTAAGGAAATCAAAGATCTTGAGAAAGCAATAGATTCTGAGAAAGAAAGAGAGCGGAAGCTGCTTGAGAGAATATCGCAGTTAGAGAAGCGGCTTGAAGCCATTGAGCGAAAGAGGTCGGAATGAGAACTTTTCTGCTAATAGTAACGCTCATGCTATCTGTATTTTTCAATGTATTGCATTCGCAAACATATAGAGATAGATTCAACTCTTCGATTAAGCTCAAACAAGATGTAGACTCAGACTTTACGTTAACTATTATTAGTCCAACCCTGGCTGGCTCTAATACTCTGGTTCTACCGGCATCTACAGGTACAGATACATACTACCTTTCTACTGATGGTAGTGGGATACTTTCATGGACTTCTATTAGTAGTTCAGGTTCACCTGTAGGTACTGAAGGTAGTGTCCAGTTTAATGATAGTGGAGCAATGGCTGGGGATTCACTCTTTGTCTTTGTTGATTCACTTAATTCACTCTATGTCGGCCTGCAGCCATCCAGTGATATAAGCTCGATTGTAGCCCCTTCTATTCTTGTTGGCAAAGATGGTGCTTCAGGTAGTCTGCTTATTCGCTCGGTCAATGGTTCCGAAACATATCTGGTTCTCAGACCCACAACCACCATGGCTCAAGACCTAGTATTTGAAATGCCGGCAGTAAATGGTGCTGTTCTCGAAGCACTTGTAACTGATGGTAGCGGTGTACTAAGCTGGGGTGGTAATGTCCAGGTAGGCCCTGTTTCTGAGAATAATACAAATAATAATAATAATGTAAGTAATGGAGCTGATAACGCCTATATCGGTGGGGGGCAGTCCAATGATATAAATAATAGCCCTACAAATGTTAGTATTTATGGCGGTAACGATAATAACGTTAACAATAATGCTGATGGAAGTATAATAATTGGCGGCGGTAGTAACGACCTGAATAATCAAAACAAGTTCTCTTTCTTGTTTGGTGGCTCGGATATTAACATTAATAATAATGCTCAATCAAGCGGTATGGCTGCTGGTCTTAGCAATAATATTAACAACCAAACCACTAATTCAATTATACTCGCTGGTTCTACAAATGCCACCAATAATAATTCGGATAATGTAGTAATATTTGCTGGTCAGGATAACTCTTTTTCCAACAGCCAGGCTGATTGGGGTGTTACAATGGGTGGATATGATAATAATATGCAGAAAGAATATAATGCTGCTGTAGGCGGAAACACTCATTCATATTCCAATTCAGTAAACAGAACAGTGATGTTCGGGGGCGTTAACCACAATTCGCAGCAATCATCAACTGCATTCCTAGGTGGTAATTCGAATTTTATCAACGATCCTAATACAATTATTATCGGTGGTACTGGTAGCTCCATAGATGATGGCAATGCGGCTGTAATCTTTGGTAGAGATAGTGACGTAGGTAATAATTCTGATTACTCTATCGTAGGTGGTCGAGACTCTTATGCTGCTGAATTCTATCAGATAGCCCTTGGAAGGAATGTTAAAGGACAAAATAATGATGATAATGCTGTCCTCTTTGGTGATGCAAATAGTAGTAATCTAAACTCTGTTAACAGCGAAGAATGGAGAACCCGATTTGCTGGTGGATATAGATTATTTACTAATTCAGGGCTTAGTAGTGGTGTCCAGATGAATGGGAATCAGTCATCTTGGTCCTCTGTCTCTGATAGTACAAAGAAACAGATGATATTGGAGCTGAATCATACCAAAATCTATAATGAAATTCAGTCATTAGGTATTTATTCTTGGAACTATATTGGCAGTAAAGCTAGCCTAAGAAATTATTCGCCAATGGCTCAGGAATTTTATACTTTATTCGGTAAAGATGAAATTGGATCTATTGGAACTGATACAACAATAAGCGAGTTAGATCTTACTTCCATTTTTCTTGCTGGGGTCAAAGGAGCGCGGACTAAAGTCGAAATAGTTACTACTAAGCTAGAGTCCGCTGAGCAGAAATTAGATATAGCCAAATTAAGAATAGAGGAATTAAGTAATAGAATAGCGTTTCTAAGATCCGATGCTATTGAACACAAGGGGGGAGAATGAAAATCTACCTTTTTGTTTTACTAGTCTTAACATCAGTATTTGCTACTGATATATATTCCCAGACCTATAGAGACAGGTTTGCATCTTCGATTAAGCTTAAACAAGATGTAGATTCCGACTATACACTGACTATCAATAGTCCAACATTAGCCGGCTCTAGCACCTTGACCTTGCCAACATCAGCTGGTACAGATACATACTATCTTTCCACGGATGGAAGTGGAGTCCTTTCATGGACTTCTGTTACTGTAGCATCTAATCCTATTGGTATTGAAGGAAGCGTGCAGTACAATTTGGCTGATTCATTAGGCGGTGACTCACTTTTTGTCTTTGTCGACTCGCTAAATTCGCTATATGTAGGTTTGCCGCCTGCGAGTGATACTTCTTCTGTTGTAGCTCCTATAATTTTGGTTGGCAAGGATGGTTCGGTAGGCAGCTTACTTATCCGATCAGTTAATGGTTCAGAGACTTATCTGGTACTACGTCCTACGAGTACTATGATACAGGACTTGGTTTTTGAGATGCCAGCTGATAACGGTGATTTATATGATGCCTTAGTAACTAACGGTAGTGGTGTGCTAAGCTGGGGAGGGACTATTCAGGTGGGCCCTATTTCGCAGAACAATACAAACAACGATAATACTGTCGATAATGATGCTGATAATGGGTATATCGGTGGTGGAGACGGTAATGAAATAAGGGAAGATTCGGAAAATTCAGGTTCATTCGGTGGTACAGATAATAAAGTAGATGAAGATGTAGTCAGTAGTGTGAACATTGGTGGTATCGAGAATGACTTAGATGATGATGTCTTATATTCCTTTTTATTTGGTGGTGATCTGATTGACCTGGACGAAGGTGCAAGCTCTAGTGGTATAGCAGGTGGATTAGACATGGATATAGATGAAGATGCTACTAACAGTTTGATACTCGGAGGTGCTTATCAGAATATAGATGATGATTCTGATAATTCAGTCATATTCGCAGGTGAAGATAATTACTGGGATGAACAAAGCGATTTTTCAGTTAGTATGGCTGGTTTCGATCATGATATTTACGCAAACTACAATGCAACGGTGGGCGGCGAAAGCCATACTTTTACTTCCTCTACCAATCGTAGTGTACTCTTTGGGGGATCCGATCATGGTATGAGAAATACAGCCTCTGCTGCTTTGGGTGGCAATCTGAATACATTAAGAGATCCTAGGAATATAATTATTGGTGGTAGTGGCAATGATACCGATGATTCGAATGCATCTTCCATTTTTGGGGATAACAATGAAGTAAATGGTAATAGTGATTATTCAATTGTTGGTGGTTCAAATTCTGACGCAAATGAGGTTTACCAAATAGCTCTGGGTAGAGATGTTAAAGGGCAAAATAATGATGATAATGCCGTTCTATTTGGTGATTCAAATACAGATGATCTTGTATCTTCAAATGATGATGAGTGGAGAAATAGATTTTCCGGAGGATACAGACTCTATACTAACTCTGGTCTGAGCACTGGTGTAAGGATGGAAGGCAACCAATCTTCATGGACTACTGTTTCAGACAGTACTAAAAAGCAGACGATATTGGAGCTTGATTACAGACAAGTTTATAATGAGATTCAGTCTTTAGGTATTTATTCCTGGAATTATATTGGTAGCGAAATACATCAAAGAAATTATTCGCCAATGGCTCAGGAATTTTACTCCTTATTCGGTAATGATGCTATAGGCTACATAGGAACAGATACAACAATTAACGAATTGGATCTAACTTCAGTATTCCTGGCTGGTATCAGAGGTAGCTTCAGTAATCTAGAAATTATGGAAGTCAAACTTAAGTCTGTAGAACAACAACCAAGCACTTTAGAATCAAGGCTAGAATCGATACGTAATAGACTGAATGGTCTGAAAATTGATTAATAAATTATTAGCGATTAAGAGTTATTACTTACTTAGAAAAGAGGATAAGGTTTTAACTTAAACTGTGTTACTTTTTAGGAAAATATTAACCATTGTTACCGCGTTCCTGATCGGGGTGTGTACTAGTAGTGCTCAAGTTGTCCTAACTGGGGATGTGACTGCTCGTGCTGTAGGTAATGTTAATCTGAATATTAACGCAGACCTTGAGATAAAGACTGATGCCACGCTTCAGAATAATAGTTCAAGTACTATTTCAGTTTCCGGCGATTATACTCGGGATGGTAGTTTTAGTGCCTCGTCTTCTACTTTTATATTTGATGGTAATGGCGCTCAGTCATTTAGCGGGGGTACAACATTCTCTAATTTGATAATTTCTAAGCCCTCGGGTACAATCACACTTGATACCCTTTCCAATGTTACAGTACAGGATAACCTTACACTGAGCTCAACTACGGAGGGTATTATTTATGGCAGAGACAGAGCTGTTGTTTTCGTAAACGGTTCTTCTTCCAGAACTGGTACTGGGCATGTTGATGGTACCATAGCTCAGAGAATTGAGATTGGCGATGATGCTAATAAGCTAATACCAATTGGTATGGATAATGATTATGTACCCCTTGAGTTTGATATAGGAGGAGCTGGAGGTTCGCAAGGATATGTTGAGTTTTACGCGGAAGATCTTGATCAAAATGTTGCTCCTTCAACAATCAGTATTCCTGAAGTTGTAGAAAGGCAGTGGATACTTTCCGAAGGAGCGGGTTTCGATTTGGGAGGTAGAGATTTTGATCTTGATATCAGCTATATTAATCCTGATGATCTAAGAAATGGTGCGGATCCTGATAGTTTCTTGGTTGCCAGGAAAACATCAATAACATGGACATTACCAACAGTAGGAAGTAAAACAGCTTCATCTGTTCAGTCGCTCGATAATGATTCTCTTGGCCTGTTTATAGTTGGCCCTGAAGCTGAGTATCTGACTTTCTATTCCAGGGAAACTGGGAACTTTTCTGACGGTAATAATTGGTCACTATATGACTTTGGCAGCTACCCCTCACCAATTTCTCCAAGAACTCAGGATATCTCAAACATAGGTGATTCGGATACAATTACTCTTGATGCCAATATTAGTACTGTTGCTAACAGGGGAGTTTTCCTTGTTGAAGGTGGAGTTGGTAATGAAACAGGAGCTTTGTTTGCTGAAGATTTTGTTATTGGTGGTAGCGGAACCTTCTCTATGGTAGGTGGTTCTACATTAGGTGTTGGTAGTGATGAAGGTATCACTGCTACTCCGGCAACGACTGGCAATATACAGACTGCAGTCAGGGAATATAATCTTTCAAATCACAATGATGGTATTTTTGTCTATAATTCTGCTCAATCTGGTGCATTAGATATAGGTGATGGATTCCCGACTGATGTTCAGGACCTTATTGTTCGAAGTAGTGGTACAGTGACACTAGATAAAAATATTAATATTTCTGACGATCTCCTGATCGAATCAGGTGGTTTGGATATAGGCACATATACTGTTTCTGGTGGAGATGCATTTCAGATTGACTCGCTTGCTTATATAGCTATTGGTGGTACTAATAACTTCACTTCAGTGACTGGCTTCAACTCATATTTGCTAGATGATGGCTCAATTGCTGAATTTAATGGGTCAAATCAAACAATTAGTACCTTCCCGGCAAATTTCAATATTGTTGATGGTTATGGCAATGTATGGATCAGAAATTCAGGTGTCGCTTTGGTCGATGCACCTATTCTGGTACGGCAGAACTTAGTAAGTTATCTTGGTTCTGCTATCAATAATACAGGGGTTATGAGTTCGATAACTATTTATGAGAAGTTTGACAACAATGGCACCCTTACAAATTCCTCGGCAATATATATTGGTGAATAACACCTAAACCGGCTTACTTTTATTAAGCTTTACTTCCTTAATTTGCAGACTTGAAAATCTGTCGAATCTAATAATAATATCGCAATATGGTTTCTCGCTACACCCGCCCGGAACTTGGTAAAATATGGTCAGAGCAAAATAAATATGATATCTGGCTGAAAATTGAGATTTTAGCTGTAGAAGCCCGCCAAAAGGCTGGCTTGGTACCTGATGGTGTTGCCGAAAGACTCTGGAAGAATGCGAAAGTAGATCCTCATAGAATTGAGGAGATAGAACAGACTACCAAACACGATGTAATTGCATTTCTTACAAATGTAGAAGAAACTGCAGGAGAAGATGCAAGATTTGTTCATATAGGGATGACTTCTTCTGATGTATTGGATACTTGTTTGGCAGTCCAGATGAAGCAAGCAGGTGAATATATCCTTGCCGGTTTGGAGAAACTATCGGATGTATGCGCCCGAAGAGCTAAAGAGTTTAAGCATACTCCGTGTGTTGGGCGTAGTCATGGTATTCACGCTGAGACAATGACCTTTGGGATGAAATTTGGGCTATGGTATGATGAATGTCAGCGAAATATAAAGCGATTCAAATCTGCAATGGAAGCTGCATCAGTTGGTATGATATCAGGTGCTGTTGGTACTTATGAACATCTAAATCCCAATGTAGAGAAGCATGTTTGTAAGAATCTGGGGCTCACCCCTGTTAGTATTTCTACTCAGGTAATTTCAAGAGATGTCCATGCAGAATATTTGAATTCTATAGCTCTTATAGGAGCAATGATTGAGAAAATTGGTATAGAAATTAGGCACCTGCAGCGCACTGAAGTTCGAGAGGCTGAAGAATACTTTTCGCCGGGACAAAAAGGTTCATCGGCAATGCCACATAAGCGAAATCCAATTGCTTCCGAAAATATATGTGGTCAGGCTAGATTCTTAAGGACCAATGCTCTTGCGGGAATAGAAAATATAGCTTTATGGCATGAGCGCGATATATCGCATTCAAGTGTCGAAAGAGTTGTCATGCCTGATTCTACTATTTCATGTGACTACATCTTGAACAGAACAGTGCGACTGCTCGATAATTTGGTAGTTTATCCTGAAAGAATGCTTGAAGTATTAAATATGACTTATGGACTGACGCATTCTCAAAAAGTACTTCTTGCATTGGTTGAGAAAGGAATACAACGACAGACTGCTTATGTTATGGTTCAGCGTAATGCAATGAAAGCATGGGATAATAAAAAGCAGTTTCTTGAAGTTTTAGCTGAAGATCAGGATGTTATGGAGTATTTCACTGAGGAAGAGCTAAAAGATCTATTTTCCTATCAGGCAGTTTTCGATTCGGTCGATTTCATGTTTGAAAGACTAGGGCTGACTTGAGTTATGGTCTTTACTTTTTCAGAAGGTATTCTAATGATTACAGTAGTCCCCTTGCCTTGATTACTGTGGAGTTCCAGGCCTAATTCTAAAATTTTGCTGAGCTGTTGGCATATTGCTAAGCCAATTCCCATGCCCTCAAAGGTCCTGCTGTGTCCTTTTGATTCTTGAGTAAAGGCTTTTGTTGCATCTGGTAGGAAGCCGGGGGCAATACCTATTCCAGTATCTTCAACTTTTAATAAATATGAACCGTCACTAGGAGACAATGATATTATAATTTCACCCTCATTAGTGAATTTAAAAGCATTATTGATGATTTGAGTCAGAAGTATTTCAAAAAGTTTTAGGTTAGATATAATTGCGATTTCATGAGATACTTCATTAGCTGTAATTACAGATTCTTTGTTATTTGAATGCAGAATTTCATCAATTAATTGGCTAGGGGAGACTATATCATTCTTCTTGAATGACTTCGAGCCATCGTATTGAGCCAGGTCTATGATACCATTTAAAGTATTATAAAGCCTCTGACTATTTTGATTTATATAGTGAACGTATTCTTTACGAGTTTCTGGCTCTTCCTCATCTTCTAGAAATTGAGCAAAATTTGTGATGCTGTTCAATGGGGTTCTGAATTCATGATTCAAGTTTTCAAGCAGATCTGTCTTGAAGCTATTTGCTTCTTTAAGTTTGGAGTTAAGAGCCAATAACTCTTTATTGCTTTTACTAACGGAACGGTAGAGTGGAATTATTATGAATTTCAGCTCAACAAAAAGTGTGACTATAGTCACTAAAGATAGTACAATCTCAACCATTCTCATCGAATCTAACTTTGATTCTGATATGATCTGGTATTCACTTGTAAGTTGATCCATTATTGGCAAAAAGGATCTTTCCGTATCGAGTAATAGCAATATATCAGTATCATAAGGAGCTAAAGCCATCTCAGCAATTGATGATACCATGGGGTCTATAGCCCGGCAGAGGGAGTCGGCTATATTGCCTTGTGAGTGAAAGCTGCGTCCTCCGATACTGCCTAATGAAAGCTGCTTATGACTATTAGTAAACTCTTCCGCAAGAGTCCTGAGTTCTTCGACATATACGGGATCAGTGATAGAATCATTTTGCAAAACCAATATCAATTTTGTTATATTTTGGCTAAGCATTCTCTGTCTTCCCGATACATTGACAACTAATGCATCAGCGGTCTGCGAATTGATCATGTTGTGAACAATCAATTGGGAAGTGCCCATAAGCACAATAATACTAGCTATGAGAATAACATAGGTCTTTTTCAGCTTCTGAAGCTGCGCCATATTATTACTTTTATCAGCCATATACATATGAAATAATTGAAACCGAAGAAGAGGTTGAGTCTTCCTCCCAAATATAAGTGTCAGAGGAGTTGATAGTCGTTAATCCACTATTGAGTGAAAGACCTATATAAAATGGTGAAAGTCCACAGACCCTGAACTTATGATCGATGGGTAGAATGGTATTATAGAAATTACTACTATCACTTTCTGCAAGGTAGTGTTGTATTTTAGATAAAAAGACTTCATTTTCATCACGCATTTGCAGTGAGGTCGTTTCATCTCCAAATTTTCTTCCAATATGAGTCAGATCTCCACTAAACACATAGAGGGTGTCAGGATCATCAATTTCTTGCAGGCAACCTATCAACTTATTAAAGTCAGTATCTTCAGTTGGAAGTAGATTTTTATCACTATAGTAGTGATTGAGAATTCCAGTTAAAGCAAATGTGTATCTAATTTCAGTACCTAATATTTGCTGCAAAAAAGGTAGGTGTAATTCTAAAGAATGTTCATTTCGATGTGCCATATTATCAATCATAGCCTTATTATGGCTAAGAAGTTTATCAGTTGATTGGCGGTCATATTTAGCTAAACCAATAGGAGTTTGATAGTCTTTGTCGCAAAGCATTATCAGATTGGTGTTTGCATAGTGAGAAGTTCCAATCATAACAACCTTTGAATAAGAATGGCCTACAATAGGCTTGAATGCTTCAGCATATATCTTGAGAGTATTGATACCGGTGCCATAGTCAAGATGCGGTGCAAAAATAATCTTAGGCTTCTGTTTGCCGTTATACTTGGAAAGATTAAGAATTGAATTTATTTTTTGTTCTAGCTCTACCTTGGTCTCAGGATAGACATTGCCAGTGCAAACCGGGAGACGTATCGGCGAGTCATTAAATTTTTTATTTTCATTCTTGATATATTCGAATCTGGGTGATTCCAGATAGCCCATTATATCAAGGTTGTAGATAATATTTCTGAGCTGATCAAGTTCAATTTCAAAACGATACTCACCCCTTGAAATTTTTCCATTGATATCTTCTATGTTAAAAACTTGTAGAGATTCCCAAAGTTGGGAAGGCATTTGAATAGGCTGAGAAACTAGACCATCTGAATCTGTAATGATAACTATATCAATATTATCTTCCGAGTTTTCTGTTATCAGAAGTTCTTTTCTCCATGGATAAATTTTAAAATCAAGCACTTATTTCCTCTTGAAGGTTTTTTATTTCATCCCGAATATCAGCCGCCCTTTCAAAGTCCAAATCTTTAGCAGCTTCTTTCATCTCAACAAATAGTCTGTCCAGGAGTTCCTTTTTCTGCTCACTTGTCATGAATTTAACCATAGGCTCTGCTACGAAACTCCTCTGGCGTTCACGATCGACTTCTTCTCTGATTTCCTTTTTCATTTTTTGTACATCAGCTACCGAAGTAGCAGCTAGTATTTGCTCTATTGACTTAAATACGGTTGTAGGATTAATTCCATGTTTATTATTGTATTCAATCTGTAGTTTGCGCCTTCTTTCAGTTTCATCAATAAGTACTTGCATGGATTTGGTGATTTTATCAGCATATAGAATAACAAGGCCATTTTGATTTCTTGCAGTTCTGCCAGCAATTTGAAGTAATGATTTATCGCTTCTTAGAAAACCTTCTTTATCTGCATCTAAAATTGCTACTAATGAGACTTCAGGCATATCAAGCCCTTCTCTAAGTAAGTTGACCCCAACTAAAACATCAAATTCACCTAGCCTGAAATCCCTTATTATCTCAACTCTTTCTAGTGAATCTACATCCGAATGTATGTATGCAACCCTTATTCCGTGATCAGAGAAATAGTCAGTAAGATCTTCTGCCATACGCTTAGTCAAAGTGGTAGTCAGTACCCTTTCATTCTTTTCAACTCTCACTTTTATTTCGTGCATTAGGTCATCAACCTGCGTGCTAATTGGCCTGATTTCTATTCTAGGATCCAAGAGACCAGTCGGTCTGATTACTTGCTCGACAACAATACCTTCACATTTTTCTAACTCGTAATCTGCGGGTGTTGCTGAAACAAAAACTACTTGGTTGTATAGTGATTGCACTTCGTCGAATGTAAGAGGTCTGTTTTCCAGTGCTGAAGGTAATCGAAAACCATGTTCTACCAGTGACATCTTTCGCATTCGATCACCGTTAAACATTGCTCTTAGTTGCGGTATTGCGAGATGACTCTCATCAAAAATCAAAAGAAAATCATCAGGGAAGTAGTCTATAATAGTATTAGGTCTTTCTCCAAAATCTCTTCCACTAAGGTGCATTGAATAGTTTTCGATACCTGAACAGTAGCCAACCTCACGCATCATCTCTAAATCAAACATAGTTCTTTGTTCCAGTCTTTGAGCTTCAACTAGTTTGTTTTCCGAATGTAATTCTTTTAATCTTTCAGCTAGTTCGTTTGTAATCCGATGCATAGCTGCAATTTTTTGGTTTTCTGTTGTGACAAATAGCTTTGCGGGGTAAATGGTAGTTACTGTTTCATTTCCAATTACTCTTCCTGTTAAGGCATCAATAAAAGAAATTCTATCAATTTCATCTCCGAATAATTCTATTCTTATGCCTTGTTTGGTCTCGCCAGCCGGTATTAAATCAATGATATCGCCTCTTACTCGGAATGTACCTCGTCTGAAGTCCTTATCACTTCTTTCATAGAAAAGGTCAATTAGGCGATTCATCAGATCCTTCCTACTAATTTTCATGCCTTTGCGTATGGGCATCAGCATGTTTTTGAAATCAGCCTTCTGACCCATTGAATAAATACATGATACGCTGGCTACTACAATAATATCTCGTCTTTCTTCTACCAAAGCACTAGTAGCTCTTAGCCGAAGTCTATCAATTTCATCGTTAATTGAAAAATCCTTTTCAATATAATTGTCTGATGATATTATATATGCTTCAGGCTGGTAATAGTCATAATAGGATATGAAGTATTCAACTGCATTATTAGGGAAGAAAGCTTTGAATTCAGAATAGAGCTGTGCGGCTAATGTTTTATTAGGAGCAATTACTAGAGTAGGACGTTGGACATTTTCTATTACTTTTGACATAGTAAAAGTTTTTCCGGATCCTGTTACGCCCAGAAGTGTCTGAAAAACTTCACCTGATTCAATGCCGTTGGTAAGCTCTTGAATAGCTCTGGGTTGATCACCTTTGGGCTCATATTCCGAAACAAGTTCGAATCTTGACATCATACTTTGTTGTTTAATTGTAACTTGTTTAATCTATTGATTACGATATAGTATGTTGAGGAGTTTAACTTGCTGAAAGAAATTAACAAGCACCTGTCGGGTGATTCGGTTCTTAATGAAGTAATATTAGCTGTAGAGTTAAATGCTATTACTCCTAATACCAATATATTCCAATCACTTGTGAATTCAATTATATCGCAGCAAATATCATTGAAAGCAGCAGAATCGATTTATGAACGGCTAATCAAAATGTTTAATCCCGATTTTCAACTACTCGCTGGTGACCAGTGGAATCAGGAACAAGATTCGCGTGGTATGATAAAGCCAGAGGATGTAGTTAAGGCTGGCGAAGATAAGATACGAGGTGCTGGATTATCAAGAAATAAAGCTGCTTATATAATTAATGTTGCGCAGTTTGCACTTGAACAGGGGCTCGATTATAGTCAACTTCAGACTATGGATGATACTACTGTTTTAAATTATCTTACCCAAATAAAAGGGGTGGGAGATTGGACCGCACATATGATTATGATGTTTAGTCTGGATAGAAAAGATGTTTTCCCCCTGGAGGATCTGAGTATTAGGAATTCAATTATTAGCTTATATGGCCTTAGGGATCCTAACCCCCCGAAGAATAAGTCTAATCATTCTAAGCAGTTGAGGCAGAGTATATTGTCTATAGCTGAGAAATGGAAGCCATACCGCTCATATGGATGTTTTTATCTGTGGCAATATTTTGAATCAATCGCGGAATAAGTATCTGGGGTAGGATCATACTACAAATGTGGTATGCGAGCTCAACGGATTTAGTGTTCTGTTTCTATCCAAAAAAATAAGTGTTTTATCTAGATTATAGCCTTGTAGCCTATAGCCGTATTCTTCCATCTTGCTGTCAAGGTTTTCTATGTCAAGAGCTAAATCACTATTGTCATATGTCACTTTTATCTTATCTCCTTCCATATCAGCTTTCAGACGAAATAGGTCATTGAAAAGAAAGCTGGATTTCGATTTGAGTTTGTTGAACCACAGATGAATGAGTCGAATACCATAGACAGTTCGATGATCAGTAATTACCAATGGCACAATAAGGGGGCTGCTATTGACAGTTGCAATAGAATTCCAATATAATAATCCATCGAAATAACGTAATGCTCTCTGAAAACGCTGATCAATCAGATCATTCGAAATCAGCATATTATATATTCCTGCTTTGGAATGATAATCTAGTAGAAACTGAACATTGGTATTGTACTTCCCTTCTTCATTCTTTGTTATTCTCGAATCAATATGTCCGCTATCCACTAAAAATTCTAGTGCTTTAAGTATATTCGAAAGTATGGTGTTTTGCGATTCAAATAGTACAGAGACTGTAGAATAGGATGATGGGCTAATTGGTATTTTAGCATCGGCCATTAGATTCATAATATAGATAGCTTCTTCAGTTTCATTGATATCCAGCTTTGTAAAAACATCAGATATCTCAATGCAACTTGATTTGACAATTCTCTGGCTCACTTTAGATGACTCTTGAATAATCATATCAATATCTTGAAGACCCGAAAGATTAAGAATCCTTTTTATCTGACTTATCCTCTGTTGTGGGATATTTCTTTTCTCTTGATTCGAAAGCAAAACTGAATGAGGGGATAGTCTGAGAGGCTTCTCATTTAGTACAATTAAATATAGCGTATCATTAACTCGAATATCACCTTCGATAATAGCTGTTACGGATGTATTAGGCAGTTTAACAGTTGATACTCCGTCATGTGTTAGATTAGTAACGGTAGCTTTGAAGACTTCCCCTTTATGAAAAGTTATCTTGTATTTTGGGTATGTGGGCAAGTCAGTATGATTTAGTTAGAACTGGTCTGAATTAATAATGCTTTTATCGGCTATAGTTCTTACAAAATAAGTAACTTGCCAAATCGTCACACGAAGTTAATTAAAATAAAACATAATACTGAATGGCCGATAACGCAACACCGATGAAACCTATTACCAGGGTTCTCAGGATGCTGGAGATTGATAGGAAAGATATCGGATATCTTTACTTGTTCGCTGCTTTTTCCGGTTTGATAACTCTGGCAGTTCCATTGGGGGTTCAGGCTCTGATAGGACTCATAGAAGGTGGCCAGATTTCTACGTCATTATTTCTACTGGTCTTTATTGTAGCAGTGGCACTTGCCTTTTCTGGTGGATTGAATATTATTCAGTTCTATATTACCGAGGTAATCCAACAAAGAATTTTTGTAAGATCTTCTTTTGAATATGCTTACCTTATACCTAGAATACGTCTTGAGGCATTACAGAACCATTATGTTCCTGAGTTAATCAATCGTTTCTTTGAAGTAATGTCAATGCAAAAAGGCATTGCGAAGTTACTGACTGACTTTTCAATAGCAGTGGTCCAGACTTTATTCGGATTGATTCTTGTTTCATTTTATCATCCATTCTTTGTCATCTTTGGGATCATACTGGTTTTAGCTATATCAGTTATGGTCTGGCTAACCGGACCTAAAGGACTTTCAACATCTTTAATGGAGTCTAAGCATAAATTCCGGGTAGCTCATTGGTTGGAAGATTTAGGCAGACTGATCCTTACTTTTAAGCTAGCTGGTAAGACAAAGCTTCCTATGGAAAGGACCGATAAGATAGTATCGGATTATCTTGGAGCAAGAAATTCTCATTTTAAGGTTTTAGTTCTCCAGTATATAATACTGGTAATTTTTAGGGTTCTTATCACGGCGGCACTTCTTATACTTGGTGCTATTCTCGTTATTCAAAATGAAATTAATCTTGGCCAGTTTGTCGCTTCTGAAATTGTCATTTTTACAATAATGACAAGCGTTGAGAAAGTTGTATTATCTATGGAGCAAGTATTTGATGTTCTGACTGCTGTAGAGAAAGTAGCAGCGGTAACAGATTTACCTGAAGAGCGTGAGGGTGGGGTAGAGTTTGATAAGATAGATGATCATGATGGTATTGAAGTTAATCTTAATAATATAAGCTATCAATATCCGAATGCTAACAATTATGCTCTTAAGAGAATTACAATGGATATTCGCCGGGGGGAGAAAATCTGTATTGCTGGTCATATTGGCGCTGGTAAATCTACATTGATTAAGATGATTTCTGGTCTATTTGATGAGTTTGAGGGAAATATCACATATAACCAGATTCCCAGAAAGAATATCAATACCATCTCATTAAGATCTCAGATTGGTGATTATATGCATGATGAGGATATCTTTCATGGTACAATAGCCGAAAACATAAGTATGGGCAGAGAAAGTGTTAGTCTGGAAAAGATAATACATGCTGCTCAAATGATTAATCTTTTTGACTTCATAAAAACCTTACCTAAAGGGTTTGATACTTTAGTTCATGCCGATGGTAAGATGCTATCTAGAGGACTAACTAAGAAAATAAAGATTGCCAGAGCTTTTGTGTCGGAACCTGAACTTTTATCACTGGATGAATGTCTAACAAATATGGATACGACTGATAAAGACAGGTTTATTAGCTATTTGACCAGTGATGAAAACAAATGGTCTGTAGTAATGGCATCGAATGACAGGCAGTTTGCCCAGAGATGTGATAGGATATATATCATGGAGAAAGGTGAGATCATAGATTCAGGATCATATGACCATATATCGAACCAAAGTTATTTTGAAGACATCTTTCACTATTAATAGCTATGCTTAATATTTCAGAAAATACTGCTCTCGCAAATGTTGAGACAAGTCGTTATCACAGCTTTAAGTATGTAGATAGATTAGCTCTTAGTCGTGTATTTGGTAAGTGGCTCTCACTTATCATTGCTTTTATGTTTCTTACACTTTTCTTACCATGGACACAGAATATTCAGAGTAAGGGGTCTATGACCTCGCTTGACCCATCTAAAAGACCTCAGACCATTCACAGTACTATTCCCGGTAGAATAGAGAAATGGTATGTGAATGAAGGTGATTTTGTTAAGAAGGGTGATACAATTGTCTATCTATCTGAGATAAAACCTGAATACTTTGATACTTTACTTTTAGAAAGAACTTTACGAAAGATAAAAGCAAAGGAAGGATCAATAGTATCGTATGAACAGAAAATTGATGCAACAAATAAGATAATTGATGCTCTGACCGCTGAACAGAAAATAAAGACTTCTCAGCTCAAGAACAAAATACAGCAAGCTGAATTAGATCTTAATACTTACCGTGGAAATCTTCAAGCTGCTGAAAACGATTATAATATTGCTAAAATCAGACTTAAAAGATATGAGTCGTTGTTTGAGCAAGGTTTGAAATCTCAGACAGATGTTGAAGAATACAAGCTTAAGATTAGGGAAACTGAAGCTAAGTTTATTAAGGCTGAGAATGCGGTTGAGCTTGCAAAAAATAAACGTGAGGTAGCTCAACTAGATTATGATAATGTAATCAACTATTACGGTGAGAAGATATCAAAGGCGGTTTCTGATAGGGCTTCTGTAGAATCATCACTTTATGACGCAAAAGGTGCATTGGCTCAATTAGAAAACTCATTTAGTAATTATAAGAAGCGTAGTGAGTTCAACTATATTACTGCTCCTCAGGATGCTTATATTACCAAAGCGATTAGGCCTGGTATTGGCGAGATGCTAAAAGCAGGTGAACCTCTGGTTTCAATTATGCCTGGTGAATTTAAATTAGCTGCTGAGATTTATATCGAGCCTGTTAATTTACCACTGATGCAGAAAGGGCAGCCAGTATCACTGATTTTTGATGGCTGGCCTACAGTTGTTTTTTCAGGATGGCCTTCATTATCATACGGTACTTTTTATGGGAAAGTATACGCTATAGATAATTTTACTAATGAAGAGGGAAAGTATAGAGTACTGGTTGCCGAAGATGAGAGTATGAAAAAGAAATGGCCTGATGCTCTACGTCCTGGTTCTGGTGCTCAGGGCCTTGTTTTCTTAAATGATGTGCCAGTATGGTATGAGATCTGGCGTCAGCTGAATGGTTTTCCACCTGATTATTATAAGTCACTTAAAAAAGAAGGCGAGTATGAAGTTCTGGATAACAAGGCAAAGAAGAAAAAATGAGATGCCTGCTGTTTGTCCTTGTTATTTGTTTTGCCTTTGAGGTGTCTGCGCAGCTTTCTGTTGCCAGACCTGATTCACTTTTGGATATCAATGGGTTCTTCCAGTATGAGAGCTTAGAATATGATGAATATATGGAAGCTGTACGTTCATCAAGTCTTATGTCTATTGTAGCTGAGAATACCAGAGATTATGCAGAGGCTGGTCTTGATGCTGCAACTGGCATTTATGATCCTTTTCTGAGAAGTGACTTCCTTAGTAAGAACTATACTGAGAAGAACTATTATAATCTTGGTACTGCTGAGATTTCGCAATTCACTCCATTTGGTCTATCAATTCATGCTGGGCTAGAGCACAATACAGGAGAATATGTTGACCCGCAGAATACTGTTCCGCTAGGTGGGCTGGGGTATCTTGGTATTGAATTACCACTTTTGAATGGTCTTCTTACCGATGAGCGGCGTACTAACCTTAAACTTGCTGCTAATGCCTATGACCAATCCCAATTTGATAGGCAGAGTCGCTACAATGATTTGGGGGAAGCAGCTTCAAATGCTTATTGGATGTGGTGGAGATCCAGAGAAAATCTTCTGATACTTGACAGTGCTATTAAAGCTGCTAAGTTCAGACTGCGCTCGGTCAGATCTGCGGTAATAGTTGGTGATAAACCGGCTCTTGATACGTTAGATGCGCAGAACCAGGTTTTTACTTGGCGTAATGAGTTTGCTATGGCATATTCTGACTATATTAAAGCGAGGAATAATGCAGTTTTATACGCAGGTATAGATACTATTACGAATGGTAATCCTGTCGGAACTGTATTGGAGCAAGTTATTGAAAATAATATAGTTAGGGGCTTGGATATGTCCCTCGATACCATTGCATTAAATAACCCACAGGTAAGAATTTCTGATTTCAAAATACAGTCTCTTGAGATAGAGAGAGAGCTTAAGAAGCAAAAACTCCTGCCCAAACTTACTGCCAAATACAATGTTTTGGCGCAACAGTTTAACTATGGTGATGAAACTGATAAAGTTGATAATCTTTTTACAGAGTCCATAAAATGGGGACTTAAGTTTGAATATCCTCTTTTCATTACTCAGGCCAGAAATGAATTATCTCAGAACTCTATAAAGCTGGAAACTACTCAAGCTGAAAGGGATTTTAAGGCTGAATCGATTAGAAGAAAAGTTGAAAGTTATGTTAATGAAATTGAGGCTATTGAAGCGCAAATTGCTAACTATACAGTTTCGCTTTCAAACTATCAAAAACTAGTTGAATTAGAGCGTATCCGATATCAAAATGGAGACGGGTCGCTTTTTTTAATTAACTATAGAGAGTTTAAGCTTTATGAAGCAAAGATTAAACTAGTTGAGTATAAGGCGAAGCTTATGTTGAAATTAGCTGCTCTCTCCAATGCTGTAGGTTTTTATAAGATTACTGATCTGATTAATGAGTAATTTTGTATTTCTTTTGAAGTATAAGAACATCAATTACTAAGTCTCCTATGAGAAATAAACGAATTAAGACATCCGGTAGAAGTGATTCAGCAAAGAATCGAGAAGGTGTTAGGAGCAGAAAGACAATAGTGAAAAAGAAGAATTCCTCAGCCAGCATACAATCTGAGGATTCTTTGCAGCTTATAAGGCTAAATAAATATATAGCTGATTCTGGAAAAGCCTCAAGAAGAAAAGCTGATGAACTGATCCGGACAGGTCTGGTAAGGGTTAACAATAAAGTCGTAACGGAGCTAGGTACCAAAGTTGCTGTCTCTGACAGTGTTACTGTTGCAGGAGATCCGATTTCGTATCGCAGGCGAGATGTATATATAGTCTTAAATAAGCCGAAAAATACTATCACTACAGTTAGTGATGAGAAAGGTAGAAAGACTGTTATGGATTTGATTCGTAACCAAGAGCGACTTTATCCGGTAGGAAGGCTTGACCGGAATACAACAGGTACTTTACTAATTACTAATGATGGCGAACTGGCTAATCGACTTACTCACCCTTCATATAGGGTAGAGCGTATGTATATAGTTGGTCTTGATAAACCTCTACAAGCCAATATTGCTGAAGAAATAGTTGCGGGTGTGGAACTGGAAGATGGCAAGACAGCTCCTTGTCATATCTTTATAGACCCCAAGGACAGGAATCGAGTGGAAATGACAATGATAGAAGGTAAGAACCACGAGATTAAACGGATATTTGCAAAGTTTGACTATGAAGTTGTTAAACTTGATAGAAAAATCTTTGCCGGTATCTCGAATAAGGGGTTGAAGAGGGGAGATTATAGATATTTGACATTTAAGGAAGTACAGGCACTCAAACGATTTGTTAAGCTAAGCTGAATCTATCTAAATGCTATAATGATTATATTGCATATCAAATTGGAACAAACATACGACTATAATTAATGAAAATCTTTCTTTTGATTGCAGCTATGATCTGCTGCTTATCCTCACTTCAATCCCAGGGTGGTGGTAGCTCTCTGATTAGCGGTACTCCGCTTGGTAGTGATAATGTTAAGTCTACTTATCAGAATGTACCGGATGAAGTCAAGAAAAAAATGGCTATATTTTTTGAAGACCTGATCGGTGGTGATATAAAAGAGGGATATAACAGGCTTTTGGAAAACAGTCCAATTAAGAGAAAAAAGCAAAATCTCAATTCTTTAATTGAGAAAACTAAGCTCTCTGTTGATTTATATGGTAGTATGTTTGACTATGAACCGGTAAGTGTTGAGATGGCAACAACATCATATTTCAAAGTTCGTTTTATATCGCTTCATACTAAGATCCCTATGAGATGGATTTTTACATATTATAAGTCTCCTGATAAAGGCTGGATCATTACCAACATACTCTATGATGATCAAACAGAGAATCTTTTTTATCTAAATGATTAATTGATTTCCTACTATTTCCCACAAGAGTTACCGGAAGGTAACTTTTTTTGTTTATAACGTCATATAAGAATGCAATTCTTAAATCCAGTCATTCTCTTTGGCCTTCTGGCTGCTTCGATACCTCTGATACTTCATCTGATAAATCTCAGGCGTAACCGTCAGATTGAGTTTTCAAGTAATCGTTTTTTAGAAGAGATCAAAAAAAGTAATATTCGTAATATCAAGGTGAAGAATCTAATTCTCTTGATACTAAGGATACTTATTGTTGCATCAGTTGTCTTTGCTTTTTCCAGACCTGTAATTGAAAGTAGCGTACCTCTTCTGGGAGTTAACCAACCATCTTCAAATATAATTGTGGTTGATAATTCATTTTCGATGGATATGCCTACAGGGCAAGGCGAAATGTTATTATTAGCAAAGAATAAGGCTAAGGAAATCATTGAGAGTCTTCCTCCTCAAAGTGAAGCTGTCGTAATTGATGGTGCTTATCCAACAATTAATTCTTTTTCTACTGATGTGGCTTTCTTATCAGAGAGTATCGATGAGATTGAATCGTCTCATAGCTCGGTTGATCTTTCCCAACTATCCGAACTTATTGGTAGTATTTGGAATGAAGCATCATATCCATATAGAAATGTCTTTTTATTGACCGACAATCAGATAGTAAACCAAACACTTCAGTCTGATGATTATCCGATCTATATTCAGGATTACAGTAGCCTGAGACCTGCTGAGATCGCCAATTTGGCTATAGATAGTGTAAGAATCTCAAATCAGCTGTTACTCCCGGGAGGTGAAGTTGAAATTGTGGTCTTTCTGAGGAATACAGGTAATACAACTATTCAGAATCAAGAAGTAATGGTTAAGGTCGGTGGTCGGGTAATTGGTAAATCAAGTTTGGATATCGAGGCTGGTAATGAGGCTATTAGAACCTTTCAGGCAAATGTACCTTCTGATGGAGTTCTTGATATTATAGCTGAGATTGATAAAGATATTATCGAAAAAGATAATCAATATCATATAGTACTTAGTGCTCCGCCATTTCCAAATATTGCCTTGATAGGCACTGATGAGTCGACTTATTATCTTCGGACTCTTCTAAAGACTTCGGCTCCAGATAAAAGAAGTACCCTATTATCAGCAAATGATATGATGGTTGCAGATTTATCAAAGTTTGATTTGTTGATTATCGCAAGTGGTGCATTAAGGCAAAATGAGCTTGAGGTATTGAAGCAGAATATATTTAAGGGGATTCCTGCTTTAATCTTTGCTCCTTATGAAAGAACTGATCGGTTCCAAGATTTCCTGTATAGCCTGGGTTATAACAATGCTATATGGAAAGAATTTGGAGGTGAGCCTCAGAGAGTAAATATTGTTAATGATCACCCAGTATTATCTGATATTTATCGAGAAGACAATGGCGTTATTGATAACATTGCTATTCAGACTTCTTTGGATATACAGGGGACTGAAACCTATGTTCGGGCAGCTGGTGGTACTTCACTATTTGTAGCTTCTCGCGATGTTACACAAGGTTATAATACAGTTTTTATTGGAGTTTCATCTGACCTGACCTATAGTGATTTCCCATTACTCAAAATTTTTGCTCCTTATATATATCGGACTTCTTTATATCTATCAGGTATTCAGCCAGATCTGAATGATTTCTATTCAGGACAATATATAGAACTACAGATGCCTAGTGTAGTGGATTTGGTTGATGTATTTACTCCCGATGGCAATTCTTACCAACAATCTGTTATGAGGTTAGGATCAACATCTTATCTCGATCTAGGAATTTCTAATCAAATTGGAAACTTTATCATCTCAGATGAAAATAATAGAACAGTTAATACTTTTTCTGTTAATCATCACCCGTTTGAATCCACTTTTGAGTATGATATACCATCTGAGTCTAACAATATTGTTCTAATTGATGCGGATCGACCTCTTGCTGAGTATATTTCAGGGCAAGCAAGCCAGACAGAAATATGGCAATTATTCGTCATTCTGGCAATATTATTAGCCATTATTGAATTATGGATTGGGAATACAATATCATCCTAATTCTTGCTGCTCTTCATTAAGCTTAGGTATATCAAAGAGTTAGCTGCTTGCACTTGATGCATCTTGATTCTTGCGGCACAGATATTAGTACTAATCAAGTAGATCTAATATTGTTAAACAAGGTGTATTAATGATTTCATTGCGACATAGAGTTGCAGAACTGAAGGTCAGACTTTCTTTGCTTCTTGATACTTGGTATTATATGAAGGAATATGCTGAGCCAGAGATTTGGAATAGGTACTGCATCTTATTTGGTGACATTGAGTCCAGATTAGCAGAAAAAGAAACCGAGTTAAACAGAATTGAGTCTCAACTTGATCGCTTGTCTACTTCCTTTAAGGTTGATTCTGTTGTCAACGACAAAATTTATAGCAAATCTGTCAAGACTCTATTAATTGAAGAAGAGGAAGAAGAGAGCAAGGGCAGTAAAATTTTTAAAGAATTAGTCAAAATATTGCACCCAGATGTTTGCAAGCAAAAGGATCTAACCCGAAACTATTGGCATCTTGTCAAAGATGCTTATGATAAAAACGACATTGAAAGGTTGATTACTTACAAAGAGATTATTAAAACTACTGAAAGTCATACTTCTGGATCTTCATTAGAGTTACAGCTTAAGACTTTAGAAAAGCGAGTAGAGGAATATCAATCTAAAATAGAGCGGCTCAAACAGATCGAACCGTTTGTATTTGAATCTCAACTCAGTGATAATCGCTGGGTTGATAACAAACGTAATCGAATTCTTCATCAAATACTACTAACAGACATCAGGATAACCCAGAAGCAAAGGATGTTAGATACACTTTCTTATAAGTCTCAAGTTCTGTAGATGCTATTTAGATAATCAATTAGCTACTATCGAAGCAATTTTATCAGCTTGTTCTAATAGAAAACAATCATCTTTGATCGCAGCCTGGAGCTGCATACCCATTGGTATCTGATTCTCTGTAAACCCAATTGGTATGTTAATAGCAGGGATACCTGCCAAATTAGCCGACGCGGTGTAAAAATCCGACAGATACATTGCAATTGGATCATTAATTTTCTGACCAATCCCGAAAGGCAGGGTAGGGGTTGTCGGTAGAAAAATAGCATCAACTACTTCAAATACTCGAGAATAGTCTTCTGCTATAAGTCTTCGAGACTTTTGTGCTTTCTTGAAAAAGGCATCATAATATCCGCTGGAAAGTGAATATGTACCCAGCATAATTCGCTTCTTAACTTCATCTCCAAAACCTTGAGTTCGACTCTTAGTTATCATGTCGGAAACATCAACAAATTTTTCTGCCCTATAACCATAAGCAACTCCATCATATCTGGAAAGGTTAGATGAAGCTTCAGAAGTTGAGATCAGATAATAAGTAGGGATCCATGTATCCGATTTCGAGAGTGTAATTTTTTTGATTTCATATCCCTCTCGCTCCAATTTTTCAATACATTTGCGATATGTAGCTGTAATGAGTGGAGACGCACGTTCGATGTCCTCGTCTTCTAGTACACCTATTGTTCTGAGTTTCTTTGAGGTTTTTTGAGTAAAATCAAAGTCAATTGTCGTGGCATCATGTTCATCTTTTCCACCAATTATGCTGCTCAAAAGAGTAATATCTCTTGCGCTACCACCAAATATACCAACACAATCGAGTGAAGATGCAAAAGAAACTAAGCCATAGCGCGAAAAAATACCATAACTCGGTTTATAACCAAATGTGCCACAAAATGCAGCAGGTTGTCTTACAGATCCTCCTGTATCAGATCCAAATGAGAGGTGACACATTTCAGCTGCTACCGCAACTGCCGATCCACCAGACGATCCACCAGGTACTAAATCTTTGCCATATGGATTAATAACATTACCAAAATATGATGTTTCATTTGAGGAGCCCATAGCAAATTCATCAAGATTTGCTTTCCCAATGACAATAGCTCCTTCGGCTGTCATTCTTTCAATCACAGAGGCACTGAATACAGGTTCGAATCCATCAAGCATTTTAGAGGCACACGTCATAGTATATCCCTTTACGCTGATATTATCTTTGACTGCAATAACCATCCCTTCCAGCCTACGTTCTTCACCCGTATCAAATCTTCGATCACTTTCCTTAGCAGCTTCGATTGCTTTATCAGGTAATACTTGTATAAAAGCATTCAGGTGCTTGTTAGAACTAATATTATTCAGAAAACGCTCAACCTCATTCAAAGTAGTAGTTGTGCCTGATTTTCTTTCAGAAAGGAAGTCGGAATATAGTCTCATTTACTAGTATTATCTTCTTTATTTTTAGATACAGTGGTCGGATTGGCCGGTCGATTCTCTATCACATCAGGGTTGGGTTGAGAATCTGAGGCCAACGTAGCCTTTTCGTCTGTTGGCGAAGCCTTAGGAATTTTGTCAGTTGCTATACCAGCACTTTGCTTATCCATATCAATAGTGGACTGTATCTCATGCTGTAGTGAGTTAAAATGGGATTGGAATTCGGCTTGCGCCTGTTTTACTTTATTCAGTCCATAAGCAATTTTTCGGGCTAAGTCCGGCAGGCTCTTCGGTCCAAATAATACCAAGAATACAACGAAGATCAGAACGAGTTCACCAAGCCCGATATCAAACATATCTTACTCTTTCGCTTTATCGCCCTCATCTTTTGAGGCTGATTTAAATTCTTTAATACCATTTCCCAGTCCTCTCATCAGTTCGGGAATCTTTTTGCCACCAAATAGCAACGCAATAACCGCTACTATAAGGATCATTTCCCATGCACCTAATTGTGGCATCTCTTACCTCGAATTAATTATATATTTGCTAATAGTGACTTAAATATACTAATTCCATCATCAGAACCAAGCAATTGATCCGAATATCTCTCAGGGTGGGGCATCATACCTAATACATTCCCAGCCTCATTGGTTATACCAGCAATATTCGCCATAGATCCATTACAATTAGCTTCATCGCTTTGTTTACCGTCTGCAGTCACATATCTAAAGGCCACCTGTCCTCTTTCTTCAATCCTTTTTAGTCCCTCATTTTCAATAACGAAATTTCCTTCACCATGTGCTACTGGTATTCTTAAGACTTCATCCTTTATATCTTGAGTAAATCTAGAGTTACCCTCTGGTTTCAGAAAAACATCTTTACATATAAACTTCAGATTTTTATTAGCCATCAGGGTACCAGGTAGTAGACCAGTTTCCGTTAATACTTGAAATCCATTACAAATTCCCATCAAATACCCTCCACGATTCGCATGGGATATAACAGAATCCATTATTGGAGAAAACTTTGCTATTGCTCCGCATCGCAAATAATCACCATATGAAAATCCACCTGGTAGAAGTACGAAGTCAGTGCCTTTTGGCAGCTGGGTGTCTTTATGCCAGACATAATTCGTTTCGAGATTCAACTGTTGACTCAAGACATGCTGAGCATCATGATCACAGTTAGATCCTGGGAAAACTATTACAGCAGCTTTCATAGTTTCTCCTTAACCGTTTTCAATAATCTGTACAGTGTAGTCTTCTATAACAGGGTTTGCTAATAACTTCTTGCTAGCTTCTAAAGCAAAAGCCTCAGCTTGGCCATCATTTTGTGCCTCGATATCCATCTCAATGTATTTACCAACCCTAACACCAGACATCATATCGTAATCAAGTGAGTGTAAGGCCTGTTCTACAGCCTTACCTTGAACATCCAGTATGTTTTTTCTTAAGGTGACTTTTACATTTGCTTTATATTTTTTCATTGATAATGGGGTTAAAATTCGAAGGGAGCTTTGTTGGAGTCAATAGTTTCCTGAGAGATATCTACCTCTTCCTCGGGGTCTGATTTAGAAAGAATCCAAGAATAGAACTGTCTGACTGTTCCAAAAATAATAAAGATCGCAAACAATGGGAAAATCATCTCAGTTCCAATCCATATTATTGATACAAGACCTATCAAAATATATGATATCAGATAAGGGTGTGATTTCAGACTTTTTTGAGTTGGCCGAGGTAAGTTCTCAAATTTTATGTTTGATACCATAAGCAAAGGTACTACTATTGCCAAAACACCTATCATTTCATTGCGCCAGTCTGTAAAAAGCAGATCTTGGCCTGGATTATCACCGAAGTAAGTCAGTATAAACGCTACTATGAAAAGTGCTGCACCTGGAATTGGAAGGCCTTTAAAGTACTCCTTGTCATCCATAGAAGTTAATTCTACATTGAATCGAGCTAGTCTGAGAACCCCCATTAAGCCTTGAAGTGATGACCAGACTAGACCAATGTTTCCAAATTGGTGGAAATAAACATGATACATTAGGAATGAAGGTGCTACACCAAATGTAACTGCATCGCAGAGTGAGTCAAGTTCAACACCAAATTCTGAGGCTGCTTTGGTTATTCTTGCAGCAATGCCATCGATCATGTCAAAGAAGGCACCTGATAGAATAAAAAGACCTGCCTTAGTATATTCACCCTCAGCAGTAGCCACCATACTTGCAAATCCGGAAAACAGATTGGCCAGTGTTAAAAGGTTGGGTACTAGAGAGCGAGTACGTACTTTAAGCTTCATTCTTAGTTCCCAGTTTAGCTAACAGAGTTTCACCGCCTTTTACTTTGTCGCCTTTTTTTACTAAGATATTACTTTCTAAGGGAATTGAGACATCCATTCGTGATCCGAACTTCATCATTCCAAATTGTTCACCTACCTCGAGAGAATCCCCAATTTTTACCTTGCATACTATTCGTCTGGCTAAAACGCCCACAATTTGTTTAAAAAATACCTTGTGCTTACCAGTATTTAGGCCTACTCTGCTATGCTCATTTAGCTCACTTGATTTTGGATGGTATGCGACTAAGTATTCACCTGGGATATATTCATAGAACTCAACCTTACCTCCGATAGGTGATCGATTGACATGTACATCAAGAGGGGAGAGAAAAATACTGATACGCTTAGAAAGTTCCTTTCTGTAATGTGGCTCCATTTCTTCTTCAATTTCTACAACTTTACCATCGGCCGGAGATACCAGGTAAGATGTGTCCAAAAGAGCTTCATTATTTATTTTTCGTTCAGGATCTCTAAAAAACCACATTGCAAAGATTATAAGAAGGGATCCGGCAATCAGTATTAGGGGTGATAAAAGAAATACATTAGTGAAGTAGCCAGTGGTAGCCAGAGCCGCACCAGCAACTATCATTACTATTGCGTTATCTTTTCCATATTTTGTTAACAATGGCATGAATTCTTACCAAATAAGGTATTTTTGGAACTTGATTCCTTGATAGCGTAAACCAAATATCAGCAAAATTACAAACATATCAGCCATTTGATAATGAGATTCACGACAAACTCTTCCGATTTCCAGAAAGTACTCTCACAAGTTTTACCTGCGATACCACCTAAAGCTACAATACCAGTACTTGAGCATCTAAAGTTTACTCTCGAAGAGAATAAGCTAATTATTGTAGCAACTGATCAGGATATTACTATTGTTAGTGAGGTAGAGGTGCAGGATGGCGAAGATGGAACTGTACTTGTTCCGGCTCGCAGATTAGCAGATATAGTGAAAATGCTAGCGCCTAATACAGATTTTTCATTTGAGTTAACTGAAGGCTCTAACAATATTCAGCTGAAAACTAGCAATGGTAAATATACTATGTCAGGGTTGCCATCGGAAGAATATCTTAACCTGCCGGAACTTTTTGCTTCAAAGAAACCGAATTATGAGGAAGGAGTAACTGAGGAGCAGTGTTTTTTCAACGGTGCTGAAATATCTCATCTAGCTAATTCAACTCACTTTGCAGTTTCAACTGATGATTTCAGACCAATGATGTCAGGGGTATTTTTTCAATTCCGTGGTGATCATGTAAACGCAGTTTCAACTGATTCATATAGGCTTGTAAAGGCAACAATTAGAAGAGAAAGTAATGAATTTCCGAATGGACTGGATGTTATTATACCCGGAAGAGCAATAGAGCTTCTAAAAAAGGTAAGTAATGAAGTGTGGTTATCATTTGTTAAATCGGGAGATAAGATAACTCATATTCGCTTTGATATTGGGGATATGGTTTTTATATCGAGAATAATTGATGAAAAATTTCCGATGTATGAAAGTGTTATTCCTACTGAAGACGTTGCAAGAGCACACTTATCGAAAGCTGACGTAATAAAAGCATTAAAGCGTGTATCTCTTTTTACAAATGCTACTACAAAGCAGGTTAGATTTGCTTTCGAAGGTGATACTCTTACTGTTACTGGTGCAGATGATGATACTGGTACAAATGCCAGGGAAACTATCAATAGTGATTATGAAGGGGATAGTCTTGAGATAGCTTTCAACTATAAGTATGTTGAAGATGCGCTCAATCATATTGAGCCAAAAGAAGATGATAGTGTATATATACAGTTCTCCGGATTAAATAAGCCTTTTTTACTTATGCCTGAGAAAGAATCGGAAGAATTACTTAATCTGATTATGCCTGTCAGGTTGTGATCAGTTAATTTGATAATTCGGCCCAAATGTTTATAAAAACTCTTTCACTTACTAATCTGCGCAATCATAATGAAACCAGAATTAGTTTTGGCGAAGGTTTCAATTTGTTGGTTGGCGATAATGGTGAGGGTAAGACAACAGTACTTGAAGCCGTATCAATTGCATGCCACACTAAGAGTTTTCATGCATCGCAGGATAAGCAGCTTGTTACCAAAGGTAGTGATAAGGGGTATAGTGTGAGATGTGATGCGGTATTTGATAATCAGGCTTCTTACGAGATTGAGGTTTACTACCCGTCCGGTAGAGGTAGTAAGAAAATAACTGATAGTGCTGGCAAAAGACTATTTCCTAAAGATGTTATTGGTACTATTCCTCTGATAACCTTATCGCCAGATGATAAGGAGTTGACTTCGGGTTCGCCCGATGCTAGAAGAACATATCTTGATAGAATTTTGTCTCAGGTATCAAAAATTTATTTACGCGATATACTGGATTATAGAAAGATTCTAAAGCAAAGAAATAAGCTATTGGCTGATTATAAAAGTAAAGTATCTGAAGATTATGTACCTATTGCTATTTGGACTGAAAAGCTTATTGAAAAGGCTATTGGTATAGTCAATAAACGGTCTGATTTAATTAAGGAAATGGATCCGTTATTCAGATCATATTATTCACATTTTGCACCTCAGACTGAAGAAGTTAGTTTAGAGTACCAACCGGATTATGCTGAAAGTATTAGTATTGCAGTAGCAAATACAGTAGCTGATGTGGAAAAAATGTATTGGTTGAATTATGAACGTCTTAAAGAAGCTGAAAAGATTCGGGGTACTACCTTAATAGGTCCTCAGAGGGATGAAGTGTTAATAAAGGTAAATGGAATGCTCGCAAAAGAGGCAGCTTCGCAGGGCCAGCATAAATCCATGATGATTGCTTTGAAATTCACTGAGTTTGATTATATCAGATCGAATTCACAAAATAATCCGATAGTGTTACTTGATGATATCTTTTCGGAGCTTGATGAGAGACGCTCACACAGTGTGCTGAATATGTTAGATGGCTTTGGAGGCCAGATATTTATATCATCTACTGATACAAATACATTTGATCAGGAAACTCTGGATCAGGCTAGTATTTTTGATGTTAAGGCAGGTAATGTCACAAGAAGAAATATATAATAGTACCAAGCATATTGCTGATTTGATAGTTCCTTCAATTTCTAAGATGGATTTGGAAGAGGATGTTTTATCAGGCAGGTTAATCAAAAATTGGGAAAATATTGTAGGTGCTACACTAGCTAAAAATGTTCGTTTTTTTCGATTAAAGAAAAAAGAAATTGTTCTATTAACAAATTCTTCTACCTGGCGTTTTGAGCTTTTTGCTCGCAGAGAAGAAATAATTAATTCCTGCAATCAATACCTGGGTTTCAAGGCGGTAGAAACTATGAAGATACGTTGAATTTTCGTATTTTAGTGCTTTAAATCTAATGACTTACAGATATTGAAACCTATGGCTGATAAAGCTAAAAATAACCAAAGTTACGGCGAAGAGTCGATAAAAGTTCTTGAAGGCCTGGAGGCTGTAAGAAAGAGACCAGCCATGTATATCGGCGATATTGGTGAGCGTGGTTTGCATCATCTTATCAATGAAGTTGTTGACAATTCCATTGATGAAGCGCTTGCCGGATATTGTGATACGATTTCTATTACTCTACATCAGGATGGTTCTTGCTCGGTAGAGGATAATGGTAGGGGAATCCCTACAGGGCCTCACCCTAAGATGGGAGTATCTACTTTAGAAGTAGTGATGTGTACCTTGCATGCAGGTGGTAAGTTCGATAAAGATACTTATAAAGTATCCGGAGGACTGCATGGTGTTGGAGTTTCATGTGTAAATGCTCTTTCTTCAAAAACAGTTGTGACTGTTAAAAGAGAAGGAAAAATATTTCAGCAGGAGTATTCCGAAGGCAAGCCCCTATCAGATGTAAAAGTAGTTGGAAAGACTGCAGAGACAGGGACTATAGTACATTTTTATCCCGATGCGACTATATTCAAGACCGTAGAATTCAAAGCTACTAAAACCGCTAACCGACTGCGTGAATTAGCATTTCTGAATCCTCAGGTAAAAATTATCTTAAACGATCAGACCGATGAAGAACACCAGGAGTATGTTTATCATTATGAAGGTGGATTGAAGGATTTTGTTGCATATCTTGACGAAGATGCTACTTCTCTTACTCCACCTATTTACTTTAGTGGATCAGATTCTGGTGGAATGGACACTATGACTGAGGTAGAGGTTTGTATGGAATACAATACCTCTTATACTGAAGAGGTCCTTTCCTATGTGAACAATATCAACACGATTGAGGGTGGTACTCATGTTACTGGTTTCAGATCTGCTCTGACTAGAACTCTTAATACTTATGCGAACGCGAATATTTCCAGTTCTAAGAAAAAGGATGTTTCGCTTACCGGTGATGATTTTAAGGAAGGTCTGACGGTTGTTATTTCCGTTAAAGTTGCTGAACCTCAATTTGAAGGACAAACTAAGACTAAGCTTGGAAATAGTGAAGTAGAGGGTGTTGTTCGCTCGATAGTTAGCGAAAAACTTCCTCAGTATTTGGATGATAACCCTAATATTGCCAAGAAAATTATTGAAAAGGCTTTGGCTGCTGCTGAAGCGCGTATAGCCTCTCGCCGTGCTCGTGAGCTAGTAAGAAAAGCAAATCAGGTCGATTCTGGTGGATTACCTGGTAAACTGGCAGACTGTTCACTGAAAACAGCTCAGGATACCGAAGTATATCTTGTTGAGGGTGATTCGGCAGGTGGCTCGGCAAAGCAGGGCAGAGATAGACGTTTTCAGGCTATCTTACCTTTAAAAGGTAAAATTCTGAATGTCCAGAAAGCAAAACTGACAAAGATTCTAGAGAATGATGAAATCAAAACCATTTTTGCTGCACTCGGTGCAGGGTTCGATAGCGATTTTGATATAGAAAAACTACGTTATCATAAGATAATCCTAATGGCTGATGCTGATATAGATGGTTCGCATATACGTACTCTCCTTCTGACCTTGTTCTTTACTTATATGCGAGATCTAATTATTAATGGTTTCCTTTATATAGCTCAGCCGCCGCTTTATAAGCTCAAAAAAGGTAAACAGGAATTTTATGCTTATAATGATGATGAGCGAGATGAGATAATTGATCGAATTAGGAAAGAATCGAAAAGTAAAAAGCAAAATCAGGATATTTTGGATGAGAGTGAACAGGAATTAGAGGATGTTACAACTAATCCTCAATCAGGTAAGGTAGACGGTATAACGATCTCTCGTTTTAAAGGTCTTGGTGAGATGAATCCTGATCAACTTTGGGATACAACTATGAATCCCGAGACGAGAACTTTGCTACAGGTTACGGTGGAAGATGCGGCTACTGCGACAAAACTCTTTCAAACTTTGATGGGAGATAAGGTAGAGCCACGTAGAGATTTTATTGAGAAAAATGCCCGCTATGTTAAAAATCTCGATATCTGATTTTGAGATAAATATTGTTGACCATGTTATATTTGGCTATCTTCACTTGTGAAGATAGCCTTTTTTGTTTGTACCTCTCATAATTACAAGGAGATCCGTGGAACAGCCCAATGCTACCGAAAGTATTCTTGCAAACAAAAAACTCATCGGCCTTGTCGATGATGAGCCTGATATCTTAGAACTTGTCTCGATTAATCTTCGGAAAGCCGGTTATAAAGTAAAAGCATATGAAAATGCTGAGGCTTTTCTGGCTGAATTACCAAATACTGAATTTGATCTGCTGGTATTAGATATAATGCTTCCGGACTATGATGGTTTTGAACTTTGCAAACTAGTTAAGAATAATCCTAAGTACCATAATATTCCCATTATTATGCTTTCTGCCAAATCGACTGAAATGGAGAAGGTATTTGGTCTGGAAATTGGAGCCGATGATTATGTTACAAAGCCTTTCTCACCTAGAGAACTTGTTGCTAGAGTCAAAGTTATAATGCGAAGAGAGGAGAAAAAATCTACCGGTGATATAATCAAGATAGGTGAGATTCTTGAGATAGATAATCAAAAGTATGAGATAAAAGTAGAGGGAAAAAAGATCGAACTCACTTCTTCAGAATTTAAGATTCTTAAACTTCTGACTGAGAAAAGAGGATGGGTTTATGATAGAGAGCAGATTCTTAATTTTCTTGGTGGTAGTGAGAGAGGGGTTTTGGATAGAACAGTTGATGTTCATATAAAGAATCTTCGTGAGAAGCTTGGAAAAGCTGGTAAATTTATTAAAAATATACGAGGGGTCGGGTATAAGCTTGAGGCCTAAAATTAGATTTGTGATTTCTGATGGTTAAGAAATTTTCATCAAAGATATTTCTAGTACTGCTTACTGTCGTGGTTCTTCTTACCACGTCAATAATTTACTTCTCATATAGAACTATTGAGCAGAATTTCTATGACTCTCTGATTGAAGAACTCACTACTCACAACACAATTCTTTCACCGATTGTAAGAGAGTATTTAATCAAAGAGGATAAACTAGGGCTAAGGAAACTCATTAATGGCTATTCGGACAATATAAATGCCAGAATAACAGTAATGGATATTGAAGGGTTTGTCTTAGCTGAATCAAAGAATGATTCTAAGACCATGGATAATCATAGTAATCGGCCTGAGGTTAAAGGTGCTATTCTTGGTAAGATTTCAGTAGCCGAAAGATACTCTTTTACTTTAAATGAGACTATGATTTATGTGGCAATGCCGGTTAAGAATGGTGAAGTCACTGTCGGTGTAATTCGAACTTCATTTTTTAATTCAAAATTTAACTTACTTATGGAGCAGCTGCTAACTGATATGGTTAGTATATCTGCGATTGTGATTTTCTTTGCACTATTGATCATACTTGTTTTCTCAAGAAATATCACTAAGCCTTTACATCAGCTTTCACTAGCAGCTAGTCGTGTTGCTTCTGGTGATTTTAATACGAAAGTCAAAATGCGTGGAAAGGATGAGATATCCGAGCTCTCTCTTTCCTTCAACAATATGACTAAGAGGATTAAAAAACTATTTGATAAAGTTACGTCGCAGAAAGAAGAGCTTGACGCTTTAATCTATACAATTCAGGAGGGGCTGGTATTACTTAAGAAAAATGGACAGATAGTGTTGTTCAATGAAGCTTTTAAGAAAATTGCTGGCAAGACCAATATATCAGGCTATAATATTGATAATGTACTTGACTCGAATGAGCTTAAAAAAATAATCAAAGACGCAAAGAAGAAGCATTTGCCTCAGACCAGAGAAATCCAGATCAATAATAGCTTTTATCTTGTTAGTTCAAATATTCTAAGCACGAAGGATGAGATTGTTTTATTGTTTCATAATATCAATGAGATTAAAAAGTTTGAGGAGATTAAGAAAGATTTTGTGATAAATGTTTCGCACGAGCTCCGAACTCCATTAACAGCCATAAAGGGTTTTGTTGAGACAATAGAAGAAGATATCCCTCATGATCAGAAATACTACTTATCAATTATCTCTCGTCATACTGAACGTCTTATACGCATTGTTAATGATCTTTTGATTCTTTCTGAATTAGAAGAAGAGAGTATGAGTCTTGATATTTCAGAAGTTGATATGAAAGATATGTTTGATTATAGTATTAAGCTTTTTGAGTTTAAACTTAAGGATAAAGATCTTGCTTTGAACTATGAGCCCGACGAAGAGATCCCACTGATTGAGGCTGATAGATACCGAATTGAACAAGTAGTTATTAACTTATTAGAAAATGCTATCAAATATACTGATGAAGGTAAGATTGATATAAGACTAACATCTAATTTAACTCATCTGACTTTTGAAATAAGTGATACGGGACTTGGTATTCCTAAAGAAGATCAATCTCGAATATTTGAAAGATTCTATATCGTTGATAAATCGAGATCTAGAAAGGTAGGGGGTACCGGACTTGGACTTTCGATTGTTAAACATATAATCGCTACTCACAATGGGCAGATATTCTTAGAATCTGATAGGGGGTTGGGAACTAAGTTTACAGTCACTTTACCCATAACACAGCCAGACTAAATGATAAAAAATTGCTTGAATCGTTATAAATAAAGTAAATTGCTAGACTAGCATGACCTACGTTTCAGGATTATGGATAAGAAAGAAAAAGAACGGAAAAGAAAACAGTCGAATCAGGAAGACTTTGAGACACTAAGGGAGATACTCTCTGGTAATACAGATGCCTTCTACAAGATCGAAAAAAAATATCGAGGTATAGTTTCTTCCCTCATCCGGAGAATGGTGAAGAACGATACTGATATTGAAGATCTTACACAGGAAACTTTTATAAAGGTATTTAAAGCTTTACCAAATTTCCAGTTTGAGTATTCTTTTTCTTCATGGATATATCGCATTGCATCTAATAATACAATTGATTTCCTAAGAAAAAAACGATTTAATACTTTTTCAATTGATCAGCCAATTGGGAATTCTGAGGATGAAAACTATTTTGAGATTGAAGATACATCTTTCCTTGCCGACGACTTTGTTTTAAGGGAAGAAAAAAGACAAATATTGGATGAAGCAATTGATAATCTGCCTGATAACTATAGAAAGATAATAGAACTAAGGCATAAAAAGGAATTAGAGTATAAAGAGATAGCTGAGATACTGCAAATTCCTCTTGGTACAGTAAAAGCTCATCTTTTCCGAGCGCGTAAACTGTTGTACGAAGCCCTCAAGAACCAAAAATCTATGCTAACTGATAAAAATTAATTTTTGGTAGGGTATTTGACTATGTTATGATCAAATATTCTTATAAAAAATATTCAGTAGCATGAAAGAGATTTATATTAAAAAAGCGTTTATCGGGTTAAATGTTCTATTAGGGTTGTTATCGTTGGTGCTTTTATCATCCTTCGTTGATAGCTCAGTATTTGATAAACCTGAACCCGCTAAGCTCTCGGAAACTGACGCTCGGCGATCTTTCGAAGAGGTTATACAGATAAATGTTCTTAACGGCTGCGGTGAGAAAGGACTTGCAGGCAAGGTTCAGAAAGGTCTCCGGAGAATGGGGTTTGATGTAGTTGAAGTTGGGAATTTTGATCAAGAGATTAATGAGACAATAATAATTGATCGTTTAGGTGATAGAAAGAGTGCTTATAAACTAGCACATTCCCTAGGTATTGACGAAAAATTTATTTTTACAGAGATTGATTCTTCTCTATATATTCGAGCTTCTCTTGTTTTAGGGAAAAATTATCAGGAATATCAAAATATACCGACTGATATTCCTTTGTCAATAAACCAGCTTACTGATTGATTAATCATGAATTTCTGATTCTAATCAAGCTCTTCGGTAATCTGAAGTGTATCTACACTTTGATTATAAGTATTTTGATGTCGCTGAAGTGAATCTCTTCTTCTTCGGAGTTCGGGTACATAGTGGTACACCGAATCAGGATGGAAGTAACAATCCAATACTTGTCTGGCAACAGGTGCAGCATTTTGCCCTCCCCCTCCTACATTCTCAACTAATACAGCCATTGCAATTGTTGGATTATCGTATGGAGCAAAACAGACAAACCAGGCATGAGGTTGGCCATGGGGATTTTGTGCCGTTGAAGTCTTACCACTAACTTCAATATCTTCAAGCCGAGCTTTACTTCCTGTTCCGCCAGGGTCGTTTACAACATTCCACATTCCTTTTTTTAGGATACCCCATGTCTCTTCAGATAAAGGTGAGTTATTATGATTTAGTATTTGTCTACTTCTATAGTTAAGCGGGGTTTCCATTTTCAATTTATTATTATAAATTGACTTGACTATATGCGGTTGATAGTATGTACCATTGTTAGCAATAGTAGATACATATGCTGCTAATTGGAGAGGAGTGACATTGATTTCGCCTTGACCGATACTAAAATTCAATGCGGTACCACCATATACCTTGCCACCATGAAGTTTCTTCAGAACTTCGTAGGAGTGGTAAGTACCACTGTGTTCATTTGGTAGATCAATACCAGTATCAGCGCCAAAATTAAATTTTTTGCCCCACTCAATTAACTTCTCAACTCCCAGTTTAATGCCACATGTATAGAAAAATGAATTACAGGATTTTTTAATAGCAATTTCAACAGGAATTGATCCGTGAGTACCCATGCATTTTGCTAACCTGCCACCGTATGACACGCCTCCAGCACAATGAAATTTAGTATCTCGAGTAATAATACCTTCTTCAAGAGCCGCAGCGGCTACCAGCATTTTCCATGCTGATCCGGGTGGATAAGCTGCTTGTATAGCTCTATGAAGCAGTGGTTTGCCAGGATCATTAGCTAACGAGTCATAAAACTCAGCAGGTATTCTACCGCTAAATTTTCTCGGATCATAATCTGGTTTGGAAACGAATACTATTATTGATCCATCACGAGGGTCAATTGCTACCACAGACCCTCTATTGCCTCCCAAAGCATTTTCTGCTACTTTCTGAAGGTTCATATCAATTGCTAGATTGAGATCGAAACCATTTGTTGGAAGGATATCTTTTCTTCCTTCCTCGTAATCATACATTTTTTCACCCCATTTATTGACAGCGATCATTTTAGATCCCTCATCTCCATGGAGCTCATCTTCATACCACTTTTCCAAACCGTTTTTGCCTATTTCGTCACCGGGTTTATAACCTGGCATTCTGTCAAGTTCTTCACGATTAATCTCACGGGTGTAGCCTAGTACGTGACTCATATTGCCTTCAAAGTCATATAACCTTTTAAATTCAGTCTGAATATCAACACCAGGCATATAGTCTTTGTATTCTTCTATAAGGGCAACAGTCTGGAAGTCAACATCCTTTGCGATCTTAATTGGTATGAATTTGTAGCTTTTGTATTTATTGATAATTGAATCAATATGTTCGGGCGTTGTATTTAGGATATCAGATAATAAAGGCATTGATTCCCTTCTGAAATCCTTTTTTGTCACTGTTACTGAAAAGGCAGGGGAGTTATGCAAAAACAGAACTCCATTCCTATCAAAGATCTTTCCTCTAAAGGGTTCAATTTCCAAACTCTTTATTGCCTGAGTCTGTGCTTTTACACTATAATCGCTGAATTCAAATAATTGTAGTTTTACAAGTCTGCCAATGAAAAGAAGAGCAATACCACTAAGCAGTACAAGAAAGATTTTATACCGAGTGGCAGAAGCAAAGTTCGGATTGAAAGATGATATCTGGTTACTCATATCATACTATTTTAGAATTCTTTTCTCTATGATAAAGGTTAGATGAGAAGAAAATAAGATAAGATATTAGTATAACCGAATCTCGAGCAAAAAAATTATTTGCGAAGAATCCTGCAAACAATGTCATTATAAATCCACTAAAAATACCCACAGCCAGATATCGGTGAAACTTGTCGTTTTGCCTCCTGATACTAAGAAATGATCTGATTGTTAAAAGGACAAAGGATGAGGTATACAGTATCGCTAGTGGTATTCCTAGTTTGTACATAGCATAGATATAGGAGTTATGGATATTATGCGTTTTCCAGTAATCCATAACTTGGGGAATATAGAAGTCAATTTGTGCTGCAAGTCCTAAACCGCCAAGTGGGTAGAAGGATATTTGTTTAAAAGCTTCTTGATACTCTACCAGCCTCATCATAATAGAGACATCAGCAGTTCCTTTCCCAGCCGAGCTTGCTCTCTCAGATAATGCTTCAATCACGATCACATATATATCACCCAAAATTAATTGTAGAATTATTACAACTAGTATAGCCAGACCAATAATAAAGGAAACAGTCAGAATTTTTTCAGCGGGACGCAGATAGTATAATAGAAGTATCAGTCCTACAATAGAAGTCCCCCAATAAGTTCTCGCAAAAGTTGTTACCAAGGCAATTGTCACAAGTATCATCAATGATAATACAATCAATTTGTGTCTTGGCCTCTGAATAGAATAAACAAATCCGGCTACTATGACTGTGATTGTTGACAGGAAACCCAGATTTTCGCGGACTCCTTTCCCAATTTGATAGGCCATTTCAATATTAGTGACATATGTATAATAAGTATAGAAATGTTTAGCCACTATTATTAATACAACAATACCAAGAAGCTTTAGAATCTTTTTTGTCCCTTCATCGGTACCGAAATAGACTCTGAGAGGTATATAATAGAAGACCAAAGAGATAACAAGATAAACTCGTAACCAGTTAAGTATCTCAACACCATTAAAAAGTGCTACAGATATATTCAGTAGAGATAGAATATGGAATACTACAAACATATATTCCGATATGCCACGAATATATCTGGAATTGCCTATAAATTTGTAACCGATCAACCAAAGGAGCAGACCTCCATTAAGACTTGCACCAAGTACTATCTCGATTGCAGATATTCCTTCGCCACCTGTAGTTAGATACAATCCGGTAGCTAAAACATAAAAAGATAACCATAATCGCGGCCTATGAAGCAAGCCAATACCTACTAGGAGCGTTATAGGCAATATGAAGTAATACTCTGAGAAACCTAAGAGATAAAGAAGCCAAACTATAGCAAGAAAACCAATAGAAATGAGTAGCATTGATATCTTGCCAAATGTATCAAGGCTATGTGCTGACTCAATATGATCAGGTATCTTGATTGGTATTAGTATTTATAGTTCAAATTGAAAAGTCTTCTGGCGTAATGTTTTCCAACCAGCCAATAAGAGTAGTATCAATACCGAAGTTGCTAAGCCACCAATAATAGCACCAGCAACTATCAGAGAGCGTTTAGGTCTGTCCTTTTTCTCAGCAGGAATTGCGGAATCAACTACATAGAAATATCTCTGAGACTTGATAGCATCAAGTCTGGTTTTCTCAAGAATTGGCATCATAAGAGCTTTTAGTTTTGTAAAAGCTTCTACGTTAGCATATAGTTGATAATATTGCATTGCTTTAGAAGTAGCATTATTTAGCGAGAAATTTCCAGCAAAACCCGGCACATTCTCTATCTGAGAAATTTTCTTTTGCAATTCCCTAAGAAGATTTAGTTGCTGCAAAGTATTAGGACTTTCATCACCATATCTTTGCTGAGCCAGATTGAAGGATATTTCTGCCATTGCTTCCTCAGCTTTAAGGTCAGCAATAGATTTTGCATAGCTTTCTGCTTGTGTCTCAGGCTCAAACATCTTGTTCAAAGCAGAAAATCTTGCGAGAGAATCACTGTATACCGCAATTGTCGAGTCGGTAGCAACAATCCTATTTTCTAGATATTGTAGATTATGTATTGTTTCAGCTTTATATATTTCTGATGCAAGATTATTGACTATTTTGATATAGTCATTAGCCATTTCAGCTGCAAGCTCTGGATCAGTATCCCAAATTGTTACTAAATAATTGCCTTCTTTTTCATACTCAACTTCTAGGTTGCCGTTTAGTATTTTGCGGGTTATTTCAAGTGATCCAGATTCAATGCCATAATATTCTGGTAAGTTATAGCGAACTATCAGCGAGTCCATTGCAGACCTGGCAGTGAGTAAGACCATCATTGAATAGCCATCTTCTCCTCCGCCAACTAAACTGCTCACGCCAAAGTTTCTCATGGCAGCCGAAATAGCACTACCAACACCCCCATCATCAGACATTTTGGGTGGTACAACACTTACAACTGATTTGAATTGAGCTTCAACTAAATATAGGCTATATAGTATTCCACCGGCAGAAAATAAAAGTGTAACAAGAATAATAAACCACTTATACTTAAACAAAAAGAACAAGTAGTTCAGATTCGTGTCCGAACTTGCTTGGTTTGTTGGTGCCTCATTTGGGTTTTCCGGGTGCTGACTATTTTCTTTCAAGATAAAAAGTGATAATGGTAAGTAGATTCAAATGGCAATTTAAGATTGACTAATCTAATAACAGCGCACTTAAGGTATATAGTCTTGATTATCTTTGTTCAAACTCGAGTATTGTTACTCCGCTACCGCCTTCTTCAATTGTGCCAGACCGGAAAGCAGGCACATGGTGATGGAATCTTAAGAATTCCTGTATCGATTCTCTGAGTGCTCCGGTTCCTTTGCCATGTACGATTGTTATAAGCGGAATGTTTTCTAATAACGAATCGGAGATCTTTTTATCAATTAATTCGATAGCTGCATGTGCTCTCATTCCTCTGACATCTATTCTCGATGCAGCAGATATCTTCGTCTGAATAACATATTCATTAGTATCATTATATCTTATGTTGTCTGCCTTGCGTAGTTTCTTCTTATCAGTTTTGATCTTCAAACCATTGAATTCAACTAATATTTCATTTTCACCAATTTCCTTTAGAATGGTTCCTTTTTCGGTCCCATTTTTAAGGACAACTGTATCGCCTATATTGAGTTCTGATTCAATTCTTGCTTCTTGATTTACATTTTTGTTTGTAGCTGGAGCTAGTTTTTGAATTTCTTCTTTTAGCTCTGTCTTTGATTGCTCGAATTTCTTTTTGATTGTATTATAATTGACACTAGACTTTGCTTTTTCAGATTCTCTGATTTCACGAATAGTATTCTCGATTAGCGAATTGGCTTTATGTAATATTTTCTCAGCTTCATTTTGTGCATTGGTTATAAAAAGTGAACGCTTAGCATTGATATCATCAATTTTCTTTTCATATTTTTTAGCTAATCTTTCATGTTCTCTTTTCATTAAGTCACTTTCAATCCTGCTCTGTATTGCTTCAGATCTATATTTAGAAAGAATAGAAATACTTTGTTCTAACTCTCCTTCTTTATCAGACTGGAATGCGCTAGCTCTTTCTAGAAGCTTTTCATTTAGCCCCAGACCTTTGGCAAGATAAAATGCATAACTATTGCCGGGGACACCAGCCAGGAATCTGTAAGTTGGTCTGAGATTAATATCATCATATTCGAGTGAAGCATTTTCTATGGCAGGGTTATTCAATGCGAAAGTTTTGAGTGCTGATTGGTGTGTTGTTACAATGAAATTAACTTTGTAGAGCGCAAAGGTTTCTAAAACCCCTGATGCAAGAGCTGCACCTTCATAGGGATCTGTACCTGAAAGTATTTCATCAATGAGTACAAGAGAGTCAGAGTCAGCTTGTTCAAGAATATCCTTTATTCTTTTAATTTGCGAGCTAAAGGTAGAGAGATCATTCTCGATTGATTGGTGATCTCCGATTGCTGTGTAGATTTTTATAAAAGGAGTAGAGCATTTACCAATGGGGTAGATGCCGCTCAATGCCATAGCTAAATTTAATCCAACTGTTTTCATTGCTACTGTCTTGCCACCAGCATTAGGCCCTGAGATTAGAAAGCCCGTTTTTTCTTTGGTAAACAAGATATTCATCGGGACTACTTGATCTCTACCCATTTTGTGGACAAGTAGAGGGTGTCTACAATCGTCGAGCGAAATATTACCTTCCGATAATATTTCGGGTTTGATCCCATGATATTCAGCAGCGTATCTTGACCGAGCTATAATTGTATCAACAAACAGTAGTTTTTCATAGGTAGCCATGATATTTACAGAATCATTACCAATTTCTTCGGTAAGATCGCGTAATAATCTTAGAACTTCATTTTTCTCTTCATTGGCAAGAAGCGAAAGAGTATTATTTAACTCAAACACCTCGGATGGTTCTAAAAATACAGTGCTGCCTGTCTGAGACATACCGTGAATTATACCTGGTATAATTCTCTTAGATTCTGCTTTGACTGGTATTATGAACCTTCCATCCCGAACAGATATATAGTCTTCTTGTATATGCCCAGGTTCCGTATTTCTCTTGATTATTTTCTCTAATCTAGATCTAAGTCTGGAGGATGTTTCTTTGATTTCACTTCTGATCCGCTGAAGTTCTCTGCTAGCAGTATCTTTTATTTCCCCAGTTTCATCAATAGTCTCGTTGATATGCTTTTCTAATAATCTATTCGAATAAAACCCGGAAACGCATTCAGCAAAAACCGGGTATTTATGATCTATTGACCTGAAGTAAAATTGAAAAAGTCTAAAAGACCTTATTGTTTCATTTATCGAAATGATTTCTGGTACAGTAAGTATACTACCAGTAGTATTGGATTTTGAAATAGCGCCACTTATATCACTAAATCCTTCAAAAGGTAGTCTGTCTTCATGCCCAATTATGTCTATTCCCTCGGCAATCAAACTAAATTCATATTCTAGTCCTTTTTCGTCCGATTGGGATGGAATTAGTTCCTTAATAACAAGAGCAGCCATAGGTGAATATGTAAATTCAGACACTCTTAGAAGAACTTTATCGAATTCCAGTTGTGAGAGAGAATCCTCAGATAAATCTATCATTGTTTGTTGAGCCTGTCTTTTACAATTGATTGGACGATTTTACCATCAGCTTTGCCCTTGGTCCTTGGGATTACTTTGCCCATGAGCCTACCCATGTCTTCCGCTCCATTGAACCCATGAGTAGCAATTTCTGCGTCTACAATAGTCTCAATTTCTTCGATACTGAGTTGTTTAGGTAAGTATCTATTAATTATTTCTAATTCTTGTTTTTCCTTCTCAGCTAAGTCTTCTCTGCCAGCTTTTTGGTACATGTCAATAGAATCTCTCCTTTTTTTAGCTAGTTGAGCTAAGAGAGTGATTTCATCATTCTCTGTCATATCTCTATCAATACCGCTTTTCTCAAATTCAAGAATTGCTGCTCTTATCGAACGTATTGTATCAAGCTCAGTTTTATGGCCATTTTTCATAGCCATTTTCATATCATTTATAATCTGATCTTTCAGTTGCATGTTTATTATTACCTCAAAATGTATCGTTATTTCTAAGCGATGCTGGTCGCTCACTATAACCATCTAGGTTTTCGAAAATTGCATATTCTTTTCTGAACCCACATCTTACTGAACCAACAGGGCCATTCCTCTGTTTAGCTACTATTAGCTCTGCAGTATTTTCAGTTGGAGTGCCATCATCGTATCTTTCGATATTATAATACTCCGGCCGATTCACAAACATTACAATATCAGCATCTTGTTCAATTGATCCTGATTCCCTGAGATCGGAAAGCATCGGTGTCTTTTTTGTTCTGGACTCTACCGAACGATTTAGTTGTGCTAAAGATATCACAGGAATTTCTAATTCTTTTGCTATCTGCTTTAATGACTGAGAGATTATAGATATCTCTCGTTCCCGACTCTCGGAATTTGGAACGTGCATTAACTGAAGATAGTCTATGACTACCATATCAATCTTGTGTTCGGCTTTTAGCCTTCTGCATTTGGCTCTCAGTTCATTAACAGTTAATAGCATCGTATCGTCAATAAAGATATTAGCATTTGAAATTCTACCAAAAGCTTCAACTATCCTTTGTTGTTCATTCGTGGAGATTTCACCTGAGCGTAAGTTTTGGAGCGGAATAAATGCCTCTGAGGATACAATCCTTTTGACAATTTGGTCAGAGGCCATCTCAAGAGAGAAAAAAGCAATTGACTTATTGTACTTTAAAGCAGCATTCTTAACAAAAGTGAGTGCTAGTGCTGTTTTTCCCATGGAAGGTCTGGCAGCAATAATAATCAGGTCAGAATTCTGAAAACCTCCAGTAAGTTTATCTAGATCAATCAGCCCCGAACCAACACCAATAGAAATATCATCTTTACTATTGATAGCTTTCTCAATATTTTCATAAGTTTTTACTGAGAGTTCTTTTATAGACTCATAGCCTTTCCTAAATCTCTTTTCAGCAATTTGAAAAATCTGTCTTTCAGCTTCATCTATCTCATCCAGAGCATCTTTGGTTTCATCAAACGCATTTTCAAGAATAGTTGAAGCGGTTTCTATCATGCTCCTCTTCAAATATTTTTCGAGTAATATATAGCAGTGTTGTTCTATATTACTGGCAGAGGGAGTCTCAGCATTTATTTCAGCAATATAAGCTATCCCGCCATATTCATCTAGAGTGCCTCTCTTTGCCATTTCTTGGGAGACAGTCAATACATCTACAGCTTTGTTTTCTCTCGAGAGTTCAGCCATGGCACTAAATATCTCTTTATGAGCAGGATTATAGAATACTTCCTGGGTAATTAGTCCCTCAGCTTTATGGAGCGCTACATTTGATATCATCATTGCTCCCAAAACGGCAATTTCTAATTCTTTCGAATTAGGAGGGATTTTGGCCTGACGATTGTTAATTCTATGAACTAATGCCTTATTAGGTCTGTTTTCTCTGCTATATGAATCGGGATGTGCCATCTGTTTGCATGATCTTTATGAGATTATGATTTTCGAGGGGGCACAAAATAAGAAGCTATATAAAGAAATTCCTATATATTTGTAAACTAGGATGTTGATAATCATTCATCCTCATTGAATCTTAAGTGCCTATACAGTATTTATTACGTATATGAAGAAAATATTAGTTATAGATGATGCCGAGTTTATTCTAGAAAGTACAGCAACATTGCTAGAGTTCGAAGGCTATACCGTTATTACAGCTAGTGATGGTGAAGAAGGTGTTGCTGTTGCTAAGGAACACCACCCTGATTTGATATTGTGTGATATTTCTATGCCTAATATGGATGGTTATGGTGTCATTCAAGAGATACGTACATATAGTGAGACCCGAACTACGCCGTTTATTTTTCTGACTGCATTTACAGAAAAGGCAAATATGCGCCAGGGGATGGAATTGGGAGCAGATGATTTTCTTGTAAAACCTTATACAAGAGATGAATTACTCTCTGCGATTGAATCTCAGTGGAAAAAACATTCTATTATTGAAGAGACAGTTCAACAAAAAGTAGATGAAGTTGGTAAAAATGTAACTTATGCACTTCCTCATGAATTTCGGACGGTGCTGAACCAGATCATGGGTTCTGCTCGATTCCTTAGTACAAACCCTGAGGAAATCGAGGCGGAGGAGATAATTGAGCTAGCTGATGATATTAAGAACTCTGCTAAGAGGCTTATTAAGATTACTGAAAATTTCCTTGCCTATGTTAGGATAGAGTCTATCTGGAGTAATCCTGTTCAAAGAGAAGCTTTGAAGAATTATACCACAGATGAACCCGGGGCTCATTTATACGATATTGCTACTAATACTGCTTATGATCTTGACAGAACCGATGATATAAAATTTGGTAAGATGGTTGATTCTGTACAATTACTGATGTCTACCGAAAGCTATCATAAGCTTGTTGATGAACTTTGTAGCAATGCACTTAAGTTCTCGGATAAGGGAACGGAGATTGAGTTAGAAGTTTGGCTTTCTGATGATAACCAGTTTCTATTTCACAGAATCAAGGATTATGGTAGAGGAATGACCAAAGAGCAGGTGAGTGGTATTGGTGCACTTATGCAGTTTGAAAGAACTATTTATGAGCAGCAAGGTGTTGGGCTTGGGCTTGTAATCTCTAAAAAGTTGGTTGAGCTCCACGAAGGTAAATTTATGATAGAATCAGTCTTAGGTGAGGGAACAACTGTTACTTTTTCATTACCGGCCAGGAAGATGGAATTGTAATAGTCTACTCAGTTCAATCACCGTCAGAGATCAAACCCCAACGATACACTTATAAATAGCCCACCAAAATCTAAAATTGGTTCTTCCCAACGGGATTCGATACCATTGCCACCAAAAGGCAAAATGTAGTAAATTATTTCAAATTTGTTATCTCGCTTTGGGTTATCACCCCAGTTTGCTCCTATGCCTATGTTGGCACCAATTCTAACATAGGACTCCGGTTCGCTAAAAGAACTGAAGAAACCAACTACTTCCGCGTCTGGTCTTCTTCCAACTCTGTACGGTGTAGAGACTATGAAGAATGGACTGGCACCTCCTATTACAAATGGACGAAATGAGCTTTCTACATCATTTTCAAAAGGGAAGTATCTAAGTGATAAATCAACCGGCAATAAATAAAGCCTATTGATTTTATCTCTGACCTCGGCTAATCCAGTACTACTATTGAAGGTTTCCAATTCGTCATTTGCAATACCATTAGAAATAGATAACTTAGCAGTAAAAGACCAATTATCACTGAAAGTATAGTTATAAAAGCCACCTACACCCAATCCATGTCCTGAAAAAGTAAAATGAGGACCCAGATGATGAGGGAACAATGATCTATCTTTTGAATACTCAATAAGAGATCTTGGTGATTCAAAGATTATTGTACTATCTTTCTTAGTATAGGGTAAATCAGGAAGACCTGGAACCTGGCTATATGACTCCAGAGAAAATAGAAGAACAACAATAATCAGTATATTTTTCAATTTATAAGCCATTGTACTAGTTTTGTTGGTAGTGCCTTCAATATTGCTAACAGTTTAATAGTCTATATATTAAAAACCTTAAAATTACATATTTAGTTACAAATAATTTGATATGCCTCATTCAGAAGTAAAAAACTCATCAAATTTATCAGATGTTGTTGGAAAACTTGATAAGTGTTTTGGGATAAATTATGCATTGGAAGGAGATAGAGTTGGTCTTCAGATAGGACAAGGTGAGTGGTCAGTTAGAAAGATAATGACGACTATGGAAATAACAGCTTCAGTGATAAAAGAGGCAATACAAAATGATATTGATCTATTAGTTGTTTTTCATCCACTAATTTATACACCACTGAAGTCTGTTACTGATAATAATCTTATTGATTCGTTTGTACTCGAGCTTATCAAGAACCAAATAGGGGTTTATGTTGTTCATACAGCTCTTGATACTCACCCTAACGGTAATAATCAGTATTTGGGAGAACAATTAGGTCTTTCCAAAATTAGTTTTCTTGATGATTCACCTTCTTTCATTGGAGTAGCTGGTGATATTGTCAGGGACTTATCATCCGATCAAAAACGCGGAATGGGTATAATAGGGATGTACAATGGAAGCTATGCCAAACTCTTAGAAGATCTTTCATCATGTTTGGGCTCTGTGCCTCGATATTCTGATTATGAGCTTGATAAAGTGATTAAAAAGATTGCTATTGTTTGTGGTAGTGGCTTATCATTGGCAGGTATTGCTGCAGCTCAAGGGGCAGACGCATTTATAACAGCTGATGTCTCATATCACCAATATAGAGCTTTTGGACAAATGGTAGTTATTGATCCTGGGCACTGGGAGATGGAGCAATGGAGTGGTGAGATTATGAATAAACTTATTAGGATTTTCTTTAGTAGTTCAGATTTGGTTATTTTTAACAGTTCCGTTCGCACGAATTTTGCGAAACAATATATTCATTCAATAAAAAAATCTTAAATACAGGCTTTCTTAATGGACACTCTGATACATAAAGTAGCTGCGCTGGCTTATGTGGACAAACAAATCAGTTATTTGCAAGATGAATACGGTGATCTTCCCGAACAAATAGAAAGTCAAAAAGAACAAGTTACCACTTGTGAGAAGATGGTAAATGAAACAACGGGTATTCTTCAAGAGCTTAAAGACTTTGTAAATAAAGCCAAGACAACCTTGGTAGATCTTAAAACCAAAGAAGAAAATTTAGCTAAGCAGCAGTTTCAGGTTAGAAATAACAAAGAATTTGATGCTATTACTTCCGAGATAAAACATCTTAATCTGGAGCATTCCGAACTTTCAGATAAACTTCGTCAGGAAGGAATTAAAGAAGAGAATTTGACTAATATACTTGAGAAACAGAAAACTGATTTAGCTTCTGAGCAAAAGAAACTTGAAGACCTTGAAGCTGAATTAGCTGATGTTAGTAGTGAACAGGATGATGAGCTGAAGGAATTAACCAAAAAGCGTGATAGTATCCTGAAAAAAATTGATCAGGAAACGATAGATGAGTATAATAGAATTGGGCAGTATCATAGGGAAGCGGCTGTACAGGTTGTGAAAGGAAGTTGTCGTGGATATAAGATACCTTCGCAGCGACTTGTTGAGATTAGAAATAATATGGATCGTATTTTTGTCGATGAACATACTGGCCGGATTTTGATTCCGGAAGAGATCACAATAGATGAGTCGTTAGTTGAATCCATTGCTGATTGATTTTTTTGATATAAATTATATTATGGACGGGCTATGGATTGGTGAAAACCGATAGGAAAGTCCGAACACCTAAGAACAGCGCGCTTCCTAACAGGAAGGCACCTGATCGGAATTCGATTGGGTGACGGCAAGTGCAACAGAGAGTATACCGCCGGCTCCAATTTTGGTTGCTGGTAAGGCTGAAAGGGTAGTGTAAGAGACTACCAGTGGGGATGGTGACATCTCCAGCTAGGTAAACCCCGCGCGGTGCAAGACCAAGCAGCACAACTAGCCTTAGTTAAGGCTAGCTCCTTGTTCGGGGGTAAATGTGCGGGTAGGTTGCTTGAACATATGGGTGACTATATGTCTAGATAAATCATAGCCTCCATATTGTCTTTAGTTGAGACAATATGAAGACAGAATTCGGCTTACAGTCCATTTTTGTTTCTTTTTTAACTGGAGAAAAATTGAAACTTCCTGATGATGAGTTAGTATTAGAATTGCTACCGGAGTTTGTTGATACTTGGATAGAAGATATTGATGTAACTTTTCCCAAGCATCTAACTGATAGAAATGCGGATGAGATGTATCGTTTAGCTCATACACTAAAAGGGTCTTGCTATCAATTCGGCTTAGATGAATTAGGAGATATGGGCATTGAAATAATGGGACATGTTAAGAGTGAGAACTGGGATAAGATTGCTCAGTATCATGATCCTTTAAAGAATAAATTTGTGGAAATACAAAATTTTCTAGCTCAGAACACCTGAAGCAACTACTGAGAATAGATACTTCCGAAAGATGAAATATGAAAATTGCTACTTTTTTAGTTGTGACTTGTATGCTCTTGTCTGCGGCTATAGCTGCTCCTTCTAAAGTCACAGTACTACCTTTTACAAATATTGATGGTGAGATAGATCGTAACATAGTAGCATACGATCTCCAAGAGGCTATTCATGCTGAGCTAGAAGCGATAGGTGAGGGGAATGGTTTTGAGCTGGTGCCTTTAATTGATGTAGAGATGGAATTGTCGGGTCTGAATCTTGATCCGTCTAATCCTCAGTATGAATCTGATCTTTGGAAGGCGGTTAACAATCTTGGTGTAAAAAAAGTTGTTTTGGGATCTTACGATTATGATGATGGAAAGTATCTTGTGAATGCTTATGTATATGATTCCAGAATGAAACTACCTCACCCTCGTTTCCAGAGTAAAGATAACTTCATTGACGAAGCAAAAGTAACAGAATTGGCGAAAAAGATAGTCAATGATCTGAAAGGTGCAATCGTCAAATAATTCAATTGGATTAGAATAGACTTATTTCATTGTCTTTTGATTTTGTTATTTCAGGTGGATTTTTGTCAAAGTAATGATAAGCTGCTGGTGTTGCTACTCTACCGCGGCTAGTCAGCTGAAGTAATCCTTGTTGGACAAGAAAAGGCTCATATAACTCTTCGATTGTTCCTGCCTGTTCATTGACTGATGTTGATATTGTATTTAGACCAACCGGACCACCACCGTAAGAGTCAATAATCGTTAGTAGTATTCTCTTGTCCATTTCGTCAAGTCCAAGTGTACCAACATCAAGAGCTTTAAGAGTTTTCTTAACAATGTCAATATTAATTTCACCTACTGAAAATACCTGAGCAAAGTCTCTAGTTCGTTTTAATAGTCTGTTGGCAATTCTTGGAGTGCCTCTGGCATGAGAAGCTAACATTTCAGCAGCTTCTTGGCTTATTTCTATACCCAAGAGTTGGGATGAACGTATGATTACACGGGTTAACTCCCTAGCTGAGTAATAGTCTAGCCGGAAATTTATACCGAATCTGGATCTCAATGGGCCGGTCAACATACCGGCTCTGGTAGTAGCACCTACTAAAGTAAATTTTGGTAATTCTATCTGTACAGAACGCGCTGAAGGTCCGGCTTCAATCATTATATCAATTTTGAAATCCTCCATTGCAGGGTAAAGATATTCTTCTATTACACTGCTCATTCTATGGATCTCATCAATAAAAAAAACCGACCCTTCATTGAGGCCGGTAAGCAGACCAGCCAGATCACCTGGTTTGTCAAGAATGGGACCCGATGTTTCTCTTATCTCACTTCCAAGCTCATTAGCTATTATTCTGCTTAAGGTGGTTTTACCTAAACCAGGGGGGCCAACTAGAAGTACATGATCCAGGGGTTCATTTCTTTTTTTAGCTGCTTCAATAAATATCCGGAGATTCTCGACAATTTTTGTTTGACCAGTGAAATCTTCAAGAGCAGAAGGTCTGAGCTTGTTGTCAAAATTTGGATCTTGATTGTCGGCTTGGATATTACTGTTCTTTGACATCTGGATTTACTTTATTGATTCTAACATCTTTGTTGCTGACAATAGCTTGTCTAAGTGGACAGTTAGATGAACCATCGGTAGTGATACACTCTCCGCTACAGGGTATACCATATAGTCTTGGTACAGAAGTAGGGAATACTTCTTTTAATCTACGAGTTATAACATCTTCTGCCTGATATTTTTCTGCAATTGATGAGTCGAAGGGAAGTATCACATCTATTTCAATGAATATGTCTTTACCAGATCGACGAGTATGGACAGATTTAAACTCGCACATCTGTTCTACACTTTCAGCAATTACTGATATAATTGAAAGTTGATCAGATTCGGGTAGAGTTTTATCCAGCAACTGATCAAGAGCTTCTTTAGAACCCCTAAGAGGAATCTTCATTGCATAAGCCAATACAAATAATGCTATAAGTGAGTCAAGCACCATAGCAACTTTTATCATATCAAAATAAGTTAAAGTAATACCAACTAAAAGATTGCCTAAAACTAAAGCTTCGATTATACTATCAGTTTTCCATAACTCCGAATCAAACTCAAGGATTGTCATTTTGTGTTTTCTTGCAGCTGCTTTCTGTACTCTGTACATTGCTACCATGACTACCATAGAAAAGCTCGAGTACCCTATTAGTAGAAAATAGTTTCCGCTAGCTGGCGCTGGTGAAATAATTGTTTGTATAGCTTCACTCAGAGTATAAAAAGTAATAGCAAGCAAAAAACCTGTCCCAGCTAAAAGTGAAAGACTTTCATATTTACCATATCCGTAATTAAAGATATAGTCAGGAGATTTCATACTGCGATTAACAGCCAATAGGAAGATGCCAGAATTTATAACATCAATCCCGGAAAGAAGACCATTGGTGAATACTGCAAGAGAGTTTTCGGTATATCCAATCAATACTCCGAATACAGTAAGTATTATACAGAAGAATAGTGATAAGCGGGTAGTAAAGGCTGGATTATTAGTGTCAACCAGACTCTTAAGTTTGGCTTTGAGACTGAAATCCTGAACCCTTAGGTATGGCATGGGTCAGCCCTAGTTTTGAAA
>JGI12316J15310_10000041_pt112 | contig 58390 bp, 46 predicted proteins | sample MarCyaLeptolynsp_FD_15310 | JGI IMG/M metagenome (IMG submission 15310) | reverse complement strand
TGATGACGGCAACGACGACGATGACGACGATGACGACGTGTTCGGCTGCGAGGATGCCGAGCCGCAGACGATCCCTCTGCGACGGTTGTCCAAGCTGCAGTACGCCAACACGGTCGCCGATCTCGTCGCGCTCGCGTACCCCGACGACCCCGACACGATCCTGGCCGAGGTTCAGCCCGAGATCGATCAGCTTCCCGACGACGTCCGCGTTCGCGACGCCTCCGACTTTCGCGGCGGCATGCGGCAGCTCGATCAAGCCGTGCACCAGCTGCATGTCGACCAGACCTACGAGATCGGGCGCGCACTGGGTGCCGAGCTCACGGCCCCCGAACGAATCGCCGAGGTCGTGGGCGCGTGTGCGACCGATGCGGAGACGAGCAACGACGATGCCTGCGTCGAGGACTTCATTCGTCGGTTCGGGCAGTGGACGCATCGACGGCCGCTGACCGACGAAGACGTCGACTTCTATCGCTCGGTCTTCGATGCCGAGGGCGTCACGCAGGGCATGGATCCCGAGGCGTTTGCCGACGTCGTTCACACGATGCTGGCTTCGCCCTATTTCCTCTACATGGTGGAGCACGGAGCCGACGGCGACGACGAGACCGTCGTTGCGCTCGACGACTACGAGCTGGCCACGCGGCTCTCGTATCACTTCTGGCAGTCGATGCCGGATCCAGCGCTGTTGGATACAGCGGCAGCCGGTGAGCTCTCGACCGACGAAGGCTACGAGGCCCAGGTCGAGCGTTTGTTTGCCAGCTCGAAGACTCGTGCCGCCGTCGGCGAGCTCTATCGGTCTTGGCTGTGGCTCGACGACCTCCCCGACATGTCCGCATTGGTCGGGACCGAGAAGTTCGACGCCTTCTTGGACGGTCTCACGCCGACCGCCGAGACCACGCGCAACATGCAGGACGAGCTCCTGGACATGGCGCTCTACTACACGTTCGATGCCGAGGGCGGCATCGCGGACCTGCTGACGTCCGACCGCGTGTTCCCCCGAACGGACGACCTCGCCGCGCTCTACGGCGTTGCGCCTTGGGATGGCAGCGGTGAGCCCCCGACTTCGGGAGAACCCGAGCGCCGAGGCATCATGACTCGCGCCGCGTTGCTGGCCACCGGCTCGGCCAACAGTCATCCGGTGATCCGCGGTGTCTTCGTCCGCCGGGCCCTGCTTTGCGATCCTCTGCCGCCGCCTCCGCCCGACGCCGAAACCCAGGTGCCATCGGGCGGTGCCGGGACCTCGACGCGACAGGTGATCGAGAACCTGACGGAAAGCGAGGCCGTCTGCGCCGGTTGCCACGCGACGCTGATCAATCCGCTGGGCTTTGCGCTCGAGGGCTTCGACGCGATCGGCCGATTCCGAACCGAAGAGCGCATCCTCGACGAGGGTGGTGCGCTGCTGGACACGGTGCCGATCGACTCCTCCGTCGTCCCCTACGCCGCGTTCGACGACGAGCGCGAAGTCAGCGGTGCGGCCGAATTGGCCACTGCGCTGGTCGACAGCGGCAAGGTCGAAGCCTGCTTCGCGCGAACCTACGTGCGCTTCACCTTCGCCCGCAGCGAACACCTCGAGCAGGATGCTTGCCTGCTCGAGGGGCTGACCGACATCGCCAGGACGGGCTCGATCGCCGACACGCTGCGGTCCATCGCAATGACCACAGCCTTCCGCAACCGGACGTACGGGGAATAGGACCGACGATGGCACACCGAAACCGGCACCTGTCTCGACGGATGGTCCTGCGTGGCGCGGGGGGGATCGCGGTGGCGATGCCCTTTTTGCCCTCTCTGACTCCGCGCTCGCACGCGGGCGGCTCGCTCGAGGCTCCCCGTCGCTTTGTCTCGCTCGTCACCGGCCACGGCGGCGTGTGGGGGCAGCACATGTACCCGGGCGACGAAGCGCTCACCGAGACCGATACCTACGTCGGCCACACCATTCGACGAGGCGACATCACGTCGGCGGTCGATGGACCCAATCGCGTGATCTCGCCGGTCTTGTCGGCGGACTCCACCAAGCTCACCGCCCCGCTCGCGGATCAGATCAGCGTCCTGCGTGGGATCGACATTCCGTTTTACATCAGCCACCACTGGGGTGGCTGCGGTGGCAACTACCACGCCACGACGCACGCAGAGATCCAGGGCAGCCTGACGCCGCGAGCGACCATCGATCAGCTGATGGCGTACTCGGACTCCTTCTACGGGGGCCCGGCGAACATCCTGACGCGTTCGCTGGTGATGTACCAGTCCAACTTCTTCAACTGGGCGGATCCGGTCAACCAGAGCGGAGAGGTCAGCGAGGTTCCTGCCGTCAGCGACAACATGCAGCTGTTCGATCAGGTCTTCGTCGAGATGCCGCCCGAGCAGCCCGTCGATCCGCGTCCGCTCGTGGTCGATCGGGTGCTCGAGCAGTACCAGAGCCTGCGGCAGAGCAACCGACGGCTGTCGGGTGCCGATCGCATTCGGCTGGACGAGCACCTCGCCAAGCTCGACGAGCTCGAGCGGCGGCTGACCACGGTCGTTTCGTGCGGCGATCAGCAGCCGCCGAGCGAGTCCAGCGGTCAGATCCGCAGCACACCGGGCTTTCTCAACGATACCGATCTTCAGCGCGATTACTGGAGCCTGATGGCCGACATCGCGGTCGTCGCGTTCCTGTGCGACACGTCGAGAGTCGTCTCGATCGGGATCGATGGGCCGTACTTTGCAGAAGGACTCACCTACGCCGACTGGCATCAGGAGGTCGCCCACACCGCTCGTGCGCAGGCGCTGACGCCCGATCAGATGGCGGCCGGCGTCACCGAGCTCGGACAGGATCGCCTGTGGCCGAGCGTGCAGCAGCTGTTCGAGCACGTCTTCATGGAGTTCGTCGCCAAGCTCGACATCGAGGACCCCTTTGGCGGCGGCACCATTCTCGACAACTCGCTGGTGCTCTGGCAGCAGGAGTCCGGGCGCTTCACCCACGACTCGCAGTCGATCCCCGCGATTACGGCGGGCTCGGCCGGCGGCACGTGGCGCACCGGTCAGTACATCGACTATCGCGATCGCAGCACCAGCGTGACCCCGGGATACGTCGACGGCACGGCGCCCGATCATCCGCCGCCCGAAGAGCTCGACGTGTACACCGGCCTGTACCACGCGCAGTTCTTGGGGACGGTGCTCCAGGCGATGGGCATGCCCCGCAAAGAGTGGGAGGTCCCCACCGGTGGCTACGGTGATCCGTACACGGAGGGAGACGCCACGCTCTACGCTCCGCGTGAGGCGGCACGGTCCGAGCCGCTCCCGTGGATTTACAACGGTTGATCGCGTCGCGGCTCTTGCGCTGCTCAGCGCGGGCCGGTGTCGATCAGCGCCGCGACGCGCTGCGCCCAGGTCTGCAAGCCATCGAAAGTGCGCGCCGCCAGCTCTGGATCATCGGCGTCACGCTCCATCGCCGATCGAAGCGCATCCTTGGCGCGAGCGAGGCGGCTGCGAATCGTGTGCTCGGATACCCCGAACACGCCGGCCATCTCCTTGCCACGCAGTCCTTCCCAGTAAAACAGCTCGAGCGTCACCTGTTGCTGGAGCGGCAGAGATTGCAGCGCGCGGGCGAGGATTCGCGCTTCTGCCTGCTCGGCGAGGACCAAGCTCGGAGAGATTCCGAGGTCCATCAGCGAGTCGCGGGCCGGATCCATCGCTGGCCTGCGCCCCCGCCGGCGCAGCTCGTCGATCAGTCTTCGGTGCGCGATCGCGTAGAGAAACGGACGAAAGCCGATCGACTCATCGATCGTCTCGCGAGCTTTGACGCAGTCGAGGAACGTACGCTGGATTAGATCCGAAACGTCATCCCCTAGCTTGCTGCGAAAGAACCGGCACACCGAATCGAAGTGCCGTTTGACCAAGGCATTGCCCGCGGCGGAATCACCCTCGCGCCAGCGGACGAGAAGCTCGACATCCGAGGTCATGGTGCTTTGCTATAGCACTTCGCGGCCTGAGCCATGGAGCACGAAGCAAGCACAATCCGGCAGCTCTTCGGTCCGGCGACCCCCGAGCGGGACGACGTCGCCGCCGATCTGCGGGACGACGTGCTCGAGGCCCTCTTCGACGAGCCTCGCGATCCGAGACGCTTCGGCCGCTTCGTCCTCCTCGACCGCGTGGGTGCGGGGGCCATGGGCACCGTGTACGCGGCCTACGACCCTCAGCTCGACCGGCGCATCGCTCTCAAGCTGCTCAAGCACACGGACGACGCCGCCCGAAAGCAGCACACGCGCGAGGCTCGGGCGCTGGCTCGTCTCGATCATCCCGGTGTCGTTCGGGTTCACGACGCGGGCGAGCACGACGAGCGGCTCTACGTCGCAATGGAGTTCGTCGAAGGATCGACCCTGCGAGACCAGCTCGCCGGAGACCATCCGACGCGCCGCATCGTCGAGTGGTTCATCGAAGCGGGTCGAGGGCTCGCCGCCGCGCACGAGGCCGGCATCGTGCATCGCGACTTCAAGCCCGCCAACGTCCTAATCGGTGAGGACGGCCGCGTGCGCGTTGCGGACTTCGGTCTTGCCCACGCGCGCCTCCAGCCGGCGGTCGAGCTCCTCGACTCCGTGGCGGACGACCCCTCCGCTTCCCGCACCGATATCGCGGGCACGCCCAGCTACATGGCTCCGGAGCAGCTCGCCGACGGATCGGTCAGCCCCGCGAGTGACCAGTTCAGCTTCTGTGCCGCGCTCTACGAAGCGCTCGCCGGTGCGCTGCCCTACGACTGGCGCGACCTCGAGCGGGAGCGCCTCGACACCACCCACCGCTTTGCGGGGCCCACATGGCTGCGGCGCGCAATCCTGCGTGGACTCGCTCCGCTACCCGAGCTGCGACATCCCAACATGAACGCGCTGCTTCGCGCGCTGTCCTTCGAGCGGAGGCGCCGTCGTCGTCGCGTGTTGGTGGGCGGTGTGTCTGTGCTCGCGGTGGTCGGGACCTCGATCGGGGCTGCGTTCGCCATGGGTCAGACCGACGCTGCGCGTCCGTGTGCAGACGCAGGGGACCCCGTCGATTCGCTATGGACACCGGCTTCCCGCCGCAGCGTCGACCAAGCCTTTACCTCCGTCGGTACCGAGTGGGCCGAGCTTGCCCGGGGGACCACCCTCGCGGAGCTCGATGCCTACGCCGATGAGCTCGCCGCCGCCCATCGGTCGACGTGCGAGGACACGTGGGTTCGCCACGAGAGCTCGGAGGCCAAGTTCGACCTCGCAATGGCCTGCTTCGATCGCGCGCGTCACCGTCTGGCGCTCACGATCGATCGTCTGGCCGAAGGCGACGTCGCCGACCTCGCTCGCGCCGACCAGCTCTTGCTCGGGCTGCTCGCCTCGCGAGACTGCAGCCGCAACACCGACCTGCCGCCGCTGCCCCAGGACACCGATACCCGTGAGGCCATCGCGAAGGAGCGAGCCGCACTCACCGAGCTTCGCCTCGCGGACATCGACGACACTGCCCTCGAGACCGCGGAGCAGATCCGCGTGAGGGCCGAAGCGCTCGACTACCTGCCGCTGCGCATCGAGGCGACCACCATGGTCGGCGATTTCGCCAAGATGCTTCGCCGCGAGGAGCTCGCATTCGACTCACTCAAGCAAGCGCTGTGGATGGCTCAGGAGAGCCGCTACGATCAGCAGGCCGCAACCGCCGCCCAGCTGCTCGCCGATGCCTCGATGAGCCTGCTTCGAGATCCGGACGCAGCCAGCGACTGGTTGGAGCTGGCCAAAGCGTTGAATCGGCGTCTCGGCCCCGGGCGCTACGCGGACGCCGAGCTTCATCGCATCGCGACGTCGATCGCGTTGCAGCGCCGAGAGCTCGCGCAGGCGGCTGACCTCGCGCGAACGACCGAGGCACTGGCGGTGGTACCTCGCCAGACGGTGGCGGCGCTCGTGCATCAGGCCGAGGTCGCGATGCTGCGCGGAAGGGCGGACGAGGCGCGCGAGGCCTACCAGCGGGCGATCGCGGAGAGCGAGACCAAGCTCGGACCGGACCACAAGAATACGGGCGTCGTGCTGATCAGCCTTGCCCAGGCGCAGTCCAACTGGAGTGCTCCGCAGCTTGCGATTCCCCTTGCGCGCCGGGCTGCGGCGATCTTCGAGAACGAGTCGCCGCCGCGTCGCCGCGCCGTTGCACTCGACGTGCTGGCGCATGCTTTGGCCAGAACCGGCAAGCTCGACGAGGCGCTCGCGATGCAGCGCCGCGCGGTGGACACGATGACCGACGCGTATCCCGAACGTCACCCGTACGTGGCCGGGAGTCATCGCAACCTGGCGAACTTGCTCATGGACCTCGGCCGAAGCGAAGAGGCGCTATCGGAGTGCAAGTTCGCCGAGGAAATCCTCCGCACGCACGATCGCCACGACGACGCCATCGACTGTGTTGCCGAAGCTCATCTCGCACTGGGGCAGCCGGACGAGGCCCTAGCCGTGCTTCGCCCGAGCGTGAAGCGCAAACCCTCGCCTTCCGACCCTTCATCGGCCCGGGCATGGCTTCTCTACGGCCAAGCTCTCTATGCCCAGGGGAATCGGCAAGAAGGGGTGGCCGCGGTTCGCTCGACCGTTGCGATCTACCGGAGCCTTTCCGGGTCCGAGCCCGGCGAGCTCTCGGCGCCCGAGAGCTGGCTGGTCGAGCACGGCGAGTCTCCCTAGCGTGCGTATCTACGCGCCGTGGAAGTAGCGCATTTCCGACCAAGACCCGAACAGCGCTTCGATGAACGATGCCGCGTCTCGGGGCTCGTCCGAAGAGCTCCACTCCGAACCGAGCCAGCGAGAGGCACCATAAGCGGGACGGCGCTACCGGGTTCGAGCACAGCGGCAAGCTCAGTTGAGGCGGGTTCCTGATGCCAAACCCGGCTCGACCGGAACCGGGCCGAACGTTCGCCCGATGGCCGCACTGAGCTCGTGCGCATTGACGGGGATCGAAAGAACGTCGTCCGCACCCGCGCGAAAGGTCGCCGCGATCGCGGTCGCATCCTCGGACGTCACCACCGCGAGGATCGCGGAGCGGTCGTCCGCCGCGTCGAGGCGCAGAAGTGTCTCGCGGAGCGCATCGTCGATGAGGTCGGGTCCGAGGAGCACGATGTCGAACTTCGCCGTCGGGATCGTCGCGAGCGCTTCGCGAAGATCGTTCACGAAGGTGACCGCGAGGCCCAGCTCGCGACCGATCCGCTCGAGATCGGCGCGCATGCGGAGGTCGGTGCTCACGACGAGCATCGACCGGGCTGACAGCGGCATCGCGGCGATATAGCAGCTCCTTGCGCCGGGCGTGCAGGGCGCCGTTGAGCCCGTTTGCGAAATAAAATTTACGTTGTAAGAAAAACCCGTGCCCCGACCCCGGCTGCAGGATGATGAGATCCGCGCTTTCCGGCGCGAGGTGGCCGAAGCGGGCCTGGATCTCGTGGCGTCCGGAGGCGTAAACGCCCTGTCGTTTCGGCGGCTTGCCGAGGTCTTGGGTTGCAGTCACGCTAAGCCGTACCGGTATTTTCCGTCCAAGGACGCGCTGCTGGCGGGGGTACGGCAGGAGGGCTTTCGCCGGTTCGTCGAGCATCTCGAGCCGACGCTGAACGAAGACCTCGAGGCGCGCGAGCGGCTCCATGCGCTGGGGCAGGCCTACTTCGGCTTCGCGCGGTCCGAGCCGTCGGCGTTCGCGGTGATGTTCGGATCGACCGACGCGCCCGGGTCGAGTCGCACGCCGGAAGCCAAGCGCGCATGGAAGATTTTGGCCGCCGCGGTGGATGCCGCACTCGAGACGGGCCTGATCACCGGCGACCGCAGCGACATCACGCACCTGCTGTGGTCCTCGGTCCACGGCATCACCATGCTGCACCTGTCCGACAAGCTGCGGATGGGCCGGAGCGCCAAACGACTTCTTCCCCAGATGATCGAGACGATCATCGACGCCCATCGAGAGGACATGCAATGACGCTCCAACCTCCACAACCAGGTCCCGTGCGAGAGCTCGTCGGGCTCGCCGCGGCCGTCGCCACCTTCCCGCTCGCGTTTCTCGAGCGGACTCCTCGAGGCGACGGATCGCCAGTGCTCGTCATCCCTGGCTTTCTCACCAGCGACCGGTCGACGGTGTTCATTCGTCGGTTTCTCCGCGCTCGCGGCTACCAGGCGCACGGGTGGAACCTCGGTACGAACAGCGGCAAGGTCTACGAGCTTCTGCCTCGCGTCATCGAGCGTCTCGAGCAAGTGCGGGCGAAGGCGAGGGGTCCGGTGCAGCTGGTCGGATGGAGCCTCGGTGGCGTGCTCGCGCGTGAAGCCGCCCGCGCGCGCCCGCAAGACGTCCGCCGCATCGTCACCATGGGCACGCCCGTCATTGGCGGCCCGAAGTACACCGTCGCCGCGCGCTACTACATCCAGCGCGGCGTCGACGTCGATGCGATCGAAGCCGACGTAAAGCAGCGCAACGCTGCGCCGATCGGCGTGCCCATCTCCGCGATCTTCTCGAAGAACGATCGGGTCGTCGCCTGGCGCGCCCAGCTCGACGACAACCCCGGCAACGACGTCGATCACCTCGAAGTCCGCACGACCCACGCCGGGCTGGGCTTCAGCCCGAAGGTCATGACCCTGTTGGCCAACGAGCTCGCCCGCCGGTAGCGGGGCGCTGAGGCAGCTCTATCAGAGCTGTGCCGGCCCTTGGAGTGCCGCCCCTCGACTTTCCGCCTCGACTCTGGCCAGATCGGCATAGTGACGAACCCGACCACCGGCCAGGGCCGCCAGCCCACCGCGAGCACGGAGCGCATGGTGCCCGCCCGCTTCCTGGCGATCACCGGCGGGGTCGGTGTGGTCCTGGCGCTGGTCGCCTTTGGCGTCGGCAGGCTCACCGGTCACGGCTCCATCGAGGCCGAGCTTGAGGAGCGGGACGCAAGTCTCGTCGAGCGCGACAAGGAGGTGGCCGAAGTCCGCAAGACGCTGTCGCGCACCGAGCTTCGCTTGTCGCTGCTGGAAACCCACTCGGCGATCTACCGCGCCATCGCCGAGCTCGACCGCCGCAACTTCGGCATCGCCAACGACGTGATCCAGCAAGCGGCGAAGTCGCTCGCGCAGGTCGAAGCGAGAAAGCTGGGCCTCGACAAGAAAGAGCTCGCCGAGCTGCACACGAAGGTCGAAGGCCTACGGCTCGAGTTCGACGCCGACGTTGGTGCGCAGCGTGAGAGCCTGTTTGCGATCGCCGGTCAGCTCGACCGCATGGTGACTGACTCGAAGTAACCCTGAGGCATGTCAGAGGTCGAGGTTCGCGGATTAGCCGGCTTCACGCTCGGCTGCTGCCTCGACTTCGGCCTGCGCTTTCTCCTCAGGCGTGTTCGTGTAGACAAACGACACCTGCGCGGCCTCGGCATCCGAGAAGTTGTCGAGGACCAGCCCCCACGCCTGCGACTGCCGGTCGACGTCGGGTATGTCCGCGTATTCCGGAGAGACGACGATTGCGACGAGCTTGCCCCCGCGGCGGCCCACGATGACCTGGGTCGCGCCAGGGACGCGGCCCAAAACCTCTCGCAGGCGGTCTTCGGTGAGCATTTGATCAAGCATGCAGCAGGGGTCAGAGGTTGGCAATGACGTCCGAGCAGAACGCATCGACGGCGTCGGCCCAGCTGACTACGTGCGGGCGCGCAATGGACGCTGCGCCGTGGTGGCCGGAGCCGACCTCATTGTAGCGGTCGGCGTGGTGGACGATCCGGTGCCGGCGGACAATCATGCTGGCGAGACGCGTCTGGTAGGGCGTAACGAGGGCCGTGTCGAGATCGGCTCGCTGGAGCGCAGATTTGATCTCGCCGACGTTGTTGAAGTTCGAGCGCCCGAGCTGGGCTTCGAGCGAGCGTCGGAATCAGGTCGTCGATCGTGTCACCGCGATGAGGAAGTAGATCCGCGAGCTCGATCTTCGACTTTCGATGCCCTACTAAGGGAATCTCCGCGAGGTTTTCTCGACTATTCGTCTTTGGCCACCGCCACTCGAGCACGCTGCGTAGAACATCCTCGAGCGTGGCATGCAGGAAAACGACGGCCGCGCGCAAGAGATCGACCGTCGCCGCCGGCCTGCGCCCCGGTCCTGTGCCGCCAAGATCCTGGTAGACGTCGACGATCGCTCGAACACGGTCGAGGTTCGCTTCGAGCCGGCGATGAATCTCCTCCCGCATAGCGATCCCCACGATAGCGGCCGCCAACGACTCGTCTACCTCTGCAACACCGGGGCTTCGACTTTGCCCGGAGTTTTCGAGCGTTTGCGAGATCCGATTTTCTCAGCGCGCGCACGTTCACACGGCAGTCGTCCGGTGCCCGGCGTCCGGGCCGGTACTACGCCGGCAACGCGTGATGCAGAGCGCTGGGCCCGTCGTGATCGAGCATCTTCGGAATCACCTCGCGAGACTCCGTTGACTCCGCCTCGAAGTGACGAGCGGTTCACCACCGATGCCCGCGCGTGCCGGAGCGCTCGGCGTGCTCGAGCAGCTGGCCTGACCTCGGACGCAGCTCGTTGAGGTTGGCCTCGTAGGTCGACGCGTGCGGCCACTCGTTGCGCAGGATGTCGGCGTGCAGCAGTTGTCGCCGCAGCGCGATCTCGAGGGCGGGGCGAGCATCTCGGTCGATCACCCCTTCCGTGATGAACTGCCCAAACGCCGTCGCGATGACCGTGACGTCGAGCGTCCACACGAACTGTCGATCGTCGAACTCCTCGTTTTCGATCTGGTTGGTGAGGGTCGTGCGGTCGACGAGATCGGTGTTGTACGCCGAGACCTCCATCTCCCCTACAGACTCGATCACCCAAGTCATGCAGTCACCGAGCGGTGACTCGCGATTGCGCAGCCGCCACTCGAGAAACTCCTGGAGCGCCGTGTACCCGGCGTCGCTTCCGAACGGTGCGAGGTCATCGGCACCATTCCAGACGAAGTGGCCCTCGGCTGGGAACGCTGCCCTCGCGGTTGGGTGAGCGAGCTCGAACTTCTCGTTGGTTTCGAGGAGCTGTTGGTGGCGGGTGGTGTCGACCACGGGGGCAGTGTACTCGGGGTGGCCCGCGAACGCGGCTTGCAGGCGGCGTTGTAGGAAGCCCGCGGGAAGGGGCACCGTTGCGCAGGGGGGTCCCTGCGCAGCGCATCGGCCCGCGGAATGCACGCCGACGCGAGCCGTGCTACCCAGTTCGTCCCGAGCCGCCATGCGTATCCCCTCGAGCCTCGAACCACTCGTCGACATCGGCGTCATTGAAGAGGTCGTGCGGCCACTGATGAGCGGCAAAGAGGCGCAGCTTTACGTGGTCGTCGCGGGCGGCCAGGAGCGTGTCGCGAAGGTCTACAAAGAGGCCGCGCTTCGGAGCTTCAAGCAGCGGGCGGACTACACCGACGGGCGAAAGACCCGCAACAGCCGAGACCGCCGGGCGATGGCCAAGCGGACCGGGCACGGGCGTGCGCAGGAAGAGGCAGCGTGGCGGTCGGCCGAGGTCGACGCGATCTACAAGCTCCGAGCCGCGGGCGTTCGGGTTCCGGAGCCGTACAACTTCATGGACGGCGTGCTCGTGATGGAGCTCGTCACCGATGCCGAAGGCAACCCTGCTCCTAGACTCGGTGACCTGTCGTTTTCGGCGGACGAGGCCCGCTCGATCTTCGACCGTGTCCTTCGGGAGGTCGTGCGCATGCTGTGCGCCGGCGTGGTGCACGGTGACTTGTCGGATTTCAACATCCTGATGGGCGCCGACGGGCCAGTCCTCATCGACTTCCCGCAGGCGGTCGACCCCGCCAACAACGCGAACGCGCGTGGTCTTCTCGTCCGCGACGTCGACAACCTGCATCGCTTCATGGCTCGCTTCGCCCCGCACAACGCGGCGCCGTTTGCCCAGGAGATGTGGAATCTCTTCGAGCGCGGGGAGCTCTCGCCCGAGACCCGCCTACGCGGCCAGTTCCAAGATCGGCGACCCAAAGCCAACGTCAAAGAGGTGGCGGGCCTCATCGGGGACGCCGAGCGCGACCAACGACGTCGCAGTGGGGGTCGGTCCAAGCGCGGGCCTGATCGTGGTCAGGCACAGAGTCGACGTGCCGGACGTGGTCGTGCGGCCCCGCAGGTCGAAGTGTTGGTGCGGTCCGGGGGGCGAACGCGAACGGTCCAGGCAGGAACGCCGCCACCCGTCACGCAGGCAAAGACCGAATCCGGCACCGACGCGCCGACCAAGACACGACGGCGGCGACGACGACGACGGGCTGGCGGCCAGGCGCGGAACGGCACCCCGAACGCTTGACGCGCGACGCCCGAACGTGTCCGCTCAGGGAGTCGCGAGGCGCAACGAACGGCAGATCTCGACCAGGCTTTCCCGGCGAGCGTTCTCATCCTCGACCGGTCCCTTGATGCCGGCTTGACACTGCAGCGCGACCCTCGCATCGGGAGTTCGCACAAAGCGGTTGACGCTGCCCGCGTGCACCAACAAATGACCATCGGTCGTCGGCTCATCGATCATGACTCGTTCGCCGATCCGAGTATGCAGCGCGCGTAGGGCTTCGAGACGGGTCGGCACGTCGCCTTCCTCGAGCGACACCGCATAGACGCCAACAAAGGCCTGGTGATCTGGACTGCCTCGCTCGAAGTGCCGACTCGATCGAACCGTCAGCCCGGGGGGAACCGCGATCGAGAACGACAGCTTGCCCACTTTCGCTGTCGTGCGGATCGGCGACTCGTTCCACCACTCGGTGGTCTCGGCGGGCTCGGACCGCGCGGGAGTCACCCGGCCGCGTGGGGTGTCAGCATCTTCGTAGCGCGTCGTCTGACAGATCGCGCGCATGAGCTTGTGGCGCGAGCGAGCTGTCCCCTGAACGCCCCGGTCCTCGACCTTGCACCACAGGGCGTTGGAGGAGTCGGGAACCTTCTGCAGCCAGTAGGTCGCGTGTTGGGTGCTCACCGCACGCTCGCTGTCCTTCGAATAGCGTTCGCGGGACGGGGTCGCGTTCCACACGGCATCGTTGCGCTCGCTTGCGCTCTGCTCTTCGAGATTGACCAGCGTGACGGTGAGCGACGCCTGCCCGTCCTCGGTCGACCAGTGCCCTGGCGACCGATGCTCGAGCAACTCGGGGACCTCCACCGAAAACACCTGAGCATCGACAACATCGACCCACTTGGCGCGGGGCGAGGCCAGCACCCCGTCGTACGCGGCCTGTGGGGCGAGCGGCTTCGACGGGGGCTCCGTCGGGGCCGGCGACGCTGGGGGATCGGGCTGTGGCTCCGGGTCAGTCTGCTTCGGTCCCTGGCATCCCGGGCCGAGCGCCGCGGCATTGAGAACGAGAACGAGCGCGACGTTCGGGCGACCGCTGCGTGGCTGCTGATGGGTGACTGACACGACAGCGTCCATCAACGTGATCGTGACCGTCGGGGTGTGGCTCTTAGGCCGCAGAGCGGGCCAGCACCGCCGCCGCCTCGCGCCGTTGGGTCACGCGCTCGCGGAGCGCAACCAAGCGTTGCTGGGTTACCGGGTGTCGCGGCAGGAGATAGCCCAGCCGAAGCATCTCCCGGAGCGCGCTCGGGCGCGCCTTGGCTTGGGTGCCGAAGATCGAGTCCCACAGTGGGAGCACCACGTTGTAGTTCGTCTTGACCTGCCGATGGTGAAGCAGGTGCTGGCGGGCGAGCGCGCGGAAGATCGAAGAGGACGCGAGTGGGCCGTGCGGTGCCCAGTGCATCTCGCGATGGACCAGATTCCACGCGAAGTTGTGCGCCGCGGAGATGACGAAGAAGATCGTGCCCCCCAGCGGCGAGATCCAAAACACCACCGCGAACAGCGGACTGGCGGCCACGAGCACGGCGAGGGTGTCCCCGAGCTTGATGTCGATGTTGAAGTCGCGCCCTGCCGGGTCGGGCTCGTAGTCGAACTCGGCGTAGTAGCGATGGTGGTGCCTCACCGCATGCGCTTCGAAGACCGACAGCAAGTACGGTGAGCGACGGTAGACCCACTTGGGCAGCCGCTTGCGGTGCATGAGATGCCGGTGGATCAACCACTCGACCAACGAGACGACGACGTAGCTGAACACGAGCCAGCCCACGACTTCGGCCACGACAGCCATGATTGCGAGGGCGCCTGACATGGCGCGCATCCTAAGGCCGTGCAGCGGTGAGGGGCCGGTCTAGGCCCCAAACACACTCACAGCGGCGATGGAGGGCGCTCGCGAGCGGGGCGGCGGCGGGGTGGGTCGACGGCGACCCGCTTTTCGACATCGACGGCGATGCGCGGTCGGGCGTGGACGGCACGGCCGAGCTGCCGGGCGCGGGTGTTCCCTGATGCGGCCGGCCCTCGGAAATGGGCCCGCCAGCGCGCCCAACGAGCTCGTCGGGACTCCTTGTGATGTCGTGGATGTCTCGGTGTTGCACAAGTCCGGTTCGTGAAACCAGGCCCCCACGCGGTAGCCTTGGGGCATACGCGCATGACCATCGCGAGCTCATGGCTCGATGTGGTGGTGGGGATCGACTTTCACATCGAGATCGTTCCGACTCCCGCCCCCACCCCGACTCCGTTTCCGCATCCGCATTGCTCGGTGGTCTGGGACCCCGTCGGCTATGTGATGGGGGAGATCACGGGCATGGCGTTCGCGGCGGTCGTGGGCGCGCCGATTCAGCCGGCGGGGCCGGTGCTCGTTGGGGGCTCGATGGGCACGGTCGCCGGGGATGCGGCGTCGATGCCGATCAAGCACATCCTCATTCCACCGGGGACGACCTTCGTCGTTGGCTTGCCGCCGAGCGATGCCGATCTCGTGGTCGGCTCGCAGACCGTCACGTTTCGCGGCAGCAGTGCGGTGCGGGCCGGTGAGGTTGCGCTGCCGTGCAGTGAGCCGCTGCCGTTGCCGACAGGTTCGGTGGTGCCCGTGCCGAAGGGGCCAGCGATCACGATGGTGGGTGGGCCACCGGCGATCTCGTGGGGCGCGGCGCTGGGAGCCCTCGGCGGGCGAATGCTCCGCAAGAAGTGGGTGAGCGACAAGCTGCATGGGCTGGTCGCGAAGGTGATCCCCGAGAAGATGCAGCGGCTGCGTCGACTCGTGCACAAGTCGGTGTGCTTCTTTACCGGGCATCCGGTGAATGTGGCGACCGGTGGAGTGACCACGAGTGCGGTGGACTTCTCCCTGCCCGGACCGATTCCGCTGACGCTGTCACGCGACTACGACTCGAACTGGTTCGATCGCAAGGGCCCTCTCGGGCACGGGTGGTCGCACTCACTCGACGGGCGGGTGTGGATCGAGACCGGCAAGGTCGTGCTGCTCACGGAGGACGGGCGCGAGCTCGAGTTTTCCACGCGAGACCTGCACGAGGGCGTGGCGCGAGACGGCGATGCGCTCTGGCACCCGGTCGAACGCGCGACGCTGCGATCGCATGGGCACCATCGATGGACGCTGCGTACGGCGGACGGCCTGGTGCGCACGTACGGGCCCGTCCGGGGCGAGCCTCACGACGAATCGCGACGGGGCTGCTCGCGGCTCGTGTCGATCGAAGACCGCGCGGGTCACAAGATCGAGTTCGCCTACGACGAGCGGGCGCGGCTGCAGCAGATCACCGACAGTGGGGGTCGACAGATCGGGTTCGAGCACGACGCTGCCGATCGCCTGCGTCGCGTCTGGCTGCCCGCGCCGGACGGCAATGGGCTGCGTCAGCACGTCGAATATCGCTACGACGATGCCGGGGATTTGGTCGAGGTCAAGGACGCCGCCGGCAAGCCGACGCGCTTCGAGTACGACCAGCATCTGCTCGTGCGCGAGACCAATCGCGAGGGGCTGTCGTTCTACTTTCAGTACGACGGCTACGGTCGCTACGCGCGTTGCGTCCGGACGTGGGGCGACGGCGGGATCTACGACCATGTGATCGAGTACGACCGCCCCGGGCGCAAGACGATCGTCACCAACTCGCTCGGCGAAACCACGGTCTACGCGAGCAACCCGCTGGGCATGGTGACGTCGATCGTACGGCCCAACGGCAGCGAGATCGGCTACGAGTACGACGTCGCGACGCGGCTGGTGGCGGAAGTCGACGAGCTCGGCCAGGCCACGCGACACGAGTACGACGAGCGCGGCAATCGGGTAAAGACGATCGCGCCCGACGACACCGAGACGCTCACCGAGTACGACGAGCACGACCAGCCGATCGCGGCCACCGACCCCACGGGCGCGCAATGGCAGTGGCGTTACGACGCGCAGGGCAACGTCGTTGCGGCCACCGATCCGCTCGGCCTCACCACGCAGTACCGACACGAAGGTGGCGAGCTGGTCGCGATCGTCGATCCGGCCGGGCACGCGACGCGGCTGACGTACACCGAGCGCAAGCAGGTGGCGGTCGCGACCGCTCCGGACGGCAGCGTCGCGAAGTGGAGCTACGACGCGCTGGGCCGCGTGGTTGCGACGACCGACGCGGGCGGCAACGTGCAGCGCCGGCAGTACGACGCGATGGGGCGGCTGGTGCACGTGACCGCGCCGGACGGCAACGTGCGGGAGCTGGCCTGGGACGGTGAGGGCAACCTCGTGCGGGCGCGCGATCGCCTGCGGGACGTCGCGCTCACGCACTTCGGGCTGGGTCAGGTCGCCTCGCGAACCGTCGGCGGCAAGACGGTGAAGTACGAGTACGACACCGAAGGCCAGCTCGTCGCGGTGATCAACGAGCGCGGGCTGGCGCATCGCTTCGAGCGCGAGCCCGGTGGTGAGGTCGTCGCCGAGATTGCATTCGACGAGCTGACCAAGCGCTACGAGCGGGACGCCGCGGGACGGGTCACTCGGATCGATCGCCCAGGCGTGGGCCGGTTCTCCGCGATCGCCTACGACGAGATGGGTCGACCCGAGCGGGTCGAGCACAGCGACGGCGGGTTCGAGCGCTATGCGTACGATCCGGCGGGGCGAGTACTCGAAGCCGAGAACGAGCACGCGACGGTGGCATTCGTTCGCGACGCGCTGGGCCGGGTCGTCGAGGAGGCGACCACCGTCGGGGATCGGGAGGTTCGGGTCACGAGCAAGCTCGACCACGCCGGCCGACGGATCGGCTTTCGCTCGAGCCTGGGTGCCGAAGTCACGATCGAGCGCAACGCGATGGGCGACGTTGGCCGGGTGTCGCAGCACGGGGATGCGTTCGCGGCCTGGGAGGCGACGTTCTCGCGCGACGTCTTCGGGCAGGAAGTCGATCGGCAGCTCCCGGGTGAGGCCCGGAGCTACTGGTGGCGCGATGCGTTGGGGCGGCCGACGCAGCACTGGGTCGGTCGGACCGATGTCTCGGCGCGAACCCGCAAGTACGCGTGGACGCCCGGGGATCGCATCGCCTCGATCACCGACGAAGGCGTGGACTCGCTCGAGTACGAGTACGACCTGCGCGGCGCCCTGGTGAAGACGACGCACGCGGACGGGCGGATCGAGCTGCGCGCCGCAGACGACGTCGGGAATCTGTTCGAGAGCCTGGCGGGAGACGACCGCGAGTACGGACTCGCCGGCGAGGTGCTGAAGCGGCGCGGCCCGGATGGCGTGACGACGTACCGCTACGACGACGACGGCAACCTGTCCGAGCGCGAGGACCCCGACGGCGGATGCTGGCGGTACTGGTGGGACGACGCCGGCTGTCTGGCGCAGGTCGATCGCCCAGATGGCGTCGCGATCGCGATGCAGTACGACGCGCTAGGCCGGCGAGTCGCAAAGAACTGCGACGGCGTGGTGACGCGCTGGGTCTGGGACGGCGACCTGAAGCTGCACGAGTGGCAGGAGCGCGGCGAGGCAACGGAGCTGCGGCTTGGGGCGGAGGAGCAGGCGCGGCTGCGGGTGCTGGAGGACAGCCGGGAGTCGTTTGGGGCGCTGTATAGGGGCGCCGCGGAGGAGCGGTGGCGCGAGCTGCTGGCGGACGATGAGGCGGCTCGGCGGGCGCACGTGGTGATGCGTCGGCGGGTGGAGGAGAGGGAACCCGCGGTCGTGGATGAGACCGTCGTGACCTGGTTGTTCGAGCCGGACGGCTTTGCCCCGATGGCCCGGCTGACTTCGGGCGAGGTGCACTCGGTTGTTTGCGATCACCTGGGGACGCCGCTGGTGGTGCTGGACGGCGGCGGGAGATCGGTGACGCGGCTGACCGTGGATACCTTCGGGCGGGCGACCGTGGAGGGGGACAAGGGCTTGTGCCCATTTCGGTTCCCGGGGATGTACGCGGATGCTGAGACGGGGCTGTATGAGAACCGGTTTCGGTTCTTTGACCCTGGGGTTGGGCGGTATGTGTCGCGGGATCCGATTGGGCTGCGCGGGGGGCTTTCGCCGTACGGCTACGTTCTTCGTCCGCCGACAATGCTCGACCCGAATGGCCTCGCCGGTAAGCCCGGGCGCGGTAGTGGCTGCGGGGCAGGGATCGACGGCCAGCTCGACTTCCTCGAGCGGGCCATCCCCGGCTTCAACCGCGAGCAGGGTCGGGTCCTCCTCGAGGGCGCGTTCTCCCGGAATTCTTCGGTCGTGTTTGGTGGAAGTCGAGTACGAGGCACCCACGGCCCGACCAGTGACCTGGACGTAGGCTTCGGCGGGCTTTCGACGAGCCAAGCACACAAACTACTACGCAAGGGGCGCAAAGTCCCGGGCAGCCCGACCCTCGAGGACACGAAGATAGTGCCAGGGAACTCCACCGAGCACATACCCACGATCGAGTCTCCCGAGGAGTTTTTCCAGAGACGTGGAACCAGAGCTCCCGGCGATGCTCGAGCCGGCGACCCATTTGAGCCGTCAGGATCGATCACGGCAACACCGGACGGCGAAATCATCATCCTTCCGCCGCAAACATGACGATGAAATTCAGCGTAGCAGGGGAAGCTGTAGACCCGACGACCGTGGCCGTACGTGAACTGGGCTTCGGAGTGCCCGTCACCAATCTACCCACGGTCAAGTACGAGTGCTGCGTTCCAATCGCGGACGCGCTCAGAGCTGTCGAAGCGCCGTTCGCAGCTCTCATGCAGGAGTCCAAGGAGGAACTCCGCGATGGAATCCTGGAGCCGGAGTACGCTTGGCTGGTTGCTGATTGGCATGGAGGGGATGTCTGGTCGGAGTTTCGTACGAACGAGAGCTTCGTCGTCAAAGTGATGTTCGAGTTCCTCGCGCTCGAGCTCGCAACCGAGATCGCTCATGCCCGCGGGATTGTTCCGCGCTACGTCGTCAATACCGTCGACAGTGTTTCCCGGGCCACGGGCGACATTGTCTTCCGTGGCGACGTCTACATTCACACCTCGAGGTCGATGCCGTGAGTTCAAGCCACGGGTCGCGCCCGAGAGCGTTTGCGGCCGCGAGCCGCGGGATGTGGCTGGTTGGTCGGTCGCGTGTGCCGGGGAAGGAGCCTCAGATAGACATGAGCGAAGAGGGGCGGGTACGCGAGTGGCTCGAGCGGGGCAAGCAGGTCGGGCTGACCCTCGAGTATCAGCTGTCCGGGAAGCGCTGTTGGAGTTCCGTCGCAGTCCAGAAGTGGAGCGGGAAGTACAAGACGTACGTCGACGAGATCTTCGAGGAGAATATGGCGGCGGAAGACTACGAGCGCGAGGACGTCAGGTCGTTTGACACCGTAGACGAGGCGGCCGCGTTCATTGCGGCCCGCAGTCGCGCGCGCTTCGAAGACCTTCGGCCCTGCAAGGGGCAACGGATCTTCAACCCGGAGTTCGACTAGCCTAGTTCGGGCTACTCGCGTCCTTTCCAACCTAGCGCTTCGTAGGCAGCCGGGTTCTCGTTCTGGATCCACACTCTCAAACACGAACCGCGCCGTGGCCTCCATGCTGATGTTCGGCATGACTCGCGAGTCACAGGCACCGCGTTCGTGCAGCCATTCGAAGAGTGCATGGTCCGGATTGGGGAGCGTCGTGTGGTCGAACCTGTACGCCATCCAGCTCCCGAACTCCCTGCCCTCATCTTCAGTCCTCTCCAGGAACGGCGCACAGATCGCGAGCGCGTCGTTCTTCCCAGCACACGCGCTCCTCAAGCGGTGGGTCGCCAGGGACCGGCAGCCAGTAGGTCATCTGCTCGTCGCACGTCGCGGCCACCAGACAGTCCGCGTGTGCTCTCCACTCGACGATGCATGCATCCTCCTGAGTGCCGGACTGTGGCCCCCAGTGCCAGCTGAGTGCGCCGTCGATCGTTGCGCACTCTTCCACGCACTCATCGACAGTCCACGGCTCGTCCGCGTTCGGACCGCACTCACTGGAGCGCACCTCGCAGAACTGCTCGCAGCCTTCCACCCGGTGCTCGAGCAGATCGGGCCCGTCACGCTCGTCGATCGTTCGCGAACACGAACACGGGGCCAAGAGCTCGATCAGCAGTAGGGCCATCGTGGATTGGAGCGGCGGCTTCACTGAGGACGAGTTCGGTGTAACCACCGAAAACAGGCTGGGCAAGGCACGTGCGTACGAAGTGCCAACAGCGGTGTTGCCACTCCAGAGCCGATGAGCCTGCGCGGGGGCGGTCGCAGGCGCGAACGTGTGGAAGTCAGCCAGCTTCGCGCCGGGCCGCTGCGTCGCGCTCGGCCTCTATACGGGATCGCCCGGCTGAACTGTGGAGGGCCATCCTCGAGTGCGGAAGGACGAAGATCAGCCGGCTTCGCGCTCGGCCGCTGCGTCTAGTTCGGCCTGGGCGTTCTCCTCGGGCGTGTTCGTGTAGATGAGCAACACGTCGGCCGCTTCGGCATCCGAGAGGTTGTCGAGCACGAGTCCCCATGCTTCGGACAGGCGGTCAGCCTCGGGCACGTTGACGTACTCCGGGGACACGACAAGCGCCACTAGCTTGCTCCCCCTGCGACCGACGACGACTTCCGTTGCGCCAGGGACGCGGCCGAGGAGCTCTCGGAGGCGGTCTTCGGTGAGCATTGGATCAAGCATGCGGCAGGGGTCACAGATTGGCAATGACGGCCGTACAGAATGCGTCGACGGCGTCCACCCAAGTGGCGACGACCGTACGTGCTAGTGACCCAGCACCATGACGACCCGGGCCCACACTGTCGTGGCGCTCGGCGTGATGAACGATGTTGTGCCGACGGCCAATCATCCCGGCGAGTCGAGTTTGGTAAGGAGCGACGAGGGCCGGGTCAAGGCCTGCTCGCTTCAGAGCCGCCTTGACCTCGCCGACGTTGTTGAAGTTCGAGCGCTCGAGCTGGGTCTCGATCGATTGGCGGATGACGTCGTCGATTGTCTTGCCGCGATGAGGAAGCAGATCCGCGAGCTCGATTTTCGGTTTCCTATGCCCGACAAGCGGGATGTCCGCAAGGTGCTCTCGCGCAGTGCTCTGTGGCCACTTCCACTCGAGCGCGCTGCGTAGGACGTCTTCGAGCGTGGCATGCAGAAAGACAACGGCCGCGCGCAGGAGATCAACGGTCGCAACCGACCTCCGCCCCGGTCCGGTACCGGCACGTTCCTGGTAGACTTCGACGATCGCTCGAACGCGGTCGAGGTTTGCGCCCAGCCGACTCTGGATCTCCTCGTGCATTGGCAACTTGACGGTAACGGTGCGTGGACGGCCGCCCACCCGCGCGACACTGGCGCATCGACTTAGCGTCGAGTCGAGCCCGAGTACGCCGCCGCTCGTTCAGTCCACCTCCAGTACCAGTTCCCGGGTTCGGCACGTCGACCCGGCGCGCTCTCGCAGGTGCACGGTGAACTGGGTTTCCGTCGAGATGATGTCCAGCGCGGCGAGAATGTCGTCGGTATCGATGAGGGGCATCCCGTTGAGCCGCGTGATCACGTCGCCGTTGCCTGCTCCAAACGGGCGCGCCAGCTCGGCGGATGCTGACCCCGGGCCGAGTCCGCCGATACGGATTCCTGGCCCGCACGATGCGCTCGCGTCGACCAGCTCGAGGTGTACCCCTTCGTCGTAGAAGACGTCGAAGTTGGCGTAGACGTTGTCGACCAGCTCTGCGTCGATGGTGCAGTCGTTGCCGACACAGCTCACCAACGTGTCCACCTCTCCGAAGGGAGCGGCCCCGGCCCCGGTGCTGCCACTGTCGTCGTCGGCGCCTGTGGTGTCGGCACCGCTGTCCTCAGTGGTGTCCTCCGAGCCGCCGGTTGTGTCCGCGCCGGACTCGTCGTCTGCGCCTTCGGAGTCAGAACCGCTCTCATCCATGCTTGGCTCGTAGTTCTCGCATTGCCCGCCGGTCATGTCCGGTACGAAACCCTCGCAGATGTCTTCGCCGTCCGGGTCGTACACCGGCAGCATGTCGGTGCCCGAGCACTCTGGGTACTTTTCGGGGTTGGGCAGCGCGAGCTGGCTTTCGAGCTCGGCGCCGACGAGGAGCTCACACAGGCTCGTGGCGGAGGACACCGTGCAAGACTGCTTGTTCGAGATGTTGGGGTTGATATCGCAAGTTCCAGGTTGCTTGTTGCACGTCAATGCGAGCACGCAGGACTCGACACTTGCATCGCGAAGCGCCTCGACCCAAGTCTCGTAGGCATCTTCCTGGTCGGGCGTGAGCTCCTTCCCCGTGGCAAGATTGAACACAGCCAGCTTCATGAAGAAGTGCTTCTCGAAGTTCAGTGCGGGACCCGGATAGTCCGTCGGACCGGCTGAGCCGCTGAAGCACGCGCGGGCGGCGAAAGCGTATTCCGGAAGTGGTACGGGGATGGCACCTTCAAGGGGGTCGTTGCAAAAGATGCTGAGGTGACCGGGATAGTTCTCATGCTCGGGGAGGTCGGCCTTCGCGACGGATGACTGCCAGCAATGGAACGGGCACTCAGGCAGATCGGAGATGCAGGCACCCCCGGCGCCGAGCATGACGAGCCCGACGGCCCCATGGGCCGCCCTCAATCTTCTCGATGTCATCTCTCAGTCCTCTCCTGGAATCGCGCAGATGTTCCTTGCGCGTAGCTCTTCCCAGCACACCCGCTCCTCGAGCGGTGGGTCGCCAGGCGCCGGCAGCCAGTATTCGTGCTGCTCTTCGCACGTTGACGCCAATAAGCAGTCCACGTGGGTCCGCCACTCGGCGATGCACTCGTCTTCGCGGCTGTCTTCGCGGTAGCCCCAGTGCCAGCTGAACGCACCCTCTGGCGACGCGCACTCCACCACGCACTCATCGACGGTTAGGCGGGTACCATCCTCGGAGCTCGGACCGCACTCGCTGGAGCGGACCGTGCAGAACCGCTCGCACCCTTCCACCCTGTGCTCGAGCAGGTCTGGCTCGTCACGCTCGTCGATCGTTCGCGAACAGGAGCACGAGGCCAGAAGCTCGATCAGCAGCAGGGCGATCGTGGATTGGAGCGGCAGCTTCATTGGGGACGAGTCCGGTGTAACCGGCGAAGGGGGCCTCAGCAAGGCTCCTACGTACGAATTGCTAGCGGCGGTGTTGCCATTCGGACGACTTCGCGGGCGGCGGGGAGAGGTGCAACACCGGTACATCCGCGAGATCGAAAGCATGTTCGGGCCCGCCAACATCAGGCCCCCGGGCCGGAAGACAGCGACCGATTCCTGCGGATCGGGTCGACGTCAGACCGGCCGAGCACCGCGGTCACCAGGCGATCGCGAATCGCGACGAGACCGTGCCCGATCAAGTGGCCCCCCGAACAATCGGTGGGTCGCAAGTAGAACCGGCAGCCCATGAAGGCTAGGCTACGGGCGACACGTGGCCCGCGACGTCAAAATCGGCAGGTGTACCTACGAGCTCGCGCGGGCTCGTGACGTACTGCGCGCGCCGTACGATGTCGAAGCCGCTCGGCGTCAACTCGAGCGGATCGAGGGATGGACTGAGACGGCCGCCCGTGCGGTGCTCGAGTCCATCGACCGGATGCCGCTGCTTCGCCCCGCCGACGAGGATCTGACGGAGCTCGTTGCCCGGCTCTGGGTCGAGGGCGTGCTGTCCGCGGTCGTGACACCGTCGCCGGTACGTCCGGTCGACGCGCCAGAGGTCCGTGATCTCGTCGAGCCCCATCACCTCGGTGACCTTGGGCATCCCTCGAGGCCCAGCCCCAGCGAGAGGCCGTCTGCGCTGACGTGGGTCTCGTTCGAGATCGTCGATGAACGAGGGCAGCCCGCGGATGGCGAGTTCCGGTGCCGGACTGACGCCAAACTCGATGGAGGTAGCCTCGAACGGCGAACTCATCGCTACGGCGACTTGCCCCCTGGTAGCTCCTCTCAGCTCTACGCGGAGGGATTGAGGTGGCCGAGCTCGAACGACGAGGGACCTGACATCACCGTCGGTGACGGCTCGCTGAGCGAGCCCGTCCTGCCGGCGTCTGGCTCGACCGTGACGACGTTCGAGGTCGTCGACGCCGACGGTGAGACTCTTCCAGGATTTGCGGGTTGGCTCGATGGCAGCGGAGCACGGCAGCAAACGACACTGGGCCGCGTGACAGAGATCGTCGGAAGCGAGCCGTTGACCCTTGATGTTCATATCGGCGGCCAAGGATGAACAGGCGGTTCGTCTTCACCTCGGTCGTCAGCGCGGCAGTTGTCGCAGCCGCCGGCGTGTACGCGCTGAAGACGGTGGACTGCGGTCGGAAGTACTACGACCCCTACCCAGACGAGCCTCCGTTCGAGCGACGAGGCCCAATCGAGCGGCAGCCGGAGCCCGCTGCCCCCCCAGAGCCCGAGGACGTCGGGGTCCCTTTCGATGAGCCGGCCTCCGACAAGACCATCGCGCTCTCGGACGTCGAGACCGTTGCGGTGAAGCCCTTGCGCGTCGTCGATGACCCCCAGTGGAACAAGGGCTCTCTCGGCAAGCCGCGAGAGCTTCTTCGCGCGAAGCATCTCCGTCTCTCCGACGACACGCCAGTGACCGACGATCGGGGCATCGTCGAGATCACCGATGGGCCGGGGTTCGATGCCAAGACGCTGGAAGCGGTTCTCGTCGACTTCGAGTCGGGAGAGGTCGCCAGGTTTGCCGACGCGTTCGGATCAATCCCAGGGCTCGGGATCGCGTTCGGAAGAGCCAAGCTCGACGGAGACCTCCCAGAGCCCGTCATCATTCACGCCGATGGTCTCGCGGTCCCGTATGTCCCTGAGGGGTCCTGGTATCGGCTGCTCGATGTGGTCGTCAACGCCGGCCACCGAGAGATCTACCTTTTCGACGTCAACGAGAACCGCGAGAAGAACGGCCCCGGCACGAAGTTCTCGCACTGGACGGACCTCCGCTCTCCACCGCCGCCCACGAGCCTGCCCTTTCCGTTTCAACCGCGAGATGGTGACGAGACGACTCGACGCTACGGCGAGTACGAGCACGATCTGGACGGAGTTGCGCGCAACATCACCGCCTCGATCCGCAACAGCTGGGGGGATGGATGTACGCGAGCGGAGGTGCTTCGGGACGGCTCGACCAGATGCATCCGGCGCAGCGACGAGATCCTGGGCGAAGGCTGGCACCTGACGAAGCTGGACGAGGGCTGGGTTGCGTACAACGAGGAGCGCAAGGAGGTTCAGCGGCTGGCGTTCGCGAACGGATGCGGGCTTGCAGAGTCTGTTGCAGCCCCGCCTCGGGTGCGGTTTTCATGCGAAGGTTCTTCGGCGATTTGGAGCCCCGACGAGGTCTGGCGATTCGAGCACGATGCGCTCGGTCCACGCGGAAAGGTGGTCTACGAAGGCCGGCACAACCGACAGCTGATGTGGGGCTGGCGTTTCACTGACGACGGCAAGGACACGTTCTGTACGACCTTCGGCTGGATCGACATGCACGGTCCTCGGGTATGGAGCTCAGAGCGGTATCGACCCAGTAGTGTCTGGAGCTCCGAGCGTCATGCCCTCGTCCACCCGTGCGACAACGAGGACCTCCACGCCGTCGACGTCGAAGAGGGCACCATCGAGCTTCTATCGACAGCCCAAGGATGCGCGTCGCTGAGCTACTGGGAGCACGAGGGTCTCGTGCATGCGTACAACTGTGAGGCCAAGAATCAGCGAGCAAAGTGGACCGAGCTCGTCGACTTTGGCTCGAGGACGCGATGGCGCACCACCAAGATCCGAACGGGCTCGGGTGAAGACTTCCAGCGTATCTGGATCTTCGAAGAGCCCCGGCGCGTGGTCTGGGTCGAACGAAGGGGTGACGCAGACCGGCTCCTCGTGGCTGCTCTGCGGTGAGGGCTATCGCTTCGCAGGGTCGTCTGCTCCGAGGATCTTCAGGTCGAGGACGACGTCGCGGAACTCGTCCTCGGGTTCGGCTGCGGTGGGGTCCTGCACAGCGACGCGCAAGTCGACACGGCGAAAGCGCTGGTCGGAGACGTCGTCGTCGGTTCCGGCCTTCTTCGCCTCCGTCTCGCCCTTGCCTTCGACAATAAGACGGTCCGGATCGAGCTGGTGGTACCCGAGCCGGAAGGTAAGCCGGTTACCGAGAATCCCGTGTAGATAGTTGCGAACGGAGTAGGCCCGGTTGGTCGAGAGAGCCAGGTTGGACTTCTCGTCGTGGGGTCGGTCCGCGTGGCCGACGATCTCGATCCGCGCCGTCGGATCCTGCAACAGCGGAAGCTCGCAGGCCGCGAAGATGTTGAGCGCTTCGCGAATGTCCAACCGACCCTCGCGGTCCATCTTCTCGCGTTCCTCCGAGGTCGGCACGGGAAGCATGGCACCGTTCGTAGGGAAGTGGACGGAGAGCTCGCCGAACGTATCCTTCCAGTAGCACTCGAAGGGCTCTACCTCCTTACCTTTTACATCCGGCGGCGCCATGATCTGCGATCCGAAGCCGGTGCCCAGATCGAAGTAGCCCCACATAGCACGGAGTCCGAATCGAAAGCCACGTTTGCCCTGGTCCAGGCTTCCGGCGAACTGGAACGTGACCGAGCCGTGGCCGCCGCCGCCAAGCAGCGTCAGCTCGACGCCGGTCTCGCCGAGGCCCTTCCCTTTCCCGCCGCCGCCGAAGAGGTCCGTTTGAATCAGCGTCGCCGGGCCTTCGACCTCGTCAACCTCCAGCGGTCGACCTGCCCAGCTCCAACCCGTCGACTCCCACTTGATGTTGGTCTCGTCGCCTACGCCACGGCTTTGTTGAAGGCCGATCATCACGAGTGTGTAGTCGCCGCGCCAGCCCGTTTGTTTGAAGTCGTTTTCCGTCCCCTCCTTGCCGTGCCAGATGCTGCGTCCGGTGTACTCGACCACGGCGGTGCCGGCGAGCGTCGCGATGGGGGAGAAGCGCTTGAGGATCTTCAGCTTGTCGAACTTGCCTTCGACCTTCTTGATGAGCTCTTCGATCGCCTTCTTGGCGGTCTCCGCTGCCTTCTTGTCTCTCTCATTGTTGAGGTCCGTGATCTTGTAGAGGTCGAGACGCACGCGGTACTCGTGCTTGCCCCAGCCCCGGCTCTCGATCCCCAGGTACTTCTTGATGGAGTCGGAAGTCGACTTGAACTTGTTGGCGTCGTCGACCGTTCGGATGAGCCCACTGAGACACGTGGCCTTGTCCGCGACGGCAACGTTCGACAGGTGCTCGAGCACGAGAGGGCGAAGCTCTTGGAGATCGTCGATGGCGAGACCGCCGGACGAGAACGGAACAGCGAGCGGATCTTCGAACACCTCGCGAACCAGGTGGTCGATCGAGGTGACGATGTTGTTTCGGTGGTTACTTTCGATCTGTGACCCGACGTCAGAGCCGTAACCGAGGGGCATGGCGGCCTCAACGAGCTCGGGAAGCGTCCTCGCGGTTCCGCCACTCTTTCGCAGGAAATGCTCGTTGACCGTCACCGTGTGGGTGAGGATGCGAGCGGCGAACCTGGGAAGCGCGTCCCGTTGCTGTGGTGTTCGGGTAAACCAGAGGGCTCCGCGAACGTCGTCGGTGATCCACGACTGGTCTAGATAGCGCTCGAGCAGGACGGGATCTGGGTTGGCCCGAAATGCCTGGCTCGTCGCAGCTTCGGAGTGCTCGGGCCATGCGTCGACGAACCCCGGGTCGAAGACGAGGTCGATCGCATCTCCTCCCTTGGGCTCGAGGGTGCCGACCGCGATCGAGAGCTGCCCATCGGGATCGAGTACGCCCGCCTTGCGCAGCATCCAAGGCGGCACCTCCAACAGGAACGGCCCATTCCCATCTGCTTCCCCGCTGAAACGAAATGCCAGGGGCGGCGGATTCCGGTGGCCCTGGAGCGGTCCCCAAACGTCAGGAAGGCGGGGGTCTCTGGCCGACTTGGGCTTGTTCTTGCGCTCGCTGGCCTGGTACTTGAGCTTTCGAGACACCAGCGTGAGCAGGCATTCGATGTGGCTTCCGACGTGGTTGATGAACAATCGGTAGCGGCCGGCCGCCTCGAAGTAGGTGCCGGTGATGTTCGGCTTGGACTGCAGATCGACGTAGGGCGAGGGCTCTCGCTGAGCGTTACCGACCCGCTGGCGCGGATCCGCCGGGTGGCTCGGGATGTGCTTGCGACCCGAGACGGCATCGTGTCGATGGTCCTTGCACTCGTGGTCGCAGCGCCGCTTCTTCGGGTCAACCATCGTTGTCTCCCGTGAGGGTGAGAGCGCCGACCGCTTGGAGATGGAGCTCGGGGTAGGAGCGGTCCTCGAAGACGACGTAGCTACCGGCGCCCTCCACATCGACGCGGAGGCTGTAGCGAAGTCCGGTGGGGAGGTCGTCCCATCGCAGTTCGTACAGACCCGTGTCGACCGCGTCGTCCGGTAGTCGCAGGGCGCGTTCATACGAGCCATCGGTGGAGGCGAGGACGTACGTCTCGGGCACGAACCAGTCTTCGGGGGTGAGATCCGTGACCGCGGTGTACGTCCCGATCTCCCATCCCCCGGGCTCGTCTGGGACGCGGAACTCCTCCCATCGCACGACTTCCGAGGTGTAGATCGCCTTGGCGGTGGGCGACTCGAGGTCCATCCACGCGGCCTCGCCCACGAGAAGGTCGATGCCTCCCGAGCTTCCGCCATCAAAGCCGACTCGGATCGGTAGCCCGGCCTCGGCCGCAAGATATTCGATGTCTGCGCCCGACCAGGCCGACTCGGGAAGCCCGTGCTTCTCGAGCCAGCGCTTCATCTCGTGGTCGAGGACGTCGAAGATCGATCCGAGCGTCTGCTCCCCACAGATCCCATCGACGAGGATGTCGCCATCGTGGCGCCGGTTGAACTCGGCTTGGTATTGGGCAACAGCAGTGGCCGAGGCGTCGTTGTCGACGCCGTCGACGTTGTGGATTTCGCACGGCCACCCGCGATGCGTGTGGAGGAAGCGGAGGTAGCCATGCACGTCGAGCAACGAACCGTGGTCGGTGGCCAGCTTTACCCACGCCGCCTGTTGGCTGTTCAGCAACGCGGAGGCTGCATCGGCGCGGGCTTGACCGACATTGGCGCTGGGCTCGTCGTGGCCGACGATCAGGATACGTCCGTTGTCGATTTCGGCCGCATGGTGCAGTGCCGCGAGTAGAGAAGGGATCGGATGTTGCTCGTTGTTCCAAGGGCCCGGCAGGAGGAGGCACGAGCCGGGAGCTGTTGCGAGCGGTGCCGTTTGCGGTCGCCAAAGCGTCGGGCGAGTGACGATGATCTGGTTGTGTTCTCCGACGGTGAGGTCGATAGATTCGAGCGCGCCAGAGAGCGTGGCGCGACGGGTGTGCTTGACCGTGGGCACCGAGGGCGGACCGTAGCATGCGGGGGAAGTGCACCCCGGCCTGCGCGTTGGCGGAGCTTTGGTTCGTCTATGAAACTCGGGATGTCACGGTGTTGCACCGTCGAAGTCCGCGCCGGCTCCCCGAGGAGCGAACGGTCTCAGTGGCTGTACGTTCGCGTGAGGATGTCAATGCAGGTTTCGATCGCCGGCAGCATCGATACGACCGCTGTCTTGATTGTCGCCGGTGTCGTCAGGTCGGCGGCGACCTCCAACCCCGCGTCGCCGATGTCGGCATGCGGAAGCTGGCGACGAAGCTCCGGCACAGCAACGTTCCACGGGGTCTCCAGGGTCGCCTGAGAGCCATGCTCATCTTGCCCGCGCAGAACCATCCCGATCCTGCTTGCCGCTCCGGCCCGCAGCGAGAGGTAAACAAGGACGTGGGGTTCCAAGCTCGCGTACGTCGGGCTGACTTCCGGAAGCAGCCACAGGAAGCCCAGGCGGCCCCCGTATCGTTGTGGGATGCTCCGGAGTTCGTCGTCCAGGCACGACTCAAACACGGGCCAGAAGGCTTGTCGGGTCGAGCCGACCGCCTCGTCGAGGCTACGGCTGCTCTGTCTGACCCGCTTGACGAATCGGTTTGGCCTGACCTCGAGCTCGAATCGCAAGCCCGGGGGTGAGTCCCCGACGCGGACGAGCTTCGGGATGACAGCGAAGAACCGCTTGTCCTCGGGCGTATGATCGTTGAGCCACGCGAGTGTGGAGCGGTGCTCATCAGCGAAGGACTCTGCGATCCAGACGACGATGTCCGCCTCGAGCGCCGAGAGATATGTCAGCGCCTTCCCGAGGTGGTCGTGGTCGGAGCGGCCGAACTGGTTCTCGATCACGACCCTGGTTTCATCTTCGATACATCGCGCGACGATGTCAGCACGGAACGTCCCTGTAGAGACCTCACGTCGATAACCTCAAGCGACATCGACAACGCCCTGCCCAGACGCGCGAGCTCCTAAGGAGCCGCAAGCGACGGCGTGAAGGCCGTGTCCTCTCGCGGGAAGACCGTGCGCAAGTCGAGCTCGTCGATCTCGAGCACCCTGATGTCTTCTGGGCTTGCCATTGCGCGCGGAGTTTATCGTGAGACTCCGTGTGGAGTCAGAGTTCGGCGACGAGTTTCCGTAGCTGCTCGATGGCAAACGCGCGGTTGTACTTCCCGCCCTCGAACAGATCCAGAAACCGAGTCCCACAGTAACGCCCGGCGGTTTCGAACATGCCGCTGCTCGCGACGCATCCGTTCGCGGCCGGGTAGAGCAGCAGCGAGCGACTGCACTCATACAGCTCGTTGTAGACGAACATCTGCTTGAGATCAGAGATCGCCGGCCGGCCGCGCCTCGGCACCTTCCACTTGGTATCGGCGATGAGAACTGGGTCCTTCCGCTCGGGTCGGCGGATCGCGATGTCGGGCTTGACCTGTCTGACCTTGCCACCGTCGGGTCTCCAGAAAGGCCGGCGATCCTGCGCGACGACGCGAAGCGTGGGCCCGGCCGCACGCTGCAAGAGCCGCGCAACGTACCGCTCCCACAGATCGTTCATGTTGAACAGAAGCGCGAGAACGTGCGTGTCGCCCTGCTTGAGCCGGGGCGATCGGTGCAGAAGGATCATCCGAGCCATCTCGAGGGCATCGCGGTACCGCTCGGTGTTTCGCGTCAGGACGAGCCGGTCGAGCGCATCGACGCTGGGCAGTGGTCCGATCGACTCCGGCACGGCTCGGCGAGCACGCTCCAGCCGGTTCCGAAGAGCGCCTCGAATGCCAGTCCGGGCGAGCTCGCCGAGCGCCGCCCGCAGGACCTGATTGACGAGGACGTCCAGGTCATAGACCTGGTGGTCCACGAACACCCGCTGTGCCTGTACCAAGTTCCGGCGCAGGTTTTCCGCGACGAGTAACCGTCCACGGAACGAAGTCCGGTTCTCCTGGACCTTTCGGTAGCCCTTCGCCAGGCCCTGATGCAGGAGTTGTTCGACGTAGCCGAGAAATCGGGCGACATAGACTTCGAGCAGGCTCGAACGCTGAACATCGAGGTTGGCATTGGTGGGGTGGAGCAGCCGCAGCGAGTACGCTTCAGAGAGCATGCCGAGCAGCGCGTCATGCCAGGGGGCCGTGTCGGTGGGCACATGACGGTCGGTCTTGGGGAGGACCTCGATGCCGAGATCCCCGACTTGCAGATAGCCAACGTGCTGCGTGAATCGAATCGATCGATGGCCGACCTCGAGGACCCGATCCCGACTCGACTCGGCGAACTTGGTGAGCGCATCGAACTGGCTCGGGCCGAACGTGACGGAAGTACCGTTGACGTCTCGCCTCGTCTGACCGACGACGAGGCGCTCGTACTCGAACACCCTAATCGTCGTCCGGAACATGCTCGTAGATCCTGCGGAACGAGGCGCTCGTGAGCGTTTCGAGATCGGCGAGCTCGTAGGTCACGCGTTCGCCGAGGGCTTCGGCGTCGTCGTGCTCGAAGTCGGCGAGCGGGATCGTGTCCTCGTCGATGCGCCGAACGAACTCCTTGCCCAGGACGAGTCCGATCCGGCCCCTGTCGCCGTAGAAATACTCCTGTAGCAGCGGGATGATCTTGCGGTCGAATACTCGCCGAAGCCCCTCGAGGCTCGGGTCGTTCTCGAGCTCTGTGAAGTAGGCATGCCCGATGAGATGGTCGCGGTCGTAGAGCTTTTGTAGTCGCCGATTGATGGCATCGAGCAGCTGAGGGGGGTCGATGCCGCCGGAAATCTCGAAGTTGAGGACCGACGGCTTGGGCATGCACTCGCGAAAGGCGAATCGACGGCGGAGCGCGGTGTCGAGCGCCTCCACGCTGCGGTCGGCGGTGTTCATCGTACCGATCACGTGCAGGTTGGACGGCACGCCAAACCGGGTGCCCGAGTAGGGCAGGGTCACGATGATCTCGTTGTCCGCGCCGAGACGCTTGTCGTCCTCCAGCAGCGTGATGAGCTCTCCAAAGACATTGGCGACGTTGCCGCGGTTGATCTCGTCGATGAAGATGGCGTAACGGGGGGCGCCGTCGAGGAGCTCGGTGCGGCGACTCTGAGGGAGCTGGCAGAAATCGTCGATCGAGCCGTCGAAGCCCGCGAGGCGGAGCGCCGAGCGGACGGCTTTCTTGAACACGCCGTCCTCGAGTGAATAGGTCAGCCCGCCCCCCTCAGTGTCCCCGTCCACGGACGGTCGGATTCCCTCGATGAAGTCCTCGTACGAGTACGACTGATGGAACGTGACGAAGGTGATGTCCTTCGCCTTGCGGTCGGGCGGGGGAGGGCGCTCCGCTCGGGCGATCTGTTCCGCGAGATCTCCTAGGACCGGCGGTTCGCCATCGGGGAAAAACCAAGCGCCGTCGGCTCGCTTGTCGAAGACCGCGTCGCCGCTTCTGCGGGCGTAGCTCACCGTCTCGCTACGGGCGACGGTGTGGGACTGAAGAGTACCCCAAAGACGTGGTCCGATCTTTGTCGCGGATGAAAGCGTCTGCTTGAGTCGAACGAAGCGGTGGTCCGCAAGCTCTGGCACTCGAGCCTCGCCCCCGAGGTCACTGAGCGCGAGCATCACGACCTGAAACCACGTGAGCCCGGTCATGACGTCCTCGAGGCTTTGGGTACGCGAGCGCTCCAGGCTCAATGCTCGCGTGAACTTGGGGGCGTACTCATTGTTGAGTGCGTATGTCTTTCCTGTCCCTGGCGGGCCATAAAGAATGAGATTGAGCGCCGGGTAGTCACGTGCGGCCTCGGGTGTCGCTGCTTGCTCGCCCTCTCCGAAGACTTGGGCGATTGCGTCGGGGCGGGTGACCGGAACGAGGGTGTCATGCCAGTTCCCACCTCCCTGGCCGCGCGGAGCCTTGCCGTTGTAGAGGGGAACGGCGACTGGGTCGAGATCGAGTCGGCCGGCCTCGTCGTAGATTCGGACGATGCGCCCGACGTAGTGGATGGTGAGGTCATGGGTGCCGCCGTAGCCTTTGATCGCGAACAGATCGCCTTCGCTGATCTCGTTGAATCTCTTCCACGTCGTGCGAGCGGGTTGCTCCTGTGCATCGCGCGACCAGCCGACCTGCCAGTAGTTGCCGGCTTTGAACTCGTCGAGCATTGATCCCGTGCCCCACTGATGGCCGCCGGCCCAGTACTTGCGGGCTGAGTCGTCTTCTTCGCCGTCGCTGACGTCCCCGAGGACGTCCTCGGCCTCGACGGCGCCCGCGAACGCAGAGATGTCGACCAGCGGCTTGCCACGCTGCCTGCTTCGCTGGGCGTCGACGAAGTCGAGCTTGTAGAGTGCGGTCCGTACCAGTCGCCGGAACGCGGCTTGAGCCGACGGCTTGATCGTGCAGCCAGGCAGCACGACCTTGCAGATCTCCACCCGGCTATCGCTGAGCATGGGCATGTTCGAGGCCGCGACGAGCTCCTTGAGACGGCGCGCGAGAGCGTTGCGTCGGTTCTGAAGTTCTGGCTCCGCCTTGCGCTTGTAGAGGGCGATCATTGCGTCGATCGGTACATCGGTACCGTCGGTGGCATCGGAGAGTCTGAAGCCAAGTGTGATCCAGACGAGCTCACGCTGCTGATCCGCGAGTCCGACCCGGATCGCCGGGCGGAAGCGGTTGCCCTCTTTCTTTCGCTTCCATTGGTCTGCGGAGAGGTTCAATGCCACTTGGCCGCCGTCCCATTTGCAGTCGATGCGTGCGCCGCGAGGCCATGGGCCGTCTTCAGCTTCGGATGCGCCGATGATCTCGACCGGCGGCCACTCGGGCGCTGGCAGGCGCGCGACCTGGACCTGTACGGTCGTCCCGGCGACGTCTACCTCGAGGGGGGTAGCGGCGTCGAAGATCTCCCGGATGATACGCAATGAGAGCTTGCTTGCGTCGGCGCGGGCCATTCGCGGCGGAGGGTAGCGTGAAGTGAGCGGAGCTTGTCGACCCGAACAAGGCAACGGATAATCTGGAGTGGGTGCAAGTCCGTGCGAGGCTTTGACCCCCGTGAACGTCTTGGTCTGTTCGGGGACACAAAGGAGTCTGCCGTGCCGCTCACCTACATTCCGCACGAAACGATAGCTCTCAAAGGACACTCTGACTTCGACGAGGCGTGGCTGCAGTCGAAGATCGCCGACGACCCGTCGATTCTCGGCCTCGGTGACGTTTCGGTGCTCGAGCGGGAGCGCAACCAGGGGAAGGCCGGCCGTCTCGACCTCTTGCTGTCCGACCCGCGACAGAATCTTCGCTACGAGGTCGAGTTGATGCTGGGCGCGACGGACCCCAGTCACATTATTCGGGCGATTGAGTACTGGGACATCGAGCGCAGGCGCTTTCCGTCGTACGAGCACGTCGCGGTGCTCGTGGCCGAAGACGTGACTGCGCGCTTCCTGAATGTAATGGCCTTGTTCTCCGGTTCGATCCCGCTCATCGCGATTCAGCTCAACACGTTGAAGGTCAAAGACCATATCGTCCTCGACTTCGTTCGCGTGCTCGACCAAACCGAGCTTCGCGTCGACGACGAGGAAGAAGCTGCCGGGAAAGCACCCGTCGACCGCGAGCACTGGGAGCGGCGGTCGAGCCTTGAGACGCTCGACCTCATGGACCAACTCTTTGGTGTCGTGCAAGCCGCATCGCCGCAACAGCAGCTCAACTACAACCGACAGTTCATCGGCCTGACAGATGGCCGTCGATCCCGGAACTTCGTCCTCTTCAAGCCGGCGAGGCGCCACCTCCGGCTTGAAGCGAAGGTCGAAGCGGACGAAGACTGGGCGAACCGACTAGAGGACGCGGGACTATCGGCCAACAGCAAGCGGGGGCGGGTATTTGTCAATGTCACTTCAAAGCTGTTCGCCGAACACCGAGAGATCATCGAGGAGCTGATCCGCCAGGCGGCATCCGAGTCGGAGGCCTGAGCTTCGCCCCCGTAGCCCAGGTCCGGCGGTCGGCGTCTCAAACTTCCTTCCTTGGGTTGTGGGGCATTCCGCTCACGCTCGCGATCCTGGCAACACGATCGGGCTGGCGACTTCGGCGGCTTCCTCGACCAGGTCGACGCTGAGGGCGGTCAGCGTTTGCTTCGCCTTGTCCAGCATGAGCTCGAGCTTGCGCTCGGCCTTGCGGAGCTCGTCTCGGATCGTCTTACTGCAGGAGGCGATCTTGTCGTTCTCCTTCCGCATCTTGGCGATGCGCGTGACCTCGTCCTGAACTCGCTTCTCGACGTCGCGGAGCGCAGTGATGTCGCCGGCGTCGGCGTCTTGGCGCCGGCGTTTCGACATGAACAGGGCGGCCATCATTGCGGCGCGGAGGTAGGGATCCGTCGACGGATCCTCGGCGTCCCATTGCACGAAGATCGTGCTTCCGTAGCGCACGAACTCGGGGGCGCCCGGCCAGGCGTGGCTGGGAGCGAGGACGAAGACCCCCACGTCTGCGTCGCGGTTCTCGCGAGCGACCTCCATCTCCTCCAGGACCTTGGCCGCGGTGTAGTTGCACGCTCGCTTCGCTTCCACGACCACGCGACAGTCCCGGAAAGCGCTCTCGCTCGTGAAGCTCACGACCGCGTCGCCTTTCTTGCAGTGACGTCGTTGGCCGGTCGTGTTCCCCGTGGGCTCGACCAAGTAGGTGTCGCCGCAGGTTCTGGTCAGGAACTCGACGACGTCCTCCTCGAAGGTCGTGCCCCCACGCGGGCTCTTGCTCGCCGCCTCCTTGCGGGATTCCATCCTGGCCACCGTCTCCCGGATGTAGCTTTCGAGCTCCCGTTGGTTCTTCTGCTGCTCCTCCAAGAGCTTGCGCTGGGATTGACCGTGGGCCTCCAGCAGGGTCTCGACGGTGCTCCGAATCGCCGAGAGAGGCGACGTCGGCTCATCTGGGTTCAACGCCGCGACGAGCGTGCGCTGAGCGGTTCGAGTCTCCCGCATGAGCCGGCTGATCGCCGAGCCCTCGTCATTGGCGTCCAACGCCGCCACCGCCTTCTCGAGTTGCCGCCCGCCATGGGCCTGTGCCTTCTCGAGGTCGTCTCGTAGGGTGCGCAACAGCTTGGCAACGGCGCCGTTCTCGGCGAGGGGATCGAGCGCATTCATCAGGGCGCGGTGGTTGTCGTCCAGAACCGTGCGGACGCGTTCCTCGATGACCTGCACGACGCCTTCCTTGTCCGACGGGCTGAGACGCCTCAGCAGCTCGCTGTTCGCTCCGACGTGGTGGGCGAGGGTCTCGGCGAGCACGCTCCGCTCTCCGCCGACGTGCTCCTTAAGGAGCCGGTGCAGTACGCCCTCGTCGGCGAGGAACGCCGTGAGTCGCTTGCCCACCTCACCGTCCGCGTCGTCGAAGTAGCGTTTGAGCACCGACTCGATATCCGCGAACTGTCGGTCGAGGTGCGTGCGAAGCCCCCGCTCGACGTCGTCGACCAGCGCCTTGCCGACGTCTTCGAACCAGCTTTCGCGAGCCTGCGCGTATGCATTGCGAAGGGCACGGACGCCGATCTGCCAGGCGTCCGCGGCTGGAGCTTCGCGGTCCGCGGGGGCGAGATCGGAGAACAGGGATTGGATGTCGGCCCGCCGATCGCGGAGGCAGACCCGGATGTCCTCTCCGACGTCGAGCATCTCGACGGTGACGTCGGCGGCACGACGGGCCGGACGCTCGGATGTATCGGTAGTGCACATGGTGGTGAAAGCGTTGGTGGGACAAATGTGGCTAGAGGCGATCGGCGCGACCCAAGACGTGGGACTGGCGTTGGCGGAGGAAGGCCTCGAGCTCGGCGGCCTCGGCTTGCGTCTGCGTGGTCGCGTCTGCGAGATAATCCAAGAAGGAACCCATGCCCTGCTCTTCGGAGTCTGGCCCGAGCACCGCGCCGAGGCGGTCGTGGTCGAGTTCGAGGGACAGGTAGACTTCTTGGCTCATCGGCGTTTCGTGTCTCCGGCTTCGAAGACTCCACTCGGCAGGTCGAGGCAGCGGAAAGCAGGAGCGACGATTTCTTGCGAAAATCGGACTCGGGCGGATTCGCGCGTGGCTTGCCGCGGTACTTTGCGGACCGTGACCGTCGACCACGACTTCCAGCTATTGCAGGGCAGGGTCCACCAGAGCGGCTCCGTCTCGATGACGCCGCGCGAGCTCGTGCAGATGGTGGGCGCGAAGCGGCGCGGTGCGCTGATCGTCGATCAGATCCGCTCCCGGTTGGCGCGCCACAAGCTCGAGACGGATCCGGACTTCATGGACGTAGGTGCGGATGACCCGGTCGACGTGGTCTCCGTCGGCGGTGACGAGGTCGAGCCGCCATACCTCGAACCTCTGACGGATGCGCTCGAGCAGGTCTCGAAGGACCCCGAAGACCCAACGACCACAACGGTGCGAACGATGCTCTCGTGGTTCGGGGCACAGCGACGCGGGCCAGCGATCTCGGACACGATTCGCGCCACGTTGGTCGGGTTCGATCTCGAGACCGAGCCGGACTTCGAGAGTGTCCACGTCGATGAGAAGGTCAGGCTCGTCCGGATCCATCCGCCCGCCGACGACTCCGAAGTGCCGGACGGCGGGGGTGTCGAAGCCGATGAGCCTCGACCTTCAAGTGCGACCGCGCAGGGCTCCGAGATCACGACGTTCCACGTGGGAACGTTGGATGAGGCGAATCGGCCGGTGGTGTGCATCAAGCCGCAGTCATCCATCAGGGAAGCGATGTCTCGGATGCTGGCGGAGCGCGTTTCGTACCTTCCGATCATGGCGAACGAGCGCCGTGTGAACGGGCTCGTTCGCTGGAAGGACCTAGGTGGCTACCTTCTGTTGCAGGCGAGCGCCAACCTCGACGACCCCATCGAGAACGCGGCGACCAAGCCGATCGAGGTGAATTTCAACGAGCCGTTCCTGTCGGTGATCGAACGCATCATTCACAACGGCTGCGTCCTCGTTCGCGGACCGGAGAACCGCGTGACCGGGATCATCACCAAGAAGGACCTGGCCAAGAGGATGCTGGAGCTCACTAGACCGTTCGTCACGCTCGGGGAGATCGAACGCGGGATACGAGGACTCGTCGAGCGTGGAGAGTTCTCGGCATCAGAGCTCAAGGAGTTGGCACTGGACCCGGCCGTTCCGAGGGACGTGAAGACGGTCAACGATCTCTCCCTGGGCGAGTACCAACGTCTGCTCGAGAACCCTGAAGGGTGGGCAAGGCTCAAGCTCGGGATCGAGAAGCGTCCGCTCGTCGATGCGTTGCATGAGGTCCGTCGCGTTCGGAACGGCGTGATGCACTTCGAGCAGTCCGGTCCGACGGAAGCGGAGCGTCATCGGCTGTCGACGTTTCTCGACATGGTCTACCAGATCCGCCGGTTCACAGACGCCGAGCCGAAGCCCGCGTAGCGTCGTTCCGGGACATCACTCGTGGAAGCAATGGATCGATGAACAAGGCCACCGTGCAGTTCTTGACCGCGATCGACAACGCGGACCTTGCGGACTCACTCGGCGCCGGCATCAAGTTCGATGGGCTCGTGCTCACCGACGACCCGCGACGGTTCTCGACGCGGTTCCGTCCAGAGTTCCGGCGTCTCGTCGGTGAGATCGAGTACGAATATTTGATGAACAGCCCGGTCGTTGCCTATGGTCGGGCTTCGCTCGACGCGCCGCTCAGCGCCCGCGCTGGGATTGCGCAGCTTGGCGTCTTTCTCGGCAAGGTGCGGCGGTTTCAGATCGCGACGTGGCTCGTCCGTGACAACGCGCTCGCATTCGATCGCGGTTACGCGCAGGTGGTCCAGGAAGGGCAGCCTGTCGCCGTCCACAGCAACACGTGGGCTGGGCAAGTGCGTGCGTTGTCTTCCGACCGTCCTCCGATCGCCAAGTCCGAGCTCGACATGGCTGTGGACGCCTACCGCTACATCTACCTCGAGGACATTGAGCAGGCCACGTTGGTCGACGAGCAGGCAAGGGACCAAAGCGTGCACGGCGCGGAGCACGGCGTTGAAGGCTCTAGCCGAATGGAGCGAGCGCTTTACTTCCTACAAGGGGGACGCCGGGCGCCCAGCCGGAGCCTTCGGGTCGCCAACTTCTGTTCGGCGCTCGAGGCGTTGTTGGTCGCAGGTGGCTCTGAGCTCAGCCACCGACTCTGCGAACGCGCAGCGTGGTTGTTGGAAGCGGACGCGGAGAGCCGGGCGGCGTGCTACGCCCGTGTTCGGCGGGCTTACTCTATTCGATCGTCGGCGGTTCACGGGTCGGCAATTAGGAAGAAAGACAAGCGCCAAATACAAGAAGTCGCTGCCAACCTCGACGAGACGCTGCGGCAGATCTTGCTCGTGATCTTGCACTCAGAGCGGCTTCGCGAGCTATATCTAAGCGAGGACGCCCAACACCAAGAGGAAGAGCTCGAGAGGAAGCTCCACCACATGACGCTCGGTGATCCCACCTTGTTGGGTCGATAGGCGAAGCTCCGCTGTGCCTCAGTAAACCTCACCGTCGGCCACAGGGAGCCCCTCGGCCTCTTCGAGAAGTCGAGCGCGCAGCTCCCGATGAGCGTCCGGTACCTTGAGCTTCTCCATCTGCTCCACACACGAGTCGGCCGCGTCGGCGTCGCTCCTCAGCCGGTGCGCCCACGCGAGCGTCCGAAGGATCCCGAGCGCGGGCCAGAAGCCCTGGCGACGCACGAACTCGAGCGCTGCTTCGGCAGACGCGACTGCGAACTCCGCATCGTCGCGAGCGACCTCGATGCGAGCGCGCTCATACAGGAGGTACGCGCGACACTGATGGTAGTAGGGAACGCTCTCGCCTTTGGTGTGGTCCTCGAGTTCGCAAGCCGCGAGATTGAGCTGCGCGGTGGCGTCGCCGAGTCGACCGAGCCTGCGAAGCGCGGCGGATAGGTAGACTCGCGAGCGGCCGGTCTCGTGCGGGGCGTGCTCGGCGTGATGCGCTACGGCGCGCTCGAACCAGGGAATCGCGGTTTCGAACTGACGCGCGTGGAGTAGCGAACGCCCGATCGTGCCCCACGCGTGCCCGGCGAACGACGCCCACGCTTGTCCCTGCGCGGCTTGCAGCGAGTCCCCGAGCTCGTCGCGGAGCTTCGCACACTCGTCCCAGGCCGCGTCATCGATCGCCTTGTCGAGCGCAACGGTCTGCCGAACGAGCGCGATGAAGGGCGTCGTCCACTCGTCCTCCCCGCCTCGCAAGAGTCTTCCGGCCGCCTTGGGATCACCCGCATGGACGTAGGCGAGCGCTCCGTAGGCGCGTGCACGCGGGATCGTGTCTGCGTCTGAAGCACGGGGCGTGAGGCCATCGAGGAGCTGGGCGATTCGGTCCGCGACGAGCCGCCACGGATCGCCCCACGGAGTGAAGGAATCGAGCTCTTGGTCCTCGACAGTGTCGATGAGCTCGTTCAGTGCCCTGATGCGGCTCTTGCGATCCGGCCAGGCGCCCTTCCGGTTCTTGCTTCCACGGAGATCGAGTTCGGCCGTCGCCAGTGCCTCGGCCACCGAGTCGACGACGACTGCTTCGTGGTCGAAAGCGACGATGTCGCCCTTGTGCTCTGCGTGAGCCATCAGCCGGCGGCCTTGCTGACCAGCATGGGCATAGAGGCCGGCGGCCTTGGCCGGGACATGGTCCACCGCGCCGATCCGCCACCCTTTTCCGCGGTTGTAGACCGAGCCGGTCGCGGCCAAGTCCTCCGGGACGACCTTGCCCAGCCATGCCGAGGCAAACCCAAGGCACAGGGCGAGACCGAGAGACGTGCCATCGATCCCGGTAATCTCACCCGGATTGTGGACGACGATCCGATGGGCCTCGAGCGGGTACGGTGGAATGCCATCAGGGCATGCAGATCCCGCTGCCGCGTACGCGGCCCGGACCGCATCTCTTGCCACGGGCGCGAACCACTTGCAGTCTCCGAACGCCTCTCCGGCCCCGACCTTCACGCTGATGCGTAGCACTCGGCCAATGGGGGCATCGTCACCAACCGTGACGAGGAGATCGACATCACCTGGGCTGCGCGCGGAGGCAGCGGCCGCGACGACTTCGTACCCGAGACCGTCGCCGTCTGCCGCATGCAGGCCCTGGTCGACCCGAGCTCGGTATGCCGAGAGCGAGACGACATCATCGTTTTCCGAGCGTGCAGCCTGGGCGAGGCCGGCGAGGGCTTCGTAGACGTAGGCCGTCGGCACGTCCTCGTCGAGCTGCTGACGCGCACCGGACCACGCTTCCGAATCGAGGTCGTAGCCCCGAACGATCTCGCGGTACTCCTCTTCATCGAGCAGCATCAGCGCGGACTTGTACGGCAGCAGCGCCACGTTCGCAGCCTGGAGCGCTTGGTCGAGCTCGTCATCGTCCAGCCGGTGGCCCACGGTCTCGAGCTCCAGCCCCGACCCGAGCGCGCAGGCGACCCACCGACACTCCCGGTCGGTCTCCAGCTTCGCTTCGTCGAGCGCTTTCGCGGCCGAAACGACACCAGCATGGACGGCTCCACCGGCCAGATCGTTCGCCACATTGATCGCGATGGTCTTCGCGCGCGGGTGTGACTCGCCCCGAGCCAGCCGCACGACCGACGACAGCGCATCCTCTGCGAGCCCGAGATCGTCGACGGGGAGCGGTCCGAGCTCCGTCACCAGCGTGCCGAGCACGGCGTCGTCCCACTCAAGACGTTCTGCCCCGTAGTCGAGCAGCACGCGACGGTCGTCCTTCGTGTTGCGGAGCCGCCAGACGGTTCCTTGCGCGTGGAGGCGTGCCTCACGGCAGGCGCGATGGCCGAGGTGGGGGAGAGGAAGGTCTTGGATCAGCCGGGCCGAGTCGAGCTCCGAGTCGTCCGCGGCCACGGACATGCTGCGCTCGACGTCGAGCCGACAGACCCCCGCCCGACTGGCGAGCTCGGTGATCCGGGCACGGTACGCCTCCTGCCACGCCCCGGCGCTGACCCAGTCCTGCAAGGCGTTCGCGTCCTCGACGTGCAGTCGATCCTCGAGCCACGCGTCCAGGATCTCTGCACGCACCGGAGCGTCGGGCCGCAGCAGCCCGGACGCGATCCCCGACTGGATCCGGTCCCACGGGAAGACGTCCGTGAACGGGCCTTCCCGCGACTCGGCCGCCACGAGCGGATTGGTCCAGATGCGATCCTCGAAGGCCAGCATCAACGTGCTGCTGGTTGCCAGGAGGCTCTCGACTTGTCCGAGCAGGTCCGCGAGCTCGCGAGCCGCCTCGATGGCCAGGCCGATGGTCTCGGCGCGACGGATCCACGCCTCTTCGCCGAGCTGATCCGACGGCCCGTTCGGCGTGTGGATCACGTACTCGTGGAACTCGTCGCTCGACGGCATCTCGTCACGCAACAGCTCGACAATGCGGGCTCGCTGAGCCGCGTCAGTCTCGACTTGATACGCCGCGAGCAGCGCAACGACGTCCGCTGGCTCGGATGGATCGATCCCATCTGCGAGCAGCGCGTCTAGGCGGTGCCGCTCCTGGATTCGGGTCATGTTGAGGCCTCACTAGGGGGTCGAGGCGCTGTGGCCTCGAACCAACCACTCGCGAGCCGTCGCGAGCGGAAACCCGACGCTGAAAAAAAGCGGATCAAGTCGGCACCATGATCGGGAGCTCTCTCAACCCCTCGAAATCACCCTGAAAACTGGGGAAGGCCCGCCGGAGCTCGGTCTCGGAGACTTCTTGGGCGGGCCGGCAGCGAATGTCGCCTTGGTGTTGCCCGCCTTCCCACGCGAGAACGGCAACCGGTGTGCCGTCCACGCTCCCTGATCCCAAGTGGCCGTCGTGTAGGGGCTCCTTGAGCTTCGCGACCACGGGTCCCGTGAGCGGAGCGCGTACCCGCAGCGCAGGCTTGCCGGACGGCTCGAAGACCTCAGACACCGCAGGGACCGAGAGCGTTTGCTGGCTCATGCCGCGGAGCTCCTGGGTGATCTTGTCGCGGCTCCTCTGCCCGCGGAGCCACCACGCCGGGAGGGGAGTCCCGAATCCGCTCGAGACCTGAGCGCTCACCCCGTCGTGCCTCCGGCGAAACTTGACCTTGAAGGTGTCGCCGCGGAGTAGAGCTTCGTTGGACGCGTTCCGAAGGGCCTTGTCGTCGTGAACCGTGAGCACCCGGCCCACGCGCAGATCGCCCTGCGTGGCCAGCAGGACCTGCGGGGGTAGCAGTGTGCGCGCCGTCGCCGAGGGCTGGCCGAATCGAACCGCACCGGGGCCGAGTTTCGAAGGCTCTGGATCGGAGTAGCTGCCCTGCTCGAGGTCGCCCGCACACAGCTCGAGTCCGTCCGTTGGCGAGCACGGCTCCAGAACCGGGACGCCTCCGCGGGCGACCTCGCCGAGGCGAGCGACGCCGGTGATGCAGGTCAGGGTGGGGCCGAGCTGGGTGAGCAGGCCCGTGCGGCGGCGGAGCAGATCGACGAGCTGCGGCAGCGATTCGACGGGAGGGACCTGGACCGACTGGGCCTGCGCCCAGAGGGCTCGCGCAGGGGTGTCGATCGCGGCGCCCGGATCAGCGGGATGCTCCGGGGCGACGAGGAACCCGAGAGTTCGATCGGAGGGCGCCCGCCGCTTGCGTCCGTTCTTGGCCACGAGGTTCCAGCTCGTGGCCGCGGGTCCGCGCCGTGCCTGTGCGTACTTCTTGGCTCCGAGTTGGTCTGCGATCGAGTCGCGGAGGCCGAAGTCGCCGGTCAGGAGGTGCACCCCACCCAAGCGTCCCGCGTGCTCCGCGAGGGGGGCAGCGTTGAGGAATCGCTCGAGTGCTTTGTCGGCCGATTGTTTGACGGGCAGCGTGAGCACGAGCTCGGTGCCGAGGAGGCGGCTGCCAGCCACGACACGGCTGAGGTGATGTCCGAGCTCGTCGAGCGCCTCGAACGTGACCTGCCCACCACCGGCTGTCTCGAGGTTCATCGCGTAGACGACGACGCATTGACTTGTTTCGTCGACGGCTTGCGTGCGCGCACTTGCGGCGAGCCAATCGTCGCAGGCATCGGGGCCGACCGTTGCGCGTCCGAAGAGGACGTTGTCGAGATCGACGAGGATGACGTGCAGTGGGGACGTCATGCTGAGGGCTCCCTCATTCGCTCCTGTATGAGGACCCGGAGGCGCTTGATCGCGTTTTGGTGGGCCTTCTGGACGACGTAGACTGCTTTCTCCAGGGTCTCGGCTTGGCCGTCGCGGTGCCACTGCTCGGCGATGGTCTTGAGCTGGAGGCCGCGGAAGTGGTGGGCCTCGATCACCTCGCGGTAGCGGTCGTGGAGCTGTGGGAAGACTTCCTTCAGCGCGGCGATCCGAAGGTCGAGGTCGTCGAGGGGCCGCTCTTGGCCGAAGGGGTCCTCGGTCGCTTCGTCGTTCGGTGCCGGGGGTCCGAATCGGCGATGTTGGTAGCGGCGACCACTGCCGGACAGGATCTTCCGGCCCTCGTTTCGACCGCAGCGTTGGAGGTACGAGTCCTCTTCGCCGTAGCGTGGCGGGACGGTGCCAGCAATGATCCGGCCGACGACATCGAGGACGATGCTCTGCGCGCCGTCCTCGGCTTCCGCTGCGGCGGAGGGTCCGCAGATCGCATTGATGACGCGAAGGAGGAGGCGACGTGCCGAGCTCGCGAGGGCGTTCTCGATCGCAGGGCGCTCCGCTGGATCGTCGCATTCACGGAGCTGCGCCGCATATTCGCTGGGGAGCAGCACGAGGGGGCGCGGCAAGGGTCCATCGTGATGCGGGCGGGGTCAAACCTGTTCATTGGGACGGGGGCGCGAACGGTGTCTGAGTCGAGCAGGGCGCGAGGGTGGGGGGCAGGCGCGTTCTCGCTCGCCGTCGATTTTTTCGTGGATGGGTTTCCGCTGTGGGCTGGAGGCGAGTGGTTGGTTTGGAGTCCGGTAGCATCCGATGCCCACCATGAACCCACTTTCGTCGAGCGCGATCGAGCGGCAGGTGCTCCCGGTCGCGGAGGTCGTGCGGGAAGCACCCGAGGCGGGGCCGTTCGTGTTGGCGCTCGTGTTTTGGAAGGCGTGCTCGGATCGCGTGTGTCGGGATTGGGCAGCGACGGGGTGACCGGAGTTCGATCTGGGCTCGTTCGAGACGTGATTCGCCGCTAGAGTCGTCGTCGTGACAGCCCAAGGCGGCATCGAAGCAACGCTCGACGCCACTGCCGTCGCCGCACGGGTCCTGGCGCGGTTCCCATACCCGATCGCAAGGCGGCTCGACCTCGCCGAGGCCGCGAGAAAATCCGATCAGCCCGTCCGTGCGTTCAACCAGCTGCTCAACGCCGCCGAGGCGCTCGTTCAGTTGGTCGGCTCGGTCCTGGTGTTGGACGCGTGTACGCGAGCCGACACCGACGAGCGCCGCGCCGAGCTCCGGAGAATGCTCGGTGGCGCGAAGGGGACGTCGAACATCGACAATCCCGGGCTGGGCACATGGTCGCACTACATCAAGGTGCAGCTTCCGGAACCAGGTGGTTTCTTCGGTGCTGCGACAGACACATCTTCACTGGACATCCCTCGGCTGCTGTGCGCTGTCGAGCCTCTGGTCAAGGCGCGCAACGACGTGCGCCACGCCGATGGCAACCCATCCGAGGAAGAGGCACGGAAGGCCAATCCGGATTTGAGGACACGGTTGCTCAAGGCGTGTGCCGTGCTCGACTTCTTGACCGACTTCCGCTTGATGGTCGTCGTGCATACGCGCCGCAGCGGAGGGCTGGAGCATTGCGTCCTGACTCTACTCGGCAAGACGCTGGTACTGGAGCCGCGCTGGCTTCGCTTCGACGCATCGATTCACGCGCGGGATGTTTTGCTCGTGCACCCGGCATCGAACGCGTACGTGCGCCTCGATCCGCTCTACCGCGGAACAGAGCATCTCGACTCCGAGGGTGTTCTGTGGAGGTACGCGGGCGTCGAGCGTCAAGCAGGTCCACTTGCCACGTACCACTCCGTCGACGGACCCGCGCGGTTCTTGGAAGCCCTGACGCACGGCGTAAAGTCCATCCGCATGACGCAGTACTTGGCTCGGCTTGCGGAAGGGGAGTACCCGAGCCCGCGAGGCACGCTGATGGCGACGGAACGTGACCGAGACGATCTGGCTTGGGAGGCGGTTGCAGCGCCCAGGATTGCGTCGCTTCTCGGCCTGACGGACGTGACGGAGCTACGGACCCACGGATCGGCGCTCGTCTTCTCGGGGCGAACGACCGGACAGCCCCCGGCTGCGAAGTCGGTGGTGAGCCCACGGGTAGAACTCCCGGATCCTCCAGCCCGGGTGGTGGTCAAGACCACGGCCTCGCGCACCAACGACGTCGTACAACGGGACGCTCTGCGGACCGAGTACGACTTGCTCCACCGAATCGACGACGAGCACGTCGTGCGCGCGTGGGACCTCGTCGAACACGAGGACGGCTCGCTCTATCTCGTCGTGGACCACGTTCCGGGAAGGACCTTGTCGGAACACGTCGGTCGCGAGATCGACGAAGGGCGCCGAGCCGGGCTGCCCGAGGATCAAATCGAGCCGCTCGCGCGGCAGATCGCCGCGGGCCTGCACGCGATCCACCTGGTGGGGGCACATCGAGATCTCAAGCCGGCCAACACCGTCGTGAACCCCTCAGACCCCAAGGTGACGCTCATCGATCTCGGTATCGGCCGACGGCTGGATGACGTGACGACGCGAACCTCTGCGGTCGGCACACCCGGCTTCGCGCCCCCGGAGTCTCTGAACCCGAACGAACAGGAAGAGCCTCGTTTGGGCGACATCTACTCTTTCGGCGCGGTGCTTCACTTCATGATCACCGGGGAGGCGCCGGTCGTAGATTCGGCCCGCAACATCATCGTCTCGAGTCTTCGCGCGTCTCGGCGATGGCGGATCCTAATCAAATGGTGCGGGCGGTCCGATCCCGACGAGCGACCGCAGTCCGTGCAGGCAATACTGGAGTTTCTCGATGGCTCCGCTGCGCCCGACGAGATCACGGACGGCGTCGAGTACGACACAGCGATCGAACGCTTCTGGCACGAGGGAGTGGTGCAGGTGGCCATGCTCGCTGCCGTGGGAGCACTCCTTGCGGGCGTCGTTCGTCCTGGCTTCCTGGTCGTACCGGCGATTCTCTTTTCCTTCTGGCTGGCTCGACGCATCAAGGCCGCCGCGGATGCAGCCACCGAACGTAGATTGTGGTCGGGTGTTCTCGACCACATCGTCTTCGTCTTGACGGCCGTGGTTCTCCTTGCCGAAGTCCTCCTCAAGGTGGGACTGATGTTCGGAATTCCGTTGGTCGTGATCATCTGGTTTGCCAGCTCCGCCTGGCTCGGATCGGTCCTCCCCGACGAGGGCACCCACAACATCGTAATCGCGCTCGCGTCGGTCGCCGTCCTCGCGGGCTTCTACGCTCTGCACCGCCGTTTCCTCCGCAGGGCGGGCGAGCTCGACCAACGCCCCAAGTAACCGCGCGGTTCCACGCGGTCATACTTGTTCGTCGCGACGGCGCCGGCGTGCGATAGCAGCGAGCCGAGCAACCTGCATGCTGGCTTATCCTCGCACGCCGGCGAGCGACGAGGCTGGGATTGGTAGCAGGCGCACCCCGAGCGACGGCCGACCGGACCGTTGTCCTGGACCGCTTCTAGCGGCCACGCTCACCACCTACGACCAAAAAGAGTCAGGCAGTTTCTCGATCACCATCCTTACAACCTGCGCACTCGCCCACGCGCAGTAGGCCTGTTGGTCGGTATCGTCTTTGGTCCCGTCGGCGAGATCCGAGATCCCCTTGACCACCAGCGTCGGGACTTCGCGCTCGAGCACCATGCGCCCCGCGAGCATCACAGCGTACGCCTCCATATCCAGTGCGATGACTTTGCGATGCTGCTCTCGAATCTGGCGGAGCCATTCGGTGTCGTCAATGACCGCTCCTCCGCTGGCCATAGGCCCCACCTTCAAGTCCGAAGCCGCCTTCGGTGGGGTGCCCCCCGGCCACTGACGCCGGAGTCCCTGCACGGCCTCCTTGAGGCCTTCACTCGCACAGAGGTTCTTGAGCACTGGGTTCAATGGGACCTGATTCGGCTCACGTTGGAATTTTCCGTCCTTGTACTTGCCTCTCGTGTAGTCCCAGGCCGGGTTCGCGACGACGAGGTTCCCAATCGCAACGGCGTCGCTGAACCCTCCAGCAATCCCGCACATCGCGAGTAAACGCGGGCGGAACTTCAGGAGCAACGCGGACACGGCGCAAGCCGCGGCGGCCATGCCCATGTCGGTCGCTTGAACAGCAGCGACGCGCTTACCTCCCACCGTCGAACGCAGGTACCCCTCGTCCTCCGCCAAGCCGAACGCATGCGTGAGCTGCTTGAGCTCGACGTCCGTCGCGACGACCAGGCACACATCGACCGTCTGTTGCCGACTCCTCTCCCGTAGACGATCGCACTCGAGTTGGAGGGCGGTTTTAGCGGTGCCCACCGCGGCGAGCTCGTTCAACAATCGCTGCACCTCCGCCTGTGCTGCGGCAAGGCGCTCGGTCAGATCCGCTTTCTCTCTGGCCCACGCTTCCGGGTCGAACGCGCGGAGGCGCTGCGCTTCGGCCGTTTTCTCGGCCAACTCGCGCTCTACTTCGCGGAGGCGCCGAGTGAGAGCGACCCAATTCTCATCGGCCGGGGCGCCACCGCCCGACTTGACTACCTGCTCCTCGAGCTCGAGGATTCTCTCCTCAAGCTCGTTGATCCGCTTGGACCGATCGCGGAGCTTGCTCTCCCCTTCCAGGACGTGGCGCTCACGCGCCTCTAACTCGTCCTTCAGTGAGAGCACCTCTCGATTCTTGGCGTTCAGCGATGACTTCAGCTGAATCGCCTCGCGTTGTGCCCGAAAGCTCGGGTCGGGTTGGTGGTCCAAGTCGAAGTCCATGGGCTCGGGCTCGTCTTCAAAGTCCGTCATATGCGCTGACTCGTTCGCTATTGGCCTCGTTGCCCTCGATCAGCTCCGGAAGACATCCCGATGCCGCCCCGGTGGGCCAGCCTTCGCGCCTATCCGGTTGGTCCCCGCGCATTGTAGCTCTATCGCGGCCACCGCGCTTGCGAAGAATCGAATGGTGTTTGAGTCGAGCGCCGGCTCGAATAGGCGTGCGGCGATGACCTCTGCGATCGAGCTGAGGTGGTGATGACGGGCAGCTCGGCATCGCGGTACGAAGAACAGCGGGAGCTGCTGGGGCTGGGTGTCGAGCGGCTCGAACTTGGGCACCCCAGCGGTCTGAGATGAAGGCGAGACGCGAGCAAACGACCAATGGCTCGGCGCAACCGGCTGCCCGCCGATGGGCTGCACCTGCCAGTGCCTGGCCACCCGCAGCCCGTAGATCCTCAAGGCAGGACCCAGCCGTCATCCCCTAATGGCGCGCGCCGAAACAAGGCCTGCGCGCGCGGTGACCAGTCGATGAAGACCGTATTGTGGCCTCCTCCGGTGCTCGTTCTCTGTCCAAGCGGACGCGAGCGAGTTCAGGCTAACCTCGTAGGCAGTGCCTGATGGTTTCGTCTTTCGGCTTCGAGTGCGGTTGAACAAGCCGGTACGTGATGCGGGCGTGCGAGATCTGCTTGATCTCCCAGGGGTCAACCGGGTTGAGATGCACGTCGAGGTAGCGGCCCAGAGCGATGCCGGGGATGAGCCAAGTGTGCCCGACCCCCCCAGCCCCTGACGTTCATTGCGCGCAGCTACGCGACCGAGCAGGCTGCCCGGGCTGCTGGTTCCTGCTTTCGCGAGGCCTTGCTTCTCGCGGGTGCCACCCGAGCACTCGGGGTCGATGCCGGAAGGCCGGGACATGGTCTTCAGTTCAGCGCAGCGGTAAAGGAGCGTGTGCAGGCTGCCAGCGGAAAAGAGCTTCGCGGAGACCGGTTCGGGCTCTCAACGTACCAAGATGGCGCAGTCGCGTTCGTAGGGATGCAAATGACCGGCGTCGTCTCCACGAATCGGGAACGTTTGCTTGAAGAGCTTCAACGCTGGCTTCCATTGGCGGAACGGCTAACGGATCAGCAACGAGCCTCAGCGATTCTGCTGAACGACCTAGAATACGTCGCGACGCCCGAAGCTAGGTTCGTTCTCGCTATCACAGCCGTCGAGGCGCTCTGCGACCAGACGGTCCGCAGCGATGAACACCAACGCGTTGCGGACGAACTCGCAGCATGTCTTCCGACGATATCTAGCGATCCCGACGTGGTCTCCACATTCAACGGAGTTCTGAAGTTCGCGAAGCGGAAGTCAATTCGAAACGCGTACATGACCAAGCTACGCGAGCGCTTGGGTGATCCGGTCGCCCGCCGATTTGACGAGCTCTATCAGCCTCGCAGCACCTACGTGCACGAAGGAGGCGGCCGAGGCCAGCTCGCCGGTGCGGCAGGTGAAGCGCGGGAGATCGCGGTGGCCCTGCTCGGGGCAGAGGTCGAACGACACCTCGGATAGTGAGTCGGACCGGTTTGCAGGAGCGTGCGTGGCGGCGGCGCAGCACCGCAGGGCTCCATAATTGGAGCTCGGAGCGGTCACAGCCAGCGCGCGTAAGCGCTTGGTGGTCTGACCGCCTTGCGCGGGTAGCTCAGGATGTACTCGGTCGGGATGACCGCCGTAGTCCAACGGTCGGCCCTGGACACGGCCAGCTGGGTCGTCTGCCGAGTCCTCGCGACCCTGGCGAAACGGGGTCGCTTGCCGCCGCGAAGCAGTAACCGAGAGAACAGCAGCTCGAGCCGAACGTCTCGCGCGCTTCCGCGCGGTCGTTTTTTCTTCGTCCAGCTTTCCGCTCGGCCAGCCAGCCGAGTGGGTAGTTCGAGGACGCCGAAACGATGACCAACAGCATCACCCCCATGACCGCCGCCGGAATCCGTCACCTGGTCGAGCGCGCGTTCCGGGAAAGCGGAGACCAGCAATACCTCCGCGAGCTGGTGGTCAACGCCCTCGAGGCTGGAGCAACACGGATCGAGATCGGCCCCGAGTGGGGCGCGGTGGAGCGCGACGGCATCTACCGCCTCATGGTCGCCGACAACGGCAAGGGCATGAACCCCGAGGAGCTGCTGAAGTTCCTTAACACCTTCGGCGGTGGCGGCAAGCCGATCGGTGACGCGCACGAGAACTACGGCGTCGGTGCCAAGACCTCGCTCGTCCCGTGGAACCACGCCGGCGTCGTGGTCCTGTCTTGGACGGCCGACAACCCGGACGGCGCCATGATCTGGCTGATGCGCGACCCCAAGTCGGGGGAGTATGGCGCCAAGAAGTTCGAGACCGAGGACGGCGAGTTCACCGAGAAGGTCACGCCGTTCGGCGAGTGGGCGACGGTCAAGCCGGACTGGCTCGAGCACGGCACGGTCGTCGTGTGCCTCGGCAATACTGGCCGCGAGGACACGTTCCTGGGCAAGGACGGCGAAGGCGAGGTCAAGGGTATCTCCGCCTACCTCAACAAGCGGTTCTGGGAGATCCCGGGGCAGGCCGAGGTCTACGTGCAGGAGCTGCGTTCGACCAAGCGCGCGACGTGGCCCCGAAGCTTGGCCGAAGCCACCGGACCTGCGGTCGCCGGCAAGGCGGATCGTCGCTGGAACCGTCGCAAGATCCGAGGCGCCAAGCACTACCTGACCAACCTCGACCCCGACGAAGGCAGCGCGCCGCTGTCGTCGGGCACCGTGTGCCTCCGCGATGGAACCGAGATCGACTGGTTCCTCTGGCGCGGCGAGCGACCAAAGGTCCACTCGTACGCGCACCGTGAGGGCTACATCGCGGCCCTGTACCGCAACGAGCTCTACGACACGCAGCGGCACTTCGCGCACTTCCGCAGCTTCGGGGTCACCCAGACTGCCGTACGAGCCAACCTCACGCTCGTCGCTCGGCCGCCGCACACCGACGGGAGCTTCGGGGTCTACCCAGACACCGCCCGGAACGCCCTCAAGATCCAGGGCACCAAGCGCGCGGGTGAGCCGTTGCCCTGGGCCGACTGGGCGCAGGAGTTCGCCGAGGCCCTCCCGGCCGAGATCGCCGAGGCCGAGGTCAAGGCTCGCCCGTCCCGGCAAGGCACCCTTGCGGACACGACCTGGCGGAAGCGCCTTCAGGACCGCTTTGGTGCGCGCTGGAAGGCCCTGCGCTTTTTGGTGACCCCACGCGGCAAGCAGCGAGCGACGCCCACGGAAACGCCGGGTGGCCCGAAGCGTGGCGGCGGCGGTGGTGGTGGCGGTGGCGGCAAGAACGGCGCCGGTCCGGACATCACCGGAGGCACCGGCAAGCCTCGCGCCGCCTACAAGGCCAGTGCCACCGGTACCGAGCCCGCCGCCCCGGTGCGCCGACGCGGTGGACTCCCCGAGTTCGAGTGGACGACGCTCGAGTCGATCTCCGAGAACGGTGACGTCGCGGCGGTGTGGTGCCCACCCTCCGCCTCGAGCCCGCACGGCCTCGTGCAGCTCGCTCGCGACTTCTCGGCCATCCAAGAGGTGAAGAAGTACTGGCGCGACCAGTACCCCGACCACTTCGGCGAACGCATCGACCAGGTGATCGAAGACGTCTACGGCGAGGCCATGGTGGCCCGTCTCGCCCACTCCGAAGGGTTGGCCAGCGACCCGAAGTGGGGCCGCACCCGCGTCGACGCCGAGCTGCGAACCGGCGCCGCCCTCACGATGGCGGTGCTCGGGCTGCTGTCGGAGGACACCGTCATCTCGAACCGCCTGCGCGGCCTCGGCGTCCGGAGGAAGGCGTCCTAATGGCGAAGACGAAACACAACAACGGTCCGCGCTGGATCTTCGACGCGCTGCCCCCTTCGGGCGCTCGACGCGGCGGCGACCCCTCGGAGCACGCCTTCAAGCACGACCTCGGCACGTTCGTGCGGGAGGTGATCCAAAACGCCAACGACCAGGCCATCGATGCCCCGAGCGTGTCGCTCGACCTGATGGCGCTGAGTGGAAACGAGCTGGCCGCGTTCAAGGAAGCGATCGCCTGGGACACGCTCGAGCCCCATCTCCGAGGAGCTGCCCCGACGCGGGTCGGAAGGCGTGTCGGCGAGCATCTCGACGGCATGGCCGAATCCGACCGGCTCGTCGTGCTTCGCATCGCCGACCACAACACGGTCGGCTTGACGGGCGAAGAGGACACCGGCGAGTCGCACTTCCGTGCTCTGTGCAAGGACACGCTCTTCAGCCACAAGCGCTCCGAAAGCGCGGGCGGCAGCTACGGTCTGGGCAAGTCGGTGCTCTGGGCGTTCTCCGGTCTGTCGACCGTCGTCTTCTCGTCGGTGTTGCAGGAGGACCTCGAGGGACGAGTCTCTCCGAGACTCATCGGCCGGACGGAGCTCCCGTCCCACGTGGTCGGCGAAGACGGTTTCACCGGGTCGGGGTGGTTCGGCCGTCCCGTTCAGCTGTCCCACGGGTTCGAGCGCGCTGAGTCGGTTTGGAGCCGAGATGCCCGAGCACTGGCAAAGCAACTGGGGCTCCAGCGCAGCGGCAGCGCATCCGGCACTTCGATCTTGATCCTCGGATTCCGAGATCCGACCGGCGACAGTGACATGTCCGCCGGCGCGATTCGGAAGGCCATCCAGCATGCGGCGGCGCGCAACTTCTGGCCCGCGATGCAGTTCACGCAGCGTCGACTCGAGATCAACGTGGACGGTGTACCTGTGGACGCCACCGCGGCGCCCGATGCCCGTCCATTCGTGGAGTGTTGGAATGCGCGCGATCGTGCCGTCGAGCAGCTCGAGGCTCCTGGTGACGTCGTCGTTCGACCGATCAAGGTGCAACTTCCCCGTCGCCGTGACCGGAAGCGCGGTGCGGTGGGGCGCGTGGACTTGATCGTCCGGTTGGCGGACGAATCCTCGCGGGACGCCGTCGGGCAGGTCGCACTGTTTCGCGGCTCGGGCATGGTGGTCCGCTACCTGGACCAGTCGGCGCTCGCTGAGTCGCTCCGGAAGTTCCATGCCGTGCTCGCTTGCGGGACCGGGCGTAGCGAGGATCCGGACCCTAGCGACGAGGAGGTCGAGCATTTCCTCCGCGCAGCCGAGCCTCCCGGCCACGACGATTGGCAGAACACCGCGGCGGTGAAGGATGCGTACGTCAAGGGCTACGGCAAGGCGCTCCAACGCCTGAAGGACCAAGTTCTGCACGAGCTCCGCGAAGCACTGGCTCCGTCGATGGGACAGGCCATCGAGGGTCCTGATCGCCTCCGAAAGCGCTTCCCCATCGGGACCAAGGGAGGTGACGGCGGTGCACCGAGTGCCTTCCTCTTCGATGGACTCGAGGCCAGCTTCGATGGCGAACGCTGGGAGTTTCGTGGCGCACTCCGGCCCGCCACGCCAGGTCGACCCTGGCGAGCGACGATCCGGTTGCACGAGCTCGGCGAGGATGGACGGGCGGTAGCCGCAGTGCCGGTCGCCACGGCCGACACCGAAGGTGGTGTCAATCACGTCTCGAGTGACGGCGTCGTAGAGGTCACTGCCGCACAGGGCGTCGACGAAGTTGCATTCCACGGCCGCAGCGTTCCCCAGACGTTGTCTGCCCGAGAGCCGGCAGAGCTCGGCGTCGAGGTTGTCGGTCGTCTCGAGGCCCAGGAGGTTGTCCAGTGAGCGACGTCAGGATCAAGCGGGGACGGTTTCTCCCCTATCCCTACAGTCGGTTCGGGCTCACCTGCGAGCTTCGGAAGGTCGATGTCGATGGGCATGCCGCGGACCAGGGCTTTGATCGTGACGCGCACCTGATCGATCTTCGGGGTTCGTGGTCGGTGGCGAAGCTGACCTTCGCGCTCTCCTGTCGCGAGGGGCTCCTGGCCGAGCTCCTCCCGCCCGACGAGCACGCGGCGCCTCCCGTAGTCGCCACGTTGGCGTTGCGATGCGGCCCGACGCGGCTCCGTCGAGGTGTTCGGACTCCACTCCGCGGTGGCGCAGAGGCGTTGGTGGTCCTCGAGGTCGAGCGAGACGAGCTCTCCGGTCACGCGGAGATCCAGCCGTTCCTCATCCGGACGGCGGATGCGGCCCCCGACACTTCCGGGTTCGCAGCGACGTCCGGTTGCAGGCTCGCAAGTGGCCGGACCTGGACGCTCCGCGTCGACCTGGCACGCCCCCCGACGGGTCGCCACCTCGAGATCCAGTACAAGCACTTCAGCCAGGACCCCGCCATCCCCGCGGCCGAACGCAAGGCCATGTGGAGGCTCGACGCGGCGATGGAGTCGCCCGTTCTGTGGCTCAATCAGGACTACTCGACGATCGCGGAGGTGCTCAATCACGACGGCAACCGTGGCCGACGTGCGTACCTGCGCGAGGTCGTGTTCGATCGGATCACGTCCTCCGTTTGGCCCCGGCTCTTCGTCATCGCGGCCGAAAGCGTCATCAAGACCGGTGAGGCCACCTACGGTTGGGAGGAGTCGGTCCTGGACCAGCTACTGCCCGACCTGTACCCGAGTGCGCCGACCCAGGCCGGTCGGATCGAGAGACTCCGGCAGGAGTTCGACGAGCTTCCTGGCCTGCTTGGCCGGTTGGACGCCGTGCTTCAGACCCGCGACGACGGGGTCGCACACCTCATTCGGCTGGTGGAGGCGAAATGACGGCTCAACTACTGCGACTCGTGCACAGCGGGCGCCGGCTCGTGACGCCGGAGCTCGGACGCGGCGAGGTCCAGCGCTACGCAGAAGAAGCGTACCGAGGTTACGTCGAACCCATGGCACGGGACATCGAGCTGGCTAGCCTCGACGACGCGGTCGACACGTTGCTGGCGGCGACCCGCCCATTCGAGCCTGCGGAAATCGACGCCACTGCGGCCGTTGCGATCCATCGCTGCTTACCGCTGACCCGGCGCGAGGCGGCGGACCCGGCGATCTGGCGGTTCATGGCGGTTGTTCACCGACCGGACTTCATCCGCCATCGCTGGGTCTTCAAGTCCTGGGCGACGATGAAGACCCGCTTCTGGGCCCCGGGCACACGGCCGGACTCGAACACCTTCTCGCGCCTCTGGTGGGTCGCAGAGCTCACCCGCTCGGGCGAGGACTACGATCTGACCCGCCGAGTTCTGTCCACGCAGTCACTCGCCAACGCGATCTTCATTCGCTCGATGTCCAACTACCGGTCGGCTGTATCGGCCGCAGTGGACGTACTCGCCGGTGCCCCGAGCAGTGTCGTCGAGGACATCCTGCTCCGGCTCCACCGTCACCTTGGTGTCGTCCCCCTCGAGGGTCTTCGCGAGGAGGAGATTGCGGCCCTGCTTCGCGGTTGGGCTGAGCGACCACGGAGCAACCCGCGCAACTCGAAAGGAGCCACGTGATGCGAGCCCACTTCCTTCACAACGGTGTCGGGAACGTCCTGGCGCCATTCCTCGAGTCGATTCCGCGCGGATCGGATCTCTACTGGTTGACCTACAACCTTGCCGTACCCGACGAGGTCCTCGAGATCCTACGTAGACGGCGCGTGCGTTCGCGGTTTCTATGCTGTCATCCGCGTGGGGGTCCAGAACTCTCCGCGAGTACCTGGAAGGTGCTCGCGGCCGCGAGGTCCGCCGAACTCCGAGGGCTCCGTGAGGCGGCCCGGTTCCCGGATGGCGAAGACGGACATGTAGGCTTCCTCCACTCCAAGGTCGTAGTCTGGCGCGACCCCAAGGAGCAGGAGTTCGGTCTCGCGACCGGTTCGTTCAACTGCTCACAGGCCGCCTGGGCAGGCAATGCCGAGTCGGTACAGGAGTTCGGCAACGGCGTCGCCGCCAGGCAAGGCTGGGACTACGCGGCTGACCTTTGGTCGCTCGGCGTCGAGCTCACCGAGGACGATGTCGGTCGGGCCAACAGGGTCCGACGACGAGAATTCTCGGACCTGGGCGCGGTCGAAGGCACCACCTACGGCGAAGCACAACGTCGTCCGGTTGCTGCGAAAGCCGTCGAGCCGATTCGGGACCCGCTCTGCATCGCCGAGTTCGCGAAGGCACTCGACGAGTGCCTCCAGAACTACCCCGAACCGGGAGGCGACGAGCAGTGGAAGATCTTCCTGGAACTCTCCGCCCGCGCCGCGGATTTCCGACGTGACCTACTGTACCTGCCGGTCGGCGTCGGCAAGACATTCATCGCGCTCCGGTGGCTCTGCGACCAGCTTTCCGGAGCCGAGGACGGCTACGCGATCTACCTCGTCCCCAATGCTTGGGTCCAGACGACGGTCTGTGGGCACATCGACTGGGTTGCCGAACGGGCCGGCGTATCGAGCTCGTCCATCCACGATTGGATCCGCGTGGTGCGCCCGGGCGAAGTTGCTCGACTGGATCGGTATCCCCACGGTCTCGTGGCTGACGAGTGCCAAAACTGGAACCCTGGGGGAGGAGGCCCCGGGAGCTACACGGAAGCCTTCGAGGATTGTGTCGCGGACTGCCCGATCCTCGGCCTGTCAGCGACCCCGTGTCGAATGGAGGCGGAGCGCCACAACGTCGCTCACTTCATCGAGAGCTTCGTCGGCCGAGAGCTCGATGTCGGAGAATCCGAGCCGTTCATGTCGATGCGGCACGCGCGTGAACACGGGTTCGTGTGCCCCGCCATCGCCGAGCAGCTCTTCGACGATGACACGAACGCGCAGATCGAAGAGCTGCTGACGTACGACGACGGGTCGCTGGTGGGCATGGGCGACTACAGCAGCGTGACCCTTCGTCATGTCTGGGACTTGATCGCAGACGACCCGTTCGAGCTCGCCGACAGGATCCTCGACGCGCTTCGTCGCCACGAACGACGGCGGGTCGTCGTCTTCACACCACCGGTCAACGAGGCGGCGGACGCATTCGTCGAGGCCCTTGCCGACGCTGCTCCCGGACCTGTCATCGATTTCAGGTCGAGGTCGGGGCTCCCACCACGAGAGCTGTTCGACATGTTCGCTGACGGCGATGCCCATGAAGAAGAACCACACATTCTCGTGACCGTGGACAGGTTCGCGGAGGGAGTGAGCGTCAACGACGTCGACGCTCTGGTGATGCTGCGCGCAACGTTGAGCCCCCGCGTCGCGGTCCAGACCCTAGGTCGCGGGATCAGGACAGCTGAAGGGAAGGACTACTGCCTGGTTTTGGATGGTGTCCTCTTCGAGCGTCGTTTGCACGAGTTCGAGCCCGGTGCGCTCGAAGGCTCGGACGGATGGGAACGGGAGGCGACGAG
>JGI12316J15310_10000771_pt5 | contig 58754 bp, 49 predicted proteins | sample MarCyaLeptolynsp_FD_15310 | JGI IMG/M metagenome (IMG submission 15310) | reverse complement strand
TTCACGATCTATTTATACACTAATTGCGGATAGGAAAATTCTGCCGGGCAAATCGTTAACGTGGTTGTCGCTAAATACCCGACTTTTTGTTTGTTTTCCTAGGTTTTTTTAAGGCGGTAGCGAACTGTATGGTTAACGGGGTTTACCAATCCTTAACCATAATGTCGGCAATATTTGCCCATCACGGGTTTTGAAGGTCGGACATGACGCTGGAAAACTTCTCCCTATTCGGTGCGCTGCGCAACAAACTGCAATGGCATCAGGCGCGTCAATCCACGCTGGCGCAGAATGTGGCCAATGCCGATACGCCCGATTTTCGTGCAAAGGATCTGGCACCGCTCGATTTCTCGCAAACCATGAAACTTGCCGCCGCCGGCGATGTTTCGACAACGATGACCCATCGCGCGCACATAGAGGGCGCGGCGGCGTCCTTCAACGGGCCGTTTTCAACCGACCGGTCCGGCGGTTTCGAAATCACGCCGGAGGGCAACGAAGTCGTTCTGGAAGAGCAGATGATGAAGGTGACGTCCAACCAGATGGACTACCAACTGGCCAGTACGCTCTACAACAAAAGCCTCGGCCTCCTCAAAATTGCGATCAACCGACGCGGATAGACCGCGTCTCTTTGGAGCTTGAAATGGATTTTCTGAAATCGATGATGATCGCGGCCTCCGGCCTGAAAGCGCAGTCGGGGCGCATGCGGGTGATCGCGGAGAACATCGCCAATGCAAAATCGACGGGAAATCGCCCCGGCGAAGATCCCTATCAGCGCAAAATCCCGACCTTCAAGGCCGAATTCGACCGGCAGATGCGGGTCAATGTGGTGGAACTGGGAAAGATCCACAGCGACAAGTCCGAATTTGAGCTGCGTTACGAGCCTGGACATCCGGCCGCCAATGACGAGGGCTACGTCCAGTTGCCGAATGTCAACACATTGGTCGAGGCGGTGGATATGCGCGAAGCGCAGCGCAGCTACGAGGCCAATCTGAACGTGGTCGATTCCACCCGCAAGATGATGCAGCGCACACTGGATATCCTGCGCGCCTGACCTTATCGCCGGCAACCCGGGCTGAACCTCGAAACGCCCAAGCTAGGAGAAATGCCTCATGTCGACTCCAGGACTGGCAGCAGGCGCATATGCCTCCGTCTCCCGCATCACCGATGCCATGTCGGGCGGGGCCCAAGCACCGGCACAAAAGGCGGCGTCGTCCGCCGGCGCCGATTTCGGTGCCATGGTCACCGACACCATCTCCGGCGTCGTGGAAACCGGCAAGGCGGCCGAGCAATCAACGGTCGACATGCTGCAGGGCAAATCCAACATCGTCGACGTGGTGACAGCGGTGGCGGAAACGGAAGTGGCGATGGAAACGCTCGTTTCGGTCCGCGACCGGGTTATTTCGGCCTACGAAGAAATCATGCGGATGCCGATCTGACGACCCTTTACCGCCTCGCCCGGCAACTGGGGTCTGGTCATGGGTGACTGAAGTTCGGTTCGCATAGGGTGCTTTGCGCACCAGTTATCAGGAGTTTTCAATGAACGGCATGGAAGTCATCGACATTGCGCGCGACGCGATCTGGACCCTGTTGTTGATTTCCGCGCCCATGATGGTCGTGGGTCTGGTTGTCGGCGTCACGATTGCGCTGCTGCAGGCGCTGACCCAGGTCCAGGAACTGACGCTGGTTTTCGTTCCGAAGATCATTTCGATCTTCCTGACCCTGTTTTTCACATTGTCGTTCATGGGGGATGTCCTAAAAGGGTATGTGGACGGATTGATGTCGCGAATCATCTCCGGATGACGCAGACCTTGACGGTCCCCTTGAAACACCTTCACCGGGAAACGGGATCGGCGGCGCATCGTGACAATTTCCGTTCTGCCCGAGACGATGGTTCTGTTCCTGCTGTCGTTCGCCCGTCTCGGCACATTGATGATGTTTCTGCCCGCGCTGGGCGAACAGAATATACCGACCCGGATCAGGCTGGCGCTCGCGCTGACATTCTCCTTCGTGCTGTATCCGGTGCTGGCGGCCCGCTATCCCGGCGGACTGCTCGACGATCCGCCGACGATCGGGCTGTATTTCTTCGGCGAGATGCTCGTCGGCGCCTTTATCGGCCTGGCGACGCGCATGGTCATGGCGGCCCTGCAGATCGCCGGCACGACCATCTCCTATCAGTCCAGCATGGCCATGGCCCAGTCTTTCGATCCGACGGCCGGGTCGCAGGGCGCACTGATCGGCAGCTTTCTGTCCGTGCTCGGGATTGCAGTCATCTTCGCCATGGACGTGCATCATCTCGCGATCATGGCGCTGCACGATTCCTACCTGCTGTTTCCGCCCGGCGACTGGTTGCCTGTCGGCGACGCCACCCAGGTCGCTGTTCAGGGCATGGGCGGCACGTTCAAGCTTGGAGTCAATCTTGCCGCACCCTTCCTGGTTTTCGGCATCGTCTTCAATCTGGGCATAGGTTTGCTCAACAGGCTGATGCCGCAGGTGCAGATCTTCTTCATCGCCATGCCGGCGAACGTGGGGATCGCTCTTCTCATCCTCATGGCGACGCTTGGCACGATCATGCTCTGGTATGTCGATCATATCCGGATGTCGATTGCCCAGTTCATCGGATCGTAACGGATACTCGAACGCCCTTCGGGCGCGGGAGTGCGGCTCGAAATCTTGTTGTTCCGGCGGTCCGGGCTCTGTCGGGGCCTTACCGTTCGACCCTATGCGGCGCGGGATAGGAGCACTGCGTGGCAGACGATACAGACGACACAGAAAAAACAGAAGACCCGACCCAGAAAAAGCTCGATGACGCCCACAAGAAGGGCGACGTTCCCAAAAGCCAGGAGGTCAGCACCTGGTTCATGGTCGCCGGTATCGGCCTGATTGCCTGGTTTGCGATGCATCCGATGGCGAGCGGCCTGGCGTTCGATCTGCGCGGGTTTTTCATGAACGCCCACATCATTCCCGTTGACGGCAACGGTCTGAAGACGCTCTGGTTGAAGTTCGGCATGATCATGATCCAGGCGCTGGCGCTTCCGCTCGCGGTCATCATCGTGATGGCGCTTGCGGGAAACCTGGTGCAACACAAGCTGGTCTGGTCGGTGGAACCGGTTACGCCGAAATTCTCCAAGGTCTCGCCGCTCGCCGGCCTGAAACGTCTGTTTTCGCCGGAAAGCCTGGTGAATTTCGGCAAGGGCCTGGTAAAGCTCTTTATCGTCGGTGCGCTGATGGTCGCCATAATGTGGCCGCAGCGCGACAGCCTCGATGTCATGATTGCGCTTGATCCCGCGGCGCTCCTGGAACTGTCGTGGGATTATGGCATGCAACTGGTAATCGGTGTGTTTGCGATCATGACCGTCATCGCCGGCGCCGACTGGATCTATCAACGCCAGAAATGGTTCGAAAAACAGAAGATGTCGCTGCGCGACATCAAGGACGAGCACAAGGCGGCCGAGGGCGATCCCGCGGTCAAGGGCAAGCTGCGGCAATTGCGCATGGAGCGCGGGCGCAAGCGGATGATGCAGAATGTGCCGAACGCGACCGTGGTCGTGACCAACCCGACCCACTATTCGATCGCGCTGCAATATGAAGCCGGCATGCAGGCACCGGTCTGTCTGGCGAAAGGCATGGATGAAACCGCGCTCAGAATCCGGACCCTGGCGCGCGAGCACGATATCCCCCTGGTCGAAAATCCGCCGCTTGCCCGTGCCCTCTACGCCACCGTCGATCTCGATCAGGAGATCCCGGAGGAGCATTACCGCGCCGTTGCGGAAGTGATCGGCTACGTGATGAAACTGAAGAAGCGCGGGAGCTGGCGTGCGGGACGATAGATGTTCGCAAGACCCGTTCGGCAGAACCGAGTTCTTTTGAATCCCACCTGCCCGTGAATGCCTGTGATGAAACGCCCGCAGTTTCTTTGACCATCCGATTTTCAAGCCACGTCTGTTGCGGACAGCGCGACATTTGGACCGGTCACACGAAACAGGCTGAACAAACTCAACCCACACTCATCGACTATTCTCCGCTTCCCGCGCATGGGTCTTCCGGAGAAGGGCCGTGGACGCGACAGGGAGCAGCGAATGCGCAAGTGGAGGCGCATTGACAAAAATATTTTCGGGATCCCGGAATAAATCTTCACAAAGGGCGTTTTCGTCATGTCCCGCATATGCGGGCCATCGAAACAACGGGATGGATCAATGGAATATCCGAACCAAGTCAGCTTGAGCACGGGATCCCTGCGGCAAAACCATCCGGGCGGCGATCCGACACCCATTGTCCGGATTTCCGCACAAACGCTCACGAGGGCACTGTCATGAATATCCTCCTGGTTGAAGACGAGATGCGCGTCGCGGATTTTGTGGTCCGCGGACTGAAGGCGGAAGGCTGGTCGGTGACCCACGCGCCCGACGGCGAGATTGCCCTCAACATGCTTGCCGACGATCCGTTCGACGTGGTGCTGCTCGACCTGATGCTTCCCGGCATCAGCGGTCAGGATGTGTGCCGGAAAATGCGCGCCAGGGAGAATCACACGCCGGTCCTGATGTTGTCGGCGCTCGATGCGGTCAATGAGCGTATCGGCGGTTTGCAGGTCGGGGCCGACGATTACCTCACCAAACCCTTCGATTTCGATGAACTGGTGGCCAGGGTAACCGCGCTGCACCGGCGAACCCATGATTACGAGACCGGCAAGCAGCCGACATGTATGACCTGCGGACACATCACATTTGACAGGGAAGCGTTGACCGTCACCGTCGGCGGGCGACCGGTGGACCTGACCGCCAAGGAACGCGACATTCTCAACCTCCTGATGTCCAATCCGAACAAGGTTTTTGCCCGCGAACGCATCCTGTCCAGGGTCTGGAGCGTCAATGAGGACCCGATGACGAATGTCGTCGACGTCTATATCGGGCGCCTGCGCAAAAAACTCGGCGACGACGCCTCGTTGATTCAGACCGTTCGGGGAGCCGGGTACCGCATTTCAGAATGCGGCGAATAGGACGGTGCTCCCGAAACAGACTTTACAACCCACCAAAAGACCGGATTTGTACCAAGCGGACTTTGTCTGTTTTCACTGTTCAACATGAGTGTGAAATCAGCTGATCTCATCCTGAGCGAAGCGAAGCCTCGAAGGACGATCCAGTGCACGCCAAACGTCCTTCGAGGTTCCGGTCGTCTTCGCGTTGAACTCCGGTCTTTGGACCGAGATGACACAACGCTTTTCCGTTCAGAAGCCACGCCGACCCTTCCGCTACGTCATGGCCGCGGCTTGTCCCGGCCACCCACCAGGCAGGACGCAAATCACGATCCCGATTTGAGGCGGCGCGGTGGGTGGCCGGGACAAGCCGCGGCCATGACGGGGAAGGAGGCGATGGGCTGGAATGTGCCATGGCGTTCCGCGCGACAGCCGCTCAGTCCATAGGTCCCTTGGGGGTTGCTGTGAATGGCCTCGAAGGACGAGCCAGTACACGCCATCCGTCCTTCGAAGCTCAGCTTCGCCTCCACATCGGGTGTTCCCGATGTAGACACTCAAAAGGCCAAACACGGGGACACCCGTGTTCGACGCACCCCAGATTGAGGTGGAGGAAAATGGACGTCGTTATGTGACGGGATTTTTTCACACCCTGCAATTCATTGAATGAAATGACGAAACCGATTTCTGGTTCAGCCAGATCAGAACGAACAGTTGGAGAAACCGCAGGTCATCCGATCGCAAAACTCATGTGATATGGTGATCGCTGTCGACGCCGCACAATGCGTTAGATCTGCGCCGGATTGAAAACGAGAGTGATCGCTGACCCTATTGTCCGCAATGCGCTTCTGGCGGCATTGCGAACGTCGTACCTGGGCGGTTTGTCGTCTCTCGGGCGACAAATATCTGGCTTTTGCTACCTTTCACCCGCCAGCGTTTTCAGCGCAGCGGCCTCTTCGGCTTCGCCAAGCGGCGTCCCCGCGCCGATTGCCGTGAGGTAGGCATCGAGCGCTTCCAGCGACGATGCCGGCGCATAGCCGCTGTCGGACTGGCTGGCCGCGGCCACCGTGAAGTTCACCTTCCAGCCCGTGCCCGTCCGGCAGGCGACGGAGACGAATGTCGCTCCGTCATTCTGGTCCAGTTCGAATTCGCGGCACAGGCTCTTGTCCTCGTCGTAAAAGGACGCAATCGCCCGAAACCGGTGGCCCGAAGCGGGCAGTCGAATTTCGGCGCCCGAAGCTGTCGTTTCGAGGGCGCCTGGCAGATCGGGCTGATCGAATTGCGCAACCTGAATGACGCTTCCAGCCCCGTCGCCGGGAAGATTGCCGACTGCAAAACCGATAACGCCACCGGCAACCAGCGCCACGGAGGCCGCCAGCGCGGTTATCCAGTGTGACGCGACAGGCTGTCGTTGCGGCGCGGGGCCGGCCCTGAAACTGACCACGTTGTCACGGAGCGATTCGTCCTCTGCCGGTGTGTCCAGCATTTCGGTTACGGTTTTCGTCAGGTCATCGGGAACCGAAACGCCGAGCAGGGGCTCCATTGCCTCTGCGCTGAGTCTGCGGGTTTCCATGAACAGGCTGACGCGGGCGACCAATTGCTCGTCGTCCCGCATGGCCTCTTCTACGGCGGCAGACGTTTGCTCGTCCAATTCGCCATCGGCGAAGGCCATCAATGTTTCATCGTCGAAGATCGGATCGGTCATGTCGCTTTTCCATTCTTCGTAGGGAAACGATTGGGTTCGTCATTTATTCCCAGGTCTTCGCCCAATTTTTTCCGGGCGCGCGCCAGGCGGCTCATCACGGTCCCGACCGGAACCTCGAGTATGGCGGAGGCTTCCTTGTAGGACATCTCCTCCACACACACGATCATAATGGTCTCGCGCTGTTCGTCGGGCAGGCGCAGAATGGCGTCAAATGTCCGTTTCAGCATCAGGCGGTGTTCGGCTGTCTTTTCACCATCGCTGCCGCTGAGATCATGGACATCGTCGATATCGACCTGATGGCCCTGGGCGCTCGACCGCCGGGTCATGTCAATCCAGCTGTTGCGCAAGATCCGAAACAGCCATGAATCCAGGCGTGTGCCCTCCTGAAACCCGCTTCGGTTGGCAAGCGCTTTCTGACAGGTAATCTGGACAAGGTCGTCCGCCACGTCGTTGGAGCGCGCGAGCGAAACGGCGAACCGTCTGAGCCTGGGCAATTGCCCAATCAAATTCTGGCCGAAGAAATCTGTCATAGCCTCGTGAATCGCAAAAGTGTACCTGCTGTGGAATATTCGATGACTTCGCGCGTTTACGAAAGCATAGATCAACCATGGGACAGGTCGCGACAATGCATAAGGTGATGAAAGAGTGCAACATTGCAGTGCATGAAGCGGCAGCGCTTGTGCGCATTGGCGCTCTCGCGACGCTGATCCTGTTCCTGTCCGCGTTCTCGCCATTGCCGTTCCTGGAGTTTGTCGGATTTTCGGCATCTCCCGCCCTTGCCGACGACGGCGGTGATGGCGATGGGGATGGCGGGGACGATGGTGGCGACGACGGCGGAGATGATGGCGACGACGGTGACGACGGCGATGGCCCCGGAGCCGGGCCCGGATCCGGCGCAGGACCGGGCGCCGGTGCCGGACCGGGATCGGGTGCCGGACCCGGAGCTGGCGCCGGGCCCGGATCTGGCGCCGGGCCCGGAGCGGGTGCCGGCCCGGGGAGCGGAGCCGGTGAAGGACGCGGGCGATCGTCGCGGCGTTCAAGCCGATCAAGAGGCCCGCGTCTTGATGGCATCTTCAAGATCTTTCGGAAAAAAGGCAAAAAACGGTTTCGCAAGTCGAGAAGAAACCGAAGGGCGCGGCGCAGCAGGCCTCGTCGCACGACCGCTGTCGTCCAGCGACCCGCCCGGGCGACCAACGAGATCGTCGCGCTCGGACTTGCAGACGATCAAATCGAAGCGCTTGAGGCCCAGGGCTATACGATCGTCCAGCGGCGACGCATCGAGATTGCCGACGCGCTTGCCGTGCGCCTCAGAATACCGGCGAACACGACGCTTGAAGCGGCGCGAGACGCCGTCCGGTCCGTTAATGCGGCCGCTGTGGTCGACTTCAACCACTATTATCGTACCGGAAGCAGCGAGAGCGAGCAGAGAAGTGCCCTGAAAGCCTGTTCGAAGCCGCATTGCGTGGCGGCGAAACTGATCGCCTGGCCGACCGTGCCCGGTGACGAGGCCCACTGCGTGCGCGATGTCAATATCGGTTTGATCGACACCGGCATCAATGCTGAACACGCGACATTCAAGACCGGGCAGGTCGAGGTCATCAATGCGGTGGAGGAGGGGCAGAAGCCGTCCAGTCGCCAGCATGGAACGGCCGTTGCCGCAATCCTGGTCGGTTCCCGCGACAGCCGAACGCCGGGTCTTCTGCCCGATGCGAAGCTGATTGCCGTCGATGCATTCTATCGCACTGCCGGAAAAGATGAACTGAGCGACATTTATACGCTCGTCGCGGCGATGGATATCCTGGCCGCGAAACAGGTGTCCGTTGTAAATCTGAGCCTTGCCGGCCCGGCGAACGATTTGCTGGAAGATATGACCCGGCGACTGGTCGACAGGGAGATTGTACTGGTTGCCGCGGCGGGAAATGCCGGGCCGCGGGCAAAACCCGCCTTTCCGTCCGCCTATCCCGGCGTGATTTCCGTCACCGCCATCGACCGGAGCAAGAGAATTTACCGACGCGCGGGCCGGGGCAGCCATATCGACCTGGCCGCGCCCGGTGTCGGTGTCTGGACGGCGGCCTCGATCAGGGGCGCCCGCACCAAGACAGGAACCTCGTTCGCCACGCCGTTCGTGACGGCGGCAGCCGTTTTCAAGCAAAAGCGCCTTGGCAGTACTAAACCGGACCTGATTGCCGAGGCGCTCGCAAAGAACGCACTCGACCTCGGGGCGCCGGGCAGGGACGACATCTACGGCCACGGCCTGGTGCAGGTTGCCGGCAGCTGCGCTCTGCCGACTTTGCCGGACCCGTCACCGCATCCCTGAATCCGGCACCGGCGACAATCGTGTCCGGAATTCCGGATTGAGTTTTGGATTGAATTTCGGATCCAGCGCCAGATGCCTGCGGAAGTCCTGATAGGCGGCGTTGATCTTTTCAGCGAATTCCCGGTGATCGGAGATTTTTTGCGCCTCGACGACGACGAAACCTGCGGTCATTTCAAGGACGCTGTCGCCGGCCGGGGGCCGGTTTTGTGCCGCCTCGTAGTTAAAAAATTCGCCGACCGTGCGGAGGAAGCGGATGATGGATTTCTCCGTCTCACAGGAGATGTCGATGATGGCAATCAGGGCATCGAGCCTTGCAATTTTTTTGCGCAATGCATTGTATCGATTGCCGGATTTGCGCTGATAATCCTTGAACCTCTTGTGGTGGGCGACCGTGTCCAAGACGGTTTCCCGGCTCTCCGCCTGCATCGTTTCAACGAACAGTCTGCGCTCCATTGGATGTAGATAGACCGACAGCTCCCTGTTGAAGCCCGACATCATATCGATGAATACCTGGAGCGTGTCCCGTTCGATCCTGGCCTTTTTCATATGGTTTTGCCGGATGAAGATCGTCGCCGACCACAGGCCGGCGCAGACCAGTCCAAAGAGCACGGATCCGAGCGCATATTCGGCGAAACAGGCCCATCCCGACTGATCGGCGGCGCAAACGGCGCCAAGCCAATTGTCGTTTCGCGAGAGAACGAATTGGGCCACCATGCCCACAAGAGTGCCGAACATAAGGGCGATCCATACCGGCGCTGTCTTGAACATGACGTTGGGGCTCCGCAATTCGGCGGTGAACCGGGCACTTGTCATTCAGGACGGAAAACCGGCGTGCCGTCTGCATGATAGATAGGGACGGTTGCCGTCCTGACCAATTGCTTTTTCTAGGATTGACCGACCGCCGGCTTCAGATCTGCATAGCGCCGGATGCCGCGAAGCCGGCTGAACAGGGCCGAGGCAAGCGACAGGGCGAAAGCGAGAACCGCGACAAGCAGGCCGGTCCCGGGCGACGTTGCCGAAACGACGATGCCGCCGCTCAGGGCGCCGAGCGGACGGATTCCGTAGATTGCGGTCTGGATGACGGCGTTGACGCGGCCGAGCATGTTCGCCGGGGTGACCAGCTGACGCACCGAATTTTGCGCAATCAGCCACATGGCCGGCCCGAAGCCCAGGAGGAAAAACGCGCCGTAAATCGCCGTGACGGGCCCGTCCGCCGGTACGAGGGCGAGGCCGCCGATCGCCGCGAACGAGCTTGCGGGGCCGAAGATCAGGATCATGTTTGGCCGAACCCGCTCCGAGAATCGTCCGGCAATCCAGGATCCGAGGATCGCGGCGAGGCCAAAGGCGGAAAGCGCGATGCCGAAAACGCCGGGGTCGAACCGATAGATCTCGACAATCAGCGGAACCATCACCACCAGCAGAACGGCGAACGCGAAGTTCCAGAAAATCGCACACAGGGATATGGGCAGGAGCATGTCATGCCGCATCACGAAGAGGCCGCCGGCAACAAGCTGTTTGCCGATCCCTTCGCGGGCCCCTTCGCCGGCCGGGAAGTCGGGCAACCGGCTGGCGACCGCGAACGCGAACAGGGCGGCGAGCGTCGCCGCCGCGAACACGAACTGGCCGGTTGCGGCGGAAATGACGGCACCGATCAGGAGCGGAATGGCAAAGGACGAAATCGCCCTTGGAAGTTCGACGACCGCGTTTGCTGCCGCCAGCCGGTCCGGTGCCACCGTCCGGGGCAGTATGGACAGGACGGCGAGAACAAACAGCACGATGCCGAAGCCGGCGAGGCTGACCGCCACACCGAACCCCGGAAGGCTTTCGATCAGAACCGCGCCGGTCGTGGCGGCAAAACCGGACAGGGAAATGAGCGTCGCCGCGATGACGACCGGTTTTGGGCTGAACCGGTCGACAATCAGGCCGAAGGGCAGTGAGCCGAGCAGATGCGCCATCGACTGGCAGGCCACGAGCACGCCGATAATGTCGGCCGACGCATCAAAAACGAGAGCGGCGACCAGCGGCACGCAGACGAGGGCGATCTGGTCCGCCGTATGCATACCGTAGGCCGACAGGGCGAGTTGATTGACCGGTTTCATGGGGTGTCCTCCTTGCGGGTCTGAAACAGCTAAGGAGACCGTCCGTCGCCGGCCACCCGATTCCTGCAGGGCGGTTGCGGCGGCGAGATCCCGGGAGGCCGGGGGGCTGCCGATGAGCCTGTGCACGGTCTTTTCAACAGGGGGGCTGCGAGGTCGACGGCGCTTGTGTACAAACGGACGGGATGGTGCGGAGGTGTCAATGGAAGACCGGTTCCCTGGTTTTGCGGGTTTGAAGGCATTCTTTGCCGTTGGACATTCTTCAGGCGTCGCCGATGCGGCGCAACGACTGGGAATTTCCCGGTCGGCGGTCAGCCATCAGCTCAAGAAGCTCGAGGGCGAACTGGGGGTGCGGCTCTACGAACGCGACGGCCGCACGCTGCGCCTGACCCACGAGGGTGCTGAATTTTTTTCCAGGATCGAGCAACCGATGATTGCGCTTCGCGAGGCGTTCGAAGAGATTCGTTCGACCTCGGACCGCCTGCGCGTGACGATGACGCTGACCCCGACATTCGCGACCGACTGGTTCCTGCCGCGCATGAAAAAACTGTCGGCGGCGCTTCCCGATCTGGAACTCAATCTTGTGTCCACCACCCGCGTGATCGACCTGCAGAGCGAAGCTGTGGATATCGCCATTCGCCGCGGACACGGCACCTGGGAGGGATTGCAGAGCGTTCTGGTGCTGGAGGAACAGGTCGTCCCGGTCGTCTCGCCGGCGCTGCTTGCCGAAAGCGGCGCACAAAACCTGACGGATCTGATTGCCCATGCCGGTATCCTGATCAACGAGAACCTGCCGCGGGAATGGGACGAGTGGTTTCTGCAGCATGGTCTCGAGCCGGAAACCGAGCCGAGGAAATTTGCGCTGACCTCCTACGAGATGGCGATCGCCGCGTGCCGGGACGGCCTCGGCGTTGCACTCGGGCGGCGGCCGTTCGCCGACCCGGTGCTGACGTCGGGCGAGGTCGTGCAACCATTCAGCGAGGGCCCCCGGGACCGGCTCGGATATTTCATCGTCTGGCCCCGAAAGCGACAGATGAATGCGATGACGCGCAAGGTTCGCGACTGGCTGGTTGCCGAAGCGTCGATGAATTAAATTCATCGAACGTGCGACCCTATTCACTATCGCCCTGTCCGGCGGCGCACTATCTTTGCAAAAAAGGAGATTGTCGTGACCGGACCTCTTGGCGGAATTCGTATCATTGACCTTACAAATGTCGTCTCCGGCCCGATGGCGACCATGATGCTCGCCGACCAGGGCGCGGATGTGATCAAGATCGAGCGCGCTGACGGCGATTTTACCCGGCAGCTTGCGACCCGGCGCGGCGGGCATTCCGCCTCCTATCTGAACAACAATCGCAACAAGCGATCGATCGTGCTCGACCTCAAAAATCCGGATGATCTGGAAACGGTCAAACAGCTGGTGGCCGACGCGGACGTGTTCGTGCAGAATTTCCGGCCGGGCGTCGCCGATCGTCTCGGGCTCGGATACGACGCGCTCAGGGGAGTGAATCCCCGCCTGGTGCACATGTCGATTGCAGGCTTCGGTTTCGACGGGCCGCTGGTCGCGAAGCCGGTCTACGACCCGCTGATCCAGGCCCTGTCGGCCCTGACCACAGTGCAGGCGGGATCCGACGAGGAAAGACCGCGCCTGGTGCGCACGATTCTTCCCGACAAGCTGACCGCGGTGCAGGCCAGTCAGGCCATCACCGCGGCGCTTCTGGCGCGCGAGCGCACCGGCGAGGGGCAGAAGGTCACCCTGTCCATGCTGGACACGGTCGCGGCTTTCCTGTGGGGCTCCGACATGAACGGTCACACCTTCGTCGGGGACGAGCTGGAAAAGGAGGAAAGCCAGTCCTTCATGGACCTCATCTACGATGTCGCGGACGGCTATCTCAGCATCTCCATCATGCAGGACAAACACTGGCAGGCCCTGGCCAAAGCCACCGGGCGTCCGGACATTCTCGACGATCCGCGCTTTGAGAGCGCGGAAAAGCGCGAAATCAACAAGGATGCGCGGCTGAAACTGACCCAGAGCATCGTCAAGGACATGCAGCGCGATGTGCTGCTGGCCCGGCTTGAAGCGGCCGGCGTTCCCTGCGCCCCGGTCCTGACCCGAACCGAAATGCGCCAGCATCCGCAAATGCAGGCGAACGGCACATTCATCGAATACGATCACCCGACGGCGGGCCGGCTGCGGCAGGCGCGTCCGCCCGCCCTGTTCCACGGAACGCCGAGCGGCCCCGTCAGGCCGGCGCCGGAACTCGGCGAGCACACGCAAGAGATCCTGAGCGGACTGGATGCGTCGAAGAAGGCGTCCGTCTCGTGATCGATTTTTACTTCGCGCCGACGCCCAACGGATGGAAAGTCGCCATCATGCTGGAAGAGTCCGGCCTGGACTATCGCGCCGTTCTCATGAACCTGCCGGAAGGAGACCAGTTCGCCCCGGCCTTTCTCGAGATAAGCCCGAACGCCAGGATCCCGGCCATTCTCGACCATGATGCGGCCGGGCCCGTTCCGGTCTTCGAGAGCGGGGCAATTCTGCTTTACCTCGCCGAAAAGACCGGTCGGTTCGGGGCAGACGCCAAACAAGTGAACGAGTGGCTGTTCTGGCAGGCCGCCAATCTCGGGCCGATGGCCGGGCAGCTCAGCCACTTCGTCAATTATGCACCGGAGCGGATGGAATACGGCCTGACACGCTATCGCGGCGAATATGAACGCTGCCTTGGGGTTCTGGAGCGCCGCCTTGACGGACGCGACTATGTTCTCGGTGCCTATTCGATCGTCGACATGATGATCTTTCCGTGGGTGTTCATCGCCAGGAAACTCGGTGTCGATCTCAGCCGTTTTCCGAATGTCGCGGCCTGGCGCGCGGCGATCAAGACGCGGCCGGCGGTGCAAAGGGCGATCGACCTGCACAAGGACGCCCAGTTCACCGGATCCGCCGATGCAAAGACGGCGCCGAAACTGTTCCGGCAAAGCGCGGAGAGTTTCGCATGAAAATCGCCGCAATTCAGGCCGCGCCGGTCTTTCTGGACAAGGACAAAACCACCGACAAGGCCCTGTCGCTGCTGCGTGACGCCGCGGCCATAGGGGCCGAGGCCGTCGCCTTTCCCGAAGTGTTCATTGCCGGTTATCCGTCCTGGCTGCGGGTGCCGGCGGTTGCGACCGATGATGCGCTTCTCCAGATCGGGCATGTCGCCTACCTGAACAGCGCAATTTCGGCAAACGGACCGGAACTTGGCGCGATCGTCGACGAAGCCGCCCGGCTTGGCGTGTTTGTTCATATGGGGTTTCTCGAGCGCAGCGGCTCGCGCGGTTCGGTCTATGCGGCTCTGGCCGCGATCCATCCGGACCGGGGCCTTGTCGGCGTTCACCGCAAGCTGAAACCGACGTTCCACGAGCGCCTGATCTGGAGCGACGGCGACGGCCACGGCCTTGAAACCCACGACTGGCAGGGCCTCCGGTTCGGCGGTCTCAATTGCTACGAGAACTGGCAACCGCTGGCGCGGCATGCGCTTTATGCCCAGGGCGAGCAGGTTCATATCGCGACCTGGCCCGGCGATCTGGACGTCACCGACAGGATTACACAATTCATCGCCATGGAGGGCCGGATGTATGTGGTCTCGGCCTCCGGATTGCTGCGCACAAGCGATATTCCGGATGCGTTTCCCCTGCGCCGTTATGTGGTCGAGGGGCGCGACGTGATCAACAATGGCGGGTCGATGATCGTGGCGCCCGGCGGCGGGGTCGTTGCCGGCCCGCTCACCGACGAAGAGGGCATCCTCTACGCCGACATCGACGTCGACCGGATCACAGGGGCTCACATGAAACTGGACCCTGCCGGGCATTACAGCCGCAACGACGTGCTCACCCTGACCGTCAACGGCACACGCGGCGATGCCGCGGACCAACCACAAGACCAATAAGAGCCCGGCAAATGGGACACACACCATCCAGCAAGGAGAGCATTATGAGCAAGATAGCCGGAAGCTGCCTGTGCGGCAGCGTCACTTATTCCAGCGAAGCCGAGCCGGCGATGACGGTCGTCTGTCATTGCACGGATTGCCAGAAACAGAGCGGCAGTCCGTTTTCGGTCAACGTCCTGGTGCACAGCGACGACGTCAGGATGGAAGGCGGGTCGCTGACGCAATATGTGGTCAAGGGCGATTCCGGAGAGAACGTCACCCGCAATTTCTGCAACAAATGCGGTTCGCCGATTGCCACTGTCCTGGACGGTTTCGGCGGCATGGCGGCGATCAAGTCGGGCACGCTGCACGACAATTCCTGGGTCGAGCCGGGCGTTCAGATCTGGTGCGAATCCAAGCAGACCTGGGCCACGATTGCCGACGGCCTGCCGGAAGTGCCGAAGAATCCGTCCATGTGAGGCCGGGGAGGAGAAACTGCCGAGGTGGCGCACGCCGTTTTGGGCGATTGAGCTCCTGCGCCATCCCTATTGTGCCCGGACGGGATTGATCCGGCATCCAGATGACGGGGCACCGGATAAGGATTGTCCAGCCGCAGCGCGCTTCGTTCTCCTGGGCGCCGGATCAGTCCAGCGAGACACATTGGGCGGCATGTTGGTGTGACATGGCGAGCGCACCGTTTGCCATTCCCGGCGCGACCAACCTCCAACACGTCATTCCCGCGCATGCGGGAACCCACCCCGACGCGGCCAATCCCGGTCCCGGAGGAGGCGGCCCGGTGGGTCGCCGCGACAGGCGCGGCGATGACGTGGGTGGTGTGGAGCGCGGTTGTTGCATTGCGTTCTTGGAGCGCCTGCACGAAGCGATTGGACCATTCACCAAACCCCAAGTGCCGGCCCGCGAGCCGGGAACCACATGACAGGCGCACCGGATCGCGATTGTCCACCCGGAATGCCCTTCGATCTCCTGGGCGCCGGATCAGTCCAGCTTGACACATTGGTCGCCATGCGCACCGTATCGCGACTGTCCACCCGGCCTACCCTTCGATCTCCTGGGCGCCGGATCAGGTCCGGCGAGACACATTGGGGAGGGAGCGGTGTGACATGGCGAGCGCACCGTTCGCCATTCCCGGCGCGACCATCCTCCAACACGTCATGCCCGCGCATGCGGGAACCTACCCCGACGCGGCCAATCCCGGTCCCGGAGGCGGCGGCCCGGTGGGTCGCCGCGACAGGCGCGGCGATGACGTGGGTGGTGTGGAGCGCGGTTGTTGCATTGCGTTCTTGGAGCGCCTGCACGAAGCGATTGGACCATTCACCAAACCCCAAGTGCCGTCCCGGCCCGCGAGCCGGGATCCACATGACAGGCGCACCGGATCGCGATTGTCCACCCGGAATGCCCTTCGATCTCCTGGGCGCCGGATCAGGTCCGGCGAGACACAATGGGGGGGATGGTGGTGTGGCATGGCGAGCGCACCGTTCGCTATTCTCGGCGCGACCATCCTCCAACACGTCATTCCCGCGGAGGCGGGAACGCACCGCGACGCGGCCAATCCCGGTCCCGGAAGGGTCGGGTTGGCGGGTTCCCACCTGCGCGGGACTGACGTGGATGGATGGAGAGCGGGGTGCCGAGGCTGTACACGTGGAGCCTGCCGCAGCGCGCAGTTGAGCGCGTTGATAATCCCGTCCGGCTCTGAAATCTTCCAGCTCCAATCCAAACTTCAAAAACCGTTGGACAATGCCCCATCACCGGTGCGAGGCTTTCCGACATCTGTGAATTCGAAATCCAGACAGGTTTGCGCGAGGGCGACGTCGAGCCCTGGGCGCGGACTGACGATGCAAAAGCGGACCTGCCTTCACAATGGCGCGAAACGAAACATGCCTGTCGTGTCCGCCCGATCCGGGGCCGAGGGCAGGCTCCCGGCGATCCTTGCGGTGACCGAGAATGGTTTGTTGCAAGACAGACAAGTTTCGGCGGGATTCGGGGAGAGTTCGGACATGACAAAGGCCTCGGAGCCCTTGCGACGCGCCGCCGCAATCGTCGAGTTCGTCGCCATGGAACCGGCCGGTGTCACCGTCGCGCGGCTGGCGGAGAATTTCGGCCTGCCGGCGGCAACTGCCTACCGGGTCGTCAGACGCCTGGTCGATATCGGTTTCCTGGAGGGGGAGGGCCGGCACGCGGCCTATGTCATCGGCCCGGCGCTCAGGCGCATTGCCAACATGGTCCAGGGCGGCGGCGCCTTTTCGGCGATGGCGGACCTGGTTCTGCAGCAGATCGCCGACCGTCTCGGGGTCTCGATCTATCTCGCCGGTTTTTTCGAAAACGAAGTGTCGCTGATCCAGGTGAAAAATCCGGTGAGCGCCAGCGCGCCGTCGGTGCATCCCGGTCCGACCTTCCGCATGCATGCCTCCGCGAGCGGCAAACTTCTGCTTGCCCATCAGCCCGCAGCAGTGATCGATGCGATCCTGGCCAAACCGCTGGACAAACTGACCGAACGCACGGTCACGGACCCGTCCAGGCTGCGCACCCAGCTCGACGACATTCGCCAGACGGGTTTCGCGCTCTCGATCGGCGAAAGCGACCCGTCGCTCTGGGGCATCGCCGTTCCGGTCCGCGATGTCAGGGACCATGTCGTGTTTGCCGTCGGCCTGATCACGTTTTCGCAAACGATAGCGGACGACCGCGCCTACATCGCGGAAACCCTGCCGGTCCTGCGGCAGGCCGCAAGCCGGATTTCCGACCTTTCCCGGTCATGATCGACAAGGATTGACTTGCAAAAAATGCACATATTGTTCATTTAATGAAAATTACCAATCCTGCGGGAAGGAGAGCGGGCCCATGCCCCTGCATGTCGGAGCCGATATTGGCGGGACGTTCACGGATCTTGTTCTGGTCGGCGATGACGGAGCCACCTTCGAGTTCGGCAAGATCCTGACGACACCGCGCCAGCCGGACGATGCGATCGTCGAAGGCCTGGGCAGATTGCTGACGGAAGCCGGCGTCGCACGGGATCAGGTCGCCGATGTCCTGCACGGCACCACCCTGTTCACCAACGCGCTGATCGAGCGCAAGGGCGCGGTGACGGCCCTGATCACGACAAAGGGGTTTCGCGACGCCATCGAAATCGGGCGCGAGCACCGCTACGACATCTACGACCTGCGCATGAAACGTCCGAAACCCCTGGCGCCACGGCGTCTGCGCTTTGAACTGGACGAGCGGGTGCTCGCCGACGGCAGCGTGCGTACGCCCCTGAAGCCCGACGCGGTGCGAGCCCTTGCCCGCACCCTGAAGGAGGAAGGTGTCGAAGCAGTCGGCGTATCGCTGATCCACGGCTATGCAAACGACGCCCATGAACGGCAGGTCGCGGACATCCTGCGCGAGGAAGCGCCGGAGATCGCGGTGACGCTTTCGAGCGAACTGGTGCCGGAGATCGGCGAATATGTGCGCGGGTCCACCGTGCTTGCCAATGTCTATGTCAAACGCATTGCCGAACTTTATCTCGGCCGCCTGGACCGACGGCTGCACGACGAGCTGTCGCTGCCGGCCACCTTGTTCATCATGCAGTCCGACGGCGGTCTCTGCGAAATCGAGGAAGGGGCGAACGCGCCCGTGCGGCTGGTCGAATCCGGGCCGGCGGGCGGAGCGCTCGCGGCCGCCACCTACGGCGCGCGCCTCGGTCACAGGGACGTGCTGGCCTTCGACATGGGCGGCACGACCGCCAAGGCCTGCGTAATCGCCGATGGCGTGCCGCTGGTCGCCAACGAATTCGAGGTCGACCGCCAGTACCAGTTCAAGAAACAAAGCGGGCTGCCGATCAAGGTGCCGGTGATCGAGATGATCGAGATCGGGACCGGGGGCGGATCGATTGCCCGAGTGGATGCGATGCGGCGGCTGCGAGTCGGCCCGGACAGCGCCGGCTCCGAACCGGGGCCGGCCGCTTACGGGCTTGGCGGCGACGATCCGACGGTCACCGATGCCGATCTGCTGCTGGGATATCTCGATCCGGACTTCTTCCTTGGCGGCGCCATGGCGCTGGACGTGGCGGCGGCGGAACGGGCGGTGCGCGAAAAGATCGCCGAACCGCTCGGCCTGTCGACGCTGGAGGCGGCCTGGGGCATCCACCAGCTTGCCAATGAAAGCATGGCATCGGCGGCGCGCATCCACACGATCGAACGCGGCATGAACATCACCCGGTTCCCGATCTTCGCCACCGGCGGTGCCGGCCCGGTGCACGCTTTCGGCGTCGCGTCGATCCTGCGCAGCCCACGCGTCATCTATCCGCTCGGGGCCGGGGTGATGTCGGCCATCGGATTTCTGACCGCGCCGCTCAGCATGAGTTTCGCGCGTTCGCTGCCCGGCAGGCTCGATGCGATGGATTGGGCCGCCGCGGCCCGGGCCGTCGCGGAGATGCAGGACCAGGGCCGCGCGATCCTCGGCCGTACCATCGACGCCGACACGGTCACGTTCCGGCGCTTTGCCGACATGCGCTACGTCAAGCAGGGCTTCGAGGTTCGCGTGGCGCTGGCGAACGATCCGCTCGACGAAGGCTGCGAGCCTGCGCTTCTGGCCGCGTTCGAGGCGGCCTATCGTGCGATCTACGGGCATGTTCTGACCGACGTCCCGGTCGAGATCGTCTCCTGGCGCATTGTCGCCGCAGGCCCGAAACCGGTCCTGACCCTGCCGAAGGCGGCGGTCGGCGACGGCGATGTTTCGAAGGCCCTGAAAGGGCACCGCGCGATCTATATGCCGGACGGGAAGGATCTGACCGAGGCGCCCGTCTATGACCGCTATCGGCTGCCGGCCGGCACGACCCTGTCGGGCCCTGCGATCGTCGAGGAGCGCGAATCGACCGTTGTCGTCAACGGCGCCGGTCAGATCCGGGTCGACGAAAACAGCAATCTCATCATCGATCTGGAGCGGGCGGATGGATAGGGCTGACCCGGCACGCATGGGCTGTGACCGGCGAACAGGCGGGACCGGCCGGATTTCAGGGGGGCGACATGGCGCTTGATCAGATCACGCTTGATATTCTGTGGAGCCGGCTGATCGCGACCACCAACGATCAGGCCGCGGCACTGATGCGCTCGTCGTTCACCTCGATCGTCCGGGAGGCGGGCGACCTGTCGGCCGGGGTCTTCGACCGGCGTGGGCGCATGATCGCGCAGGCCGTGACCGGCACGCCCGGCCACATCAATTCCATGGCGACCGGAATGATCCATTTCCTGGAGCGGTTTCCAATCGAAACGCTGCAGCCCGGCGACGTTCTCGTTACCAACGATCCCTGGAAGACCGCGTCGCAACTAAACGACATCACGATTGCCACGCCGGTGTTCAAGGCCGGGCGATGCATTGCGCTGTTCGCCAATTGCTGCCACGCGCTCGACATTGGCGGGCGCGGCCTGTCGGCGGATTCGCGGTCGGTGTTCGAGGAGGGGCTGTTCCTGCCGGTGATGAAGCTGGTTGACCGGGGCGTTCCGGTCGAGGCGGTCTTCGACCTGATCCGCGCCAATGTCCGCACCCCGGACGAGGTGCTCGGCGACATTCACAGCCAGATCGTCGGCAACGATGTCGGCGCCAAACAATTGCTGTCCTTCCTTGACGAGTTCGGTCTCGACGACATCGAAGAGCTGGCCGACGAGATCGTCGAGCGCTCGGAGGGGGCGATGCGGGAGCGCATCCGGGACCTGCCGGACGGCCGCTATGCCTACGACCTGACAATCGACGGGTTCGAGGAGCCGCTGACCCTGAAGGCGGCGATCATCGTCGCGGACGATGCGCTGACCGTAGACTTTACCGGATCGCCGGGACAGGTTGCGCTCGGGGTCAATGTCACGCTGAACTATACCGCCGCCTATACGACCTACGGCGTCAAATGCGCCCTTGGCGGCGACATTCCGAACAATGAGGGCAGTTTTCTGCCGGTGACGATCACCGCGCCGGAAGGCACATTGCTGAACGCAAGATATCCAGCCGCCATCGGCGGACGGCATCTTGTCGGGCATTTCCTGCCTTCGGTGGTGATGGGGGCGCTGGCCGACGCACTGCCCGACAATGTCATGGCGCCGGGCTTTGACGGACTCTGGGACACGCACCTTTCCGGCGTCGATCCGAAAACGGGCGAGCATTTTTCCTTCACCTGGTTCGCGTCGGGCGGCACCGGGGCGCTGAGCGGCAAGGACGGGTTTTCGGCGACCGCCTATCCGTCCGGCATTGCCGGGGTGCCGTCGGAAGTCATGGAGGCGCTGGCGCCGATGGTCATGCGCCGGCGCGAACTGCGCACCGATTCCGGCGGGCCGGGCAAAGCGCGCGGCGGGTTGGGCCAGACCATGGAGATCGAACTCCTGACGGACGAACCCTATCTGTTTTCCGGCCTTTATGAGCGGGCGAAATATCCGGCGCCCGGCCTGCATGGCGGCCAGCCGGGCGCGGCCGGCAACCTGTTGACCAACAACGACGTCACGCTTGAGCCCAAGATCTCGGCGCTGGTGCCGCCGGACACGATGCCGGTGCTGGAAATGCCGGGCGGCGGCGGCTATGGCCCGGCGCGGGAAAGGGATCCGGCGCTGGTGCTTGAGGACGTGCGCGACGGCTATGTGTCGATGGAAAGTGCCGAGCGCGATTATGGCGTGGTGATCGACCCGTCCGACTGGACGGTGGACGAGATGGCGACGGCCGCGTTGCGTGATGGTGCGGCGGGGAGCGGGTGATTGGGGTTTGTGGTCAGAGATCTGGTGGCGGGCCCGCCGATGACGGGGGTTACGGGCTCGCGTTCATGGAGCGCGCTGCACCGGTCGATCGGGCGCGCTCCGCCAACCCCGATGTGCCTTGCCGGGCTTGACCCGGCGTCCAGGAGATCGAAGGGCCGCCCGGAGGACAATCGCGATCCGGTGCGCCTGTTATCTGGATGCCGGATCAAGCCCGGCAAGGCACATGGGGGAGGCGCGGTGTGAAATTGCAGGCGTGCGGCCCGCCGCGACAGGCATGGCGATGACGTGGGTGGGGTGGGCGCAAGTGTAAAATCGGGAAATGCGGAGCCCGCCACGCCGGGCAATTTGTCGCCCGGACCAATCCCAAATGCCGTCCCGGCCCGCGAGCCGGGATCCACATGACATGCGCACCGTATCGCGACTGTCCACCCGGCCTACCCTTCGATCTCCTGGGCGCCGGATCAGGTCCGGCGAGGCACCTTGGGTGGAATGGCGGTGTGAAACGGCGAGCGCGCGGTTAGCCATTTCCCGGTTCCAGCCGTTCCGATACTCAATTCAAAGGCACCTTCACCTTCACACTGCCGCCATAGGACTGGAAGTCCTTCGCCCCGATCCCGTCGTAAAACCCGGTCCCGTTCAACGACCAGCCCCAGGGCATGATCAGTACCGTCCCGCCCTCGGCCCGGGCGCGCAATCCGCTGGAATCGATTGTGACACCTTGAGCAGTGACAATGTTCGCCGGATCGAAATCCCAGATCCCCTTCACCCCGACATGCGGCGCAAACTGCCAGCCGTCCTTTGTCTGCAGATTGTAACGCACTTCCGGCCCGGCCTCGGCCCGTCCGAGCGTGATCGTCTGGCTCGGGATAGTGATGTTGAGACTGTCGACATAGGATTTCTGTTTCTCGGAGAAATAGCTGATCCCGGCTGACGGATTGAAGGTCCAGTTGCCCCAGGCAAAGTCGCCGGTCAGCTGACCGCGCACAAGCCAGCGGTTGGTGTTGAAATCGTCCTCGTAAAGCCCGAGAGGATTGACATTGTTGTAGGACTGCCCCCAGGCGGCGCGGCCGTCGAGGATGAGGTTCTGGTGAATGCGGGCCGCAAGATAGGGCCCGATCAGCCAGCCGACCCCATCGGCCGATGTCCTGGTGTTGGTGGAGCGCTCGCGCTGGTCGGTCCAGTCGAGCTGGCCCAAGAGACCAAACAGAAGATTGTCACTGAAACGATAGTCGAAACCGGTATGCAACAGGCCGACATCGCTCTTGCGGTCGATTGAGTCGACCCTTGCATAGGTGCCCTGAGCCCAGATGTCGAACCGGGCGGCCGTCTCCACGCCCGGATCGGCGCCGATGCCTTCCACGGTTCGTTTCGCCCCGGCGTTCGCCGCCCGGCGCATGGCGCGCAGGCTGGTGGCGAACGACAATTCGATGTCGCGCGCGTCGCCTTGCGCTGCGAACCCAAGCGGATTGCCCTGGCCGTTGGAGCCGCCGGTGCGGAAGCGGTCGGCGAGGTCGGGATCGTTGGAAACAATCACGTCGGCGCGTTCGGACATGAAGTTGGAGATCACCCGCTGGGTCTCGCGAATGACGGAATCCGGATCCCTCACATTGGTGAAGGTGCAGACGATGGCCTCGTTGGCATCGACATCGATGGTCACCCTGCGATTGGCGACATCGACGACGGAGCCTGAGTCGGCATCGCCGGTGCAGGCAATCGTGCTGAGCTTCCAGCCGGGAAGGACATCTTCGGTGACGGCCACGGCACCGGCATTGACAATGATCGCCGCAGAGATCGCGGAATTGCCCGAAGTGGCCAGCGACAGGCCGTTGAGGCCGCCGGCGTCGGAAGCGAAGGTGAAGGTTCCGTCTCCGGCCACAACAGGACTGGTTTTCTTTATGATCGTGACCGTACCCGAACGTCCTCCGTCCTCAACAACGTTCGCCACGGAAACTGTAACATCTTGCACATCCGTTGCGGCACTTGTGTCGGTTACGGTGATTTGTATTTCGTAGACATTGTTGCCGCCATTATCAACGGGGGCCTCGAAATCCGGGGCTGCATTGAAGGTCAGTTCACCTGTATTGGCATCAACAGCAAACAATGCCTGATCAACGCCTCCGGTAATCGAATAGGTTAGACCGTCGCTTTCAGCATCGAAGTCGTCCGTGGCCTCAACATTGGTAATCGCAGTCTGGTTTTCCTCGACTGTTACAGCTGCGGTTGCAGCCCCCCCATTCGATCCAATCACCGGGGCAGTATTAACAACAGCAGTTGCGGTTGCCGCTCCTGCATCCCACCCCTCCGGGTTGTTATTGACGATCCCACTGCCGGCTGGTTTGGAAGCAGCGATATCAAACAATTGGTTGTCAGAATTTCGTCGGATGCGAGCGTTAAGGGTGAAAGCGTTTGTAGGCACCAAATTTGTAAAGCCACTGGATACCGCCCCTGGGATATTTACCATTGCGGCGGCCACACCGCCGGTATGCCTCACGGAGACAACCGTATAATTGTTTCCAACCACCAATACACCGGCGTTGTCAAAGGCCTGTACTCCTGGAGTAGGTGCTGTACATTGACGAAAGACAACATTCCTAGAGGGCGTAGCCGCGACGCTGGCACAATTTTCGGCACTCGAGAAAACGCATACTTCAGCACCACCTGTGAGATCGAAGGTTTGGTCTGTCCCCGCAAGGCTGAAATTGTTTGGTACTGCAGTTACGAGCGGGCATACCGTCTGTGCGTGGACTAGGTTGGATCCGAAGGGCAGAGCCAGCAGCACCGGGCATGTCATTGCTAGAACGAGCTTCTTCCAGCCCACCAAAAACCCACCCCAACCATCGCCTGACATATGCTTCCCCCCGTGCCTCAACCGCCTGCCGGTCTCTGCCGGCCCTGCGGCCTTGCTCGTAAAGCCGAGACAGTTTTGTTTTGAAATTCGTGATTGTTTTGCGGGCGATACCAGACCTGCATGCATACGCCTTACTCCGTCCCGAATTGTTTCTTGCTCTTGTTTCGTGACCGGCACCCGGGACGTGCCCGCCGGATTTTCCCCGCCGGGCAACACGGCGCTTTACAGACCTTAATGAAAGGTTAAGCTATTAAAAACATACAAGTTATGAATGGCGGGCATTCACAGCCTGAATGCTTTTGCAATTGAGCCGTTTTTGAAAGTGTCGAGCCGGTATGACCAGTCTGAAATCGCTTGATCTGAACCTCCTCGTCTCGTTCGAGGCAATCTATACCGCCGGCAACATTTCCCACGCGGCCAAGCAGATGGGCGTGACCCAGCCGGCCATGTCGAACGCGCTGACCCGGCTGCGCAAGGCGCTCGACGATCCGTTGTTCACCCAGATCGGGCGCGGCGTCGCGCCGACGCCACGGGCGCGGCAATTGGTCGGTCCGGTGCGCGACGCGCTGATCCTGTTGCGCGACGGGGTTGCCGAACCCCGGGCCTTCGACCCGAGCAAGGACCGCAAACATTTCCGCATCGTGCTGCTCGACCAGTTGGAACCGGTCCTGATCCCGCCGCTGCTGCGCCAGGTTCAGGACCATCGTTCGATCACGATCGAGGCCTGCTCGGTGTTTTCCACGCCGATTGTCGCCGGCCTCAACGACGGCAGCATCGATCTGGCGCTGACGGTGTTTCTGAAGGAGGCGCTGGAGTGCGAGTGCGAGACGGTCGGCACCGCCGACGTGGTTGTGGTCGCCCGCACGGGCCATCCCGGCATTGATGGCGAACTGACCCGGGTGCATCTGTCGACGCTCGGCCATGTGGCTCTGGTGCCGCAATTGCGCGCGCTTTCCAACATCGACGAGGCGCTGCACCACAACGGCATCGACCGCCACATCGTCTACACGGTGGAAAAGTTCTGGGCGATGCCGCACATCCTGGCGCGCACCGACCTGATCGCGCTGCTGCCCGGCGATTTCGCCCGCGAGGCCGCGAAACTGTTGCCGCTGACGGTGCACAAGCTGCCGATCGACATGCCGGAGCAGAACCTGTTCATGACCTGGAAACAAAGCCGCACGCAGGACCCGGCGCACTACTGGCTGCGCGGCGAGATCCTGAAGGCCTATGCGGACAGTCTCGGGCTGGCGCGGTGAGGGTGGGATCGGTGGGGTGCCGGACGTGCATTTGTGGAGCGTGCCGCGCCGGGCGATTGGTCTCGCCTTCCAACCCCAAAGTGCCTTGCCGGGCCTGACCCGGCATCCAGATGACGGTTGCAGTGCTGTGCGATTTGCCAATCGGGCGCCCTTCGATCTCCTGGGCGCCGGATCAGGTCCGGCGAGGCACGTTGGGGAGAGGGGTGGTGTGAAATGGCAAGCGGACCGCCCGCCATTCCCGGGTCCGACCATCCCCCCCGCACGTCATGCACGCGGAGGCGGGTTTCCACCGTGACGTGGCCAATCGCGCTCCCCGAGAAGGCGGCCCGGTGGGTCGCCGCGACAGGCACGGCGATGACGTGGGTGGGAGTAGGCGTGGCCGCTCAATTTGGGATCGTGGGGCGCGCCGTGCCGGGCGATTGGTCTCGCCTTCCAACCCCGAAATGCCTTGCCGGGCCTGACCCGGCAGCCACATGGCGGGCGCTCCGAAAACGATTGTCCAGCAGCGTTGCCTCACGACACCCGGACCATCCACATCCAACCCGCGTCAATCCCAACCGGACGCCGCCAGCAGATCGGCAAACAAGGCCGCCTGGCCGGACTGTTTCGCCTTCAGCGCGGCCCGCAGTTCCTCCGGTCGCAACATGCCGGCGTTCCAGGTCGCGATCTGGTCGAGCCCGTCTGTGACCGAATGATCGCGGGCGTAGAGCGATCCGCGTTTTGTGCCGGCGATGGCGAGCGGGGATTTGGCGGCGATGCTTTCCGCCATCTCCCGGGCGGCCGTCACCAGATCGGCCCTGGTGTCGCACACCTGGCTGCACAACCCCCAGCCCAGCGCTTCGTCGGCCGAAAACCGGCGCCCGGTCAGGGCAAGCTCGCGGGCAATGCCGGGCGGTATCAGGGTCGGCAGGCGCTGCAGCGTGCCGACGTCGGCGGCAAGGCCGAGATTGATTTCCTCCACGGCAAACGTCGCCGCCCGGGTGGCAATGCGGATGTCGCAGGCGGTGATCAGGTCGATGCCGCCGCCGATGCAGGCGCCGTCGATGGCTGCGATCACCGGCACCCGCAGGTCTTCAAGGGCGGTCAGCGCGGCCTGCAGGCTGCGGATCAGATCGCGCAACGCATAGGCGGCGCGGCCCGGTTCCTCGGCCAGGAGATGCAGGATCCGTTCGAAGGCGGCGAAATCCATGCCGGCGGTGAAATGTCTGCCCTCGCCGGACAGAATGACAGCCCGAACGGCCGGGTCGGCTTCGAGCGCCGCGCAGAGGCGCGGCAGGTCGGACCAGAAATCCGGAGTCATGCTGTTGGCCTTGGCCGGCCGGTTCAGGGCGAGATGCGCAACCGGTCCGTCGATCTCGACCTTGAAGAATGTGCTGTCCAGGGACATGTCGGATCCTTTTATGGCTTTACACGAGAGCCGTCTGCTGCAGGGCGATCTCAAACAGGAGATCGCCCGCCGCGACCTGGCTGCCCGGGTCATAGTGCACCTTTTCCACGATGCCGGGGAGGGGGGCGGTGACCTCGTGCTGCATCTTCATGGCTTCGAGAACTGCCAGTCTCTCCCCTCTGGCGACCGATACGCCCGGCGCGACGAAAATGTCGGTCAGGGTGCCGTGCATGGGCGCTGGAATTCTGGATCCGCTGGATACATCGTCCTGTTTCACATGTGAATTCAGGACTTTGCGATAGCAACGGGTTTTGCCGTCAAAGCTGAGCCATGCCGCGTCATTCTCCACCAGGAACGCAGTCACGACAGTGGCGCGGCCGTCGATTTCCACCTGCATGCGGCCGCCCACGCGGGACAGGATCGCCACTGCCAGACGCTCGTCCCCGCATCGGACGTCGAACCTGTCATTGCCAAGCGCGCCAAGCGAAATCGAAAACTCCCTGTCCCCTGTCGCAAGGCGGTAGGCGGTGCGAAGGAGGCCGGAACTGCTCCAGTCGAGGAGGGCCGGCGCGACCGCGATGCTTCGGGTATGGGCTGCCGCACGGTCGGCCTCGTAAAACAGGATCGCCGCCAGGGCCGCGTCCTGCAGGGCCGGTTCGGGCGGCGCAAGACCATGGGGAAACTCCAACCCGATGAACCCGGTCGTCATGTCTGCGGCCGCAAACACCGGAGTCTCCAGGATTGCTGCGAGAAACGCGCGATTGTCGGTCGGACCGAACAGGATTGTGTCGTCGAGTGCGCGAACCAGCTTGCGCCGCGCCGCGTCGCGGTCGGCGCCCCAGGCGACGACCTTCGCCAGCATCGGGTCATAATGGGCGGAGACGATGGTCCCGGTCTCGATGCCCGTATCGGTGCGAACATCCTCGGCACCGGCCGGGCGCCAGCGCGCGACCCGGCCGGACGCGGGCAGAAAGCCGTTTGCCGGATCCTCGGCATAGAGCCGGGCTTCGATCGCATGTCCGGTGAACGCGATATCGTCCTGTTCCAGGCCAAGCGGTTCGCCGCTTGCGACCGCGATCTGCAGGGCGACGAGATCGTGGCCGGTGACGGCTTCGGTGACGGGATGTTCAACCTGGATCCGCGTGTTCATTTCCAGGAAATGGAAATCCGTGCCGTCGAGCAGGAACTCGACCGTGCCGGCGCCGACATAATCGACCGAGCGGGCCGCATCGAGCGCGGCCCTGCCCATGCGCTCCCTGAGAGCATCATCGACGCCGGGGGCCGGCGCTTCCTCGATCACCTTTTGATGGCGGCGCTGGACCGAACAGTCGCGCTCGCCGAAATGCACGAAATTGCCGTGGACATCGCCGAAGATCTGGATTTCGACGTGACGGGCGGCAAGGATCGCCTTTTCCAGGATCAGCTCGTCGGAGCCGAACGCGTTCGAGGCCTCGGCCCGTGCCAGCGACAGGGCATTGACCAGGTCGTCGCCGTCCTCGACCAGGCGCATGCCGCGTCCGCCGCCGCCCGCCGCGGCCTTGACCATCAGCGGGAACCCGATCGCCCTGGCCGCGCCGACGAAGGCCGCGTCGGACTGGTCGCTGCCCTCATATCCGGCTACGCAGGGCACGCCCGCGGCGATCATCAGGCGCTTGGCGCCGGCCTTGTTGCCCATGCGCTCGATCGTGTCGGCCGACGGGCCGATGAAGGTCAGGCCGGCCTCGCGGCAGGCGCGGGCGAAACCGGCATTTTCCGACAGAAACCCGTAGCCGGGATGAATGGCGCCGGCGCCGGTTGTTCGCGCAGCCTCCAGCAGGCGCTCGATGTTGAGATAGGACTCTGCGGCCGGCGCCGGCCCGAGGCGGTGGGCCTGATCGGCGATCCGGACATGGGGCGCCTCGGCATCGGCATCGGAATAGACCGCGATCGTGCGATATCCCTCTGCCTTCGCCGTGCGCAGGATCCGGCAGGCGATCTCGCCGCGATTGGCCACCAGGATGGAGGAAAACACGGTCATTGCCCCTCGGCCCAGGATGGTTTGCGTTTTTCCAGAAATGCGCAGATGCCCTCGCGGGCCTCGTCGGAAATCATGCAACGGGCAAAGCCCTCGGCTGCGAAGTCGATCATCTCCTGACCTTCAAGCCGGGTTGTCGCCAGCACGATCTCCTTGGTGACGGCGTTTGCGGCGGGCCCGCAGCGCCTGACGCCCCTGCGGATATCCGCTTCGATTGCCGCAAGTCCGGCCGCATCCTCGGCGACAAAGTCGGCGAGGCCGAGCGCCTGCGCCTCGGAGCCGTCGAACCGGGCGGCGGTCAGCATCAGGCGGCGCGCGGTTTTCAGGCCCATGCGCCGAACGACCAGCGGCGCGATCTGGGCGGCCGGAATGCCGATCGTGGTTTCGGTCAGGGCGAATTTGGCGTCGCGGGTCACGGCAACCACATCTCCGGCGCAGACCATGCCGAACCCGCCGGCCATCGCCGCGCCTTCGACAAGCATGAGCACGACCTGCGGCATCGCCTCGATCCGGCGGAACAGGTCCCCGACCAGCCGGGATGTGGCCGCGACCGCCGCGTGGCTGCCGGCCTCGCCGTGAAACATGGCCCTGAAGCCCTTCAGGTCGCCTCCGGCGCAGAAGGTTCCGCCGCTGCCGCGAAAGGTGAGGCCGCGAAGGCCCGGATCCTCCGCAACGGCATCAAGCGTGAGCAGCAATTCTTCCAGCATCGGGTTCGACAGGGCATTGCGCACATCCGGCCGGTTGAGCCAGATCGTCAGCCAGTCGTCGTGGCGCTCAAGCAGGAGGTCTTTCGGGTCGGGGTAGGCGGGCATGGTTGTTCCCCTATTTGACATTTTGAGTGTCCACATCGGGAACACCCGATGTGGATGCGCAGCGGAGCCTCGAAGGACGGATGGCGTGCACTGGATCGTCCTTCGAGGCCCGCTGACGCGGGCACCTCAGGATGAGGGTGGTGGGTTTCACGTGCCTGTTCAGGCGGTGCTGAATCCGTGACTTGGATGAAGGGATCTGTGTGGGCAAACACGCTACATCCTCGCAACACCAAAACTGTTGGCCTGCAAGGTGCGATTGTGCGCCTCCCGACAGGTTTCAAGGGCGAATCCGAGCACCTTGCGGGTATCGCGCGGGTCGATCATGCCGTCGTCGAGCATGTGTCCGGATGTGTAAAAGGCATCGTGCTGGTCGTCGAAATGTTTGCGGATCGCCTCGGACTGCGCCGCCATCGCCGCCTGATCGACGGGCCTGCCGCGCCGCGCGGCGGCGTTGGTCATCACCTGCTCCATGGTCTTTGCCGCCTGTTCGCCGCCCATGACGCCGGTCTGGGCGTTCGGCCAGGTGAACAGGAAGTCCGGTTCGTAGGCATAGCCGCACATGCCGTAATTGCCGGCGCCGAAGCTGGCGCCGATGTAAAACGTGATCTTCGGCACCCGGGCGTTGGAAACCGCCTGGATCATCTTCGCCCCGTGTTTGATCATGCCGGTGCGCTCCGATGCGGCGCCGACCATGTATCCGGTCGTGTTCGACAGAAACACCAGGGGGATCCGTGCGCTGTCGCAGAGCTGGATGAAGTGACCGGCCTTGGTGGCGCCGTCGGGATCGAACGGGCCGTTGTTGCCTATCAGGCCGCAGGCCTGGCCGTAGACAGACGCCTGCGCGCAAACGGTCGAGACGCCATAGCGCGGCTTGAACTCCAGGAACGCGGATCCGTCGACCAGGCGCGCCAGGAGGTCGCGCACATCATAGGGCGTGCGGTAGTCGACCGGAACAAGGCCGGCAATTTCGTCCGGATCGAAGGCCGGTTCGGCAAATGCGCGGGGAGAGGGCACCGCGTTGTGCGCATTCCAGTCGAGCCGCGTCATCAGCTCCCGGGTCATATGGATGGCGTGGACATCGTCGTCGGCGAGATATTCGACCAGGCCGGTGACGGAGGCATGCATCTCCGCGCCGCCGAGATCCCTGTCGTCGGACACTTCGCCGGTCGCCGCGCGCACCAGCGCCGCGCCGCCGAGCGCCGCCATGCCATTGTCGCGCACGCCGATCACATAGTCGCTGAGGCCGGGATTGTAGGCGCCGCCTGCCGTGGACAGGCCGTGCAGGACGGCGATTGTCGGGATGCCTGCCGCGCTGAGCCGCGCCAGCCCGTGAAACATGCCGCCGCCCCTGGCCCACAATTCCACCGTATATTTCATCAGATTGGCGCCGGCGCTTTCAACGAGGTGGATGAAGGGCAGTTTCTGGTCGAGCGCGATTTTCAGGCAGCGAATGCTCTTTTCGACCGACTTTTCCGTCATCGCGCCGGCGTCGATGCCGCTGTCGTCGACAAAGACCATGCTGCGCACGCCGGAGACGAAGCCGATGCCGGCGATGATGTTGGCGCCGGCAATACTTGTGTCGGGATCCCGGTCGTCGACCAGGTAGGTCGCCAGATTATAGACTTCCAGAAACGGCATGCCGGGATCGAGCAAATGGGCGAGACGTTCGCGCGGCGTCAGCTGGCCGCGCTCCTCGAAGCGGGGCCGGCGTTTTTCAGACAGAGCGGCGGCTCTGGCCTCGACGGCGCGCAGCCGCTCGACCCTTGCCAGCATCTCGGCGCGGTTGGACCTGAAGCGATCGGAGCCCGTGTCGAGATCGGATGAATAAGGTTTCATGGGCGTGTTCCGGGGCGTGTTCCGGGCAGGGAGCCGGCCAGATGGCGCGGGACCGGTATGGATCGGCAGAGCAGCAACTGGGCGTAGCCCTTGCCCTGCGGATCGTTGCGCAGGCTGGCCACGCCGCCGCCGCCGAGGACGTCGTTCAGCACGAAATTTATCGCATGCGTCCCCGGCAGAAGATAGCGCTCGACGGACCCTTTGAGGAAATGGGCAAAACAGTCCGCGACAAAATCCTCGCTGAGCGCCGCCCACAGCCATGGCAACAGGTCAGGATGCCGGGCGATGATGCCGACATTTGCCTTGTCGCCCTTGTCGCCGCTGCGGCCCCAGGCCAGGTCAACGAGCGGAACAGCGATCATCGGGCCCTCGCATTCCGGCCTTGGCGGCGGCGCGACGGCGGGGAGGGGCGCAGATCGTTCGCTCGCAGCAGGCATGTCCCAATTGTCGGGCGCGCCGTCGATCGTGATGTCCACGTCGGACTTCGGCAGTTCGAAGGAAAACAACCGCATGACAGGCGAGGGTTTCGGCCGCGTGCCGGCAAATCCGCTGAGGCCGGGCGGGGCCGACAGGGCGAGCCCGGTCGCCTCGCGCAGCAAGAGCCCGATCGCCTTCGGGTCGGGATGGCGGGCGACGATCTTGACCACAACTTCCCTGGGCCCGGCAAGGGCGCGCCCGTTTCCGAACTGGCTCTCCGCGCCGATGATTTCGACATCCGTCTCGGTATAGTCCGGAGCGTTCATGGCGATCAGGACTCTTCTGGCCCGGGTCAAGGCTGCATCGGCGAAACATTGGGCCTTGCGGTCCGCGTCGAGACCATAGAACGCGAAGTGATGGCCCCCCCGGTACCCGTCCGCGTGGGTCAGGCAGATCTTCAGCGTTGCCGGAGGTGCACGGCCGGCGGCGCCGGAGACATGCACCCTGTCTTTGCCGGTTTTTCTGATCGTCACGTTTGAAAAATCGCAGACCACGTCCGGAAGCACATAGGATTGCGGATCGCCGATCTCGTAGAGCATCTGTTCGGCAACGGTGCCGACGCTGACCAGTCCGCCCGTGCCCTCCGGCTTGCGCACGGTGAAGGCGCCGTCTTCGGCAATCTCGGCAATCGGGTAACCGATGTTGGCGAGGCTGTCGGCGACCGCTTCCCAGTCGGTGAAATTGCCGCCCGTGGCCTGCGGCCCGCATTCGAGGATATGGCCGGCAAGGCTGCCGGCAGCCAGCCGGTCGAACCGGTCCGCTGTCCAGCCGAACATGTGGATGCAGGCGCCAAGCGTCACCGCGCTGTCGACGCAGCGTCCGGTGATGACGATATCGGCGCCGCCGTCGAGCGCCCGGGCGATCGGGAATGCGCCGAGATAGGCGTTGATGCTGGCAATCGTTTCGCTCGGCGGAAAGTCGGCGCCGGAAAACATGTCGCGAATGTTGCGCGCCGCAAGGTCGTTGCGCTGTGCCATCAGGTCGTCGCCTTCGACGACGGAAACCTTGAGGTCGAGGCCCCGGTCGCGGATCAAGGCCCGGACCGCGTCGGCGCAGGCGACCGGATTGACGCCGCCGGCATTGGAGATGATCCGCACCTTTTGATCGGCGATTTGCCGCAAATTGGGGGCCATTGCCGATGTGACGAAGTCGGTGGCATAGCCGGCAGCGGGATCCCTGGCGCGGGCACGGGCCAGGATCGACATGGTGATCTCGGCCAGATAGTCGTAGACGATGAAATCGAGGCCCGAATCGGCGAGCAATTGCGGGGTCGCAACGGACGCATCGCCCCAGAACCCGCTTGCGCCACCGATCTTCACGAGCCTCTCCGTCAAATCTCTCCCGCCCTTTCGCGTGCCGACAATCTTGAAACAAACCGAACGTTCTGTTTATATGCAGATCTTAGGGGAATTGGCAATATGAAGACTGAAAGTGCGGCGGCGACGGAGGGCGGGGCCGCTCCGACCAAAAAACAGGTCCAGACCGAAGTCGCAAAGCGCAAGATCTGCGCCGCCGTGATCGCCTGTCTCGACGCCCATGGCTATTCGGAAACCACCATCAACCGGGTTCAGGAGAAGGCTGGCGTGACCCGCGGCGCGCTCACCCACCATTTTCCGAGCAAGGAAGCGATGATGGTGGAAACCGTCGAACGGTTGCTGCAAGCGGCGCGGGCGCCGGTCCGCAGCCGCACCCGGTCCGCTGGCCATAAAGAGGGTTCAGGGCAAACCGCGGAGGCCGACATACTCGGATTGTGGACCCATGTGGTCAACACGCCGGAGGGGCGGGCGCTGGTTGAAATCCTGGTCGCTGCGCGGACGGACAAGACCCTGCATGCACGCATCGCACCGAGCCTGCGGTCTTATCATCACGACATCAATCAGGGGGTGCTGGCGCTCTACAGATCCGTCGACCGGGATGATGACGATGTGGCAATCCTTTGGAGCATATGCCGGGTTTTCCTGCGCGGACTGCATATGCAGGAACGGTTCGAAACCGATCCGGCCGCGACGGAAGCGATCATGCGCCGGTTCGCGGAAATTGTCGGCCGGCAGATGGCGGCGCGGTAAAGGGACACGCCACCTTGCCGAGCATTCGATGGGATTGTAGCACTGCGGGGAATACAGCGCTGAAAGGACGATGATGACGATTGACATTTCCGGCCGCACCATCGGCGAGGCGTTCGCGGAAGCCGTCGCGCTTTATGCCGACAAACCGTTTCTGATGGCGCCGCCGAGCACCGGCACGATGCGCACGATAAGTTACCGCGAGGCCGCAGGCGAGGTCGAACGCACCGCGGCGGCCCTGACGGAGGCCGGTTACGGCACCGGCAGCCGCATCGCGATCCTGATGGGCAACCGGCTCGAACATCTGATCCTGATGCTCGCCTTCAATTCAATCGGTGTCTCCATCGTTCCGATCAATCCGGATTACCGGGCCGGCGAGGTTGCCTATCTGTTGCAGGATTCAGCCTCGGACCTGGTGATCGTCGAGGCCTCGCGCAAGGACCTCGTCGAGGCCGGTGTGACGGAAAGCGGGCGAAGCGTTCCGATCGTCGTCTTCGAGAGCTTTGACGGCGCGTTTCCGCAGCGCTCCGGACCGTCGCTCGCCGGGGCTCCTGTGACACCGCAGACCGAAGCCAGCCTGATCTATACGTCCGGCACCACCGGCCGCCCGAAAGGCTGCATGATCGGTCACGAATATTCCCTGATGATCGGCGAACGCTATCTGAACATGGGCGGGATCGGCATCCTGCGCGAGGGCGCGGAGCGCATCTACAATCCGCTGCCGCTTTATCATGTCAACGCCATGATCCTCTCGTTTTTCGGCGCGCTCCTGTCCGGCAATTGCCAGATCGCTCCCGACCGGTTCGCAAAATCGACCTGGTGGTCGGACCTGGAAGCAACCGGGACGACCGTGTTTCATTATCTCGGGATCATCATACCGGCGCTCTTGTCGGCGCCGCCGTCCGACCGGGACAAGATGCACAGGCTGCGCTTCGGCATGGGCGCCGGCGTCGAGCCGGAACTGCACAAAGTATTCGAGGACCGGTTCGGCCTGCAATTGATCGAAGGCTGGGGCATGACGGAGATGTGCCGGGTGTTCGTCGCCTCCGAGGAACCGCGGCAGATCGAGACCCGGGCCTTCGGCGCGGGCGGCCCCGGCCGGGAGGTGCGGGTGGTCGACGGCGAGGATCGCGACGTGCCGGACGGCACGCCCGGCGAACTGCTCGTCCGTCATTCCGAGGAGACGCCGCGACGGGGGTTTTTCTCCGGCTATCTCAACCGGGAGGCGGAAACCGAGGAGGCCTGGCGCGGCGGCTGGTTTCATACCGGCGACACGGTGATGCGCGATGCCGCCGGCATGGTCTATTTCGTCGACCGCAAGAAAAACGTGATCCGGCGGTCCGGTGAAAACATTGCCGCGGCGGAAGTCGAGGATTGTCTTTACGGCGACGACCGGGTGGCCCAGGTCGCGGTGATCATGGCGCCGGACGAGATGCGCGACGAGGAAGTTTTCGCCTGTATCGTCGTCAAGGAGGGGGTGACCGCCGACGCCGGCCTGGCGCGGGCCCTGTTCGACCATTGTTACAAGCACCTGGCCTATTACAAGCCGCCGGGCTGGGTTCTGTTTGTCGACAGCCTGCCGGTCACCGGCACCCAGAAGGTGCTGAAGCACAAGATCTTTGCCGACGGAACCGACCCGCGCGACCAGTCCGGCGTGCATGATTTTCGCACTTTGAAACGGCGGTGACCGTCCGCGTTTGCGGCGGCGGGCGGCCCGGTCACGCCCCCCGGCTGTCGCGCAGGATGGCTGCGAGGTCCCGAAGGGCCCCGATCCGCCGGTCGGCGCCATCCAGGTCCTCCGGCTGGCGCGGATATCCATAATCCGCGCCCACCACGAGCGCGACGCCGGCGGCCCGACCGACCCGCACGTCGCTGATGGAATCGCCGACCATGACCGCCCGGTCCGGCGCCACCTCCAGTTCCGAGAGCACGTGCAGCAGCGGCGCCGGATGCGGCTTCTTGTGGGCGGTCGTGTCGCTGCCGGCGATCGACCCGATGAAGGGCCACAGGCCGAGATCCTCGAGGATGGCCCGCGACAGGACGGAGCGCTTGTTGGTGCAGATGCCGATCCCGATATTTTCGGCGCGCAGGTGTGCCAGCAACTCGGCGGCGCCGGCAAAGGCAATGCTGTGATGGTGCGGATAGCGATCGTAGAAGTCGAGAAAGGACCGGGCGACGACCGGCAGGTCGAAACCGGGGCCGGGCTCGACCGAGAAATCTGACATCAGCCCGGCAATGATGTCGTCGGCGTCGGTTCCCATCCAGCGTTTCACGTCACTGTCGGCAAAGTCCGGAAATCCCCAGGGGCGCAGGAATTCGACCAGAGCCGCGGTGAGATCGCCTGCGGAATCGACAAGGGTTCCATCGAGATCGAAGATCACGGCCTCGATGGCCGAGTGGGTTTTTGGCAGAGTGCTTGGCTGCACGGATGACCCTTTGTGGTGGTGTTCGGGATTGACCGGGGACGGCCGGGGAGACTGGCGGCGAAACGAGATTCTGACGTCGCTCGTGCGTGGATGCCGGATCCGGACCGGCAAGACAAGGGGGAGGGGTGCCGATTGTGCGTTTCAACGAGCTTATCCGCACGGCATCCGTCCTTCGAGGCTCCGCTTCGCTCCGCACCTCAGGATGAGGGTGCGTGTAAACGAAATAGGTGTGCCGTGGCACCGAGCGCTGCAGGGATTCTGGAATGAAACCCACCAACCTCATCCTGAGGTGCGGAGCGAAGCGGAGCCTCGAAGGACGATCCAGTGCACGGTGTCTGTCCTTCAAAGCTCGACTTTTACATCCGCCTCAATATGAAGCGAAAGCAATTTGCGACCCAGCCGGCCCAACACTTTGAACCTTTTCGCCCCATGGCGCGACAAACTGCCATCGCAATTCAAAACCGTGCGGTTGCGCACGAGGAGTTATGCCATGAAACGGACTTGCCTGGTCGGCGCCGCGTTCGCCGCGTCCCTTGCCGCCATCGCTCCCGGCCAGGCGGCCGCGGACACTCGAAACAACCTCCTGTTTGTGCTGGATGCATCCGGCTCCATGTGGGGCAAGGTCGACAACGAACACAAGATCACCACCGCCAAGTCCGTGCTCAACGGGTTGATGGGCGACCTGTCGGCGGGCACCTCCGCCGGCCTGATGGTCTATGGCCACCGCAAGAAGAGCTGGTGCGAGGATGTCGAATTGATCGCGCCGATCGGGTCCATATCGGCGGCCGGCGCCGGATCCTCCCTCGACCGGATCAGCCCGAAAGGCAAGACGCCGATCGCCTATTCCCTGAAACAGACCCGGACCGCATTCCAGGGGCTGGATCCGGACGAAACCAAACATGTGGTGCTGATCTCCGACGGGATCGAAACCTGCGAGGGCGACCCCTGCGCCGTCGCCGGCGACCTGGCGTCCGCCGGGATCAATGTCAAGGTGCATGTGGTCGGGTTCGACATATCGGAAACTGACCGCAGGCAGTTGCAATGCATCGCCGATAACGGCAACGGCCGATATTTCTCCGCCGACAGCACCGCAGGCTTCGGCGAGGCGATCGCCGATGTCGTGACCGAGGTGGCAAAGGCCGCGCCCGCCCCGCAACCCGAGCCGAGGGCCGAAGCCCCAACCAGGTCCGAGGCCAAGACCGCGGCAACGGATCTGTTCTTCGACGATTTCAAAGGAACCGAACTGGCGGCGCACTGGGAGATCCAGAATCCGGACCCTGGCGCCTATCTGGTCGAAGACGGGCATCTTCTGGCCGTTGCTTCCGGCGGCGCCAGCCTCGACGACGGCACCATCGTCAACATGTTCAAGCTGGCCGAAGACCTGCCGAAGGGCGACTGGGTCGCGACCATGCAATTCCGCATGCCCTATCACACCGGACGCGAGGCGACGTTCTTCGGTCTTTATCAGGACAAGGACAATCACACGATCGGCATGGCCAATGCGCAGAGCTATTACGAGGATATTCGGGGCGCCCGGATGTTCCTGTCCGCGCAGAAAGCGTCCAAGGGAAAGAAGACCGGCTTCAACAAGGTGATCTGGGGCGGCGCAAGCGGACAGGCCTACAGCGTTGAGGACTTGCCGAACCCGTTCGTGCTGCGGATTACCAAGAAGGGGCGCAGTTACACGCCGGCGGTGCGGATCCAGGACGGCGACGTCGGCACCTGGATCGAGCAGGAGAGCGTCACCCTTCTGCGGCCGAAGGGCAAGCTCGCCTTCGGCATCTATCAGTGGCAGGCCGTGAAGGGCGAGACACCGGTCTATGTGGATTGGGTCCGGATCAGGCGGCCCGAATGATGCCCTGAAGACGATTTCCGCGCCCGCATTCCGTTTGTGCACGGCGTTGCGGGATCGCAGAAAACCTTTGCAAAGATGAACCTTTCCGGCGGTCGCGCGACCCATGGGGACAGAGGCCGCAAGCGGTTGCTGCCCTTCGAAACGCCTGACCCATGGAGACACGAAAATGTTCACCAAATCCCTCGCCGCCGGCCTCGTCCTCGCATCGATGGCCGCCCTTTCGACGGGCGCTCTGGCGCAAAGCCCGCACTTCCTCGACGCGTTCGAGGGCACCGACCTCGCCTCCCACTGGGAGGTCCTCAATGAAGATCCCGATTCCTATGTCGTCGAGGACGGCGCGTTGCTGGCGCTGGCCACCGGCGGGGCGAAGATTGCCGACGGCACTGTCGCCAACATCTTCCGCATGAAGGACCGCATGCCGGAAGGCGACTGGGTGGCGACCATTCAATATTCCATGCCCTACCAGACCGGCCGCGAAACGCCGTTCCTCGGCATCTATGACGACAAGGACAATTTCTTCGTCACCTACGGCTATGCCTGGAGCTATTACGAAAAGGTCCGAGGTGCGCGCCTGTTTCTCGGCGCGACGAAGGCGGTGAAAGGCAAGACCACGGCGTTCAACAATGTCGTGTGGGGCGGCGCCAGCGGTGTGCCCTTCACGATGGAGGATCTGCCCAATCCCTTCGTCTTGCGCATCACCAAGAAGGGCCGCACCTACACGCCGGCGCTGCGCCTTTCCACCGGTGCCGAAGAGACCTGGAAGGAATTCCAGAGCACCACGATGCTGCGGGAAAAAGGCTCGCTCGCCTTCGGCATCTACCAATGGGAGAAGGTCGACGGCGAAACCCCGATGATCGTCGACTGGGTGAAGGTCGAGACCACGCCGTAATCCCGTCCGGCGTCCCGGAGCAGGCATATCATTAAGATAACGAGGGATCTCCGGACAGGAGATCCCCTGGTCGTTCGAGACCTGGAAAAACGACCGGCCCCGGCGGTCCGGTAACACCCCGCTTTTGTTCTGTGGGTTTTTCCCCTAAATGTCTGCAATTGTTCATGCTGCGGTTTTGCAAGTGTTGTGTTTTGCAAAAAGGCTGCGAATCATGAACTGCGTTGCAAAACGCCGATTCTGTTATCATTCGGGAAACCGGTCTATGAGCGTCCACGATGCACGGGCACCGTCCAGCGATCCGATAATCGACCGAACCGACCGGGGCGGTTCGATCGTGATGCTCCTGGTCCTGGCCGTTGGCCTTGTCGTGATTGCGGCGGTGATCTCGACCATGCCGCGGGATCAGGCGGAACCCTATGTGCTCGGGTTTCTGGGCCTGTTGTCCGTGGTCGGCGTGCTCGCCCTGTTTGCCGGCGCGACCGGCCTGTTGCGGTTTTCATCGCGCAAGCGCAAACCGACCTTTGCCCATGTGCATCTGGATACAATGGAAGACGGCATTCTGATCGCCGATCCCGCCGGGCGGACGCTCTATGCCAACAGGGCCTACGCGACCATGACCGGGGCGGAGGCGGATGCCGACATCCGGTCGATCGAACGGGTGTTCTCCGGGCACGCGGAAGCGGCCGACTCCGTCTTCCGGCTGACGCGCGCGGCCCGCGAGATGGTGCGGGCCGAAGAAGAAATCCGCATGGACCATCCGCTCGACAATCCCGAAGGTGACCCGCGCTGGTATCGGGTCCGGGTGCGGCCGATGAATCTGCAGCAGGCCGAGGGACAGACAGACAGCGCGCCGGAAAAGAATGCCGGCGGCAAGGTCCTGACGGTCTGGCGCACGAGCGATATCACCAAGGACCGCTACGAACAGGAAAACTCGTTCCAGGAATTGCAGCGGGCGATCAATTTCCTCGACCATTCGCCGGTTGGATTTCTGTCCATCGACGCAAACGGCAAGGTGGTCTATCTGAACGCCACCTTCTCCGACTGGGTCGGGATCGACCTCGCCGCCTTCGATCCGGGATCGGTCGACCTGGAACAGGTGATCGACGGAGACGGCGCGGCGCTGATCACCGAGCTTGCCGGACAGGCCGGCCAGGTTCTGACCGAATCCTTCGACCTCGACCTGATCACCCGGTCGCAGAAACGCATTCCCGTGCGGGTGCTGCACCGCGTTCCCTTCGACAGCGAGGGCCGGGCCGGGGCGTCCAGAACCGTCGTTCTCAACCGGTCGGCCGGGGAGGAGAGTTCGGAAACCGCGCGGGCGGCGGAAGTGCGCTTCGCCCGGTTCTTCAACAACACGCCGATCGCGATTGCCTCGGTCAATACGGACGGCCGGCTCGGTCGCACCAACGCGCCGTTCGCGCGGCTGTTCGGTTCGCCGACGAAAAACGATCTCGGCCAGTTCGGCAAACTGAGCGATGTCATCGCGGCGGAAACGCGTCCGGCGCTCGATGCCGCCCTTGAAGAGGCGCGCGACGGCAAAAGCAATATCCAGCCGGTCGATGCGGCGTTTGGCCCGGACTCCGACAATTTCGTGCGGTTCTACGTCTCCGCTGTCGCCGATGCCAGCGCGGCCGGCGAAGGCGAAGCCGCAATCGTTTATGCCCTCGACACGACCGAGCAGCGCGGTCTGGAGGCGCAGTTCGCGCAAAGCCAGAAAATGCAGGCGATCGGACAATTGGCCGGTGGCGTGGCGCACGATTTCAACAATGTGCTGACCGCGATCATCGGGTTTTCCGACCTGCTTCTGTCCAATCACAGGCCGACCGACCCGTCCTTCCAGGACATTATGAACATCAAGCAGAATGCCAATCGCGCCGCCGGTCTGGTGCGGCAATTGCTGGCATTCTCCAGGCGCCAGACCCTGCGCCCGACCGAGCTGGCGCTGACGGAAGCGCTGTCGGACCTGTCCATTCTGCTCGACCGGCTGCTTGGCGAAAAGGTTGATCTGGTGATGAATCACGGGCGCGACCTGTGGCCGGTCATGGCCGACGTCAACCAGCTGGAGACGGTGATCATCAATCTCGCCGTCAATGCCCGCGACGCCATGCCGGGCGGCGGCAAGCTGACGATCGCGACCCGCAATGTCAATGCCGACGAGATCGCCGCGTTCAAGGCCGAAGCGCTGCCGGAGGCCGATCACGTGATGATCGAGGTGACGGATACCGGGACCGGCATTTCGCCCGATGTCGCGGGCAAGATCTTCGATCCGTTTTTCACCACCAAGGAAGTCGGCAAGGGCACCGGCCTCGGCCTGTCGACCGTTTACGGCATCATCAAGCAGACCGGCGGTTACATCTATCTGGACAGCGAAGTCGGGCGCGGTACGACGTTCCGCATCTTCCTGCCGCGCCACATCCCCGAAGAGGTGCCGGAGCCGGTCGTGCGCAAGGAAGCCGCCGCCGTCCACGATCTGACCGGCAGCGCCACGATCCTCTTGGTCGAGGACGAGGAGGCGGTGCGCGCGTTTGCGGCGCGGGCGCTGGCGTCACGCGGCTACACCGTGCACGAAGCCGGATCCGGGGCGGAAGCGCTGGAGGTGATGGAGGAGACTGGCGGCGAGATCGATCTGGTCGTTTCCGATGTGGTGATGCCGGAGCTGGATGGGCCTTCTCTCCTGCGGGAATTGCGCAAGACCCGCCCGGACCTGAAGATCATTTTCGTCTCCGGCTATGCGGAAGAGGCTTTCAGCAAGAACCTGCCGGAAAACGAGACGTTTCACTTCCTGCCGAAACCCTTCAGCCTGAAACAATTGGCGACAAAGGTGAAAGAGGTGCTGGTCGCCTGAGCCCAAGCTGCCTGAGCCCAGGCTGCCTGACCCCAAGTTGCCTGACCCCAAGTGGCTTGACCCTGGCCGATGGCGCTTGTCACCTCCCGTACGGCGGCATGGTTTCCTTTGCTTCGGATGCTCTTTATAGAGAAAGTTCCCTGCATCTGACCCTCTCACCGTTGGTAAGACATGAAATCCGTTGATGCCATAGTTCTCGGCGCTGGAATGGCCGGCGTTTCCGTCGCGCTGCAATTGCAAAGACGCGGACGCACCGTCGTGCTGGTCGACCGCCAGGAACCGGGCGAGGGCACATCCTACGGCAATGCCGGCGTTATCGAGATCGACGGGTTCGAACCGGTCACGTTCCCATCCGATCTACGGGCGATGCTGCGCTATGCGCTGAATCGCGAACCCGACGTCCATTATCACCTGAAGACGCTGATCCGAATCGCGCCCTGGCTGAACGCCCTCAGACGGTATTCGCAGCCGGACGCGCTGGTGCATTATGCCGAGATCATGAAGCCGCTGATCGTCAACGCGGGCATGGCGCACCAGGAGCTCGCGGAAGCCGCCGACGCGCTCGACTATTATCGCCATACGGGATGGATCAAGCTGTTTCGCAATCCGGCAAGCCGGCCGGATGCGCAAAACATGATGCGCGCCGCCGACCTGGCCGGGTCGCAATACGCGTCGCTGTCGAAGGCCGACCTGTTCGACCTCGAGCCGCATGTCGTGCCGGATTTCCATACCGCCCTGCATTTTCAGCAGACGCGCAGCGTGTCCAGCCCCGGCGGCGTCACCAAGGCTTTTGCCCGCTCGTTTGCAAGCGGCGGCGGTGACGTCTGCATCGGCGACGCCGCGACGCTTCGTCGGGACGCCGCGTCCGAATCCTGGACGGTCAAGACCGAAGACGGGCCCTATCAGGCGCGCGAGGCCGTGATTGCGCTCGGCCCCTGGTCAACCGAGCTGGTCAAGCGTTTCGGCTACAATCTGCCGCTTGAGGTCAAGCGCGGCTATCACCAGCATTTCTCCGCCCGCGGCAATGCGGGCATGGCGCGCCCGGTGATCGATATGGACAATGGCTATGCGATCACGCCGATGGAAAAAGGCATCCGGTTGACCAGCGGGATCGAATTCGCCGAACTGGATTCCCAGCCGACTCCGGTTCAGATGCAGCGCATCCTGCCGCGCGCCCGGGAACTGTTTCCGATCGACCGGCCGGTCGAGCCCGAACCCTGGATGGGCAACCGGCCATGCATGCCGGATTCCATGCCGGTTCTCGGCAAGGCGCCGCGCCATGACGGGCTGTGGTTTTCCTTCGGCCACGGTCACTGGGGCTTCAGCCTCGGGCCGGTCACCGGAAAGCTGGTGGCCCAGACCATGGTTGGGGAAAAGACCGATTGCGACATTTCGCGGCTGACCGCCGAACGGTTTTTGTGAACCGGGATAGCAACCCGGTCTCCGTTCACGGTTCGTGGATCGGCAGGGCCGCGCTGTCCTTGACCGTCGACACGACGATGCGCGACTGCACATCGGACACCAGATCCAGGTCGAGCAGCTTTTCGCGCAGGAAATCGTCGTAGGTCTTGATGTCCTCGGCGACGACCTTGATCAGATAGTCGACCGCGCCGGTAATGCGTTCGCAGGTCACGACTTCCGGCCAGACCTGCATCATGCGGTCGAACTTCTCCATGTTGGTGCGGCTCGGAAGCGCCAGCTTCACGAAGGCGTAGGACACAAAATGCAGTCCAAGCGCCTCCCGGTCGACCAGGGCGACGACCTGGCGGATGGTTCCCGCTTCCTTCAATCGCTTGATCCGGCGCCAGCACGGCGTTTGCGACATGCCGGCCTTGCCGGCGACCTCGGCGATCGAAAGCGAGGCATCCTCCTGCAGAATCCGCAAAATCTTGATATCGCCCGCGTCGAGGGAAGTTTTTTCTTCGTTCATGGGGTCTCCAAGAAGGATTTGCCCGGCTGCTGGGTCTGTAGTGATGAAATAGCACAGAAATTTCGCTTGATTGAGATCAAATTAAACTGACCGGCGGGCGTTTTGCAAGGCCTGCTGCAAACTCTGTTCCGCTCATGGGAGATTTGCATGACCACCGCGATCCGCTCCGTCAGTCTCAGCGACAAATACAGCCAGCAGGACGGAAAGGTGTTCCTGACCGGCATTCAGGCGCTGGTCCGGCTGCCGCTGGATCAGGCGGAAATGGACCGGCGCAACGGCCTGCGGACCGGCGGGTTCATCTCCGGCTATCGCGGCTCGCCGCTTGGTGGTTATGACCAGCAGATGGAGCGCAACGCCACCCTTCTGCAGGAAAAAAACATCCACTTTCAACCCGGCGTCAATGAAGAATTGGGTGCCACCGCGGTCTGGGGGTCGCAGAAGCTCGATTCCACCGGCGCCAATGAGGATTTCGACGGAATCTTCGGCATCTGGTACGGCAAGGCGCCCGGCGTCGACCGGGCCAGCGATGTCCTGAAACAGGCCAATGCCAGCGGCACGGCGCGCTATGGCGGCGTTCTCGCCGTTGCCGGCGACGACGCATTGGCCAAATCCTCGATCCTGCCGGCGCAAAGCGACTTTGCGCTGATGAATTGCGAGATTCCGGTTCTCAATCCCGCCGACATCCAGGAAGTGCTCGATTACGGCCTGCACGGCCTTGCGCTGTCGCGCTATTCCGGCCTGTGGTGCGGCCTGATTGCGCTGGCCGACACGATGGATGCGTCTTCCGTGATCTCGGTGGATCCGGAACGGTTGAAATTCGTGTTTCCCGACGACAAGGATCCGCGCCGGCTTGAAACCCTGAACCGGCCGCTGCTCTTGAAGAACCGCATGGACAATGAACGGCTCGTGCGCACGGTTTCGCTGCCGGCCGCCCATGTCTATGTCCGCGCCAACCGGCTTGATCGGGTGGTGTTCGGCGCGGAAAAACCGCGTTACGGGCTGGTGACCACCGGCAAGGCCTATCGCGACCTGCGCCAGGCACTGGATCTGCTTGGCATCGACGAAGCCCGCGCCAGGGCGATGGGGCTTGCCATATACAAGGTCGCGATGCCGTGGCCGATGGAGCCGATCGGCCTCAGCGAATTCGCCAGGGGACTGGACCGGGTCATGGTCGTCGAACACAAGCGCGGCGTCATGGAACCGCAGATCAAGGACCGGATGTTTCACTGGCCCGAAAGCGAGCGCCCCAAGGTCTGGGGCAAGACGACGCCGGACGGGCTGCCGTTCCTCCGGGATATTCTCGAACTGACCCCGCTTGACATGCTGCACGGACTGGTCGGTTTCCTGCCGGACCTTGCCGCCGACCGCTCGATCCGCGACCGGATCGCCGGCATGGAGCGCCAGGTCAGCTGGGCGGAAGCGAATTCCAGCGATGCCATGCGCTCGCCCTATTTCTGCTCCGGTTGCCCGCATTCGACCTCGACCAAGACCCCGGAAGGGTCGCGCGCCATGCCCGGCATCGGCTGTCACGCCATGACCGAGATCAACGACCGCACCACCGAAGGCCAGGTCGCCATGGGCGGCGAAGGCGCGCTGTGGGCCGGTCAGGCGCATTTTTCCAGGGACAAGCACGTGTTCGCCAACCTGGGCGACGGGACCTATTATCATTCCGGCCTGCTGGCGATCCGCCAGGCGATTTCCTCCAGGCTGCGGATCACCTACAAATTGCTGTTCAACGATGCGGTGGCGATGACCGGCGGCCAGGACCATGACGGCCCGTTGACCGTGCCGCAGATTAGCCGTCAGCTCGAAGGCGAGGGCGTCGGGCGGATCGTGGTCGTTTCGGAACGGCCGGAGCTTTATGCCGACGGCGCCGGTATCGCGCCGGGGGTGGCGATCGAGCCCCGGGACAATCTGATGCGGGTCCAGAAAGAGCTGGCGGACTATCCCGGCGTGTCGGTGATCGTCTACGACCAGACCTGCGCCGCGGAAAAACGCCGCCGCCGCAAGAAGGGGCTCTACGAGGATCCGGGCAAGCGCCTGATGATCAACAAGCGGGTCTGCGACGATTGCGGTGATTGCAGCGTGCAATCCAATTGCCTGTCGATCGAGCCGGCGGAAACGCCGTTCGGACGCAAGCGGGCGATCAACCAATCCTCCTGCAACCTGGATTTCTCCTGCGTGAAAGGGTTCTGCCCGTCTTTCGTCTGGGTCGAGGGCGGCAAGATCCGCAAACAGGCGACCGCAGACCTCGATCTGGAAGCGCTTGCCAATGCGCTGCCGCAGCCCGACCTGCGCCGGCCGCTTGAAACCGTGAATGTGCTGTTTGCCGGCATTGGCGGCATGGGTGTGACGACGGCGGGCTCGGTGCTGGCCATGGCCGCCCATCTTGAAGGCCTGAACGCCTCGACGCTGGACATGACCGGGCTTGCGCAAAAGGGCGGCCCGGTGACCTCGCATGTGCGGTTCGCGGCGCGCGGCAAGAGCATCGAAGGGCCGCGGGTGCCGACCGGCGGGCTTGATCTGATGCTGGCGAGCGATATGCTCGTCGCCAACACGGCCGAAGCCCTGTCGCTTGTCGACAAGACCCGGACGCTGGTCATCGGCAACACGGAAATTGCGCCGACGGCCGAATTCGCCATGCGCCAGACCCTGTCCTTCGAGGCGGAGAAGCTCAAGCGCACGCTTGGCGCCGCCACGCGGGACCTGGTCGCCTTCAATGCGGCAAAGATCGGCGAGCAGCTTCTCGGCGACGCGATTTTTGCCAACATGATCCTGATCGGCGCGGCCTGGCAGCGCGGCGCGCTGCCGTTTGGCGCCGAAGTGCTTGAAAACGCCATCCGCCTGAACGGCGCCGCCGTCGACAAGAACATCCAGGCCTTCCGCGCCGGGCGTGTGCTTGGAGACGATCCGAGCGCGTTCAACGATCTGTTTGCGACGCCGAAAAAACGCGATGAGGTGCCGCTTGCGGACCGCATTGCCTTCCTTGCCGACGAACTGAAAGGCTATCAGGACCAGGCCTATGCCGACCGGTTCCTCGCCGCGGTCGAACGCATTCGGGCGGCCGATCAGGCGTTCGGAACAGGCGGCATGCGCCTGACCCGCACCGTCGCGGAGAGCCTTTACAAACTGATGGCCTACAAGGATGAATATGAAGTGGCCCGGCTTTATTCCGCGCCGGACTTCATTGCCGATCTCACGGCCCAGTTCGAGGATGTGAAGAAGGTCAAGGTGATGCTGGCCCCGCCCATGCTGTCGCCGGTCGACCCGGCAACCGGACGGCCGAAGAAACGGGCCTTCGGACCGTGGGTGTTCTCCGCGTTCAAGATGCTTACGAAAATGAAGCGCCTGCGCGGCACCCGGCTCGATCCGTTCGGCTATACGGCCGAGCGCCAGGGCGAGCGCGCCATGATCGCCGCGTTTGAAGCCGATCTCGACCTGATCGCCGACACGCTTGGCTCCGTGCAGTACGGATTGCTGGTCGAGCTTGCGCGCGTGCCGGACATGGTCCGCGGCTACGGGCCGGTGAAGGAAGCAAACGTCGAGAAGGCCGAGGCCCGGCGGGCATCCCTGCTGCAACGGGTTGAAAAGGAGCGTGCTGCCGCGCCGCTTGCCGACGCCGCGGAATAGGGCCCGGGCTGACTGCGTCGTCAATCCAGTTCGTCGTTGCCGGATCAGGTCAGCGAGGCGCGTTGGGGGAATGGCGGCGTGACATGGCAAATGTGCCGCCCGCCCCTGCCGGGCGCGACCAACACACAATATGTCATGGCCGCGGCTAGTCCCGGCCACTCACCAGGCCGCCTCAAATCGGAATGGTGATTTGCGTCCTGCCCGGTGGGTGGCCGGTACAAGACCGGCCATGACGTGGGTGTGGTAAGTGCGGGAGAGCAAAATCGGGAAATGTGGAATGGGCTACAACAGGCCATTGAGCGCTCCCATCAATCCCAGATGCCTTCCCGGATTTAATCCGGGAACCACATGACGGGCGCGTAGCGAAGCGGTTTTTGAACCTTGGCGTCCTGCGATCTCCTGGGCGCCGGATCAGGTCCGGCGAGGCACCATGGGGGCTTGGCGGCGTGACATGGCAAGTGCGCCGTCCGTCCATGACGTGGGTGGGGTTTTCGCGACGCTTTCCCCGAAATCGCGTATTGCCGTCGGATGAGCACGCCGCAGGATCCAGCCGCAACAGAAATGGCCAGAGCGGATCGCGGATCGCTCTGGCCACGATTTATTGTCATGTCAGCGCATGGCGCCGGCCTCAGGGCTTGCCTGCCTGCCCGTTCAGATAGGTCTCGAGATCGGCGGCGCTTTCGTCCAGCTGCGCGCTGCGAACCGTTGGATGAAACCCGGTTGACGCCGTCTTGGGAAGCTCATGCGCGATGCCCTGGTGACAGTCTATGCAGGTTTTTTCTCCCGAAACCAGGAAACGCTGGTGGGCGTCCGAAGCCCGCGGGCTCTGGCGGGTGAAATCCATGGACTGTTCGGAGTGACAATTGCGGCATTCCAGGCTGTTGTTGGCCCTGAAGCGCGCCCATTCCCGCTGTGCCAGTTCCAGCCGTTTGGCCTGAAACTTCTCGCGCGTATTGATGGTCCCGAAGATCCAGCCCCAGACCTCCTTGGAGGCCTGCATCTTGCGGGCGACCTTGCTGGTCCAGTTGTGTGGCACGTGGCAGTCGGAACACTTCGCCCGCACGCCCGACCGGTTGGTGTAGTGGATCGTTGTCTTCAGTTCCGCCAGCACGTTGTCGCGCATTTCGTGACACCCCGTGCAAAAGGCTTCCGTGTTGGTGACTTCCATTGCGGTGTTGAAGCCGCCCCAGAAGATGATTCCCGCGAGGAAGCCGCCGATTGTCAGAAACCCGAGACTGAAGGTCGTGCTCGGCCTGCGGATGACCGCCCAGATCTGTTTTATGCGCGCCAGCATCGTGCCCGTCTCACTTCTTGGTTTTCAGGAATTCGATGACACTGTCGACATCCACGAACGTGTTCTCGACCATCGGTTTCGTTTCCGTTTGCGGCACGTGGCACTGATTGCAGAAGTAGCGGCGCGGGGATATGGACGCCAGGAACTGGCCGTCGCGATCCATGAAATGCGTGATCGAGACCATCGGCGCCTGACTGTCGCCGATCGCACTGCGGGCATGGCAGGTCATGCACTTGTTGGTATTCAAGTCGACCTGATAGCCCTCGATCTTGTGCGGAATGAGCGGCGGTTGTTCGGGATAATTGCGCACCTGGCGCAGATCCGTGTTGGATTGCGGCGCCATGCGCGGCGCCGACGCGTTTTCGGCGAGCGGAGCGCTGCGCAGGGTCGTGATCGGTTCCTGCTGTGCAGATGCGGTCGATGACAGGGCCAGCGGGGAAAGCGGGACCAGGAGACAGAGGGCGGCGAGGAGATTGCGCATCTTCAGACCTTCTCAATTCTGACGGCGCACTTCTTGAAGTCCGTCTGTTTCGAAATCGGATCGGTTGCGTCCAGGGTGACCTTGTTGATCAACTGACTGGCGTCGAACCACGGCACGAACACAAGCCCGCGCGGCGGTTTGTTGCGCCCGCGCGTTTCGATCCGGGTAATGATTTCCCCGCGTCGGGATTTCACCCGGACTTCGTCACCGCGCCGCAATCCTCCAGCCTCCGCATCATCGGGATGCATGAAACAGACCGCGTTCGGAAACGCCTTGTGAAGTTCCGGCACCCGTTCGGTCATCGACCCGGAGTGCCAATGCTCCAGCACGCGGCCGGTCGACAGCCAGAACGGAAATTCCTCATCGGGACTTTCGGCGGCCGGCTCAAAGGGCAGGGCGAAGATGATCGCGCGGCCGTCCGGCTTGCCGTAGAACTCGACGCCCTTGCCCGGCGTCACATAGGGGTCGGAGCCTTCACGGAAGCGCCATTTCGTTTCCTTGCCGTCGATCACGGGCCAGCGCAGCCCGCGGCCATTGTGATAGGTGTCGAAGGGTGCGAGATCGTGGGCCTTGCCGCGTCCGAACCGGGCATATTCCTCAAACAGGCCTTTTTGGACGTAGAACCCGAAATCCTCGGATTCATGGTTGGAATAGCCTTCTTCGATATCGGAGACAGGATAGGCGTCGACCTGGCCGTTGGCGTAGAGAACCTCAAACAGGGTCTTGCCGCGATAATCGGGGTTGGCGTCGAGCAGGTCCTTGGGCCAGACTTCGTCGGTTGTGAAGCGTTTCGAGAATTCCATCACCTGCCAGACGTCGGAACGGGATTCGCCCGGGGCGTCGACAAGCTGGTGCCAGAACTGGGTGCGCCGCTCGGCGTTGCCATAGGCGCCTTCCTTTTCGACCCACATGGCGGTCGGCAGGATAAGATCGGCCGCCTGCGCCGTCACCGTCGGATAGGCGTCGGAGACGACGATGAAATTGTCCGGATTGCGGTAGCCCGGCAATCCCTCTTCCATCATGTTGGGGGCGGCCTGCATGTTGTTGTTGACCTGCACCCAGTAGGCGTTGAGTTTGCCGTCCTTGAGCATCCGGTTCTGCAGCACGGCGTGATAGCCGGGCTTCGGCGGTATCGTTCCTTCCGGCAGCTTCCAGATCTTTTCGGCAATGGCCCGGTGTTCCGGATTGGCGACAACCATGTCGGCGGGCAGGCGGTGGGAGAAGGTGCCGACTTCGCGCGCGGTGCCGCAGGCGGAAGGCTGTCCGGTGAGGGAGAACGGACTGTTGCCGGGCTCGGAAATCTTGCCGGTCAGAAGGTGGATGTTATAGAGCAGGTTGTTGGTCCAGACGCCGCGTGTGTGCTGGTTGACACCCATGGTCCACAGCGACATCACCTTGGTATCGGGATCGGCATAGAGTTCGGCGAGCGCCTGCAACCGGTTCTTCGGGACACCGGACAGTTCGTGGGCCTTGTCGAGCGTGTATTCCGACACGAACGCGGCATAGTCCTCGAATGTCGCCTCTTTCGATCCGCCGGCCTTGTCGTTGTTGGCGGCCGCCTGTTCGAGCGGATGTTCGGGCCGCAGTCCATAACCGATATCGGGATTGCCGATCCGGAAATTGGTATGGTCGGCAACGAACTTTTCGTTGACGTTGCCGGACTGGATGATGTGATTGGCGATGTAGTTCAGGATGACCATGTCGGTCTGCGGCGTGAACACCATCGGGATGTCGGCCAGATCGAAGCTGCGGTGTTCGAATGTCGACAGGACCGCCACCTTGACATGTTTCGCGCTCAGGCGCCGGTCGGTCAGTCGGGTCCACAGGATCGGATGCATCTCCGCCATGTTGGAGCCCCAGAGCACGAAGGCGTCCGCGGCCTCGAAATCGTCATAACAGCCCATCGGTTCGTCGATGCCGAACGTGCGCATGAAACCGCCGACGGCCGAGGCCATACAGTGCCGGGCATTGGGGTCGATATTGTTGGAACGGAAGCCGGCCTTGTAGAGTTTCGATGCGGCATAGCCCTCCCACACCGTCCACTGGCCGGACCCGAACATTCCCACCGCCGACGGACCTTTTTCCCGAAGCGCGGTCTTGAATTTGTCGGCCATGACGTCGAAGGCCTCATCCCAGGACACCGGCTCGAAAGCGCCGTTCTTGTCGAAGGCTCCGTCCTTCTTTCTCAGGAGCGGCTGGGTCAGGCGGTCGGCGCCGTACATGATCTTGGACAGGAAATAGCCCTTGACGCAATTCAGGCCGCGATTGACCGGCGACAGCACATCGCCGTGCGAGGCAACGACCTGACCGCCCTTGGTCGCCAGCATCACCGAACAGCCGGTGCCGCAGAACCGGCAGGGCGCCTTGTCCCATTTGAGGCCGATTTCGTCGGCGCCGGTCGGGATGTTCTGCGCGAGTGCCTGGGCGGGCAATCCTGCCGCGGCCGCGGCGGTCGCGGCGGCGCTTGCCTTGATGTAGTCCCTGCGGCTGATCTTCATGATACTGTCTCCAAGTGCCGGGTGGCGTCGGCGTTCGGCTCGACGTCGATGAGGTCGTCGAGCCGTTCGGCGTCTTCGATCTGGTGGTAAACGAGCACGGCGCTCAGGACGCCGGGAAAACCGGAAACCTCGGCTATCCAGTCCGTGACAATGGCCAGGCTGTCGGCCTCCATGACAACGACAAGCTTGCCGTCGGGGTGCGCGATGTGAATGGATGCGCCTTCAATCGTTTCGATCCGCTGTGTGGTCGCCGCTACGGAGTCCGGCTGTACCTGCACCACGAAGCTGGTGATGTGGGTTTCCGTTTCGATCGGGTCTGGGGGCGGTCTACGCATCTGCCTGGTGTCCGGTTAGGGTTCGATTTTCGGTCAGGGCCGGATGTTCGGTCAGGGAGAGCGCCGAAACCGGGCAGACCGGCAGGCATTCGCCGCACGCCGTACAGAGCTCGGCGCTGATCACGGGAAACTCGCGTCCGCGCAATTGCGGCCGGAAACGAATGGCGCGTTCGGGGCAATTGTCTTCGCAGACACGGCATGAAATACCGGAATGGGCGAGGCAGGACATTTCGACCCGGGCAATCTGCGCGCCCTGTTCCCCTTCCACGCCATGGCGTTTTCCAAACAACAGCGCACGGCGGGACAGGGCGGTGTCTTTTGCGGCTGAATTCGGCATCAATCGATCTCCTCCCCCTGTTATTGGCCCCTGTTATTGGCCCGTGTCATTGGCCCGTTTCATCGGCTCGTGTCGTGAGCCCGTGGCGCCGGCGGTTGAGCGGGCTTCCTATTGCACCGGCGGCCCGACAATCAATTGCGTCATCCAGACGATGAAACCGTATCCGCCAACGATGCCAACCGCTGCGACCGGGGCCATCACGACGGTCAGAAGCAGAAACGAAATCAGCTCGTCTTTCCGGTTTCCGGTGCTCCGGTCGATTTCGCCTGCCGGGCCTGTTTCGTGGGAGTTCATGGAAACGCCTGATGTTCGAGTTAGCGGGGAATTCCTAGAGTTATTGTTGCATCGTGGCCGAATCCGTGACCGTTTGCAAGGCCGAGGTTAATCACGGGCCGTTTGTTGTGTTCTTGACTAAAGTCAAGACGGGAAAATTATTTGCCGGTCATTATCATTCGTGAAGTTCGCCCATGCATTCCATGTAAATTCGAAGTCGGGCGACACGCGCAGATCTGTCGGAACGTTTCCCGAATTCCTGCGAGACAGGAGGTGGTTTCCATCGGTTCGCCTGTTTCCCTCACAAAAACGGAATGCGGTCTGATAAGAGCGCATCCCTTGTTTTCGTCGCTTGAACCGGAGGACTTCGAAACCCTGTACCGCCAGTGCAGAGGTGCGCTTTATCGCAAAAACGAGATGATCTTTCATGCCGGGGACGCGGCGGACTGTTTCTACATCATCGCCAAGGGGACCGTTCGACTGTTTCGTCTGGACGCCAATGGCGACGACGTGCCGGTAAACATTTTTCAGGACGCCCAGAGTTTTGCCGAAGCGGCGGTGTTTCGCGAGGCGAACTATCCGGTTTCCGCTCAGGCATTGGAAGACTCCAGACTGATCAGGCTCGCGGCAAAACCGATTGTTGCCCGTATCAAGTCCGAACCCGCCTTCGCACTCGGCGCGCTGGAATCCATGTCCCGGCACCTGAAGCAACTGGTCGACGAAATCGCGTTGCTCCGTACACCGACAGCACGCCAGAAAGTAGCAAAACTCCTGTTGAAATTGAGCCCAAATCGCAATGGCGGCTCCCGTTTCGATCTTCCCTACAGCAAACTGGTGATCGCCGAACGTCTTGGCATGAAACCGGAAACGCTGTCGCGCGCCTTCGCCGACCTGCGCGCCGTCGGCGTGTCGGTCAAGCGTCAGACCGTCACCATCAGCAATCTCGCAAACCTTTGGGATCTGGATCCTGCGAGCGAGCAGTCAAAGCTCCGCAACCGCGGATCCTGAAGCATCTGACAGGCGCGCTCCGATTTGAATCGTTGATCGACCCCGGCTTTATCGCATGCGCCGCAGGATTGTTCCCTGGTCTCCGGCGGCGATTGTCCCGTGGGACGTTGCGGCACACACCGCGCGCAGGCCGCCCTCGAAGCCGGTAAGGTCGGCAATCCAGTCCTTGCCGTCGTAGCGCAGGGCGGTTCCCGCGGCCCCGACCGCGACCACGCCGTCCTCTCCACCGGATATCGCCAGGAGGTCGGATCGGGCCCTCGCCGGGGTCAAGGTCCAGCGCCGCCCGTCGAAATGGCCGATCGTGCCGGAAAGGCCGACGATGAAGATGTTGTCGAGCCGGTCGCCCCAGACGTCGAAGAGGAAATTCTCGGTGCCCGCATGGAACTCGTCCCAGCGTTCCCCGTTCCAGCGCAGGATCAGGCCGAAATCACCGACAGCCAGCAGGTGGTTGCTGTCCGTTCCCCACAGATTGTAAAGCGCCGATTTCGCCCCGCCGGTCATGCGCTGCCAGGTTTCTCCGTCCCAGGCCAGCAAGAGCCCCTCATCGCCGGCGGCGAAAATGCTTCCGTTTCCGTCCGACCACAGCGACAGGATGGTGACATCGACGTGCAGGTCGAAATGTTTGCGCCAGACCGATCCGTCGAAATGATGAATTTCGCCAAGCTGTCCGGCGGCGAACAACCCTCCGTCGGGCGCATCACAGAGGCAGTGAAAGCCGATGTCTCCGGCCGGCGGCAGGGCCTCCCATCCGTCTCCGTCGAAGCGGACAAGCGTTCCCTCCTCGCCGCAGGCATAGGCGGCATCGTCCCGGCGATCGTGCCAAAGACCCCACAATTGCCGGTCGGTGCCGCTAACCATGGCCTGCCAGACCGGCAGGTCGGCGGCCTGCAGACGGGCCGGCGATGCCAGGTTCCGGTGAAAGTCGGGGGTTGCGGTCAGAACGGTGCCGAAATCGCCAACCGCGATCGCTTCGCCTGACGCCAGCGCCACGATGCCGAGCAGATCGTGGCGGGCGCCGCAGTTCAACCGGCCGGCGCCGGATGCCGTCAGATACCAGATCTGGCCGCGATCGCCGACTGAAAGCAACCCGTCACGGTAGGGCGCCAGCGCCCGGAAGCGAGAAAACGCCTTGTCCCGGTGAACCTTTTCAAAAGCGCCGTCGCGCCATCGGATCAGTTCGCCCCTGAAGCCGTTTTCATCGACGAAGTATCGGCCGCCGGCGAGCATGAATTCGGTTTCCGAAAGAGCGGCGACGGCCTGAAAATTCGACGCGACCGGACAGTCCAGGCCATACCAGCGGCCGTCATTTTCCCGCCTCAGCACGGCTCCGTTGGCGCCGGCGACGATGATGTTGCCGTCCGGCAGAACCGTGACGGCGCGCAGGTGGGAGTCGGTCCCGGAGGCTTCCGCGACCCATCCGTCGTCATCAAGCCTGAGAATCGTTCCGTGGTCGCCGACCGCCCATGCGGTCCCTGTTTCATCTCCAGCAAGGGCGAACAGGGGCATGTTTTCGGCATTGGCGGCATATTTCCCGTCCGCGCCGACGACACAGCCGCGTTCCAGCGCCCAGGCCTGTCCATCGAAGGACAGGATTGCGCCCATCCAGCCAACCGCGATCAATCCGCCTTGCGGCCGCTTCCAGATTGCGTGGATCGGCGTTCGGACCGGCACATCCATTCGTTGCCAGGCGCCGTCGCGAAATCGGAAAACGGCGCCTTCGTCTCCAACGACAAACAGATCGTCACCGGCCTGCAATCCGGACCAGAACACGTCGCCGGACCCGGCCGAAAGCCCGTCGACCGGGGTCCAGGAGATTTCATCCGACGGTTTCGCGGCACTCCTGACGAGATTTCGAAAGAACCGGCGACGGCCGGGATTTTCAGGCGCTTCGGTCAACGTCATTGCCGGCCTCCGGAATGAAGCCGCGACGTCTCGTCATCGATCAGCGTGGCAATCGCGTCGCCGAACTCCGCCCGTGCCGCGTCATCCAATTGGGCAAGGGCGTCGGACAGATCTTGCGAGGCGAGGTTTTCGCCAAAGGCATCGTCGAGCGACCTTGCAACCGCGCCGTCGAAATCGGTCCGCCCCGTCGCAATACAGGCATCGACGACCGGCGCGAAGGTCCTGGCAAGGGCCGATTGCGGAGCCGACGCGACAACCGGCAGGCCGTCGTCGGAGCCGGAAGCGAGCTCGATCGCCAGCGGGACTTTGCCAAGGGATTTGACATTGACGGCCGTCAGGGCCGCGGACAGATCCGCGTCCGGATAGATGTGAATTTCCCCGGAGCAATGCGGACAGACGATGCCGGCCATGTTTTCCACGGCGCCGAGGACCGGAAGTCCGCGCTCGTTGCAGAACCGGGCGGCTTTCATACTGTCCATCTGGGCGACGGCCTGGGGCGTGGTGACCAGCACCGCGGACACGTTGCAGCCTTCCAGCATATCGCACAGGGTGATCAGTTCGTTTCCGGTTCCCGGCGGCATGTCGACAACCAGGAAATCCAGCGGGCCCCAGTCGAACGTGCCGATCAGGTGGTGGATGAAGTCATGTTTGTAGGCATCGCGCCAGACGACGGGCGTGTCGTCGCTTTCCAGAAGGAAGGCCAGGGTTCCGACCTTGATGGGGTGCTCCATGCCGTCGTGGCGGAAATCCCGCGTGCCGAGACCGGAATCGCCCAACCGGACATGGTCGCCGGCAAAGCCGAAGAACCGGCTCTGGTTCGGACCGTGAATATCGGCATCGGCGACGCCGACGCGAAATCCCGACCGGGCCAGGCCGGCGGCCAGATTGGCCGATATGGTGCTTTTGCCGACGCCGCCCTTGTTGGCGAGCACGACGATGATCTGGTCGATCTCCTGCAGCCGGTTTTCGATCAGGACCTTGTTGTGGAAGGGTTTATCGAGGTCGCAGGCGTCCTCCTGCGGGCAGAACTGACAGGCGTGACCGAGGCCGCAATCGATCCTGCCGGACGGCTTGGTTTCCAGAAAATCCATGCCCGTCACTCGGCCAGATTCACGAGGATCCAGTCCTCGGAGACGTTTTTCAGACCGTCCCGCTGCCCGGTTCCGCCCTGCCACAGGGCAAACGCCATCGGCACTTTCGGCCGGTCCAGCGAGACCTGATAAGCGCCGGCGGCCTCGATCGGCCGGGACATGACAACGACCCATTGGTTGGCAATCGGTTTTTCACCGCGCACGTAGCGGGCGTCGCCGGTCACCGGTTGATCTTCAAGCGCCGTCGTGCTGCCCGGACCGCCGGCGGCAAGGCTTTCGACGGTGTTGCTGTCGGAACGCCAGTACCAGATGTTCACCGGCTCCTCGGGCCCGGTTCCCATGATGTAGGAGGTTGCTTCGTCGCCGATGGCGAATTGAACGGCGGCGCCGTCACGGAACCGGTCGAGCCGGGTCGCGGCATCCTGGGTTTCGTCGCGCCAGCGCATCCGCACGTAGAACCGCTCCGATGTCCGCGCCAGCGTCACATAGACATCCTGTCCGGCATCGTTCTCGTCGATCCTCAGGTCTACGGATGGGTGTACGGGCGGGGCGGGAGCCAGGTGAACCCGGTATTCCGGCAGACGCTCCCAGATGATGTCGTCGGGATCGTTGACGGAGCGCAGGTAAATGCCGTCCGGGATCCGGGAAACGGACACTTCCTCTCCGGCCTCGATGATCTTCACATTGGCTTCGGAAATAGTGTCTCCGGCCGCAAGCGCCGCATGGACCGGCATCGACAGAGCCAGGGCGGCCACGGCGGTCAGTTTGGTCAGGGTGGGTTTCATCGTGGTCTCCTTATCCCCAAAGGTTCTGGTCGACGGTCCGTCTGGTTCCGGTCACCGGCGCCGGGACCGATGACCGGGCGGCATTCTGATCATCGGGCGTGTGGTAGGAGCCGACGCGGGCTTCCAGTTCGTGTGCCTGTCCCTCGGCCCATGCCGGCAACTCGTCCACCAGTTGGCGCAGGGTCGGGTCGAGCGCGGTCGACGGTGAATGGCGAAGGCGGTCGGCAACGGCCTTCAACAGGGGGACGAGATAGCGGTGCAGAAAGTCCCGCTGCGCCCGCCGGTAGGGTGCCGGGTCATGGCCGCGCGACAGGGCGCGGGCTTCCAGATGAGCAAGGACGGCCATGAATTCCAGCATGCTCGCCAGATGATCCGGTTCGTCCGCGCGGCCCTCGTCGGCGGTTGCGGCCTTCAGACCGAAATGCCGGTAGAAGGCGGATATGTTGAGCATGAAGACCGGACGTGTATGACCGGCGAGAAGATGTTCGTAATCGCCGGCCAGAAGCGGCGCGACCGGCTTGCCCTTGCGGCCGTGCAGGAAGGCGGCAATGAACCCGGATTCCAGTGTCGGGAAATCGTCCGAGGGCGGCTGCCGATGCCAGCCATGCCCGGTGACGATTGTCCAGGCTTGAGAAAAAGCTGAGTGAAAACAGCCGCTTTTCAAGGAATCATGAAGTTCAGGCTGAGGATGACCGAAGGCGATGGCGGCAAGCCGCCAAAGCGTTTCCTTGGCCTGTGCGCGCTCGGTGCTGTCGCCGGCGGGAGGAACGG